>ERZ857693.2-NODE-2-length-375186-cov-14.532755_pt1 | contig 375186 bp, 328 predicted proteins | sample MGYA00519765_ERZ857693 | MGnify/ENA primary metagenome ERZ857693 (study PRJEB31778, sample SAMEA3449354) | human gut metagenome | biome: human gut; feature: human-associated habitat; material: faeces | place: United Kingdom | collected 2010/2012 ... | reverse complement strand
TATATAGATTAAAGATGGCAGGTAGGTGCTTAACCTATCTGCCATCTTTTCGGTTTTATACCTATATGTAGAACAGTTCGTGCATGTTGGGCTACCATTCGTGCATAGAGGGATTGAAAAAATTAAATACTCTGTTATATTAAGCACATACCATGGTAAACAAATAAAGTTGTCTGTAATTGTCAGACAATTAAGGAGGGGGGGGGGTGAAAACGATGGACAATAAGCAAGTAAACAAGGCACCCCAGAAAAGTGCCCGTCTCGTACTTCAGGCAGTGACTGCTATTGCTCGAAGTAATGCAAATTCATTGTGCCGTGGTTTGTTGTATGAACCAAAAGTACCAACGCAGTTAAAAAAATAAGATTGGGAGGAATTGACTATGATGTTAAAAAGTTTAAAACAGAAGATTGCAAAAGTAGGTATTGGTTTGTTTTGTGCAGGATGTGTATTTCTTTCTTCAGCAGCATATTCTCAGGCGGCATCTTACACCGCTTATGCACTTAAACTGAATAAGACTAATAACTTTACCTCTATGCATGCAAAAACAACATCCGATGATTACATCACAAATGAGGTAACAGCAATTACCAATACCTCTTACGCAAATTTCTGGGCTGTCAATAACAGCAAGAGTAAAATATCTAATAAGTATAAGCAGGGTGTTGGAACAGGATCTTGTAATTTAATCTTTACCAAGAGCGGTTATAATTCTACTAACACACAGGTCGGTATGGGAATGGAAAATTATCAATCTCAATTATCAACTGCATTTGTAAGTGGAAATGTAGATTTTAGATAACAGAAGGGATGGGCATAAACCTCTTCGTGGGTTTATGCCCTTTTGGTAAAGATTATGAAAAAAATGGTTCTTATAGAAATCAAACATTGTATTGATCGTGCAGAATATAAAGTTGTTTTTATTGCTCTAATGATTTTAAATATTGCTTCGTATATTTTATGTGTAAAAAATGATATAGGAAAAAGTTATCAATTTATTCGTTCAGCAAATGAAAATTTCGTATTACAGGGCACTGAAGCGGCATATATTCCATATATAATGTATCTGTTATTGCCTGTTTATGCAACAATTATTGCATCACTTTCCTTAATAAGAGAAGAAAAAAGCAATAGTTCAATCCTACTTATTCAAAGAATCGGGAAAAAGAAATATTTAGCAGGAAAATTATTTGGCATTCTGATTGTAACCTTTTTGACAATAACAATACCAATGCTCATAAATTTATTATTATGCCACTTGACATATCCAATACATGGATATGACAGTGCTTGGGGAGAACCTGATTACGCTATAGGTTTGGTATCATATAACGCTGACAATTTTCTTGATATGGTGAGATTGCAACATCCAACTTTATATAATCTAATATACATTTTTAATTACGGAATTTTTGGCTCGGGATTAGCTATCTTAGCTTATGCTCTTTCATATTATAACAAAATGAAAGTTCTATATTTCGCAAAGATACCTGGTGCTTTGTTTATATTCTATATTGTTTTTAATTTGATTGTTTCTGTCTTTGGGCTAAATGAATTCTCTATACAAGGTTATATTATGCCTAATGTTCATGGAAATATAATAGGAGAAATTGTTCTGATATTGCTTATTTTTGGATTAAGTATTGGCATTATACAGAGAAAAATAAAAAATTATGAAGTTATATAAGAAAAAAATTTTGAATGTTAATGTTGGAAAATGCTTACTAGTATCACTTATAACATTTGTAATTAGATATTTTTATGCTAATGTGTACTTGGGGTTTCATAATAGTCTGGTTACAATAACAGAAGGAGTACGTTCACAAATATATTTTGGGGGAATACTAATAGATCATTCGTTTGACCTTATATCTTTATCATTTTTTGCGATTTTGTTTATCCTTGAGATTTGTTATCTTACAATGGACTTATTTAATGATGCAAATGATAACATGGTAATTCTACTTCCTCGTTATGGGAAAAAACACATAATTTATAAGGATATATTAATAAAAATGATATTACGTGACTGTATTGTAGTTGTTTCCGATTATTTGTTTTTTCTTTTTGTAGAGCATACCTCTAATGGCTTAGAAGATTTCAAAGTTATTTTTATGCTATTGATAGAGATTTTTCATTTGCAAATGATTAGTTATTTGTTTTCATTTTGGAAAGATTCAATTATAGGATACATCGTTGCATTTATTGTATTTTTTATTCCAGTAATGGTGTGTGGATTTTATTTTTCAATGGGAAATGTTATATGGAAAATTTGGCATTATTCCTTGCTACATATTCCTTTATTTAATTGGCATAACAAGCTTATTATATATTATGTCGAAGAAAATTACGAATGGACTACAAGCAATATAGATTTATTGAATTTTAAGTCAAGCTGTCTCATTTCAGTTATATCATCCGCTGTTTTGGTGTGGATAGGTAAATTTCTTTGCGAAAAAAAACAAATATTGTGAGGTGAATGATATCCATGAATTTATATGTAAAATCTATTTCAAAGTCAATTAAAGGTGAAAAAGTGCTTGATGATATCAGTTATACATTTGAATCTGGTAAAATATATGGAATATATGGTAAAAATGGTTCAGGTAAAACAATGCTACTCAGAGCCATTGCAGGTTTTATAAATACAGACAAAGGATACATAAAATATAATCACAAGGCATTACATAAAGATATGGATGTTTTACCAGATTTAGGAGCTGTTATTGAAAATATTTCTTTTTGGAGTATGTATTCAGGATTTGAAAATTTGAAAATGCTTTCCAATATAAAAGGAATTGTATCAGATGAAGAAATATATGAAATAATGATATACTTTGGTCTTGATCCCAAATCAAAGAAAAAAGTAAATAAATATTCATTAGGAATGCGTCAAAAACTAGCTCTTTGTCAAGCACTGATGGAACATCCAAAAATTTTGCTTTTGGATGAGCCAACTAACGCATTGGATCAGCATAGCATTGATTTATTTCGTGAACGTATATTGGAAGAAAAAAAGAATGATACCATTACTATACTGACAAGCCATAATAAAGAAGATATTGAAATATTAGCGGATGAGAAGATATGCATGGAATTTGGTAAAATTAAGGAGTTGATGTAATGAAGAAATTTGTATTAACTATCTGTGTTGTAATCATTTGTATGGTGACAGCCTTATTCTATGGAAAGACTGGGATAAAAACAACTACAGGGGTTCATGATCCTGATATTGCTTTATCAGAAAATACAGCTATGGAAATTTTCTATACAGGAGGGCAGAAAACTTCTTACTTTAACAATGAAAGTAATTACTCATTGGATGATATGGAAAAAGATTCTTCTTTAATAGCTCGTATAACTGTAACAAATTCTCGTGAAATGAGTTTACGATCAACAAAAACAATGGTAAAAATAGAGGAAATCTATAAGGATAATTCTGCTAATCTTTCAGTAGGTGACTGTATTTACATTATAGAACCTGTATCATTTGTTAGAGGTGAAGAATTTTACACTAACGGATGGCAATATCTGAAGACCGAAGATACTTATTTAATATTTTTAAAAAATCTAGGATGTATTGATGGGTATAAATACACCAAAGAGGAAGAAAATTCATTTATGCCTGTATCGGAAATATATTCAAAGAGAAATCTAACTCATGATGAAAGTTGTGTGGTTTTTGATTCGGCGGAAACTCTCTATTCAAGTATATCTATGTTTGCATTTTTGACCTCAGAAAAAACTATAGTAGATAATTATGAGAAAATATGGAAAAACATTACAAATTCAGGTAAGTATGAATGATTTAATTATTTATGAATGAATCTCTCCTATTCTATTTCCTGTGAGAAGCGTATCAATGTTAGAAATTCATGGAGATACTGAATTAAGCAATATGGAATCATTCAATCTTAAAGAAACTAAAAATGGAGATAATAGAAATTGAATAAAAAGAAATTGGCAAAGAGTGTTGTAGGCATTGCTTTAATTGTAAGTGTAGCTATACTTATCGTTGTATGTGTTGGAAAAATAAAGCACATTCAGAATAAAAAAAATATTATTGGTACATGGAAGAATGCAAATGCAGAGGAAGTGTTTACCTTTCAAGAAAATGGAGGACTTGTTGTAAACAAAGATATGCCCGAATTGGGTATTACCTGTGGCAATGCATTATATAGCATATCTTCCTCAAATATGATTTTTGTGGAACAGAGAGATAATAGCGTGAATTTTGAGATAGAAGTAGATCAAAACGAATTAACAATCTTCTTTATGGGTCATAAATATTGGGAATTAACAAAATAGCAATTGCATATAAAGCGATACTCATGATATCCATAACCATAAAATATAGAGCCGATGAATCACTCGTTATTTCGATTGTGAGTTATCGGCTCTATTTCATTATTTATGGAAGGGCTAAAGAAATATCGTATTTTATAGAAATACTTTTGACAGATTTCTTCTCATTTTTATGTTCTTTTATCAAGTGCTATACCATTCCATATTCATCGCATTCACCCAATCTTGCATTTCTGAATCAAGATACAAACGGGCATATTCTAGTGGATTGTCAATCGCCAGTGCATCCAACATTCGTTGAGAGTTAGGAGTAGTAATCAATCCATCTTCTGCCTTGCCACAGTCAATCCGAAGTATGTAGCCATTGTAATAATTGATGTCTATGATGTTGTGATATTTATTATATTCTGCATGAACGATATTCATATTGCAAAGTCCTTTCTCTTATCTGTTTCAGTTGTAGAAGCATCTTGACCAGTTCCAGCCGATTATGTGATTTATATAATGTTATTAGCTGTTACCGGATTTTGCTTCCCTTGTTTTTGCCCTTATGAGGTGTCGTAACACAAGGGAAAAGGATATAACATAAGGGAAAGTCTAAGGGAAAGCTCACTTGCCAAAACTGTAGTAAAATCAAGGCATTGCGGATTTTATCGTAACACTTTATAATACCAGTTAGGTGTTAAAGAATTGTAGGTATCAAAATCGGAATTTGACGAAGGAGGTTGATTGTATGAAAAAGTTGATAGCATTAGTTTTAGCAGTGGTTTGTGTGCTTGGCTTGGTTGGGTGCAACAACAAGACAGTCAATATTGATTTACCTTTTGAGGTAGGTGATGTTGAAAATATAGAAATGTATCACTTTGTTGGAGCACCTGTGTCAGCAGAAAAGAAGGTCATTGTTGCCGAAGAAACCATAAAGAACTTGTATGATATGTTTGAGGGGCTATCCCTGGAACTCAAAGAAGTAGAGGAAACCGCTGGAGCAGAGATAACCAGTTTCAGATTTAACCTTTCTGATGGAACAAGTTATGAACTGATTTATGGCTGCGATGGAGTAAAGACAGGCAATCTGAAATCTTCCACAGATAATTTTGAATACTTTACAAGTGCAGATATTAGCTCTTATTGGAGCAACACTGACTTAGAGGCAGTTCCCGTTGAAGAAAGCGAGTTGCCAAACTAAGCAGAACAATTCCAGTTTTTGAAATTGAGAAATCGGAATTTGGAGGTACACGATGATAATAAAAATTGTTACAATTTCACTGATGGCAGTGTTCTACATCTGCTATTTTGCAAAGCTGATTAGTCAGAAAAAGCAAGGCATAAAGACAGACCAATTAGGAAAAGGAAAAGAGGGATTTGTCAAATTTATAGAAGTAGCTCTTAAAATAATCACATATTTGCTTCCTGTAATACAGATTATCAGTATTGTCTTTTATTCGGAAACAGCACATATTGTGTTGCAATTTACAGGAGTTGTAATAACAATGTTCGGTGTACTTGCTTTTATTGTTTCTGTTATACAGATGAAGGAGAATTGGAGAGCAGGTGTGCAAAAAGAAGAAAAGACCAATTTGGTAACAACGGGCATCTATTCTATTAGCAGAAATCCTGCATTTTTGGGTTTTGATTTAATGTATATAGGAATATTGTTTTCGTTCTTTAATTGGTTCCTTTGCTTTGCCACAGGTTTTGCAGTGGTATTTTTTCATTTACAGATAGTCAATGTAGAGGAAGATTTTTTGATAGAAGCATTTGGAAATGAGTACCTGCAATACAAATCAAAAGTATGCCGATATTTAGGAAGAAAAAGATAACTTCTAGTTTTTGAAATCGAGAAATCGATATTTGTGGAGGTCGAAGTATGGGATTATTTGATAAATTAAAACCGAATAAAAACAACAAAGATTTCTTTGAATGGTTAGATTTGATCTTAAAGAATGAATTGAATAGTGAAATAAAAGCGATTAACTTTAATTTATATGAAGATACAGATAATAAATGGTCTATTGAATTAGTCGGCACATTTTCATTCGATAGGGATAATGACGATTGGGCTTGTGATGAAGTATTTGCTACAAGAGATAATCCTTTTATGATAGAGCGTGAAAGTGATTGGAAATCAATGGAAACATTTTTTATTGGTTTATTGAATGAATACCTTTCTTTTGGGAAATATGCTGGAAGTTTAAAAAAATATCAAGCAATAGGTATTGGATTTGTTGATGGAGATTTACATATTTTATATGAAAGATAATGTCTGCTTGTTAGCAATAAAAATCGGTATTTTGGAGATGCGTTTAAATGATTTCTAGAGCAGAATATATTCAACAACCATATTCAGGGGAATATATTGAAAAAATTTATGATATAAAAAGTCCATGGAATTCAACTGATTGGACATGGATAAAATTTACCGAAGAAGACGATATTTGGTGTGGTGAATTTCGAGGTAAATATAGAGGGGTATCTTGTTCTACAACATTAGGAATTATTGTTGTTTTGACTTCTGATTATATGTATGTGCTAGATATTTATGGTGGTGAAATTATGGAATATTATTCACAACCAGAATATGTAGATATAACAGTCACACCATTTGGAAAAATTTTAGTTACAGACGGCTATGGCATTGAGATGTTTGCAAATACTAAGATTAGCGATATGGAAAACATAGTTCTTCCCATTAATGCTGATAATTTGAAATTTGTTGAATGGAGAGAGAATATTTTAAAAATAAGTTGTTTTGAATTTTTGACATGGGGAAAAGAAATAGAACTATATTTGAATTTTGAAACTATGGAATGGTTGATAAACAAATAGCGCATGAAATTCAAGTTTGCAGAATCGGAAAAATCATGATTGTTAGGGGCTGTTGGAACGAGAGATAGACTGAAAAATCAGGCCATATTTTCTTGCTTTTGAGGGCGGTTCGAGACTTGAGATAATGAATAAGCCGGATATGGAGGATATGAAGAAAACACTTAACCGAACAGGTCTAATCCATATTGCTTTCAGCGTCGGCAGTAAAGAAAAAGTGGATGAATTGACAATGAAACTGGAAGAAGCAGGATATCCGGTCGTCAGTGGTCCACGCACAACAGGCGATGGCTATTATGAAAGCTGTGTTGTTGCAATAGAGGAAAATCAGATTGAAATAACGGTATAACTTTCCACTTGCAGAATTTCATTGATTGAGAAGTATGATTTTGTTGTCAAGGATGTTAAAATGGATGGCAAGGTTCAGCTTATTAAGCTGCAAAAAAGTGAAAATTTTTGATTTGCAGAACTATTTCAGGGGAGGAATGTTTTGATGAAGAAATATAAAATTGCATCAGTGTTGATGATGATTCATGGAGCCTTTATGGAAATAGGCGGCTGCTTTTGCCTCATTCCCATATTTATATTAGGGGCAGATAAGTTTAATATAAATGAGTATATTTCGTTTATTGTTCCGTATTTTCAAGAAAATATGGATTTGATGATTATAATGGGAATGCTTTATGGTATTGTGAGGGTCATAGGAGCAGTTGGATTGTGGAAAAATAGAATGTGGGGACTGGTATTGTCTATTTTAAATTGTATCATTACGATGATCCTGATGATGTTTATGTTACCTGCAGGTATTATGGACGGAGTACTTGCTTGTAGTTCGCTAATTTTGATTTTAACACAGTATTTTGGGGATAAAAAAATTATAGAATAAACAACTGCAAGTTGTAGCTTGCTTATTGAGAGAAATAGAAAGAACAATAGAACAATTTCCCGTTTCCGGAATGGGTTCAGTCGGGATATGGTGGAGGAATGTGGTATGGAAGATTTTAGTATAAACGAAATGCAGAAAATGCAGAGAAGCTTGCAGGATAAGTACAAGGACAGATGGGAACCGATCTGTCCGGAAACAGGACAGAACAAGATGCTTTGGATGGTTGGCGAAATAGGTGAAGTGATTGATATTGTCAAAAAGCATGGTGCAGTGAATGCCCTGACACAGGAAGAATTGAGAAAAGATCTGGTTGAGGAAATGGCAGATGTTCTTATGTACTACAATGATGTCATGCTCTGTTACGGAATTACGGCAGATGAATTGAAGCAGGCATATACCGGGAAGTTTGAGAAGAACATGAAGCGTTGGTAATTTCCGATTTGCAGCATCAAAGATTTTCTGGACATGTACTGCACAGCCGGGAAAGGGCGCTTTCTATTTTTTATGAGAACATAAAAGGAGATTTGCAAGTGGATCATTTCAAATTACATTCCAAATACAAGCCGACCGGAGACCAGCCGCAGGCGATTGAAGAACTGGTGCGCGGATTCCGTGAGGGCAACCAGTTTGAGACGCTGCTCGGCGTGACGGGTTCGGGTAAGACCTTTACGATGGCGAACGTCATCGAACAGCTGAACCGGCCGACACTGATTATTTCTCACAATAAAACACTGGCGGCGCAGCTCTACGGGGAGATGAAGGAATTTTTCCCGGAGAATGCAGTCGAGTATTTTGTGTCATACTATGATTATTATCAGCCGGAGGCGTATGTGCCGCAGACGGATACCTATATCGCAAAAGACTCGGCGATCAATGAGGAGATAGATAAACTGCGCCTGTCTGCCACGGCTGCGCTTGTGGAGCGGAGAGATGTGATCGTTGTGGCATCGGTTTCCTGTATCTATGGTCTGGGCAGCCCGGAGGATTACCTTGGCATGATGGTATCGTTGCGCCCGGGCATGGAGAAGGACAGGGACGAGGTCATCCGTGCGCTGATCGATATTCAGTACACGCGAAATGAGATGGATTTTCATCGCGGCACGTTCCGGGTCCGCGGGGATGTGCTTGAGATATTCCCGGCAAACTATGGCGATACGGCGATCCGCGTGGAGTTTTTCGGGGATGAGATTGACCGCATAACGGAGATTGATGTGCTGACCGGCGAGATTAAGTGCCGGCTCGAGCATTTTGCGGTATTTCCGGCTTCCCACTACGTTGTGCCGCAGGAAAAGATTTTAAGAGCGTGCGATAATATCGAGGCGGAGTTGGAAGAGCGCGTGAAATATTTTAAGGGCGAGGACAAGCTGCTGGAGGCACAGAGAATCGCGGAGCGCACGAATTTTGACATTGAGATGTTAAAAGAGACGGGATTCTGCAGCGGCATAGAGAACTACTCCAGGCATCTGGCGGGGCTTCCGGCGGGAGCGACGCCGCACACACTGATGGATTACTTTAAGGATGATTATCTGATTATTGTGGATGAGTCCCATATCACAATTCCGCAGATCCGCGGAATGTATGCGGGGGATCAGTCACGAAAGAGCACGCTGGTGGATTACGGGTTCCGGCTGCCGTCTGCGAAGGATAACCGCCCGCTGAATTTTGAGGAATTTGAGGGCAAGATCGACCAGATGCTGTTCGTTTCGGCGACGCCGAACGTATACGAGGATGAGCATGAACTTTTGCGCGCGGAGCAGATTATCCGGCCGACGGGACTGCTCGATCCGGAGGTTGTGGTGCGCCCGGTAGAGGGGCAGATTGATGATCTGGTGGGTGAGGTCAACAAGGAGATCAAGAACCACCACAAGGTGCTGATTACGACCCTGACGAAAAAAATGGCGGAGGATCTGACCGATTACATGAGGGAACTGGGGATTCGCGTCAAATATCTCCATTCCGATATTGATACGTTAGAGCGCGCGGAGATTATCCGCGATCTGCGTCTGGATGTGTTCGATGTGCTGGTGGGCATCAACCTTCTGCGTGAGGGACTGGACATACCGGAGATTACCCTGGTGGCAATCCTGGATGCGGACAAGGAAGGCTTCCTGCGTTCTGAGACGTCGCTGATCCAGACTATCGGCAGGGCGGCGCGTAACAGTGAGGGACATGTGATCATGTACGCGGATACGATTACGGATTCCATGCGCGTTGCGATCGAGGAGACGGAGCGGCGCCGCAAGATCCAGCAGGAGTACAACGAGGCACATGGCATTACACCGACGACGATCCAGAAGTCGGTGCGGGAACTGATTTCTGTTTCCAAGAAGATCGCAAAAGAAGAAATGAATTTCAAGAAGTCCCCGGAGTCGATGAACAAGGCGGAACTGACGAAGCTGATCGCCGATATCCAGAAAAAGATGGAAAAAGCGGCGGCGGATCTCAATTTCGAGGCGGCGGCGGAATACCGCGACAAGATGATCGAACTCAAAGGGATGCTGCGTGACCTGTAGAAAGGATAAGACAATGAAGAAAACATCCGAAAGAAAATATATTAAAATCAGAGGAGCGAATGAGCACAACCTCAAAAATATCGATGTGGATATTCCGAGAGATGAATTTGTCGTACTGACCGGATTGTCGGGATCGGGAAAATCGTCCCTCGCGTTTGATACAATCTATGCCGAAGGACAGCGGCGTTATATGGAGTCACTGTCTTCCTATGCAAGGCAGTTCCTTGGGCAGATGGAAAAGCCGAATGTCGAGAAGATTGAAGGATTGTCACCGGCAATCTCGATCGATCAGAAGTCAACGAACCGCAATCCCCGCTCGACGGTGGGAACGGTGACGGAGATCTACGACTACTTCCGACTGCTCTATGCGCGGATCGGTGTGCCGCATTGCCCGAAGTGTGGAAAAGAGATCAAAAAGCAGACGGTTGACCAGATGGTCGATCAGATCATGGAACTGCCGGAGCGCACGAAGATCCAGCTGCTGGCGCCGGTTGTGCGCGGCAGAAAGGGCGAGCATCAGAAGCTGTTTGAGCAGGCGAAGCGAAGTGGTTATGTGCGTGTGATTGTCGACGGCAGCATGTATGAACTGTCGGAAGAGATCAAACTGGACAAGAATAAAAAGCACAATATCGAGATCGTGGTGGACCGTCTCATGGTAAAGGAAGAAATTGAGAAGCGCCTGGCGGATTCCATCGAGAATGTGCTTACACTGGCAAACGGACTCATGACCGTGGATGTGATCGGCGGTGAACCGATTCAGTTCTCGGAGAGTTTTTCCTGCCCGGACTGCGGGATCAGCATCGGCGAGATTGAACCGAGAAGCTTTTCCTTCAACAATCCGTTCGGCGCGTGCCCGACCTGTTTCGGACTTGGTTATAAAATGGAATTCGATGAGGATCTGATGATTCCGGATAAACGGCTTTCCATCGCGGAAGGCGCCATCCAGGTGATGGGATGGCAGTCCTGTACAGATCCGTCCAGTTTCACATACGCTATTTTAAAGGCGCTGACGGAGGAGTATCATTTTTCACTGGAGACGCCGTACTGCGAATACCCGGAGGAAATCCGCCATGTCCTGATCTACGGAACGGACGGCAGGGAAGTGAAGGTCCATTACAGAGGACAGCGCGGGGAAGGCGTTTATGATGTTGCCTTTGAGGGACTGATCAAAAACGTGCAGCGCAAGTACCGGGAGACCGGTTCGGAGGTCATGAAGCAGGAATATGAGCAGTTCATGCGGATTACCCCCTGCGAGACCTGTAAGGGACAGCGGCTGAAAGCAGAGTCTCTGGCAGTGACGGTTGCGGATAAAAATATTTATGAGATGACTTCCATGTCGGTGAAGAATCTCAATGCCTTTCTGGCGGAGATGAAGCTGGGGGAGCAGCAGCACCGGATCGGCGATCAGATTTTAAAAGAGATCCGTGCACGCGTCGGATTCCTGAATGAGGTGGGACTGGATTATCTGTCCCTGTCCAGAGCGACCGGTACCCTCTCGGGAGGAGAGGCACAGCGTATCCGTCTGGCAACGCAGATCGGTTCCGGGCTGGTCGGGGTTGCGTACATTCTGGACGAGCCGTCGATCGGACTGCATCAGCGCGATAACGATAAGCTGCTGGGGGCGCTGAAGAATTTAAAAGATCTCGGCAACACGCTGATTGTCGTGGAGCACGACGAGGATACGATGCTTGCCGCGGACTATATTGTGGATATCGGACCGGGAGCCGGCTCACACGGTGGAGAAGTGGTCGCCTGCGGTACGGCACAGGAGATCATGAAGAATCCGAAGTCGATCACGGGAGCGTACTTAAGTGGCAGAATCAAGATCCCGGTACCGGATGAGCGCAGAAAACCGACGGGATTTCTGACGATCAAAGGCGCACGGGAGAACAACCTGAAAAACATCGATGTGAACATACCGCTCGGGATTATGACCTGCATTACCGGCGTGTCCGGCTCGGGAAAGAGCTCCCTGACCAATGAGATTCTCTATAAGCGGCTGGCGCGCGACCTGAATCGGGCACGCTGCATTCCGGGAGAGCATGATGAGATTCTTGGCATGGAGCAGCTGGATAAGGTGATTGATATTGACCAGTCGCCGATCGGCAGAACGCCGCGGTCAAACCCGGCAACTTACACGGGCGTGTTCGATATGATCCGCGATCTGTTTGCGGCGACCCCGGATGCAAAGGCGAAGGGCTACAAAAAGGGAAGATTCAGCTTCAACGTAAAAGGCGGACGCTGCGAGGCGTGCGGAGGGGATGGAATCTTAAAGATTGAGATGCATTTCCTGCCGGATGTCTATGTGCCGTGTGAGGTCTGCGAGGGAAAACGTTACAACCGGGAGACGCTTGAGGTCAAGTATAAAGGAAAAAGCATTTATGATGTGCTGGATATGACGGTGGAGGAGGCGCTGGAGTTTTTTAAAAATGTGCCGTCCATCCACCGCAAGATTCAGACGCTCTACGATGTGGGACTTTCCTATGTAAAACTGGGACAGCCGTCCACAGAGCTTTCGGGAGGAGAGGCGCAGCGAATCAAGCTGGCAACCGAACTCTCCAAGCGAAGCACCGGAAAGACGATCTACATTCTGGATGAGCCGACGACCGGACTTCATTTTGCGGATGTGCACAAGCTGATCGAGATTTTGCGGAGATTGTCCGATGGCGGCAATACCGTGGTAGTTATTGAGCACAATCTGGACGTGATCAAGACGGCGGATTACATCATCGACATGGGACCGGAAGGCGGAGACGGCGGCGGAACGGTCATTGCGCAGGGAACGCCGGAAGAGGTGGCGCAGATACCGGAGTCCTACACCGGACAGTATGTCAAGAAATATCTGGAAAAATAGTGGAAATAAGGAGAAGGCACTGGATGCAAACGTGGAAAACACGCAGCATACAGTGCCTTTTTTGACAACAGATGTGTTGACATCTGCGGTCAGAGAAATGTTGTGAAATATATGGCATCGAAAATTCATATGGATGAAAATTCGTTATACCCGGGGAGTACCTCCCGGCGTTTGGTGTTTGCGCCGGAAGGTATGAGTTATGAAAAATTATACTAACCGCGGAATATTTGAGGAATATTTCCGGGGCGGTGTATGTTTGGTACACCATTTAGTACGTAAAAAAATATAACCCGCAAATGTGATGAATACGTGATGAAAAAATGAAAAAATATGATATTCCGGACAAAAAATGAAGAAATTCTTATTTTTTTCAAAAATGGCGGCGCGGGCGAAAAAAAGCTTTGAAAAATCCCAGTTTTTGTATATAATAATGCTGTATATGTAAAAATATGATTAAATGCATCTTTATGTCCTTTTGGACGTGAAGAAAGATTCAACGAATAGATGAACCATTGGCAGAGAAAAGAAAGGGGCAGATTAGAATATGATGAGTACGGACATCGGTATCGATCTTGGTACTGCAAGTATCCTGGTATATATTAAAGGCAAAGGTGTAGTGTTAAAGGAGCCGTCAGTAGTGGCTTTTGATCGTGATACAAACAAAATCAAGGCAATCGGAGAGGAAGCGAGACTGATGCTCGGCAGAACGCCCGGCAACATTGTAGCAGTCCGTCCGCTGCGTCAGGGTGTTATTTCTGATTATACTGTCACCGAGAAGATGATCAAGTATTTCATCCAGAAGGCACTTGGCAAGAAGACATTCCGCAAGCCGCGCATCAGCGTGTGTGTGCCGAGCGGAGTGACCGAGGTCGAGAAAAAAGCGGTTGAGGATGCGACCTATTCTGCAGGTGCGCGTGAGGTGGCGATTATCGAGGAGCCGATTGCGGCAGCGATCGGAGCCGGAATCGATATTTCAAGACCATGCGGCAACATGATCGTGGATATCGGCGGCGGTACCGCGGACATCGCCGTGATTTCTCTGGGGGGATCGGTTGTCAGCACTTCCATCAAGATCGCCGGAGATGATTTTGACGAGGCGATTGTCCGTTACATGAGAAAGAAACACAATCTGTTGATCGGTGAGCGCACAGCGGAGGACATCAAGATCAAGATCGGTTCCTGTTTCCCACTGGCACAGAATGAGACCATGGACGTCAGAGGCCGTAACCTGGTAACCGGTCTGCCGAAGACGGTAACCGTTTCTTCCGAGGAGACGGAAGAGGCGCTGAAGGAGCCGACACTGCAGATCGTGGAAGCGGTACACTCGGTGTTAGAGAAGACGCCGCCTGAGCTTGCGGCGGACGTGGCAGACCGCGGAATCGTTCTCACGGGAGGCGGATCACTGCTTCGCGGACTTGAGGAACTGATCGAGGATAAGACGGGAATCAATACCATGACAGCGGAGGAGCCGATGACCTGTGTGGCAGTCGGAACCGGAAAGTTCGTGGAGTTCCTGTCCGGAAAGCGCGATGATGATTAAGTTTGACGGCAGTTATGACGATATAAACAACAAAGAGCCCTTGGGATGCGGGAGCGTCTGATGGATTCTGGTGAGAAGCAGGCAGAAGTTACAAGAGGTAACAGAAAAAGGAGCAGTCTATGGTAAAGGGATTGTATACAGCGTATACAGGAATGATAAATGAACAGAAGCGTCTGGATGTGCTTTCCAACAATCTTGCAAATGCAGATACGAATGGTTATAAGAAAGAAGGCACAACGTCCCAGACATTTGCAGATGAGCTGGCAATCAAGATCAAAGATACATCGTCTTACGGTCTTGCGCAGAAGCTGGGTACAATCAGCATGGGCGTTCATATCGGTGAGACGTATACGGATTACAGTACCGGAAGTTTCAAGGTTACCGATAACAGTACGGATTTTGCAATCAAGGGAGATGGATTTTTTGCGATTGCCTACACGGATAAGCAGGGAAATTCATCCGTAAAATATACAAGGGACGGAGCGTTCACGGTCAACACCCAGGGCTATCTGGTGACCAAGGACGGCGATTATGTCCTGAATGCAAATGACGCCAGAAACGGCAATGTGAACGGACGGATTCAGGTGGATCCGACCCAGAAGATCACCGTGGATGAGCTTGGCAATATCTATCAGAACGATCAGCAGGTTGGAACGATCGGCATCGTCGATTTTGCGGATTATGACTATCTGGCGAAGTACGGTGAGAATATGTACGACCTTGTGAACGGAGGAACGGTGACGGCGGCGGACGGCAGGATCGTGCAGGGAACGCTGGAGTCGTCCAATGTGAATGTTGTTTCTGAGATGGTCAATATGATTACGATTTCCAGAGCATATCAGGCAGGACAGAAGGTTATTAACACGATTGATGAGACACTGGATAAGGCGGTCAATCAGGTCGGAAATGTATAGACGGAGGTAGCTGACATATGATGAGGGCACTTTATACTGCGGCAACCGGTATGCTTGCGCAGCAGACGAACGTGGACAATATTTCAAACAATCTTTCCAATGTGAATACGGTTGGATTCAAGCAGGAGAAGGCAGAGTTTAAGTCGCTGCTTTACCAGACCATTCAGACGAAGACAACGAGTGCAAACGGAGAGCAGAAACCGATTCCGGCACAGGTGGGACTCGGAACGAGAGTTGCGGCAGTCACATCCGTGTACACACAGGGAGCGCTGCAGGCGAGTGAGAATGATACCGATTTTGCAATCGTCGGAGACGGATTTTTTGCAGTGCGCTGCGCAGACGGCGAGACACGCTATACCAGAGCGGGAGATTTTGTGTGGGCAGTGGGAACCAACGGCGTTACACTGACCAATCCGGACGGCTATCCGGTGCTGGACAGCAATAACCAGCAGATCGTTCTTCCGGCCAATATAAGTTCCAGCAGTGTGACAGTATCGAGCGACGGCAGAATCGGTTACACGACAGCAAATGGAACTTATGTGAATATGAACCGTCAGATCGGACTGTTCCAGTTTAACAACCCGAGCGGCCTTGAGAAAACGGGTGACAACCTTCTGGAAGTTACAGCAGCTTCGGGTGCGGCAATGAATGAGAATACGACAGCAGGTCTTACCAGAAGCCAGGTTCGCCAGAATTATCTGGAGGCGTCCAATGTACAGGTGGCGGACGAGATGGTCAATATGATTATCGCACAGCGTGCCTATCAGTTGAACTCCAAGGCAATCACGACATCGGATGAGATGCTGGAGATGGCGAACAACCTGAAACGATAAGCAGATGATAAGCGAACGGTAAGCGGATGATAAGCGGAATGGAGCGTAAAGTATGAGTTTTTCGATAGACGGTATTTCGTCATTGGTCAGCAATGCACAGAACAGCGCAGCCGCAGGCAGCGCGTCGGCACTGAAGAATTCGATCAGTAGTGTGTCCTCCGGCTCGAGCGAGGAAGAACTGCTCTCGGTCTGCAAGGATTTTGAGTCCTACTTTGTGGAAGAGGTATTAAAGGAAGTAAAGGAGAATCTCATTTCGGATGATGACGAGGATAAGGATTCTTCTCTCAGTACGCTGACAGATTTTCACATGGACAGCACGATCGAACTGGTGGCAGATGAGATTGTGGATCAGGTGGGAGAAAATTATACGCAGCAGCTTTATGAGCAGATGAAACGGAACTATGGCATAGAATAGATGCCGGCAGTTAAGAATGAACGAGGCAGAGGGCGGTCACCGTTAGAGGTGACGGGTTCTCTGCTTTTTTCGGCGGGAGGAATGATTTGGAAAAGTTAGCAGGATATGTGGAACATATTATATACAGAAATGCAGACAACGGATATACGGTTCTCAATCTGGTGAGCGGGGAGGAGGAGATTACCTGCGTGGGAATCTTCTCGGCGATCGCAGAGGGGGAGAACATTGAGGCATCCGGCGACTATACCGATCATCCTACTTACGGTAAACAGTTTAAGGTCGAAAGTTTTGAGGAGAAAGCGCCGGAAGACGAGGAAGCCATCGAACGCTATCTCGGTTCCGGGGCGATCCGCGGAATCGGTCTGGCGCTGGCAGCGCGGATTGTGCGCAGATTCAAGGCGGATACCTTTCGGATTATCGAGGAGGAGCCGGAGCGGCTGGCGGAAGTAAAGGGAATCAGCGAGCGCAAGGCGATGGAGATTGCGGATCAGGTGAATGAAAAACGTGATCTGCGGCAGGCGATGATTTTCCTCCAGCAGTACGGCATCACGATGAACCTGGCAGTGAAAGTATATCAGCAGTATGGACAGGAGGTATACGGGATTATCCGTGAGAATCCGTATCGGCTGGCGGACGACATTGAGGGTGTGGGATTCCGCACGGCAGACGAGATTGCTGTCCGGGTAGGAATCCGCATGGATTCTGATTTCCGGATCCGGAGCGGAATTTTATATGTGCTGCTTCAGGCATCCACAGAGGGGCATACCTACCTGCCGGAGGAGGAACTGACCAGAAGAACCGGACAGCTTCTTGAGGTCGGGGAGGAGCAGATCGAGAAGCAGTATATGGATCTGGCGATCGAGCGGAAAATCATCATGAAGCAGGGCGAAAACCAGACGCAGATCTATGCGGCGTCCTTTTACTACATGGAGGCAAATACGGCAACCATGTTAAAACAGCTCAATGTCAGCTATGATGTTCCGGATCTGGAAATCGAGGAGCGTGTTCGCAGAATTGAGAAGCAGACCGGAATGGAACTGGATGAGCACCAGATGACAGCGGTCAAAGAGGCGGTGCGCAACGGACTTCTGATTATCACCGGAGGACCGGGTACCGGAAAAACGACGACGATCAATACGATCATCAAGTATTTTGAGATGGAAGGACTTGATATTTTTCTCGCGGCGCCCACCGGACGTGCGGCGAAGCGCATGAGTGAGACAACCGGGTTTGAGGCAAGAACCATACACCGCATGCTGGAACTGAACGGCGGTGTGGACGGTGCGGCGGGGTTTGAGCGGAATGAGCAGAATCCGCTTGAGACGGACGTTGTGATTATCGACGAGATGTCCATGGTGGATATTTCCTTAATGCATGCACTGTTAAAGGCGGTTGCCGTTGGAACGAGACTGATTCTGGTCGGGGATGTCAATCAGCTGCCGAGTGTGGGACCGGGAAGTGTTCTGCGGGACATCATTCGCTCGCACGAGTGCAATGTGGTCATGCTGACGAAGATTTTCCGCCAGGCATCCACGAGCGACATCATTGTGAATGCGCACAAGATCAATCAGGGCGAAGAAGTGACGTTGGACAACAAAAGCATGGATTTCTTTTTCCTGAAGCGGTATGACGCGGATGTGATTATCAGCGTGGTATTGCAGCTGATCAAGCAGAAACTCCCCAAATTTGTGGACGCGACGCCGTACGATATACAGGTGTTGACGCCGATGCGCAAGGGACTGCTGGGCGTAGAGCGGTTAAACGGAATACTGCAGCGCTATCTGAATCCGCCGTCTCCGCAGAAGCGTGAAAAGGAACACGGCGATATTCTGTTCCGCGAGGGGGACAAGATCATGCAGACACGGAACAACTACCAGTTAGAGTGGGAAATCCGTACAAAATACGGTCTGTCTGTGGATAAAGGGACGGGAGTATTCAACGGAGACATGGGAATTGTCCGGGAGATCAATGATTTCGCGGAGACGATGACTGTGGAATTTGATGAGGGCAGAATGGTGGAATATCCATACAAACTGCTGGATGAGCTGGAACTGGCGTACGCGATTACCATACATAAATCGCAGGGAAGCGAATACCCGGCGGTCGTCATTCCGCTTTTGTCCGGACCGTCGATGCTTATGAACCGGAATCTGCTGTACACAGCGGTCACCCGTGCGCGGAAATGCGTGACGCTGGTCGGCAATGAAGTAACATTTGCACAGATGGTACAGAACACGTCGCAGCAAAAACGATACAGCGGGCTGTGTGACCGCTTGAAAGAGGCATAGCACTGCCGCAGTTACAGAACATTTCGCGTTTGGAGAGGGGAATACGGAGAATGATAACGCAGGCGAGAAGCCCATTTGTTTCAGAATACAACGGACACAGTCCATTCTTTGGAGCAAAATCCCGTATTTCTTCCGTGCGATCGTTGGCTTAGGTTCCGTGTCTCTGCCACGTTTGAACACCCCGCGGAAGCTGTCCGTCAAGCAGCAGACAATGAGCGGACTTTCTGGCAGCACTAACTGCACTCACGCATAGACATCATAAAACCGCGCGAACCGAAACTCGCCGGCATCTGCTATTGAAAACAGGGCAGATGCCGACTCAGACATCGGCTTCGCGCGGTTATGTTTTATGCTTAGAGTGCAGGTAAGTGCTGCACAAAAGTCCTAAAATTGTCTGTAGCTTGCGGACAGCTTCCGCGGGGGTGCTCCAAACTTGGAAAGACACGGATCATCGCAAAGGCAACGGCCGCACGGATTAGAAATACACGATTTTGCGATTAGAAGGGATTGTGCCCGTTACATCCTGAAACACAAAAGGCTTCCGCCTGCGCTCTCTTCATCCGGGCAGCTTCTCATCCCGAAATATCCTGCGGCTGCGTTATGTCTCTTTCGGTCGGTTACGACAGCAGCGCTTTATCGTTTGCAAACTCCTCACCGCTGACCTTCTCAAATTGATGGAGAAGATCTTCCACCGTCAGCTTCTTCTTCTCTTCTCCGGCAATGTTTAAGATGACCCGGCCTTCATGCATCATGATGAGGCGGTTGCCGTGTACGATGGCATCCTTCATGTTGTGGGTGACCATCATGGCGGTCAGGTGATGATCTGCAATGATCCTGTCGGAAATCTCAAGCACCTTGGCGGCTGTCTTCGGATCGAGCGCCGCGGTGTGCTCGTCTAAAAGCAGAAGCCTCGGTTTCTGGATGGAGGCCATGAGCAGTGTGATCGCCTGGCGCTGACCGCCGGACAACAGCCCTACTTTGCTGGAAAGCCGATCCTCCAGACCGAGATCTAACGTGGCAAGCATCTCGCGGTAGACGTCACGCTCCTTTTTCGTGATGCCCCAGAAGAGACCGCGGCTCTGTCCGCGTCTGGCGGCGATCGCCATATTTTCCTCGATCGACATCGTCGTCGCGGTTCCGGTCATAGGATCCTGGAAAACGCGTCCGAGGTATTTGGCACGCTTGTACTCGGAAAGGCGTGTCACATCGTCGCCTCCGATATAGATTTTTCCGGAATCCACCGGCCATACGCCTGCGATGGCGTTTAAGGTGGTGGATTTTCCGGCGCCGTTTCCACCGATCACGGTAACAAAATCTCCCTCCTCGAGAGAAAGGTTCACGCCGTTTAATGCAACTTTTTCGTTAATGGTGCCCGGATTAAACGTTTTCTTGATATTGTCTATTTTTAACATTTCTGCCATGGTGTTACCGCTCCTTTCCTTTGCGTGTGGATTTCAGATAAGGAATGGCAAGGAAAACCGCCACAACAATCGCGGAGAAAAGCTTCAGATCGTCGGAAGGAAGCTTTAACCATAAAACCACATTCATAACAATATAATAGATGATCGCTCCGCCGATCACGGAAAACAGCGTGTAGGCGAACGCCAGATTTTTTCCGGCGCAGAGTCTGCCGAAAATGACTTCCCCGATGATGACGGCGGCGAGACCGATGACGATGGCGCCACGCCCCATGTTGACGTCCGCCGCACCCTGATACTGGGCGTAGAGACCGCCGGAAAGCCCGACCAGACCGTTGGAGATCATGAGTGCGATCACGGTGTGAAGGTTGGTGTTGATTCCCTGCGCACGCGCCATCTGCTGATTACATCCGGTTGCACGGATGGCATGTCCCTGCTCTGTGCCGAAATACCAGTAGAGAATCGCAACTATTGCAAAACAGAACAGGATGCATGTTGCAAAAATCTGCACGCGGGTGCTGTTGGAGTCGGACAGGTAGCGGAGCGATACTACCAGAGGGTACTTGTCAACGCTGACGGCCTGGTTGGAACAGCCCATGATGTTCAGGTTGATGGAATACAGGGAAATCTGGGTTAAAATGCTTGCCAGAATGCCCGGAATGCCAAGAGTGGTATGCAGGACGCCGGTGATGAAACCGGCGGCCATGCCTGCCAGAAAGGAAAAAATAAGTGCTGCCCACGGATTCATACCTCCGCGGATCAGCATGACGGCAACCGCACCTCCGGTTGCAAGAGAACCGTCCACGGTCAGATCCGCAAAATCCAACAGACGGTAAGTAATATAGACGCCGAGTGCCATCAGACCCCAGACCATGCCCTGGGCGAAAGCGCCGGGCATGGAACGGAAGAGGGCAAGCGGGTCAAGCGACATAAAATAATTCATCAGGAAAAACCCCCTTGTAAGGAAAAATATTATTCGGCATCGATTGCCACGTAATCATCCGGAACTGTGATGCCTAAATCGGAACAGATCGCGGCATTGTACTCTTTGGTGACATTCGGGGCATATTCAATATCCATCGTGGAGATATCTTTGCCGTTTACCAGAATGTCATAAGCCATCTCGCCCGCTTTGTAGCCGATGTCGTAATAGCTGATGGAGAGCGTCGCAACGCCACAGCCAGAACAGATTCCTTCCTCGCCGGCGATGACGGGAATACCTGCCGGGCGTGTGATGTTGTCGACCGCCTCAGTGTTGCCTGCCATGGTGTTGTCGGTCGGAATGTAGATGACGTCTACTTCGCTGACAGCACTCTGCACGACAGAGGCGATGTCGTTAGAATCTGCCACGGTGTACTCCGTGTGAGAGATTCCGTCCTCATCCAGATACTTTCCGAATTCTGTTGCCTGATATACGGAGTTCGGTTCTGCGGAACAGTAGAGGATGCCGACATTTTTGGCGTCTGGAAACAGTTCCACGAGCATATCTTCCTGCTGGTCTAACGGAGCAAGATCGGAGGTACCGGAAATATTTTTTCCGGTGGCGCCGGTCCAGTCGTCAATGTCGAGCGCGGTCGCGTAGTCCGTCACGGAGGTTCCGAGTACCGGGATCGTACTGGTGGCCGCCGCGGAAGCCTGCAGGGCTGTTGTCGCATTGGCGAGGATCAGATCATAATTGTTGGAGACAAAGGTGGTGGCAATGCTGGAACAGTTCGCCTGCTCGCCCTGTGCGTTCTGCACATCGAAGGTGACGGAATCGCCCATCAGTTTGGTCAGGGCATCCTGAAATCCCTGCGTTGCCTGATCCAGTGCCGGATGCTCCAGCTGCTGCAGGATACCTACCTTATACGTTTTCTCTCCACTGCCGCACGCGGTCATAGATAAGACCATCGTGGAGACTAATACTGCCGAAACTAGTTTGTGTGCTTTTTTCATAAGCAACTCCTCCTTTATTACATTAAAACTTTAATGCTTTTAATAGACAAAATTATAATGAGGAAAAGTATATTCGTCAACCGTTCCTTAAAATAAAGAAAGAAAAAATTAAGAAAATGTTTATGGCAAAAAAAGGGCGGACATGCTAGGATAAAGCGGAATCAGATGACCGGGGAGAGCGGGAAATGCAATGCAGGCTGATTTGGCAACAGGAAAAGAAAAAACAGGACGTGAACTGCGGCGGGTGGCGGAGACGATTGCTGACCTCGTTTATCCACCGAGATGTCCGATCTGCGACCGCGTGACGGTGCCGGAATGTGTTCCGTGCAGAAGGTGTGCGGAGGCTGTGCGGCTTGCCGTGGAACCGGTGTGCAAGCGCTGCGGCAAACCGCTGGATGATGAGCGGACGGAATTCTGTCTGGACTGCGGAAAGCGCAGGCATGCGTACTGCCAGGGAAAAGCCGTGTTTGTGTATCAGGGAAATATCCGGCAGTCCATGTACCGGTTTAAATATGCAAACCGGCGCGAATATGCGGCGTATTATGCGAGGGAGGCGGCAGCGCTTTATCAGGACTGGGTTTTTAAAAATCAAATCGAAGTGATCGTTCCGGTGCCTATGTACCGGTGGAAAAAGCGGCGGCGCGGATACAATCAGGCCGAGACATTCGCGCGGGCGCTTGGCAGGGAACTGGGGATTCCTGTGGACGCCGGGCTTGTGCGCCGTGTGCGCAACACGGTGCCGCAGAAGGAGTTAAATGGCGGACAAAGAGCGGCAAATTTAAAAAATGCTTTTCAATTAGCAGCGGATATAGTAAAATATAAGAAAATATTACTGGTGGATGATATTTATACGACGGGAACTACGATAGATACCGTTTCGGAGGTTCTGCTGAAGGGCGGTGCAGAGCGGATCTATTATATCTGCGTCAGTATCGGTGCAGGATTTTGACAGGGGAATTCAGGAGGATTGAGAAGTATGGAAGTGAGAAATTGCAGGAGCTGTGGACGCCTGTTTAACTATATGGGGGGAGCGCCGCTTTGTCCGGCGTGTCAGAAGAAGCTTGAGGAGAAGTTCCAGGAGGTAAAGGCTTTCCTGGAAGAGAATCCGAATTCAAGTGTGGAGACGGTCGCTGATGAGCTGGATGTGTCGGTGAAGCAGATCAGACAGTGGATTCGTGAGGAGCGTCTGTCGCTTTCCGTGGCAGGAGCAGACGGCATTGTCTGTGAGACCTGCGGGAAGCCGATCCGTACGGGAAGATTCTGTGAGAAGTGCAAGAACAATATGGCGAACGCGCTTGCAGAGTCGATTCATAAGCCGGAGCCGCCGCAGCCGCAGGAGACAGAGCGGGATAAGAACCGCATGCGTTTTCTCAAATAATACCAAGAGAATCAACAGGGCCTGGGTATCGGGCTCTGTTTTTTGCTTTGAAAATAAATAGTGCTGTGTTATAATAAAAAAAGAATGCATAATTGCGTGCAATTTTGCCCTGCGCAGGCTGGAACGGCAGGGCGGAGAAAGGATAACTACTGTATGGTAAATGAAGAACGATTGCGCCACCTGATTAAGATGGCACAGTTTGATACAAATGACGGGAAACAGTGTAAGCCGATGACGCAGTATGCGAGAAAAGATTATGTTTCCATGCGTCTGCTGGGGAGCTTCGTGACAGGAACCATCTGCTACGGGCTTCTGATGGGAATGTGGGGGCTGTATGCGACGGAAGAGCTGCTTGCAAAGCTGAACAAGTTCGATATCCAGGGGCTTGTCATGACAGCGGTAGTGCCGTATCTGGTGTTTATGGTGATTTACCTCGGAGCCACGTGGGTAATATTTAACATGAAATACACAGAGGGACGCCGCAAGGTGAAGAAGTATTACAACAACCTGAAAAAGGTGAATCAGATGTATGAGAGGGAAGAACGCCTCCGGACATCCGATCATAAAGACTGGGATTAGAGCGGGAGGCATGGAATGACAACCTTATTGGAACTCAAAGAAAAACTGGTGCGCTTCTACGGAAAATACGAAGTGTACATTACACCGATCGTCAAGTTTATCGTGGCGTTTGCGGCGCTGATGACGATTGACAGGAACATCGGCTACATGGAACTGGTCAGCTCCACACCGGTGGCGCTGATTTTAGGACTGCTCTGTGCCATCCTGCCTGTGGGCGGCACGATCTTTATTGCGGCGGTCGTCATACTGGCGGATATGTATGCATTATCGATTGAGGTATGTCTGGTCGCACTTCTTCTGTTTGTGCTGATCTATTTTATCTATTTTCGTTTTGCTCCCAGACAGGGAATGGGCGTATTGCTGACGCCGATCTGCTTCCGGCTGAATATCCCGTATGTGATTCCGGTTGGAATGGGACTGCTGGAGGAGGCATATTCTGTATTTGCAGTGATCTGCGGTACGGTGGTTTACTTTTTCCTCGACGGAGTCCGGCAGAATGAAAAGCTGCTCGGCGGTGCGGCGGAGGAGAGTGCGGAGGCGAATTCCAAGATCGTGGTGGCGTTAAACCAGCTTCTCGGCAACAAGGAAATGTACCTCGTGCTCGGCATCATGGCTGTGACGCTGATTATTGTATATCTGATCCGCAGAATGTCTATCGCGAATGCATGGCAGATTGCGATTGCATCCGGTATTCTGTTCGAGACAATCGGTTTGATTGCGGGCTATATGCTGCTTGGAATTTCCGGTAAGACGGTGAGCGTGCTGGTCGGCAATGTGATTTCACTTCTGATTGCATTTGTGATACAGTTCCTGTTCTTTAACCTCGACTACTCAAGAACAGAGCGGCTGCAGTTTGAGGATGATGAATATTACTACTATGTAAAAGCAGTGCCGAAGGCTGTGGTATCCGGCACCAACAAGCAGGTAAAGCGTTTCAGCGGGAAGGACGAAAAGGAACGTCTCACGAAGAAGCGTTTTGCGGAAGAGATGGATATCGACGAAGAATTATTAGATTAAGGAAGTGGACCGCGTGCAGAACATGTTAGCTACCCTCGATGCTTTCTGGCAGAAAGCGTCTCTTTATATGAATCTTCCAAAAATCTCCATAACAGATATCGTGGAGATCATAATCATAGCGTTTCTGATCTACTATATGCTGGTGTGGATCAAGAATACCAGAGCATGGATGCTGCTGCGCGGTTTGATGGTGATTCTGCTCTTCGTTCTGTTGGCAGCATTGTTCCAGATGAACACGATCATCTGGATTGCAAGGAATACGTTAAACGTCCTGGTGATAGCTCTGGTTGTAATCTTCCAGCCGGAGATGCGCAAGGCGCTTGAGAATCTCGGACGGAAAAACGTTCTGGCGTTCCTGTTTTCCTTTGATTCCTCAAAGGAGGATACGGGGAAGTTCTCGGATAAGACCATCAATGAAATGGTCAAGGCGTGCTACGAGATGGGAAAGGTGAAGACCGGAGCCCTGATTGTGGTGGAGGATGAGATTGTTCTCTCGGAATATGAGCGCACCGGAATCGCGGTGGACGGTATTCTGACAAGCCAGCTTCTGATCAATATTTTTGAAAAAAACACACCGCTCCATGACGGCGCCGTGATTGTGCGCGGGGACAGAGTCGTGGCGGCGACCTGCTATCTGCCGCTTACGGATTCCCTGTCGATCAGCAAGGATCTGGGAACGAGACACCGTGCGGCTGTCGGAATCAGCGAGGTGAGCGATTCCCTGACAATCGTTGTGTCAGAGGAGACCGGAAGAGTGTCGATTGCGCTCGGCGGTGAACTTTACCGCAATGTAGATGCCGAGTTTCTGAAGAACAAGCTGACGTACATCCAGAGGCGGGAACGGGAATTATCGAAGATTGCATTGTGGAAGAGGAGGCTGAAAGATGCTAAAACGGCTCGGAAAAACGATAACAAATAATTTTAGCCTCAAAATACTGGCGGTCATACTGGCGGTTGTGCTGTGGGTAGTCGTGATTAACATTGACGACCCGACGACGTCAAAGACCTATACCACCAATGTTGTAGCGGAGAATACGGACTATATCACATCGCAGAACAAATATTATGAACCGCTGGACAGCAGCAACGTAGTGTCATTCCGCGTGTCGGCTGCGCGCAGCGTGCACGATGAATTATCCAATGCCGATTTTTCCGCAACGGCGGACATGGAGAATATTGAGTACGATGAGGGAAGCGGAATTTACCGCGTGCCGGTGACGATCACCGCGAAGCGGTATAGCAATAAAGTCTCCGTCGTCTCCAAACAGCTCTATCTGGAAGTGGCGCTGGAAGACCGCGGCACCTGCCAGAAGGCGATTACGGCGGCAACCAAGGGAACCGTGATGGACGGCTGTGCACTCGGCACGGTACAGATCGTGGGCTCCAACCTGTTAAAGGTTTCGGGACCGGCATCCATCGTCAGCCAGATTGATACGGCGGTGGCGACGATCAATGTGGAAGGTATGTCCACGGATGTGACGGATTCCGTTGTGCCGGTGTTATATGATGCCGACGGCAACGTGATCGACACGACAAAGCTGACACTCAGTCTGTCCACAGTCAATATTTCGGCACAGATCTTAAATACCAAGGATGTGCCGCTGGAGTTTGAGGCTAAGGGCGAACCGGCGGACGGCTATGTGCTTACCGGCGTGGAAAGCAGCCTGGATAATGTGCGTATCAAGGGCGAGGCGGCAACGCTCAATACCGTCAGCAAGATCACCATTCCGCAGGAGGTGCTGGACATTTCCGGTATCACCGAGGATCTGACCACAACGGTGGATATCAGTTCCTATCTGCCGAGTCAAACGGCACTTGTGCTGAACTCGGATGCAAAAGTAGAGGTGACCGCGAAGGTGGAGCCGGTTGTCAAGGCGACTTACGAGGTGCCAGTGGCAAACTTTACCATTCAGAATGTGCGCGACGGTTACAATGCAAATTACATGGAGAGCACGGTCGCGGTAGAGATCAGCGGAGCGGAGAGCGAGCTTGCGGGAATCTCTGCAAAAGATATTACCGGAACGGCGGACGCATCCAACCTTGGAGCGGGCGAGCATCACCTGAATGTGCAGATCACGCTGGAGCAGGAGCACTGCTGGGTGACTGGAACAGTGACACTGCCGGTGACAATTACCGACCACAACACCGCCGAAACGGGTACTTCGGATAATACGGATACGACAGACAGTGAGAGCAAGACGAACGATACAGCCGGCACCGCCGCTGCAGGCGATGCGGCTGACAAGTCGGATAAAACCGATAAAACGGATAAGACAGCCACTGAGAACGGTGCAGCTGGAAGTGATGCGGAGAGAAGCAGCAACAATCCGTAAAAAAGTGAAAACATGGAGGAAATAGAATATGGCTAGAATGTTTGGCACGGATGGCGTGCGTGGCGTGGCGGGATCGGAACTGACGATCGAACTGGCAACCAAGCTTGGGCAGGCAGGCGCGTATGTGCTGACGAAAGAGACGGAACATCAGGCGACAATCATTGTCGGATGCGATACCAGAATATCGGGAGGAATGCTTGCCAGCGCGTTGATGGCGGGAATCTGCTCCGTGGGTGCAAACGCCATTTTTGTGGGGGTTATGCCGACGCCGGCGATTGCCTATCTGACAAGAAAGCATAAAGTAGATGCGGGTGTTGTGATCTCGGCATCGCACAATCCGATGGAATTTAACGGAATCAAGTTCTTCAACGGCGAGGGCTACAAGCTTTCCGATGCACTGGAGGATGAGATTGAAGCGCTGATCCGCAACAACATGAAGGACGTGGTACTTCCGATCGGATCCGGCGTGGGAAAGATCGAATACCGTTTTGATCTGAAGGATGAATATGTGAAATTTATGGAAAAATGTGTTCCGGTCGATCTGCACGGCAAAAAGATCGTGGTGGACTGCGCGGAGGGTGCGTCGTATTACACGTCCGTCAAGGCGCTCAGCGATCTTGGCGCGGAACTGGTGGCGATTCACACCGACCCAGACGGAACCAATATCAATGCGAACTGCGGATCTACCCACATGGATGAGCTGAAGGCACGCGTTGTGTACGAGAAGGCGGATGCCGGTATCGCGTTTGACGGCGATGCGGATCGTATGCTTGCGGTCGATGAAAAGGGCAATCTGGTAGACGGCGATCAGGTGATGGCAATCTGCGGCAACTACATGAAGCAGAAGGGCAGACTGAAGAAGAATACGATTGTTGTGACGATCATGAGCAACCTGGGATTTACTCTGATGGGAGAAAAAGAGGGAATCCACGTAGAGAAAACAAAAGTCGGAGACCGGTATGTTCTGGAGAACATGCGGGAACACGGATACAATATCGGAGGTGAGCAGTCCGGACACGTTATTTTCCTGGATGACAATACGACCGGAGATGGGCTTTTGAGCGCCCTGCATCTTCTGGAAGTGATGGTGGACACCGGAAAGCCGTTGTCAGAGCTGGCAGCGATCATGGAGGTTCTGCCGCAGGCGCTTGTCAATGCCAAGGTGCCGAATCACAAAAAAGAGCATTTTATGGAGTATCCGGAGATTGCGGATGCAATCACAGAACTGGAGAAAAAGTTTAACGGTGAGGGACGCGTGCTGATCCGACCGTCCGGTACCGAGCCGTTGGTGCGCGTTATGATTGAGGGGAAAGATCAAAAGGTGATTGACGAGGAAGCGAAGAGACTTGCGGAATTGATTACGCGCATTATGCTGTAGAGACAGAGACTTTGTTAGGAAAATTATTCAGTTGGAGGGAAGAGAGCATGGTAAGTCAGAAAGTCACAGTCAAGAATCCAACGGGTCTGCATCTTAGACCGGCAGGAATCCTGTGCAAGGAGGCGATGCAGTTCAAATCGCACATCACATTCCGATACCGCGAGAATACCGCGAATGCCAAGAGCGTGTTGAGCGTACTCGGCGCATGCATCAAATCGGGAGATGAGATTGAGCTGGTATGCGAGGGGGAAGACGAACAGGAAGCGCTTGCGGCGCTTGTGAATGCCATTGAGAACGGACTTGGAGAATAGAAGAGTAAGAGAGGAAAACCGGATGAAAAAGATACTGGTTACCGGCTGTAACGGTCAGCTGGGGCGCGCAATCCGCGCAGAGTATGCAAAGGAAGACGTAACGTTTATCAACACAGATGTGGTGGAGGGCGATGATGTCACAGCACTTGACATCGCCGATGTGGATGCCGTGCTGGCGCTTGTCCGCGCCGAGCGTCCGCAGGTTATCATCAACTGTGCGGCGCACACGAATGTGGATGCCTGTGAGACACAGTGGGATGCGGCGTATCGCATTAACGCGATCGGTCCACGCAACCTGGCCATCGCTGCTGCGGAAGTTGACGCAAAGCTGATACATGTGTCCACGGATTATGTGTTCGCCGGAAACGGAACGAGACCGTATACGGAGTTCGATGAGCCGGGACCGGTCAGTGCATACGGCAAAACAAAGCTTGAGGGAGAACGCTTCGTGAAGGCGTTCGCGAGAAAGTATTTTATCTTCCGCACGGCATGGCTGTACGGGGACGGCAAAAATTTTGCCAAAACGATGTTGAGACTCGCAGAGAACCATGAGGAAGTGAGCGTGGTATGCGATCAGCTCGGTTCGCCGACCAGTGCAGTGGAACTTGCACGTGCGATTCATCACTATGAACCAACGGAGAATTACGGACTGTTCCATGCAACCTGCGAGGGGGATACCAACTGGGCGGCATTTGCGGAGGCAGTGTTTGCGCGTGCCGGGAAGAATACCCGCGTCAGACATGTGACAAGTGAGGAGTATGCGGCAATGAATCCTGCTTCGGCGAAGAGACCGGCGTATTCCATTCTGGATAATTACATGATGCGCCTGACGGACGGCTATCGTATGGCTGACTGGGAGAGCGCGCTGGATGAATATATGCAGCATTTGGGCTGAGAGAGATACCGACAGAAAAGGGAAAGGATAACCGGAACAGATGAAGAGTGTTGTAATGCGGGATTTGCGTGACTATGTGAGGAAATACTGGGGGCTGCTCGCTGCGTCAATGGCGGCAATGCTGATCTGTTTCGGTTATCTTGTTTTTTGTGGCAACATCCGCATTGATACGGAAGAGTTAATCAACCATCCGGGAAGCAGTCTGGGATGGCTTGCGATCGGACGGTGGGAGCTGGCGTGGCTCAAGCACCTTCTGGGGCTTGGAACACATCAGGTTATAAAAAGCGGGATCCTGTTCTTCCTGTTTTTCTGGCTGGGAGCCAATCTTCTGACGTTCGGCATTTATGAGCGTTCCGGGAAAAAGAAAAGCCGGTACTGGATTTTCCTGCTCCTCTATGTGACGTCCAACATCTGGTGCTATCAGATTTATTTTTCCCTGCAGCAGGCGGAAGTGGCGCTTGCAATGCTGCTGTTGATTGAGGCGGCATTCCTAATGAGCGGGATCGGCGCCGGAACCGTAACGAATCTGCTCCGGGCTTTTGCGGCGGGCGTTCTGTTATTTATCGGTCTGGGATCGTATCAGGCGCTGGCGGTTTACTACATCGCAGTGTGCCTCGTTTTCTTTCTGGCGGAGCTGACTGCGGAGCGGGAGCAGGGCGGATATCGCCGGCAGATTCTCTGGATGATCATACATTTCGGTGTGGTGTATCTGTGCTATCACTGGTATATGAGCACGTTTCTGGTGTCTTCGGATTATATGGACAGCCAGATGGGCTGGGGAAGACTGCCTGCGCTCGCATGTATCAAGAATGTGCTGCGCACGCTGAAAAATCTGCTGCTCGGCCATGGCCCCAGAAATTTTTCGTTCTACGGATGCGGCGTGGTGCTTCTGCTTGTGCTGGCGGGAAGTGTGCTTGCCTGCCGGAAAAAACAGGAACTTCCGTGGGAGAAGAAGAAAATCCGGTATTCATTGCTTGGTCTGGCGGGACTGGTGCTTGCGCCGCTGCTTCTGACGGCATACATGGGAGAGATGATCGTGACGAGATCACAGTTTGCGCTTCCGGTGGCGGGAGCGTTCCTAGGAATGTATGTGACGGAGCGGCTTGCGGAACTCTGGAACGGCAGAGACCGCGGTACGGGTTACTGGCTGTTGCTCGTCTGCAGATTGTGCATCTGCCTTGTGATTGCGGTCCAGACCGGCTATGATCTGCGCCTTGCCGTGACCGATGAGATACGCTGCAGGGAGGATGAGCAGAAAACCCAGCAGCTGTTAGAGCGCTTCGCCGGGGCAGACGGAGGGAAACTGCTGCAGCTTCCGGTGGTGTTTGTGGGCTATCAGGAGGCAGATCTCCCAGAGTGGTGCAGGCGGACCGAGATGTATGGCTGGTCGTTCTACGGTTGGGATTACAGTATGGAGAACCCGACCGGAGCGACACACCGTATTTGCGGTTTTGTACAGGCTTATACCGGGAACGTGCTGCGGGAGGATGCGACGGAAGAGCAGAAGAGACACGCGGTGGAACTGGCGGGACAGATGAAGGATTTCCCGGAAGAGGGATCGGTTCTTGTGACGGAGGATTGTGTTGTGGTACGGCTGTCGGAGGTTAAGGAGCAGATGCCGACAGACTGGTGGTAGAGGTGAAACGGCGGTCTGTGTATACAAGCTTGTACTGGAACGGAATCTATGATAAAATGAAGAGACTTATGGCAGTGAAACGGCCATGGATAATAGAGACTGCAAGTATTGGAAATAAATGGAGGATGAGATGAGAACTTATTTGGTAACAGGGGGAGCCGGTTTTATCGGTTCTAATTACATTCACTACATGTTCCGCAAATACGGAGATACGATCCGCATCATCAATGTGGACGTCCTCACGTATGCGGGAAACCTTGAGAACCTGAAGGACATTGAGAACAATCCGAATTATACGTTTATTCGGGCGGACATTACGGATAAGGAAGCCATTGCGAAGATTTTCGCGGAGAACGACATTGACCGTGTGGTTCACTTCGCTGCAGAGAGCCATGTAGACCGCAGTATCAAGAATCCGGAGGTCTTCGTGAAGACGAACGTGCTCGGAACGGCAGTGATGTTAAACTGCGCCAAGGCGGCATGGGAACTTCCGGACGGAACATTTAAGGCGGACAAGAAGTTCCTGCATGTATCGACGGATGAGGTGTACGGTTCCCTCGAGGATGATGGATCTTATTTTTACGAGACGACCCCGTACGCGCCGCACAGCCCGTATTCAGCCAGCAAAGCGTCTTCCGACATGCTGGTAAAGGCATACATTGACACCTACAAGTTCCCGGCAAACATCACGAACTGTTCCAACAATTACGGACCGTATCAGTTCCCGGAGAAGCTGATCCCGCTGATTATCAACAATGCGCTGCAGGGCAAGAAGCTTCCGGTGTACGGCGATGGCAAGAATGTGCGTGACTGGCTGTATGTTGACGATCATGCGAAGGGCATCGACATGGTGCAGGAAAAAGGACGCCTTGGTGAGACTTACAACATCGGCGGACACAACGAAAAACAGAATATCCAGATTATTGAGATTATTATTGATACCTTACAGGAGATGCTTCCGGCGGACGATCCGAGAAGAAAGCTGGTAAGCAAAGATCTGATCACTTACGTGGCAGACCGCAAGGGACATGACAGACGCTATGCAATTGCACCGGACAAGATCAAGGCAGAGGTAGGCTGGGAGCCGGAGACAAAGTTCGAGGACGGCATCCGCAAGACGATCGCGTGGTTTTTCGAGCACGAGGACTGGATGAAGAATGTCACCAGCGGTGATTATCAGAAATATTATGAGGATATGTATCAGAACAGATAGTTGATGCAGGCAGCAGTACCGCCTTTTGGGCGATACTGCTTGTTTGCGTTTTAAATTAAGAAAAAATTAAGCTGTGTCCATTACAAATGTTAATGGACGTGGCGTATATTGGATAAAATGGGAGGATTTTTCAGATGAAGGGAATAATACTAGCCGGAGGCTCCGGTACCAGACTTTATCCGCTGACTAAAGCGATTTCAAAACAGATCATGCCGGTGTATGACAAGCCGATGATCTACTATCCGTTATCGACCCTGATGCTTGCGGGAATCCGCGAGGTGTTAATCATCTCCACGCCGCGGGATCTGCCGGTGTTTGAGGAGCTTTTCGGGGATGGAAGCCAGCTCGGCATGAACTTTTCTTATGCGGTGCAGGAGCAGCCGAGAGGACTGGCGGACGCATTTATTATCGGTGAAAAATTTATCGGAAATGACGCGGTGGCACTGGTGCTCGGCGATAATATTTTCTACGGACAGAGTTTTTCCAAAGTGTTAAAGAGTGCGGCGGAGCGCACGGAAAAGGAGCACGGCGCGACGATCTTCGGCTATTATGTCAGAGACCCGAGAGAGTACGGCGTCGTGGAATTCGATGAGAACGGCAGAGCGCTGTCCATCGAGGAAAAGCCGGAACATCCGAAGTCCAATTACGCGGTGCCGGGACTTTACTTTTACGATAACGACGTGGTGGAGATTGCGAAAAACGTCAAGCCGTCCGCGCGGGGAGAGATCGAGATTACCTCGGTCAACAACGCTTATCTGGAGCGTGGAACACTGAGTGTGGAGACGCTTGGCAGAGGATTCGCATGGCTGGATACGGGAAACCACGACATGCTGCTTGCCGCAGCGGATTTTGTGTCTGCATTCCAGAAACGCCAGGGCTTATATATCTCCTGCATTGAGGAGATCGCGTACAAGCGCGGCTTCATCGACAGAGACCAGCTCATCAGGCTGGCACAGCCGCTCTTGAAGACGGATTACGGCAAATATCTGATGGAAATCGCGGAGGGATTATAGAACATGGGTAAGATCAAGGTAACAGAGAATTGCAACGGCATTGAGGGACTGAAGGTCATCGAGCCGGCAGTATTCGGCGATGCGCGCGGATATTTTATGGAGACCTACAATTATAACGATTTTGCGGAGGCAGGGATTGACTGCCAGTTCGTGCAGGACAACCAGTCAGCATCGAAAAAGGGCGTGCTCCGCGGGCTTCATTTTCAGATCAATTATCCGCAGGACAAGCTGGTCCGTGTGGTAAACGGCGAGGTGTTTGACGTTGCGGTGGATTTAAGAGAGGGATCGAAGACGTTCGGCAAATGGTACGGCGTGCTGCTTTCCGCGGAGAACAAGAAGCAGTTTTTCGTGCCGAAGAATTTTGCGCACGGATTTATCGTGCTGTCGGAGGAGGCAGAGTTCTGCTACAAGGTAACGGACTTCTACCATCCGAACGATGAGGGCGGTATTCTGTGGAATGATGCCGAGGTCGGCGTGGAATGGCCGATGCCGGAAGGAATGACAGCGGCGGATCTGATCTTATCCGACAAGGATAAAGTGCAGAAAAGCTTCGCAGAATATAAGGCGGCGCACGGCATAAAGTAAGGAAAAACATGCGCCTGCAGAGGGATAGAAAGAGATTAGGAGAACATAGATGGCAGGAAAGAAGAAGGATACATCACTGCTTCATCATCTGATCGGAAGTAGAAGCCTGGTATGGAATCTGGCAAAAAATGACATCAAGAAGAAGTTTGCAGGCTCCTACTTTGGTGTGGTCTGGGCGTTCGTCCAGCCGGTAATCACGGTGCTTTTGTACTGGTTCGTGTTTGAGAAGGGACTGAATTCCAAGGCGACGGATCTTAGGACCGGAATTGAGATTCCGTTCGTGCTGTGGCTGACGGCGGGACTTGTGCCGTGGTTCTATTTTCAGGAAGCGCTGAACGGCGGCACCGGTGTTCTGGTGGAGTACAGCTATCTGGTAAAAAAAGTCGTGTTCCAGATCGATATGCTCCCAGTGGTAAAAATGATATCGGCGCTGTTTACGCATCTGTTTTTTGTGGCGTTTACGATTGTGCTTTTCATCTGTATGGGATATATGCCGGACTGGTATGCACTTCAGGTCGTATATTATTCTTTCTGTATGATTCTGTTTGCGACAGGGCTTGTGTATGCGACGAGTGCGGTGACGGTATTTTTCCGCGACATGAAAGAAGTGGTGGGAATCCTGTTGCAGATCGGCATGTGGGTGACGCCGATTATGTGGAACTTTGAGACGATGGTGCAGATACCGGGTTGGGCGATTGCCGTGTTAAAGCTCAATCCGATGTACTACATTGTTTCGGGATACCGGAACGCACTGATCAATCACATCGGATTCTGGGAGGATATGGGAATTACCGTATATTTCTGGGTTGTGACGGCAGTGATACTGTTTCTCGGAACAACCGTGTTCAAGAGGCTGCGACCGCATTTCGCGGATGTATTATAGAGAGGAATTTGTAACTGAATGGATGAGTTAGCAATCAGGGTAGAAGATGTCAGCAAGGTATACCGGCTATACAACAGACCCTCGGAACGGCTGTTTGACGCGCTGGGACTTGCGGGAAAAGGCAGATTCAAGGAACATCGGGCACTCGACCATGTCACGTTCGATGTGAAAAAAGGTGAGACGGTTGGAATCATCGGAACGAACGGCTCCGGCAAATCTACCATCTTAAAAATTATCACAGGCGTGCTCTCACCCACAAGCGGTGAGGTCGAGATTGACGGGAGAATCTCGGCGCTGCTGGAGCTTGGCGCGGGCTTTAACATGGAATACACCGGCATCGAAAACGTATATCTCAACGGCATGATGATGGGATTCTCCAGGGAGGAGATGGATGCAAGACTGGACGATATTTTGAAATTTGCGGATATCGGCGAATTTGTAAACCAGCCGTGCAAGACGTATTCCAGCGGCATGTTTGTGCGTCTGGCGTTTGCGGTGGCGATCAACATTGATCCGGAGATCCTCATCGTCGATGAGGCGCTGTCGGTCGGAGACGTGTTTTTCCAGGCAAAATGTTATAAAAAGTTTGAGGATTTCAAGGCGGAGGGCAAGACGATTATTTTTGTCAGCCACGACATCAGCAGTGTGGCAAAATACTGTGACCGCGTGATTCTTTTAAACAAGGGCGTCAAGCTGTCGGAAGGAAATCCCAAGGACACGATCAACCTGTACAAGAAAGTGCTGTTAAATCAGTCGCAGAATATTGCGAGCGGACAGGTGCTTGCGGACGCGAAGGAAAATGGGACAAAGAAGCTGTGGAAATCCAACTATGAGTTGAATCCGCAGGTGAATGAATACGGAACCGGGGAAGCGGAAATCATTGATTTTGCGGTGATTGACGAGTACGGAAGCTATACGAGCTGTATCCAGAAGGGGACGTCTTTTACTATCCGCTCAAAGGTGCAGTTTCACACCGATATTCAGGATCCGATTTTTACCTATACGTTTAAGACTGTGCAGGGAACCGCTGTCACGGGAACGAACACCATGTACGAGAAGGTCGGCGTCGGGCTGGCGCGGGCAGGAGAGATCTATGTGGCTTCCTTTAAACAGAATATGGATCTGCAGGGCGGCGAGTATCTGCTGTCCATCAGCTGTACCGGTTACGTGGGCGGCGAGTTCCGTGCGTACCATCGGCTGTATGATGTGGTGGGCGTTACGGTCATATCGGACAAGAATACGGTTGGTTTCTATGATATGAATTCGGAGACGACCGTGGAGCGTGTGGAGGAATAAAAGAGCAGGGAACACCGACAGCATGTCAGACAGCAGAGGGATGCGGAGGAACAGTATGGAGGATGCAGAAGTTCTGAAGGAACTGTATGAGACCATAAAACAGAATAGTAAGGCAGATTATGCGGGCATCATCGAACAGCGGGCATCTTACCCGTATCTGTATCATTTGTCGCAGATCCGGGAGAATCTGGTGAGCTTTTTGCCGTTTGATAAGGATATGCGGGTTCTGGAATGTAATCCGGAGTGCGGGGCGCTGACCGGAAAGCTGCTCGCAATGACGGGCGGCGTGACGGTGCTTGCGGAGAGTGAACTGCAGGAGAAGATTTTAAGAGAGCGATTTATGGAACCGCAGGAGAGGGAGAAGCTTGACATAAGAAGACTGCTTCCGGAGCACGGGCGGTTCGATGCGATCCTGATCGCCGGTCATTTTTACCGCTGGGAAAAACAGCTTCCAGTGTTAAGAGAGCTGCTTGCGCCGGGAGGAAAGCTTTACGTGGCGGACGCCAACCGGATCGGGCTGAAATATCTTGCGGGATGTCAGGAAGAATACTGTGGCGGATATTTTACCGGAATTGACGGTTATCCGGATGCGGCGGCGGTCGGACGCTCTGGCAGAAGCTACAGTCGGGCAGAGTACACCGGGCTGCTGCAGGCTGCGGGATTTGGGGGACTGACGTTTTATTATCCCTATCCCGACCATAAGTTCCCGTCCGTGATCTACTCGGACGAGTGGCTGCCGCAGAAAGGCGAACTCGCCGAGGGGCGCAGCAATTATGACCGTGACAGGGTGGCATGCTTCAACGAGCGTGTGATGTTTGATTCCCTGTTGGAGGAGGGCGTATTTCAGACGTTCTCCAATTCCTTTTTGATCGAAGCCGTGCAGGAGGGATAGCGCGTTTGGAACGAACGATTTATTCAAAATATTCCAATGAGCGGGCGGAACGGTTCCGTATCCGGACGGATATAGTAACCGATGAAGCCGGAGAGAAAAAAGTATATAAGTACGCCTGTACCATACAGGCGGGAGACCATATCCGCAGGCAGGAAGAACTCGGAAAGCAGCTGGACGCGGCATACGCGGGCAGCCGCATCACCTTCTGCCCCTGTACGACAGAGGATGTGCCGGGGGGATGCAGAAGCGTGTCGCCGTTTGTGCAGGGGGACAATCTGCAGCATCTCATGGAACAGGCGGTGGAAGCCGGCGACTGGGAGAACGTGGAACAGATGGTCGCGGCGTATGCAGACCGTGTGTCCGGCAGCGGAGGAGAGATCCCCTTTGACAGGACGCCGGAGTTTGCGGAGGTATTCGGGGAGGGAAAGCTTCCGGAGGGAATACCCTGCGCCACAGTCAGCGATGTGGATATGATATTTTCCAATATTTTCGTGGAGAGCGGGAAAGCCGCCGCGGACAGCGCGTGGACCGTCATCGATTACGAGTGGACGTTCCCGTTTCCGGTGCCGAAGAAATATCTGATCTACCGTGCAGTCTATTATGCCTATTACCAGATTTTTAAGGCAGAGGGAAAAAGTCTTGCGGACTGGCTGAAGTCTGCCGGTCTCACGGAGGAAGAGACAGAATGCTTTGCGCGGATGGAAGAACATTTTCAGGAGTATTTAAGAGCCGGGGCGTTTCCGGTGCGCAGCATGCAGCGGCGGATGGGAACCAGAATCATTCCGTTTGCGGCGCTGCTTGAGGGAGCGGGAGCCGGGGACGGCGGCGAGATTGTGAGAGAGTCGGCGTATCTGCGTGTGAGAAAGCTGCTCTACCATATTGACCGGGCGGAGAGCCAGGACGGCAGCAGGGTCTGTTCCGGATGGGCGTTCGCAAAGACCTGGGACGGAAGATGCCTTCCGGTCAATATCCGGGTGGCGGCGCCAGGCGGAGAGCAGTTTGCGGCGGAGATTACAAGAAGAGCGCGGGCGGATGTGGCAGAGATGTTTAAGCTCCGCCGGGTGGAAAATCCGGAGTTCGGTTTTGACTGTGTGTGGCAGGCGGCGCCGGAGCAGCGCTTTTGCCTTTACTTTTCCCTGGGCAACCGGGAAAGCATCTATGAGGGATAAAAGAGAGGGTTTATTATGTACCAATCAAAAGAAAAGATTCAGACAGTCGTGCTGCTTCTGGCGGATCTGATCTGCTTTGTCATCAGTTATTTCGGCGGGGGCTATCTGTGGCTGGTTCTATACCGGAACGTGTCCGTACAGAACATGAAGTCCGAGCTGATGGACAGCTTTGGCATTGTGCTTGTGATCTACATGCTGATCCTGCTGTTCTCGGATCTGGAGAAGAATTTTATCCGGCGCAACCTTGCCAGGGATTTCTGGGCGGCGCTTGAGGCGAGCGTCATCATGATTTTTGTGACAGCGCTGACGATCTTTTTGCAGCATAACAATGCGGATGCCTCCCGAGGCGTATATTTCTGTATCGCAGGGATGAACCTGGTGCTGTTCTTCGTGGCGCACGCGGCGATCAAGTATTATCTGCTGCACATCTACCGCAACAAGCGGGGGACGAACCAGCTGTTTCTTGTCACCACGACGGACCGCGTGAAGGATACGCTTGCAGAGATCGAGAATGCAAAAGACTGGGAGCACCGTCTGACCGGCATTGCGATCATCGACGACAACCAGATCGGAACCTGGTATGAGGGAATTCCGGTCGTGGCGACCTACGACACCATGTTCCAGTATGCGAAGGAACAGATTGTGGACGAAGTGTTCTTAAACGTTCCGTACGATACCGGGGAATCTCTGGCAAAAGTGGTGGAAGCGTTCGAGGATATGGGAGCGACCGTGCATATCACGATCGAGCTGCTGAAACGGTTTGACGATTATCACAAGAATTTTAATATGATGGGAAATGTTCCGGTTGTGACGTTTTCCAATCAGTATTATGACTGGAAGATGCTGTTTGTGAAGCGGCTGATGGATATCGCGGGAGCGATCGTCGGTCTGGCGATCACCGCGGTTGTTACGGTATTTTTAGCGCCGCCGCTTCTGATCGAATCGCCGGGACCGCTGTTTTTCGCACAGAAGCGTGTGGGAAAGAACGGCCGCTTCTTCAAGATCTATAAGTTCCGCTCCATGTACAAGGATGCGGAGGAGCGCAAGAAGGAGCTGGAGAGCCAGAACGAGATGAACGGCTTCATGTTCAAGATGAAAGACGATCCGCGCATCACAAAGGTGGGCAAATTTATCCGCAAGACCAGCATCGATGAACTTCCGCAGTTCTACAATGTGTTAAAGGGAGATATGAGTCTCGTTGGAACAAGACCGCCGACAGTGGATGAGTTCCGGCAGTATGAATCCCATCAGAAGCGCCGCTTAAGCGCGAAGCCGGGTATTACAGGACTCTGGCAGGTGAGCGGAAGAAATGAAATCAAGGACTTTGAGGATGTGGTAAAGCTGGATGTACAGTATATTGATAACTGGAGCATCGGTCTTGACATAAAAATTATCTTAAAAACGATCAAGGTTGTTTTTGAGAAGGGCGGAGAATAAGGAAGGAGAATCATATGAATCAGGAATATCGCTTAGACAGGGAATACAGTATTGCGGAAATCATCCAGTGCAATCTGCGCAAATGGTGGCTGGCGCTGATCTGTGCCGCAGTGTGCGCAGCGGTGCTTGGCGGCTACAAGTACAAATCTCTGAAGCCTTTTATCGAGCAGAGTGTATATGAAAATGTAAAACAGGTGACAGCTACACTGTATGTGGCAGACTACAGCACCAGTGCCTCCACGGAGCGCGCGAACAATGTCATTAAGATGGCGCAGAGCTACCGCGCGTATGAACTCGTGCAGCAGAAGACGGGATGCGATCTGGACTATAAGACGTATCAGGGAATCTTCGACGTGCTGCAGGGCGAAGCGGGAGATATGGTTACGATCTATCTGCAGTATCCGATTGATACCGGAACGTTCAGCATCGCCGATGAGGACGGCGCCATTGCATTTACACAGGAGATCATTGATGCGACACTTCAGGTGGGCAGTGAGCTCACGGGCGGGGAGACCTGCTTTACCGTGCTGGACGCACCGTATCCGAACAGCGAGACCAGAAAAGCGGAGAATTACTTTATATCTGAGGACGATTTCAAGGGCGGCGTGAAAAAAGGAATCGCGGCGGGTGCACTGCTTGGAATCATTGCGGAGGTAGCGCTGTATACTTTCTGGCTGATTCTCTACCGGAAGCCGAAGAGCGCAGAGGAAGTGCGTGCATGTCTGGATATTCCGGTCATCGATGACGTGAAGACCAGAAAAGCGAATGAAGAGGAAGTATATAAGAAATTAGCGCTGTTTTTAAAAGAAAAACAGGGCGGAGCGGAGCACAAGGGCGTGAGTGTGAACTGTATGCCGGTCGGTTATTTCAAAAAGGATGCCGGATTAAAGCTTGCCATGAGCTTTGCAAATGAGAAAAAGAAGACCCTGCTCATCGATCTGGTCAAGGAGCCGGAGGGCAAGGAGGCAGGCAATTCCATCAGCCGTTATGTTCTGGGTGACGAGAGCCGCCCGGTGCCGACGACGCAGAACAGCTATCTGGACGTACTGTGCAGAGATGTGGCTGAGGAGAAGAATTTTGACGTGGTCATGAACGAGCGTTTTGCTTCCTATGTGAAAGAAATGCAGGATACTTATGAATACATTGTCATCAACAGCCCGAATGTCGCAGAGAGCGCAGATGCTTTTGCGGCAGGAAAGCTCTGTGACAAGAACTTTGTTGTGTGTGCAAGAGGCGGAGTGAATAACGAGACACTGTATCGTCTTAAGAATGAGGCGGCAGTACAGGGAATCGTGCTTGAAGGAGTTCTGGTGTATGAGCTGTAAGAGCCTGCTCTATATGGTTGGGATGTTCGTGTTCGTGCCGGTCTGGATCGGTCTTCTGTGGACGGATTTTTTGAAAATAAGAGAGCGCGCGAGTCAGCTTCTGCACGCCTGGGTGCTCGGCTTTGCGACAATGCTCGCCACGGCACAGCTTGTGCTGGTGCCGTTTGTGATGATGCAGAAAACACTGACGCAGGCACTTCTGCTGTGGCGTATCATTCTGCAGATCCTTGCGGTGCTGTCGTTTGTCATCTGGCTGGGACACCGGGCGGGGGCCGCGGCTGTTGGGACGGCGGCAGCGGATGCAACTGTGCGGACGGCGGACGGCGCAGTCGTGAAGAAAACTGGGCATGGGAAAAACGGAACGTGGACGATTGTCTTTGGGATTCTTGCAGCGGTTCTGATTCTGCTGCAGGCATATATCCCCGCGCGTTACGAGCACAGCGACGATGACGACTCACGCTTTGTGGCGGAGGAAGTATCGGCGGTCGTACATGACACCATGTACCGGGAGGATCCGATCACGGCGGACTACATGTACTGGGATACCGGGGAGGTACGCAAAGATCTGACCTCGCCGTGGGCGATGTTTGTCGCAATGCATGCCAAAGAGGGAAATATGGCGCCGGCGGCGTTGTCGCATGCGTATCTGCCGTTTTTCCTGATTCTGATCTGCTATGCCTTGTATCTGCTGATCGGGCAGGTGCTGTTTGGCGGAGACTGGGAGAAGACATTTCTCTTCGGAATCGTGCTCTCCGTGCTTCACCTTGCGGGCTACACATCGACGCACACGCTGGCGTCCATGCTGCTACTGCGCATCTGGCAGGGAAAGGCAGTCTGCGCAAGCTTCGCGCTTCCGCTGTTTTTCTATCTGTTTTACCAGATCATGAAGAAAGAGGCGTGGAAGCGCTGGATTCCGCTTCTCTATGTGGCGGGTGTGGGCACGTGCATGCTTTCCGGAATTGGTATCGTGACAGCGTCGGTTCTGCTTGCCGTCTATGGCGTGCTGGATTTTTGCTATTACAGGAACTGGAGAAAGACGCTTGCCATCTGGCTGGCAGCCGTTCCGTGTGTGATTTTTTTAGGATATTACCTGATGTAGGAGTAAAAGAATGGGCTATGTACTGGCTTTGTGGGGAGAATTTGTAAAATTTACCGGCGGACGTGCCGGGCTCGTCCATCTGCTGTTGTTTGCGGCGGCGCTGGTCTGCTGCTTCTTCCTGGGGAAGGAGGAGCGGCACAGATTGTTCTGGCCGTCGGTGCTGGTGGGAATTTTCTTTTTCAACCCAGTGTTCTACAAATATGTGGGAACCCGCTTCTTAAGCGGGGTGTACTGGCGGCTGCTGTGGATGCTTCCGTGGACGTTCGTGATCGCCTATGCGGTGGTAAGGATGGCGTACCGGCTTGGAAAGCAGGCACTGCGCATTGTTGTGGTGGCGGTGGCATGTGTCTGTATCTTCGTGACCGGGAAGCCGGTTTTATCGGCGGAGACTTACGGGGAGCGGTCGAATGTGTACGAACTGCCGCAGGCGGCGGTTGAGATTGCGGATCTGGTGCAGAGCCGGCTGGTTGACTGGCAGGAGACGCTTATCGTGCCGAACGAGCTTTTATGCAGTGTCAGACAATATTCCGCAGCCGCATGTCTGCTGTACGGAAGAAATGCGGAGGGCTTTATTTCCGGCATCGGGGAGGAAGAACAGCAGGTCTACGAGGAAATGAGCAGCGAGCATCCGGATGTGGCGCGTGTCACGGAGATTGCGAAAAATAAGAACTGCAGATATATAGTGTTTAATACTTCTTTTCACCAGATCCCCGAGGATCTGACGGAATACGGATATGAAAAGATTGCTGTGATCGAAGACGTATATGCGGTGTATTCCAGAATCGGATCATAGCGCGGTAGCAGGAAGGCAGAAAGGACGGTATGGATAGAATCAAGACATTTTTTCGGACAAGTGATTGGGAGAGCGTGGGAGTTGCGGCGTTTTACGGGTATTTTGCGATCAATATCCTGATGAAAGCGCTGGCGTACGATCACGGCGATAATATATACAAATTTTTCTTTATCTTTGCCATGAGCTTCTGGGCGATCAAGATTGTGACCACGCGCTACACGCTCCGTGAGATTGCGTGGATTGCGGTGCTGCTGGCTCTTGGACTCGGGCTCTCCGTGATTACGAAGCAAAATACGTGGCTGCTGCTTTTCATGACGATCATTGCCATGAAGAACTGCAGGTTCGAGCTGATGATTCAGATGGCGGTGTACATCCGGGTCTTCTGTCTGGCTATGCTGGTGATCGGGTCAACGTTCGGGGTCTTTGATATTGGTTACAAAACGACGCCGGACAGCAGCTACGTGGAGATTCCGGTGTACAGCTTTGCCATGAATGAGCCGAACACGGCGTTTCTTGCGGTCTTTTTGACATTGCTGCTACTGCTATATTATAATTATAAAAAACTGAATGTCTGGTGGTTCGCCGGAACATCGGCAACCGCGCTTTTGTTCTACAAATTTACCTACTGCAGAACGGGAATCGCAGTCTTTTTCTTTGTCTGGGCACTGATTATTTTTGAAAAGATTGCAAAGGACCGGTGGAAGGTGGTTCTCGCGCTGTCAGTTCCGGTCGGTGCGGTATTCAGTCTGTGCACGATGCTGTTCTACGATGGCGGCAATTCTGTGATGCGTCTTTTAAACCATCTGGTGTCGGGAAGAATCTATATCATGAGCAGCTATTATAAGACACAGGGAGTCTCACTGATCCCGCGGGCGCAGGAGCTGTTTTACGGACAGTATTACGGGCTGATTGACAACACGTACATGTTTGTGTTCCTGTACTGCGGTGCGATTGTGGCGCTGTTTTTCCTGTGGTGTGTGACGAAAACGCTGTTTCGGCTTTACCGCGGCGGCTATTACAAAGAACTGGTCATGATCGCGGCGTTTGCACTTTACGGTGTGCTGGAACAGTTTATCATGAATGGTTTTATGAATCCGTTTGTGCTGCTGTGCGGAATTCTGCTCTATCCGGATCTGCTGGAGAAGAAGCGGGATGATGTATGTGCGGCGGAATGAGGAAGTCTATGAAGAATTATCGCATTTTACAGATACACAATTTTTATCAGATCCCGGGCGGGGAAGATGTGGTGGTGCGCAATGAAAAGCGCCTGCTCGAGGAACACGGACACAAGGTCTACACGTACTACCGCTCCAACAGCGAGCTGGCGAAGAAGGGCATTGTGGGAAAGCTGTTCCTGCCGTTTACCGCGGTGTTCTCGCTTAAGACTTACCGCGAGGTAAAAAAGTTGATCCGGGAGAACCAGATCGACATCGTGCATGTACACAACACGCTGACGATGGTCAGCCCGTCCGTCTTTTACGCAGCATTCCGCTGCAAGGTGCCGGTGGTGCAGACGCTGCATAATTTCCGCATGCTCTGTCCGGCGGGATCTTTTTTCCGGGACAATGTGATCTGTGAGGAGTGTGTGCAGCACGGAATGGGCTACGCCATCCGGCACAAGTGCTACCGGAACAGCAAGCTGCAGTCTTTTGTCAGCGCCGCCATCCTGCAGATTCACAGGTTTGTGGGGACATACCGCAGGGTGAATTTTATCTGTCTGACCGAGTTCAACCGGAAGAAGCTGCTGGAATCGCTGGATACAAAGAAAGAGATCGTGAATCCGGAACGGGTTTACATCAAGCCGAATTTTACCTTCGCGGAGGAGATCGTGCCGAACGAGGTGCGCTCGGACGAAGAATATTTCCTGTTTGCTGGGCGCGTGGAAGCCTTAAAGGGAATCGATATTGCAGTCAGAGCCTTTGAAAAACTGCCGGACAAGAAGCTGTATGTGGCGGGAAACGGGCCGATGATGGAAGAGATGCAGCGCTATGTCAGGGAACATCATATGGAGAATGTAAAGTTTCTGGGCTATCTGCAGAAGGACGAGATGTCGGAGAAGTTCTATCAGGCGAAGGCGGTCATCATGACATCGCAGTGCTACGAGGCGTTTGCGATGACGATCGCGGAGGCGTACTCCTACGGCGTGCCGGTGATTGCGGGAAGAGTCGGAAACATGGACGGCATGGTGCAGGACGGCATTACCGGCGTGAAGTTTACCTACAATTCCGCGGAGGATCTCGCAGACAAGATCAGCGCGTTTGATGCGATGGATCTGTCGGTGCTCAAAAAGAACGCCAGAGCCTTTTATGCCGAGCGTCTTCGCCCGGAGGACAATTACCAGAAACTGATCAGGATTTATGAGGATATATCAAAATGATAAAAGCTGTATTTATCACGAACATTCCGTCGCCGTACCGGGTGGACTTTTTTGCATATCTGCAGAAGCACTATCCGGAGTATGAATTTCATATCATTTTTTCCGGGGCGGGCATGGAGAACCGGAAATGGAGTGTGGAACTGGCGGAACTGAGCCATTACCATTTCTTAAAATCAAAGACACTGATTATCCGCAAGCGTTTTGATGACCGGTATGTGTTCCTTCCGGTCGGCGTGGAGAAGCTGCTGGCAGAAATAAAGCCGGATCTTGTATTTGCCATGGAATACAACCCGACGATCCTTAGAGCGGTACATTGGTGCAGAAAAAAGCGGATTCCATTCATCAGCTGGACGGATGGAACCTTGAATTCGGAGAAAAATATCGGGAAGGTGCAGCGGCTTTCGCGGAGTTACATCATAAAGCGTGCGGCGGCGTTCGTGGCGAGCAGCACCGCATCGAAGCAGGCGCAGATTGCATACGGGGCGGATGAGAAGAAATGTTTTCTCTCCTATCTGACGGTCGACATTCAGAAATATCTGCGCGAAAAGGAAGACTACAGCGGAAGGGAACTTCTGTATGTGGGAAGCCTGATCCAGAGAAAGGGGCTGGACCTTCTGCTTCCGGCGCTGGCAGAGACGAGCGAGGACATTCACCTTACGATTGTTGGCGAGGGACAGGAGCGGGAGCTTCTTACGGAACAGGCGGGAAAGCTTGGAATTACCGACCGTATCCGCTTTTTAGGATATGTGGAGGGGGAGCCGCTGCGCGAACTGTACCACAACGCGGATGTCTTCATCCTGCCGACCAGAGAGGATTGTTTCGGACTCGTGATCTTAGAGGCGATGTGTGCGTCGCTTCCGGTGATCTCCTCAAAGTACGCCGACGGTGCGTTTGACCTGGTGGCGGAGGGGGAGAACGGCTACATCGTCGACCCGGAGGATACACATGTGTTTGCAGAGAAGATCGATCAGATTTTTGCGGACGAAAACCGTCTTAAGGAGATGGGAACGCGCAGCTACGAGCGCGCGCATGCATTTGCATTTGAAGAGGTGGCAAAGGGCTGTATCGATGCTCTCTGCTATGTGATGGGAAAGGCTGTCAGATGAAAAAAATATTGTTCAACGGACTTGGAAACCGCGGATGGATCGGCGGTTTGTACTACTTAAAAAATATCATATTCAGCTGTCTGGAGAGTGAGAAGATAAAAAAGGAATACCGCATTGTGGTATTGATCGACTCCGCACATGCGGATATTTTTACCTGCTTCGGAAACCGCATCGACCTGCATATCTACGACGGGACGAACAAGGCAAAGCTGGCGCTCTACGAGATGAACCTGATCTGGCTGCACGGCGTGAAATACTGCTATGCGCTGGAACTCAACAAGATCGGCAGCCTGTTTGCCTCACGCGGCATTTTCTGGATTCCGGATTTCCAGCACAAGACGCTGCCGGAATTCTTCCAGCCGGAGGAACTGGCGCGCAAGGACGTCACGGACCGGAAGATGACAGAACTTCCGAATACGCTGGTATTAAGCAGTGAGGATGCACGCCATGATCTGGAGCGTTTTTATCCGGAACACAAATGCAGGACGCAGGTGGTGCATTTTGTCTCCTATATAGAGCCGGAACTGCGCACGATCACGCCGGAGTTAGAGCGCGGGGTGGCGGACAAATTCGGACTGCATAAAAAGTACGTCTATCTGCCGAACCAGTTCTGGAAGCACAAGAATCATGTGGTCGCGGTGCGCGCGATCGAGCGCATCAAAAAGCGGGGACTTCTCGCGGATTATGATTTTGTGTTTACCGGCAATCTGGAAGACTACCGCAACCCGGAATACATCAATGAGCTAAAAGCGATCATGGAGACTGAACCGGTGGCGGGAAGCATCCGGCTTCTGGGCTTTGTGGAGCGCACGGAGCAGCTTTGTATTATGAAAAATGCCGCCTTTATCGTGCAGCCGTCCCTCTGCGAAGGCTGGGGAACGGTGCTGGAGGACGCCAAGGTGTTAGATAAGGCAGTGCTGTTGTCGGACATTCCGGTACACAGAGAGCAGAAGAATGAAAAATGCACACTCTTTGATCCGCACGATCCGGATGCACTGGCAGATCTGATCGTGGCGACGGCAGAGAGGGCAGACCGGCCGGAAGAAGCTGCATATTTTGCGGGAGATATGATGGCGGGAATGGCAAACATGTACCGCGAGGCGGGAGAGTACGCGAAGGCATTGGAGAAGATTTTCGTGTAATGGAAGATGGCCTTGTACCGGAGGATGAATATGAAGAAAATGGTGATAACCGGTGTCAACGGATTTATCGGGAGACACGCAAAGGAATATTTTGAAAAAGAATACGAGATCACAGGACTGGATCTGGCGGCAAATTACTGTGGAGACAGGCAGCCGGGCGACACCATGACCTACTATCAGTGCAACATGTCGCAGGAGTCCGCGGAGATGGCGGCGATCTTTACCGGCGTGCAGCCGGATGTGATCCTGCACTGCGCGGGAAGCGCCAATGTCGGGGCTTCGGTGGTCAACCCGATGGCGGATCTCGACGGCAACCTGCACAGCCTCTATCAGCTGCTTCTGGCATTGAAGTCATTTGAAAAAAGACCGCAGATCATTTTCCTCTCGAGTGCCGGAATCTACGGCAATCCGAGACAGCTTCCGGTGCGCGAGTCAGACGCTGCGGCGCCGATGTCCCCCTATGGGCTGCACAAGCACATGGCGGAGGAGCTCTGCGAGTATTACAACCGGATTCACGGCTATCGCATCCGCAGCATCCGTATTTTTTCCGCTTACGGCAATGGGCTGCGCAAGCAGCTGCTGTGGGACATCTATCAGAAATATCAGAATACCGGAAGAATCGAGCTGTTCGGAACCGGGGATGAGACGAGAGATTTCATTCATGTCTCCGACATCATGCGCGCGATCGAACTGATCCTTGCTTATGACGGACCGGAGAATATCATCAACGTCGCAAACGGGGAGGAAGTGTCGATCCGCGAGCTGGCGGAGATCTATGCAGGAAAGCTGGGCGCGGATGCGGACGTTGTATCCTTTAACGGCATGGTCAAGGAGGGCGACCCGCGCAACTGGAGAGCGGATATCTCCCTGTTGAAAAAGCTGGGATATGAGAAACACATGGCACTTTCCGACGGCATAGAAGCATACGTGGAATGGGCGAGAGAGCAGGAGTAGACGGACATCGGCAGGAGGAGAGACATGGCTGAGAAAAAAACGGCGCCGGTGATTTTATTTACCTACAACAGACCGGAGCACACCAGACGCACCATAGAAGCGCTGGCGAAAAATGAACTGGCGCAGGACACGGAACTGTTCGTGTTCTCCGACGCGGCAAAAAAAGAGGCGGATCGGGGCAAAGTACAGGAAATCCGCGACTACGTGGCGCAGGCAGGCGGCTTTTTCAAAGTGACGCTGATTGCGCGGGAGGAAAATTACGGGCTTGCCAGAAACGTGATCGAGGGTGTGACGGAGATCATAGAGCGCTATGGTACCGTGATCGTTCTGGAGGATGATCTTGTGACGAACCGCTATTTCCTGCGGTTTATGAATGATGCGCTCTCGCGCTACGAGAAGAATCCCAAGGTGACCGGCGTGACCGGTTTTTCCCATTTTGCGGATACGGTCACACTGCCGTGTGAATCCTATTTTCACACGCTGACCGGGACAAGCTGGTCATGGGCGACTTGGGCAGACCGTTGGCGGCATTTTGATGCGACATGCAGCGACTGGACGCGGATGAAAGAGGATGCAAAGCTGCGCCGCCGCTTTAATTACGATAACACTTACAATTTCTATAAGATTATGAAGGACCAGCAGACGGATGCGGGGACGAATTCCTGGGCGATCCGCTGGTACTGGACGAATTTTAAACGGGACGGCTACATCCTCTCACCGCTGCGCTCGCTGGTGAGCAACGAGGGATGGGACGGAAGCGGCGTTCACTGTGGAGAGAGCAGGGAACCGGTCTTTGACCACCATCTGGCGACGGATCACGCGGTCACGGAATTCCCGGATGAGGTGGCGGAGCGTCCCGAGGTACACCGGCTGATGAAGCGGGCGCTGCTGCATGAATCGGAGCCGAACCTGTTAAAACATATCTATCACATTGTGTTTCGCAGAAACTATATCGGTCAAATATAGGATTGCGCAGCAAGACACAGAGTGCAGAACGTGGAGAGAATCAGATGAAAGTATTAGCGATATTTACCTGTTATAACCGAAGAGAGCTGACCAGGCAGAGTATGGAGCTGCTCGGGCAGAACAAAAATGTCACCTTTGATTATGTGATTGTCAATGACGGCAGCACGGACGGCACGGATGAGATGCTGGCGGCGATGCCGTATGAGATCGATTTAATCAACGGCGACGGCGGACTGTTCTGGAACCGTGGCATGTATGAGGCGATCGAGCACGCCAAAAAGGTGCATCCCGATTACGAGTATTATATGCTGATGAACGACGACACGAAGTTTGTGCCGGGCATTTTTGACGAGATGCTTCCATTGTTTGCGCCGGATAAGGTCATGGTCGGGGCGATGTGTGGGGATGACGGCAGGATGAGCTACGGCGGCATCAAGTACGTCAAGGGCATCAAGTACAAAAAATACGGCCCAGAGGCGCAGGACATCTGTTTTGACACGTTTAACGCGAACTGCGCGGTCATTCCGCATGACATTTTCATGAAAGTGTCGATTGACCCGTTTTATCAGCACAGTATCGGTGACTTTGATTACGGACTCGCCATCAGCCGGATGGGATATGAGATCCGTATTTTCCCGAAGTTCATCGGGCAGTGCAACGACGGCAGCCTAAAGGGAACCTGGCAGGACGAGTCACTGCCAAGGATGCAGCGCATGAAGCTCAAGGAGAGCAGAAAGGGACTGCCGTTCCGGGACTGGTTCCATTTCCTGCATAAGTATTTTGGACTCGGAACGGCAATCGTGCGTTCCATCACCCCGTATGTCCGCATTATCCTTGGCACGAAGACCAGATACTCGGGCGCATAAGAATTCAGGGAGACAGTGCCGATGAGAACGATTTGCTATGTCATCTTAAATTACAAAACATACGAGGAAGCCGCCGCATGTGCAGAGTCGATCCTTTCGACGCAGACCTGGAAAAACATGCACATTGTCATCGTGGACAACGGTTCCGGAAACGGGAGCGAGGAGTGGCTTGTGGAGCATTTTATCGATGAAAAACGGGTGCGCGTGATCGCGTCGGGAGAGAATCTCGGATTTGCCAGAGGGAACAATCTAGGCATCCGCTATGCGAGAGAGCACTATGATCCGGATCTGATCGTCGCTGCAAACAGCGACATCCTGTTTGAACAGCCGGATTTTTGTGAGCGCCTGTTTGAGATCTACGACAGAAAGCCGTATGCGATACTGGGCGCGGATGTTGTGGACGCGACCCGCACGCAGCACTTTAACCCGGTGGCGGAGAAGCGCAGCTATACCTTAAACTATATGCGAAAGCAGATCGTATCGTCCTGGATCCGGGCGATGAGCTACCGGATGTCCAGGCTGTTTTTGGGGAAGAAGAACGGAGGCGATCTGTCGCGTGGCACCGGAGCAACCCGCGAGGTGGACGGCGAGGCGGTAGCGGCGGACAGCAGAGTCGGCGAGGAGCGCGAGGGAGTGCTGCTCCACGGATGCTGTCTTGTATTTTCAAGGGATTTCTTCAAAGTGTATGACGGCTTCTGGGAAGGCACCTTTTTGTATGCGGAGGAGGAGATTCTCTACTACCTGGCGGCAAAGAGCGGACTGCGGATGCTGTATTCGCCGGAGGTCACCTGTATTCATAAAGAGGCTGTGACGACAAGGAAGCTATACGGCGATGTATGCGACGCCAAAATTTTTTACTATACACAGATCACCAAATCGTACCGGGCGTTTCTCGGTCTGATGAAAAAATATGAAAAATAAGATAACGATCGTCTGCTGCTACAACGACAGGAAACAATACGGGAGGCTACAGGCATCCCTTGCAAAACAGAATACCGGGTATGAGCTGATCGGCATGGACAATTGCCACGGGCAGTATGCATCGTGCAGCCTTGCACTGAATGCCGCGACGGCGCGCGTGGAGACGGAGTATGTGATCTACGCCCACCAGGACGTCGAACTTCCAAAGGAGGATACGCTCGCGCGGTTTGCCGGATACCTGGCGCAGACCGGGGAGGCGGATCTGCTGGGTGTTGCCGGGATTGTGCCGGGGGCGATTCCGGGAAGGAAGAAGTACTTTGGCGAGGCCGAGGGAATCGTTTTATCCGGAGTACAGCACGGCGAAGGAGAACTTGCCGCAGCCGGCGAGCAGGCATTTTCCGGGATGAGGGCGTGCGATTCGCTGGATGAATGTTTTTTCGGTGGGCACACGGCACATTTCAAAAAGAATCCGTTCGATGAAAAGCTGTGTGATAACTGGCATCTGTACGGCGTGGAGCGCTGTCTGCATACCAGATGGCACGGCGGGAACGTCTATGTCTGTGACGTGGCGCTGATCCATCACTCGACGGGGCATATCAATCACGCATACAACGAGAATTTCCGCCGGCTGGCAAAGCGCTACGCCGGAATGCAGTGTATCAGAACCGTGTGCGGCAGCAGTAAAACCGGGGTCTGGCACCGGAATGTGTTTTATTGGAAGAGGGAACTTCTGATCCGCCTCGGGCGGCTGGGATAGACAGAATCATAGAGGAAGAACGTATGGCAGAGAAGAAATCACTGGTAAAAAACTCTATATTTAATATGATCTATAAGGGCTTTACGGCCCTTTTTCCGCTTATTACCACTTCCTATATCTCGAGAGTTCTTCTTCCGGCGGGCGTGGGACGCGTCGGGTATGCCAACACGATTGTGGCATATTTTGTGCTGATTGCGTCGCTCGGGATTCCGACCTACGGCGTAAAGGCGATCGCGCAGAGCGGTGAGACAAAGGAGGGGCGAAGCCGCACCTTCTGGGAACTGTTTTTCATCAATCTTGCCGCGACACTGATGTGCATTGTGGCGTACTATGTGTTTGTGGACAATTTTCCGCATTTTGCGGACCGGAAGCTGCTGTTTCAGATCATGGGTCTGATGCTGATTTTAAATATTTTTAACATTGACTGGTTCTATCAGGGAATGGAGGAGTACAGTTATATTGCGACCAGAAGCATCATCGTGAAAATTCTTTCGTTTGTGGCGATGCTTCTGTTTGTAAAGAAGGCGGAAGATTATGTGATCTACGCTTTTATCCTCTGCGTGGCGACGGCGGGAAACAACCTGCTGAACGCATGGAATCTGCGGAAATATATCGGAAAACCGGACGTGGGACTGCATCCGGGCAGGCATTTAAAGCCGGTGCTGATCCTGCTGGCGTCCACGATCGCGACGGAGATCTACACGATGTTGGATACCATCATGCTGGAATATTACCACGGGGAGACGTGCGTGGGATATTATTCCAATCCGGTGAAGATCGTGCGCATGACCTACACGGTGGTGATCGCGCTTGTGGCGGTTTTTTATCCGCGCATCAGCTATCACTACAAGCAGAAAGAATATGACAGATGCAACGAACTGCTCAGCCGGGGTTTTAAGATTATGCTTCTTCTGGCACTGCCGTGTACGGTTGGAATTGGCATTACGGCAGAGTATATCGTGCCGTTTCTGTTCGGAGAGGCATTTCTGCCGTCGATCGGAACACTGCGGATCTTGAGCGTGCTGGTGCTGGTGTTCTCGGTGGCGTATTTCCTGGGACACATCGTGCTGATCGCAACCGGGCAGGAACAAAAAATTCTTCACGCAACGATTGCGGGGGCGGTAATCAATGCAGCAGTCAACTTCCTGCTGATTCCGTCCATGCAGCAGAGCGGTGCCGCGATTGCATCCGTCCTGTCGGAGATCGCCGTGACCACAGTGCTGGTGTGGCATGCAAGACACAGCTATCACCTTGCGATCGGCAGGAACTATGTCATCAGTCTGGGCGCGGCGCTGGCAGCGATGACGGCTGTGGTGTTTTTGCTGAAACGTCTGCCATGGACGGTGCCGGTCATGCTGTTTGTGATGATTGCGGCGGCGGTAGCGGTCTATTTCGGCTGTCTGCTCCTTTTCCGGAACAACACCGTGATGGAGCTGCTGCACAAAGGGCTTGAACGGTTACAAAAGCACGGGAAAGGAAGAAACATATGAATTCTGCTTTGGGGATCGTCATTGGACTGGCGGTGTTAAGTTGCATATTCTGGATATTGGGGGCGGGAGTCTGCCGTCTTATGGGGCGGAAGGAAGAGCCGGGCTTTTTGTGGCTGTTCGGTATGGCACTTTTCCTCGGGATTTTCTCCGTTGTGGATATTTTCACCGAGGCGGGCGGTGCGGCGTTCCATGTGCTTTTCTACACGGCACTTGCGGTGCTTGTCATTGCCGTGGCGCTTGGCGTGGTGTATCTGGTCAGAGCCGGAAGAAAAGAGGGCGGATCCTGGATGCGGTATCCCGCGCGCGATGTGTGGCTGCTGCTATTTCTCGTGCTGCTGGTGGTTCAGATCTGGTATGGGATGGGAAACCAGTTGTATGTGAGCCGCTATGATACCAGCTACTATAACGGGAATGCAATCAATGCGCTCTACACGGACACCATGTACCAGTACGATGCGTATACCGGCGTCTATGTGGGAAAAGCGGTGGCGTGGCACGACAGTTATTCCATGCTGATCGCGTTTTTAGCGAAGCTGTTTTTCATGCATCCGCTGGTGGTGGTCAACCGGATCATGGGCGTGATCGAGATCGTGGCAGCCAATCTGGCGGTCTATGAGATTGCCCTGCGTCTCTCCAAAGGAAACCGTGCGGTTGCGGTGTGGACGGCAATCATCCGTGCGCTCATCAGTGTGCTGTGCTGGAATCTCGGCGAGGTTCCGGGCTATTATCTGTGGACGCGCATGGCAGAGTCGAAATCCATGCTGGCGAATGTATATCTTCCGCTTGCGCTGCTTGCCATTGTGCTGGCGGCGGAGGAGACGGAGAAAAAGCAGTACTGGATCATGCTCGGTGTCTTTGCGTTCGCCGGGGCGACGATGTCGATGAGCGGCGTGTTCATGATACCGATGCTTTTGGGTGTCGGACTCCTCCCAGTGCTGCTTCGCAGGAAGAAGTTAAAATACTGGGGATATGCGGTGCTGTCGGTGCTGCCGTGTCTGGCTGCCGGTGTGCTGAGTTTTCTGTAGGTTGAGGGAAAAGAATGGCGGAAATAGATTTCTTTTATCAGAATTTTTGGAAATATTGGAACGGAGCGCTGTATCTGGTGCCGTACCTGGGCTGCCTGGTGTATCTTGTATACAAAAAGGATAAGAAACTGATGGAACTGTTTGTCTGGCCGTTTCTGATTCTGCTGGCAACGGTATATAATCCGTTCCTGATGCGTCCGATCATCGAGAAGATGGGATGGGAGGATCGCTATATGCGTTTTTACTGGCTGCTTCCGGCGGAATTTCTGTGTGCCTATCTGCTGGCGCGTCTTGTGAATCGCAAAGCAAAGAGAGAAGTGCAGTTCGCCGTCGGGGTGGTGGTGCTTGGCATCGTGTTCTTGTGCGGGAGCAGTCTGGTAAAGTACATTCCGGATGAAAACGTGTACAAAATAGATTCCTGGGTGCTCGAGACGTCGGAACTGATTGCGGAGGCTTCCAAGAAGGAGAATCCGGTGATTCTTGTCGATCAGGAGATGTACAGCAGCATAAGGCAGTACGATCCGACCGTGATCGAGGCGGTCAACAATACGGAGATGGCGCGCTACATGTTCACAGATACGGAAGAACTTCCGGTGGACGGGCAGTATGACGATCACAGCACGGCGGTTTCCCTGTTCGTGAAGGGTGTCGAGGTTGACGCATCGATTATGAACGAGATTTTTGCAGAGCGCCAGGTGGATTTTTTTGTGCGCAACACTCGGTATTACTCCGCGGAATACCTGCAGCAGCTGGATCTCACCTATGTCGGCGCGGTGGAAGGATATGAAGTATACCGGTGTGCGAAAGAGTAAGGAGGAACGGGGAAGATGCTTACAATTCTGAAAACAGTGATACTCGCTTTTGTGTGGCTGGTTCTTCCGATACTGACCGGGTGTCTGTTCGGACTGTTCCCGCAGAGGGAGTATCGAAAACGCCGGTCGGCGTATCTGATCGGGAGTCTTACGATCTGGGCGCTGTTTTACGGGCTGGCGTGGATTGCGCTCGACGGAAAATGGACGCTGACGAAGCTTACGAGGGTTTTCTGCATTCTGCTTATCGTTTTGACAATCCTGTCGACGGGCGTTATAATTTACAGATGGAATATACGGGCATTGATCCGGATCAAAAGCAGGGCAAATCTGTTTATTACAGTGATTGCTGCGCTGCTTGTGATTGCGGTTGCCAGTGGGTTTGCGGCGAACCGGACGGACGAGCATACGGTGGAGCAGGTCATGACCATGTACATGACGGACTCGCTGTATGAATACGATGCCATGACAGGGAAAAGCCGTGACGCCATGATGGATTATGAGAAAGAGATGCTCGATGCGCAGCAGGCGGCGCCGGTTGCGGCTTACTATGCCGTGTATGTCAGAATGAGCAATCTGCACCCGGCAAAGTTCGTCCGGATTCTGCTGCCGGTGTTTTTACTTCCGTTTTATATGGCGGTGTATGCCGCGTGGGCGGAATATTTATTTAAACATGACACGAAGAAAAAATGGTGCTTTCAGATCGTGGTGTGGCTTTTATATGCGGTTTCGCTGATCGCAGACTGGTCTGTGGCATTTGGATTATATCAGAACTGCTGGAACGGGGAGACGCTTTTCTTCCTGGGAGAACTCCCGCTTACGGTGCTCCTTGTTCTGGGTGAGAAGAAGCAGCTGCGGGAGATCGAGGCGTTCGGACAGCCGTATGTGATTCTGTATTATGTGGTGAGTGCGGCTGCGGGACAGCTGTTGTATGAAAAAGGATTCTTTTTTGTGACATTTGTGTGGGGAGCGGCTCTGGCTGCGGCACTGATAAAGAGGTGGAGAGATGGAGGCAGTCTATCAACTGTTAAAAAGTGAATTCCGGCAGTTCGGGACCGGGGGCATCAGTCTGGTACTGGCTCTCACAGCGCTTCTCTTTCTGATGGCAGAGTGGAAGCGGCTTAGCCGCGGGTGCCGCATGTATACGGCCTACGCCGCGTGTATGCTGGTACTTGTGGGGAATCCGTTTGGATACAATGACATCAGCACCTTTTGGATGGAGACGTCTTACTGGAAAATGTTTTTCCTGCTGCTTCCGGCGGTCGCGGTTGCAATCCCGGTGACGGAGCTTGCGGTCGGGACAAAGCATGTGTGGACGGGAGCGCTCGGCGTGCTGGTGTGTGCGGCGCTCGTGACGGTTAGTATGAGTTTTCAGTTTACGGCGCCAAAGCTTGCCGTGCCGGAGAATGCATACCATGTGGAGCATGAGATTGCAGAACTCGACGATGCGCTGCGGGAGTCTGACAGAAGCATACAGAATATGATCGCGCCGCGTGCGGTCTGCGCACAGATCCGCGAGCTGGACGCCTCGGTGAATCTGCTCTACGGAGAGGATTTAATCGAGCGGATGATCGCACAGGATACTGTGACCGAGGATGAGACAGAGAAGCAGTTCATCAGTGACTGTGCAAGCATTGTGGCGGTGCCGGCGGCAGTCGACAATCAGATTGCCATGGCGGAAAAGTATAACAGCAACTGCGTGATCCTAGAAGCGGATTATGACGATCAGACGCTGATGGAGAGCGCCGGGTACGACTGCTATGGCACAGCCGGTTCATATGTGATATACTTTAGGGAATAATAGCAAAGGAATCGAACTGAATGAGATTAAGAGAGCAATATAAGCATCTATTAAATTACGGAGCGAATCTGATCACTCTGCTGGTGGAGGGATTCTGCTTTGGCTACATCTGGTACACTGTTTACGAGGAGCAGTTTGGTTTCTGGCGCCGTGGAAACTGGGCGGTCGTCGGACTGTATGTGCTGGTGATCTTCTTTTTTACGAAGGTATTTGGAGGGTATAATATCGGCTATATGCGGATGACGGATATTGCATTGTCCCATATTTTATCCATTTTACTGAGCGGGATCGTCGGTTATCTGGAACTCTGCCTGATCTGCCGTGATTATGTGGAGCCCGCACCTGTGCTCGGCGTTATGGCAGGTGAGATAGTCTTCATCCTGCCGTGGATCTACATCATAAGAAAACTCTACGCCAAGCTGTATCCGCCGCGGCAGATGCTTGTCATCTACGGACATTATGCGCCGGACGAGCTGATCTCGAAGATCAATACGCGCCGCGACAAGTACAATATCTGCGGATCGGTCAGCTATGAGATCGGTCATGAGAAGCTTTACCCGATGATCCGCGAATACAATGCGGTGGTGCTCTGCGATCTGCCGGCACAGGCGAGGAACCAGATCATGAAGTTCTGTTACCAGGAGTCGATTCGGACCTATGTCACACCGAAGATCTCAGACATTATTTTCCGCGGGGCGGACGACATCCATCTGTTCGACACGCCGCTGCTGTTATCGCGCAATCAGGGACTGTCGATCGATCAGCGCATCATTAAGAGAACCTGCGATATTGTGCTGTCGCTGATCGGTATTGTGATCGCGTCGCCGTTCATGTTAATCATTGCACTGGCGGTCAAGCTGTACGACGGAGGTCCGGTGTTCTACAAGCAGGAGCGCCTGACCAGGGATGAGAAGCCGTTTATGATCTACAAGTTCCGCAGCATGAGCATGGATTCCGAGAAAAACGGCGCCAGACTTGCGGCAAAGGGCGACAAGCGCGTGACGCCGGTCGGAAAGATCATCCGCAATATTCATTTTGATGAGCTACCGCAGCTGTTTAATATCTTAAAGGGCGATATGTCCATGGTAGGACCGAGACCGGAGCGTCAGGTGATCGCGGACCAGTATGCCGAGGAGATTCCGGAGTTCGTGCTCCGCACCAAGGTGAAGGCCGGACTGACCGGATACGCGCAGGTATATGGAAAATACAATACCACGCCGTATGACAAGCTGAAGTTTGACATCACATACATTGAGAACTATTCCCTGTGGCTCGACGTCAAGATTATGCTGCTGACGTTCAAGATTCTCTTCCAGAAGGAGAACACCGAGGGTGTGGATGAAACGCAGCAGACGGCACTGAAAGATTAGGAGATTTCAATGATACAGGTGACGGCAATCACCGCAGCTTACAATGCTGCATCCTATATTGAAAATTGTATACAGTCCGTGCTGGCACAGACCGTGCCGTGCCGGATGGTTATTGTGGACGATGCATCCCGGGATGACACGTATGCCATTGCCATGCGCTATGCAGAAGAGTATCCCGACCGGATCACGGTGCTAAAAAACGAGCAGAATGCCGGGGCGGCGGCATCGCGCAACCGTGCGGTTGCCTGTGCCACGACGCCCTATGTGGCGATATTGGATGCGGATGACTGGTGGCAGGAGGACAAGACGGAGCGTCAGCTAAAGCGGCTTGCGGAGACAAAGGCAGACGCCTGCTATGCGGGCAGGGAACTGATGCACGCCGACGGGATCTCTACCACGAAGATCGTGCAGGTTCCGGAGACGGTCACGTATCACGGACTTCTCAAGGGGAACGTCATCCCGTGTTCTTCCGTGCTGATGCGCAGGGAGGACGCCCTGCAGTATCCGATGACACACGATGAGCTGCACGAAGACTACATTGTGTGGCTGTCCATGTTAAGGGACGGGAAAACCTTTGCCGGTGTAAACGAGCCTTTATTAAAATCCAGGCTGGGCGAGACCGGCAAGTCCAGAAAGAAGGGCAAATCAGCGCGGATGACCTACGGCGTATACCGCTATATGGGGATTCCCGTATGGAAGGCAGTCTACTATTTCTGCTGTTATGCGGCAGCCGGATGTAAGAAATATGCAGGAGCAAGAGGGAAAAAGTGAAGATTCTGATAGATGCGAGAACGCTCGGGAAGCGCCCGAGCGGCGTGGGAATGTACCTGTACAATTTTATCTGTGGCTTAATGCAGTATGATACCATGGAAATGGAATTACTTACGGACGTGGTTGAGAGCGCGGCGATGAAGGCGCTGGAGAAGGCACATATTCCGATACATCGATATGGGACACCTGTCGAGAAAAGTATCGGGGTATATGCCTATTTTCGTTTTGTGCAGAACAAAATAAATGAGGTAAAACCGGATCTGTTCTGGGAAGTAAACAATCTGACGCCGGTGGTCATCCGCAACCCGTACGGAAAGACGGCAGTGACCGTGCATGATGTTTTTCCGATCACGGCACCGTACGGATACGGGAGACTTTATCCGCACTATTTTAAGTGGAATCTGGGGAAAACGCTCCGCCACATGGATGCGGTGATCTACAATTCCCTGGATACGAAGACGCAGGTGGAACAGTATTATCCGGTGGCAAAGGCGCTTCCGTCCTGTATTTCTTATATCATTACCGAGGAGATGCCCGAACTGCCGATCCGTGACGAGGGATATTTTCTGTATATCGGCAATCTGGAAGAGCGGAAGGGAACCGATCTTCTGCTGAAAGCGTATGTGCGCTATAGAAAGGACGGCGGTACAAAGAAGCTGTATCTTGCAGGAAAGATCCGGTCGGATGTGATCGAGACGCTGCTCGGGGAGTGCCAGAAAGAGACGGACGGTGTCTGTTACCAGGGGTATCTGGAGACGGAGGAAAAATACCGGATGTATGCCGCATGCAGCGCCTTTTTGTTCCCGAGCAGGGCGGAGGGCTTCGGTATGCCGGTGATCGAGGCGCTGACCTACCGCAAGCCGGTTCTGGTGAGTGATCTTCCGATCTTTCATGAGATTGCGGGCGATGCGGTGCGCTATTGTAAGCTGGACACAGAGGATGCGGTGCCGCAGCTTGCCGCTGCGATGCGGCAGATCGGGGAAGCCGGAAAAGAGAGCGTACCGGATAGCCTGTGTGAAGCGGTCGTCGGACGCTACAAAAAGGAGCGCCTGGCGGGCGGATTAAAAGAATTCTTGGAGACGATAGGGAAAAAATAGCATGAAACAAAAAATGGTGCGTTTTATCGCAGATCATAAGCAGAAATTAAAGAAGTTACTTCCGAAGAAGCTGCTGCGGGCGGCAAAGCTTGCCTACTTAAAGCGGCTGATGGCAAAGTACCAGAAAGAGCCGATTCATCCGGCGGAGTATCAGAAAAAAGAAGCGGGCGTGAATCTGATCGGCGACATCCGGGCAGAGATCGGTCTGGGGCAGAGCATGCGCCTGCTGGCGAATGAACTGGAATTATCGGAGATTCCGTTTGGAATTTACAATTTTCAGCTTGACGGCAATGTCCGGCGCGGGGATCACAGTTTTGAACACCGGATGCGCGAGGATTATCCCTACCGGGTGAATCTGTTCCATGTGAATCCGCAGGAGGTAGGACTGGCGTATCTGTATCTGAATAAGGAGATCTGGAGAGACCGCTACAATATTGCATTCTGGCTGTGGGAGCTGGAGGAATTCCCGCAGGAATATCAGGAGGCAATCAAATTTTTCGACGAGATCTGGACACCCTCGGAATTTGCGAGCAGCAGTATTCGCAAGGTGACAGACAAGCCGGTGTACACGCTGCCGTACTATGTGACGGCAGGAAAAGACGAAAACTGCGGCAGGGCGGACTTTGGACTTCCAGAGGACAAATTCTTATATCTGATCATGTACGATACCAACAGCACCATGGCGCGCAAGAACCCGGTGGGAGCGCTTGATGCCTATAAAAAAGCGTTTCCGGTGGAGGATGAACATGTCGGATTAGTGATCAAGATGAACAATCCGAAGCAGGAAGATCTGGAGGTGCTGCGCGAGCAGACGAAGGGCTATCAGAACGTGTATCTGATTGCGGAGGTTTTGGACAAGCCGAAGGTCAACAGCCTGATTGCGGCGGTGGATGTGTTTGTGTCGCTGCACCGCGCGGAGGGCTTCGGGCTGGTGATGGCGGAGGCTATGCTGCTTGACACGGTCTGTGTGGCGACAGACTGGTCGTCGAACACCGAATTCATGGATGCGGACAGCGCCTGCATGGTATCGTTCCGGAAAGTGGAGATACAGGAGACGTCCGGCAACTACAAAAAGGGCTGCCGGTGGGCGGAGCCAGATGTGGAGGAGGCAGCCGGCTATCTGCGGCGGCTGTATGAAGATCCGGCATATTATGACAGACTTGCAAAGAACGGAAAAGCGAAAATAAATGAGGTGCTGGGGGCGCAGACGATCGCGGCGATGTTAAAGGAGCGGCTGGCGCCGATCCTGCAGGCGGCAGGTGATGCGCAGGCGGATCGGGCGTGAAAGTTGCGCTGAAGAGTAAAGTATGGTAGAGTAAAAGTTGGTACTTACGATGTATGCTGTAAAATGAGGGATATTATGGAAAGAATAAAAGAGATATATAATTACCGGCAGATGATTTTTCGCCTGGTGCGAAAGGATTTGCGGGGAAGATATAAAGGTTCGGTGCTGGGATTTTTCTGGACATTTTTAAATCCGCTGCTCCAGCTTCTGGTGTATACAATGGTATTTTCCGTTATTATGCGTTCCGGAATTGATAAGTATTACCTGTTTCTTTTTGTGGCGCTGGTTCCGTGGATTTATTTCAGCTCTTCATTGACCGGGGGAGCTACCAGCATCCTGGGTTCCGGTGATATGGTGAAAAAGATTTATTTTCCGCGAGAGGTAATGCCGATTGCTTATATGACCAGTTCGTTCGTGAATATGCTGCTCAGTTTCCTGGTTGTATTCGCAGTTCTGATTGTGACCGGCTATGGGGTCAATCCCGTGGCTATGCTTTATTTGCCGATTATTATGATTGTGGAATATATACTGGGTCTGGGGATTGCACTTCTGACCTCTGCACTGACAGTATATTTGCGAGATCTTGCTTATATTCTGAGTATTATTGCCATGGCATGGCAGTTTTTGACACCGGTCATGTACTCACAGGAGATGGTGTTGGATGCACTGGCATCCTATCCAACGCTGGTGCGCATCTGGAATCTGAATCCGATGACACCGGTTATCAACGCATACAGGGATATCCTGTATTATAAGACTACACCGCAGCTTAGCACACTGGCGGCAGCCGTTGTTCTGGGTGTTGGTATCCTGCTGATCGGAGAATTGGTTTTTGTAAAATTACAGAAGGGATTTGCAGAAGAACTGTAGAATTGGAGAGATAATTATGGCAGAACAGATGGAACAGATCAATGTAGAAGAGATCATGCAGGATATCCGTACGCAGATTGCGGAGCGTGGTTATACAAAGAATGAATTAAAATTTGCAGATGTGGCAGCGAAGACAGGTGAAATGTCAGATGAGATCGATGACTATTTCGAGCTGGATCATTTTGGATTGACCGTTGAGCGTATGAACAGTACCAGAAAGGTGCAGTGTTGGAGACTGATCGGGGGCAACCGGCTGGCTGTATTTTTTAAGAAAGTCATCCGTAAGCTTATCAAATTCTATGTGGAGCCGATCATTGACGAGCAGAATCAGTTTAACTTTTATACAACCTCGGCAATGACACAGCTCTACGCTAAAATGCAGGATGAGCAGGCCGTCAAGATTATGGAACTGCAGCAGCAGGTGGAAGCACTGGAGGAAAAGTGCAAGAGATTAGAAGAAAAGTGTGGAGAATAGAGCATGCGGATAGTTCAGATTTTGCCGGTTCTGGCATTTGGGGATGCGGTTGGAAACGATACCCGTGCATTGAAGGATGCGCTGCTGGAAGCGGGCTATGAGACAGAGATCTACGCGGCGGTGATCGATGAGCGCCTGCCGCAGGGAACGGCACAGCCGTTTGATATGTTGGAGAAGCTGGAGGATGATGATATTGTGATCTATCATCTGTCCACCGGACATAAATTAAATTACGAGATTGAGAAGCTGGGCGGCAAAAAAGTTATTCTGTATCACAATATTACGCCGGAACAGTATTTCAAAAAATATAACAGAGATGCAAGCTCCAGCTGTGCGCAGGGGATCAAGGCAGCAAAACGGCTGGCTAAGATTGCCGACTATGCGATTGCGGATTCGGCATATAACAAAGAGGATCTGATCCGGTATGGTTTTACATGTGATATTGATGTGCTGCCGATTCTGATTCCGTTTGAAGATTACGAGAAAAAGCCGAATGCCGGCATCCTTCGCAGATACGACGACGATTATGTGAATATTCTGTTTACCGGCCGCGTGGTGCCAAACAAAAAGCAGGAAGATATTATTCAGGCGTTTTATTATTATAAAAATTATATCAATCCGAAGTCCAGACTGATTCTGGTGGGCTCTTATGCCGGGATTGATAAGTACCATGAACAACTGGAGGCATATGTCAGGGAGCTTGGTCTTGTGGATGTGATCTTTACCGGGCAGATCAAGTTTGATGAGATACTGGCATATTACCATCTTGCGGATGTGTTTTTGTGTATGAGTGAACATGAGGGCTTCTGTGTGCCGATCGTGGAGTCTATGTATTTTGATGTTCCAGTGGTGGCAAGAGATACCTCTGCAATTGCGTGGACCATGGGGGGGAGCGGCTTGCTGCTTCCTGACAATGATCCGATCATAGCAGCGGAAATGGTAAACCGCGTTCTGGCGGATGAGGCATTAAAAGAGAAAATTTTAAAAAACCAGCGGATTCGTCTGCAGGATTTTGATAATCAAAAAGTAAAGACACAGTTTTTACAGATCATCGACAAGATTATCCAGGGAAAATAAGGTAGGAAAACATGAAGAAAATCGGGTTTGTAACACCGTGGTATGGTGAAAATATATCGGGAGGCGCAGAGGCGGCACTCCGGGACATCACAGGACATTTGTTCGCGGCAGGAATGGAAGTGGAGATTTTATCTACCTGCGTGAAAGAGTTTCACTCTAATTGGAACTGCAACTATTACAGGCCGGGTAAGACTTTTGAGAGCGGTGGGATTCCTGTGCTTCGCTTTAAGGTGCGCAAACGGAATGTACATGCCTTTGACGAGGTCAATCTGAAGCTGATGAACGGTGATATGCCTCTTACTGCGAAGGAAGAAGAGACGTTTGTACGTGAGATGATCAACAGTCCGGATCTTTATCAGTACATCAGAGAGCACAAGGACGAATATGCGGCATTTGTCTTTATTCCATATATGTTTGGAACTACCTATTATGGAGTGCAGGAGTGCTATGAAAAAGCGGTCATGATTCCGTGTTTTCATGAGGAAAGTTATGTTTACCTGAAGAATTTTCATGACGTATTTTCCAGAGTTGCCGGAATGATGTTCAATGCAAAGCCGGAGGAAGAACTTACCAGACGTATTTTTGATGTGGATCACATGAAAGCAGTAACGATGGGACTTGGTGTAGATACAGAGTTGACATATGATGCGGCGAGATTCCGGGAAAAGTATCATATCAACGATCCATTTATTTTATATGCAGGAAGAAAAGATGTTGGCAAAAATATCTATACGTTGTTAGACTATTATCATGAGTATCTGTTCCGTCGGAACACGAATTTAAAACTGGTACTGCTTGGTGGTGGAGATATTACAATACCAAGGGCATTAAAAGATCATGTCATTGATCTTGGATTTGTGCCGATTCAGGACAAGTACGATGCATATGCGTCGGCAGAACTGTTATGCCAGCCGTCAAAGCATGAAAGTTTTTCTTATGTTATCATGGAGAGCTGGCTGTGTGAGAGACCGGTATTGGTGCATAAAGACTGCAACGTGACACAGAATTTTGCTGTTTCCTCCAATGGTGGACTGTATTTTGAAGATTATTTTGAGTTCGAGGGAGCAGTTGATTATATCATAGAGCATCCCGCAGAAGCACGTACCATGGCGCTGCAGGGCAAGAAGTATGTGAAGGAAAATTTTGCATGGGATGTCATGATCGAAAAATATAAGAAATACTTTTCGGAACTATGTGTGGCAGAATAAAAAAGAGGTATGAAAATGCAGCCAGAAAATGCGATAGAAGTCAGAAATCTGACAAAAAAATTTAAAGTATATATGGACAAGGGCAGTCAGCTGAAAGAGCGGGTTCTGTTTCGCAAGCGTAACCGATATGAGGAACGCTGGGTGTTAAACGGGATCAGTTTTAACGTGCGAAAGGGTGAGGCAGTCGGTCTGATCGGGCATAACGGATGTGGCAAGAGCACAACATTAAAGCTGCTGACGAAGATTATCTACCCGGATGGCGGTACCGTGGATATGAGTGGAAGAGTTTCAAGCCTGATTGAACTTGGAGCCGGATTTCATCCGGATATGAGTGGCAGGGAGAACATTTATACCAATGCGTCAATCTTTGGTTTGAGCAAAAAGGAGATTGATGCGCGCGTCGATGAGATCATCGCTTTTTCCGAGCTGGAAGATTATATCGATAATCCGGTAAGAACCTATTCTTCCGGTATGTATATGCGTCTGGCATTTTCCGTTGCGATCAATGTGGATGCTGATATTTTACTGATTGATGAAATCCTGGCTGTGGGAGATGCACATTTTCAGGAAAAATGTTTTGAAAAGATGCAGGAAATAAAAAAAAGCGGCACAACGATTGTAATTGTATCGCACAGTCTCGGACAGATCGAGGAAATCTGCGACCGCAGTATCTGGATTGATGCGGGAAGGATACGGATGGACGGACAGCCGAAAGAAGTACATGAGAAGTATCTGGAATATATGGGAGTGAAGACCGCAGAACAGAAGCGGGAGAAGATCCACGAAGAGCAGGAAAAAGAAAGAGAAAAACAGGCGAAGCAGGAACAGAAGGCGCAGCAGCTTGCGGCGAGCACCTTCCGTTTGCAGGATATCTGCTATACAGATCAAAATGGAGAAAGCGCACATCTGTATGAGTCGGGAAAAACAGGCAGTCTTACCGTTGTTTATTCCGTGGATCAGGTTTGTGAACAGGCCGAACTCACTTTTGCAATCGGAGCGGATGAGTGGACTTCGGTGAAGGGGACGGATCTGAAGGCAATTCCAGTTGGAACGTTTGCAACGGAGGTCAAGCAGAGCAGACTGCTGACCTATTTATCCGACATTGCGCGTGATGATGAGAATCTGGTAAAACAGATGAAATATAACGGTGCCTGTGAATGGATGGAGGATCGACTGGTCATTCACAATGGAGGAGTGATGTACGGTCCTTATCTGACCATGCCACCAATGCAGTATAAACTGTGTGTGGAAGTGAACTATGAGGGAAGCGCAACACCGGTGCTTACAGTTACCAAGGAGTCCGGAAATGTCAGATTGGGTGAGATGCAGCTAAAGAATGGATTTAATGCAATGAACCTATATCTGGGAGAAAAGGCGGAGAATCTGGAATTTGTTCTCTCAAATGTAACAGAGGAAGATATTGTGGTCAAAAAGATCACATTTATATAATTGCCGAATCAGAGGAGAAGTGGTTTATGAGGAAACCGGAAAAGGTTCGCTTTGAACTGCGCACCAATCAGAATCTTTCAAGACAAAATTTGCAGCGGGCATATGAAAGTCTTAGCGTTGAAGAACCAGAGATCGTGAATGATATTCCGGTTATTGGCGCATTCATTCGCGGATTGAAGCATATCGTGCGCAAGTGTATCAGGTGGTATGTAATGCCCGCATGGGGAAAACAGAAGGATTATAATCAGATTGTCGCCAATATGGCGGAAGACTATGACCGGATGCATACGCTTCTGATGGAAGAAAATGATATTTTACGCAGCCACATTGAACAGTTACAGCTCCAGGTGACACAGTTAAATGCGAAGCTTGGAATGCGATCAATCTTTGAACTGAATGCGGACAAGAAACCACGCATCATACAGCTGGTGTCCTCTCTTAATTTTGGAGATGCGGTCGGTAATGATGCGCTTGCAATCAAACATATGCTCGAGGGAGCAGGATATGCGACGGCAATCTTTACATTTGCTGTTCATCCGAAGATAAAGGAAGAGAACGTGTATAATATTGATCTTTTGCCTGAACTGACAGAAGATGATATCATCATTTATCACTATGCATCGGAAGATGGATTCCAGAAACTGATTGAAGAGACAACTGCAAAGGTGGTTTTGCGTTACCACAATGTGACGCCGCCGGAATTTTTCCACGGATATGATGAGAAGGCTGAGATTATTACGAGAAAAGGTCTGGTTCAGATCAAAGGCATGAAGGATGCGATCGATTACGGAATCGTTGTCTCGGATTTCAATAAAAAGGATCTGATCGACATGGGGTATCAGTGTCCGATCGCAGTGGCACCGATTCTGATTCCGTTCAAAGATTATGAGCAGGAGCCGGATAAGGATGTGGTAACCCGCTATTCCGACGGGAAAACGAATATTGTGTTTGTCGGAAGGATCGTGCCGAACAAGAAGTTTGAGGATGTGATTGCCTGCTTTGCAGCATACAAGGAGAAATACGATCCGACCGCAAGACTTTTTCTCGTCGGCAATTATCAGGAGACAGATACCTATTATCAGTATTTGCAGGAGTATATAAAGAAATGCGGAGTGAAAGACGTTATTTTCCCGGGACACATTGCATTTAACGCAATTCTGGCTTACTATAAAATCGCTGATCTCTTTTTGTGCATGAGTGAGCATGAGGGATTCTGCGTACCGCTGGTGGAGGCAATGTTCTTTGAGACACCGATCGTTGCGTATGCTTCCACGGCCATTCCTGGAACACTCGGCGGTAGCGGAGTGCTGGTGGAGACCAAGGAGCCGGAGATGGTGGCGGAGGCCATGAATCATGTAATGCAGGATGCAGAGTATCGGAGTGAGATTCTGAAAAAGCAGAATGAGAGACTGAAAGATTTTGCATATGAGAGTATTCGTGGGCAGATACTGGATGAGATTGAGAAGGTACAGCAGTCTAAAATAGATAAAGTGAGGAATCAAAATGGAGAAGAAAAAACGGATTGAAGTTGTAATTCCCTGTTACAATGAGGAGGAATGTATTCCCCTGATTTACCAGAGTATTCATGAGGTAGCAAAAAAGCTGCCAGAGTATCAGGTGTCGATTTTGTATGTGGATGATGGAAGTGGGGACGCTTCCTTTGCAAAGATAAAAGAAGTCAGTGAGCGTGCAGATGAAAACGAGGTGCATTACATTTCCTTTGCACGAAATTTTGGTAAGGAGGCAGCCATTTACGCGGGACTTAAGAATTCAACCGCGGATTACATAGCGTTGATGGATGCAGATTTACAGCATCCGCCAGAGTTGCTTCTTGATATGGTAAAAGGCATAGAAGAAGGATATGAATGTTGCGGTGCCAGAAGAGTAAACCGCAATGGAGAGCCGCCGATCCGCAGTGCCTTTTCTAGACTGTTTTACAGTATGGCAGCAAAGTTGACATCAACAAAGATGGAACAGGGAACAACGGATTACCGGCTGATGTCTAGAAGATTTGTGAATGCCGTGCTGGCAATTGGAGAGAAAAACCGTTTCACAAAGGGGATTTTTGCCTGGGTCGGATTTGATACAAAATGGATTGAATATGAGAACGTAGAGCGTGCGGCGGGAAATACGAAATGGTCCTTTTCCGGGCTGCTGCGGTACGCGGTGAATGGATTTATGTCTTTTGCGACCGCGCCGCTTCGCGGAGCTGTCTATCTTGGATTTATAGTCATGATAGTGGCTTTAGTCTATGGTATTTATATTGCGCTGAACATGCTGATTTCAGGTGGGGTGAAGAGTGGATATTCATCGATTATGTTTGCAATTTTATTTATAGGAAGCATTATTATTCTGCTTCTTGGAATTATTGGAGAATATCTGGCTCGTATTTATATGGAAGTGAAGAATCGGCCGATATATATTGCTAAAGACGAGAAATTAGATGAAAATACGGAACTGAAAGATTGAAAAGGATGAAGAAAACAGAACAGGAATTTGAAAAAAACAGTCTCATATTGTTTGTGCTCATGATGAGTGCAAATGTCTGCAATTATCTATTCCAGATTGTAATGGGAAATCTGATGGAGGTGGAGCAGTATGCGCAGGCGAATACAGTAGTATCGTTGGTGGGAGTGCTGTCAATTCCAACTACAATCATTACAATGATTTCTGCAAGATACATTGCGTTGAACGCATCAAACGGACGGTATGATCGTATTCGGGATGTGATCCGCCTAATGCTGAAGTTTGCTTCCTGCATTGGTTTGGTGCTTGCGATTGTTATTTTGATCCTGCTAAATAAAATTACTATATTGTTTGCATTGGATTCCAGGTATTATGTGATTGGGGCACTGGCAATCACTGTTGTTAACCTGTGTTACTCCATTACTTCCGGCACACTCCAGGGAATGAAACATTTTTTTCAGTATGGAATGCAGTCTATTATGATTGCAGCTGGAAAATTGATTTTCAGTATAGGTTTGGTGCTGCTTGGTTGGAAGGTGTACGGCATTATTACCGCGCTTCTGCTTGGAACAGGAATTGCCATTGTGTATGGCGTGCATTATATGAAAAAATATATCTTGCACAGAGACGAAGAGTCTGCAAGACATGGCATTGATTTAAAAGAGTTTTTGCGATATTCGTTTGGAACGATTGTGGCGCAGGGATGTGTCATAGCGTTGACGAATGGCGATATTTTGCTGGTAAAGGCATATTTTGATGACACACAGGCAGGGCTCTATTCTTCTGCATCAGTGATAGGCAAGATTGCCATGTATGTATCTACGGCGATTGTGGCAACACTTTTCCCAATGGTGGTGGAAAAGCACCAGAAAGGGGAGAGTACGGAGAAACTTTTCTGGAAAGCAATGTTGTATGGCGGGGGCATGGCGGTTATATGTGCGGTTAGTATGGTATTGTTTGGAAAACTGGTAATTAGTCTTTTGTTTGGAGAGCGTTATATGCAGGCAATTCATATTTTGCCGGCGGTCTGTGTATATGTGGTGGCATTAACATTTATTACGATTATGATGAATTATCTGCTTGCCATTGACAGGGTCAAGGTGTTTGGTACTGTGATGGTTACAGCTTTAGCTGCAGTCATAGTGTTCAGCGTATGGTTTCATGAATCAGTGGTACAGCTGATGACGATGACGGGATGTGTATTATTGGTAGCATTTGTAGTGAATTTCTTATATCTGCAATATATACGGTACAACTCAAAGAAAAAAAATGAGGAGAAAAAAGTATGAAATATACAGAGAAACTGAGCCCAAGCACAAAAAAGACAATTTTATCTCTGTCTTGGAGAGATATAAAGTCTCCGACGGCAGGAGGGGCGGAGGTACAGACACATGAGATGCTCAGAGGGATGGACATGAGCCGTTACCGTATTATTCATCTGGCTGCACAGTACGAAAATCTGGCAGATGATGAGGTGATTGATGGCGTCAATTATATTAGAAAAGGAACTGTGTTCAGCGTTATCTGGTATGCTTTTTGGTATTATAAAAGGAATCGGGAAAATATTGATTTTGTAGTGGATCAGTGCAATACACATCGATTTTTTACACCATTTTGGGTAAAAAGAGAAAAGAGAATTTTTTATATTCATCAGCTTACAAGAGAGATTTGGGATATAAATTTAAACCCTCCTATCAGCACAATCGGGAAGTTAATGGAAACACCACTTCTGCGAATCTATCGAAAAGACTATACGATTGCGTTATCCAATTCAACAAAAAAAGATTTGTTGGATATTGGATTTATGGACAGCAGGGTAAAGATTATTCCGATAGCTATGAAAATTAAACCATGGAAAAAGGATGAATTCCTTCCAAAAGAGGAACAACCGACATTCACATATGTAGGCAGATATGTTGTCTATAAGGGAATTGATGCTGCAGTAGAAGCGATTGGTAAGCTAAAATCAGATTATCCCACAGCAAAGCTATGGATTCTGGGAAAAAAGAATGAGAAGTATGTAGAAGAGAAAATTATGCCGATATGCGAAAAATACGGTATGAAGCTTGGTGATGCGGAGGAAGATGCCGATGTTATCTGTTGGGGCTTCGTATCCGAAGAAAAGAAGTTAGAATTATTGAGCAGAACAACGGCATTGGTTTTTCCCTCTAATAGGGAAGGTTGGGGAATCCCAATTTCCGAGGCAGCATATGTCGGTACACCGAGTATCGTATATGATTCGGAAGGACTGCGGGATGCAGTTGATGAGGGAAGAGCCGGTTATCTTTGTAAGGAAAAGAATTCTAATGGATTGGTAACCATGATGAAAGAAACTATTGAAAATAAGGAACAATATGATAGGACAAGGAAAGCGGCGTACCAGTTTTCAAAAGATTACCTTGATTTGAATATTTCAAAACTGTTTGAAGAGTTCCTTAATGAAATGTATTAAAAGCAAGTACATGAAATATGGGGAATGTCATGGAAAATGGAAATAAAAAAGAAAAAGTAATTACAAGGATGGCAGCTTATGACTGGCTAAAGGTAATGGGAACATTGATGGTGGTAATAGGACATTATTATGCAATGTTTCCGAATGGAAGTCAGCTGCCGCTTTGGAGTTCGGGAACTTTTCAGGCATTGGCTGCAAATGGTGGATATGCTATCATATTTTTCTTCGCAGTTTCAGGATACATGTTGATGAAGCATTATTATGATAGAAGTGGAGAAGAAAGCTTTTCGAGATATATTACGCCTAAAATACAGCGGCTTTGGCCTCTTCATTTCTCTACAATGTTATTTTGCTTTATATTGCAGCAGATAAGAGTTGCAAATGGACTGGATTTTTATGTTTATCAGGCAAATAGCATTACGGATGTTATTGTGGGAACCTTTTTCGGGGGCATTTTGTAACGCCGGAGTTATCGTTAAATGGACCGGCATGGACAATGTCGGTAACGTTTTTCTGCTATATTATATTTTGGATCATTATGAAATATGATAATATTATAAATCATAATATAGTATTTGTGGCAGCGGCAATTTTTAATTCGTATGATTTGTATATGGTCTTGTCGGGAAGAGGATCAGGTTTTCCTTATATTATAGATAGTATGCAGTATTCAGCAGCATTTTTTGTAGGGTGCCTGGTATTTGAAGTTAGCAGATTAGCTGATAATGATATACATCTAAGAAAAAGATTGAATAAAATCAGCATGGTTGTGATTGCTTTTTTTGTGGCGATATTTGTGTGTCCTGCACAATTGATTTTATTTGGAGCAGACGGCTATACCTTTTTGGGCATTTATATAATAGTGCCATTAATGCTTTGGTGGTTTCGTGGAGATAGGATAAATCATTTATTAAACAAAATTCCACTCAGACCAGGAAAGCTGTATTTCCCAATATATTTACTTCATTTTCCAATGATGCTTTTAATAGAAACATTGAATCAAATGGAAGTGATACATGTGAATTATGCATCAATGAAAGTGTTTGGAATATACATGATTGTTTTATTGATTTGCGCTAAATTGGTTGCAATGGGATCAGACAAAGTTCGAGTTTGGAGGTGATGCAATGGTTGCAAAAAAGAGAAATGTAATATTGATAAATATTGTCATAGTTGTTGCAAGTATCATGGCAAGCCTCTATTACTACTATTGTATTTCAAACATAAGTATTCCATTCCATTCAGATGATGCTGGTTCAACATTTGCATTGATGGATGATAAATTTTTTGGGGGAAGTAGTTATCTTCATAACAGTTATAGCATATTTGCTATTCTAGAAAGAATTTGCTGCAATATCTGGGGATATACAGAGTTTTCCACAATACTTGTTTTTTGTATACAGTTTTTTATTATGTTTTTTTTGACTGCAATTATATTGATCGAAAAGAATGATACATGGGAAATTGTCACGTGCAAACTTGCATATTTGGTTTGGATGTGCGCATTGTTGGGAGTCGAGGGAGTTGCAGAAATCCAGATCTCAAAATTTCACACTGGACCAACCATTATCCTGTTACTGATTTTGTTGGCAGAAAAAAAGATGCAGGCGACAACAAAGAAAAAAATTGTGATCGCTGCATTAGTGATAGCTGCATTTTTGCAGATGGATTATGTGCTGTCAATCGTGGTTGTGCTGGCTCCACTGATATTGGTACATATAAGAGAATATGTGAAAAAGGATGGTTATAGAAAGGGAATATGGTGCTTACTCTTTTTATGCAGTGTCTGCGCAATTCTGTATGTATTCTGTTCGATAAAAGGAATACCGCTTGAACTTTCTATATACGGAAATAGAGATTTTTCTTCTGTGAAGGATATTGTAGATAATATTTCTGTATTCTTTTTAGGCTTGTTTGGAATGTTCAACTGCCAGATTATTGAAAAGAAAATTGTGGCAGTAGATTTTTTGCCGAAGTTTATAAAATGTGCTTTTTTGTGTATGGGTATAGGGTATACCGTGTGGTATATTGTAAAGTCTAAGGAAAGAACCGTGTGGAAAAGGCATATTTGCATAGTTATTTTGACAGTGATAGCAGCATTTGTAATGACGGGGGCACAGGGAGATGTGATTAGTATGCGTTATTGTCAGTGTCTGCTGTTCCTACTCCCAATTATTAGCTATGATATGCTTGACAGACTGACATCAATGATAAAATATAGAGGCGTTGTAGCAGGGATAGTAGTGTTAAGTGTGTCAGAGTTTGTTATTGTGAACCCCAATAGTTTAGTATATGAGTTTGATGATTTAACAAATACCTTAGAGCAAAATGAAATTTCATATGCGGTGGCACCTTATTGGTCTGCCAACGTAGTCAGCGTATTATCAGAAGGAACGGTGCTGGTTCAACCTTGTAACATAGAGAATGGGAGCTTAGTCCAATCTGATATATCAACATTATCTTTATATGAAGACAAGGCTACAACATTTCGCACAGTCATTTCGAGCGTCAGCCAAAACGAAAGCTGGGATGAAACGTCATTCGGGATGATTCCAGAAAACATTGTTGGAATATACGGATATCCGGAGAAGCAGATTACGGCAGACGAGTATCATAATGTGTATGTATATGATTATGATGTCAGAATAATACCTAGAGAATTTGAAAAAACGGAGCATGCCAACTTTTGTATGAATGGTGAGTTTCTAGGAACGTATGAAATATCATTTATGGATATTGGTAGAGAAATACAACTACAGGTTGAAGGGGGGGAGATTTTAAGCAGATCATGCGAAGATGGTTGGCAGAAGATATTGATAAGCTGCCAGCAAAAAAGCGATAAGTTGACGGTTCATGTTGATAACATGACAGAGCAGGAGATAAATACAAATCATGTTCTGTTAAGAGCGATTTCTGAAACTCTGCCTATTGAAATTGAAGGCAGAATATGTACTAATGAGGAACCTTTGATAGGGAAAAATGAAAAAACGATGGAAAGTTCGTCGATACCGGTAAAACCAGGAACATACAAATTAGTTCTATATGGAGAGAAAGTAAGAAAAGTTTCCACAAGCACAGACGCAGAGAATGTACAAATGACTGCGGACGAATGTGGGGACAAGAGAAAGATTTATTATTTACAAGTCAAAAAAGAAGAGGAAATTAGCTTTAAAGTAGCATTTGATGCAGATGACATTCAAATAACGAACTTTTCATTAGAGATAGATGAATAGCAAAAAGATAAGAAAAGGTAAATATGTAGCAAACGGAGGATTTAAAATGAAAGTTGTATTGCTTGCAGGTGGGTATGGAACACGAATCAGTGAAGAAAGTCATTTGAGACCAAAGCCGATGATTGAAATTGGGGGGCAGCCAATCTTGTGGCATATAATGAAGTATTATTCCAACTATGGGTTTAATGAATTTATTATATGTGCGGGATATAAGCAGCATGTTATTAAGGAATACTTTGCCAATTATTATTTACACAGAAGTGATGTGACTTTTGACTTCACTTCGGAAAATATGATGCAGGTACATAATAATGCGGCAGAACCATGGAAAGTGACGATTGTAGATACTGGATTAAACACAATGACAGGGGGAAGGATTAAACGTATCCAAAAATATACTGAAAATGAGGCTTTTATGTTGACTTATGGGGATGGTGTGAGCGATGTACCGCTTGATAAGCTATTGGAGTTTCATAAGAAAAACAAACGGATTGTAACACTGACAGCTGTTCAGCCGGGAGGAAGATTTGGAACTCTTGACATTGAAAATGGGGGAAAGATAGATTCTTTTGCAGAGAAGAAAAAAGAAGATGGTGGTTGGATTAATGGTGGCTATATGGTAGTAGAACCGGAGATTTTTAGGCGGATTGAAGGCGATGACATTGTTTTTGAACGTTATCCCCTGGAATCTTGTGCGAGAGATGGGGAATTGGATGCATATATGCATGATGGTTTCTGGCAGTGTATGGATACAATGAGAGACAAGGAACTGTTGGAAAAGTTAATAGCAGAGAATAATGCACCATGGATAAAATGGAACTAGAAAGGTAATGGGTAAAGGATATGGAACGAGAGTGGCCATTAGTTTCAATTGCAATGCCTTGCTATAATCGAGGAAGCAATCTGGAAAAATTTATTGCAAATATACGAAAGCAGTCTTATCCGCAGGATAAGCTTGAAATAGTGCTGGCAGATTTTTATTCAGAGGATAATACATATGAAGTTGCACAGAAAAATGGCTGTATTATCTTACGGGATCATAACCCGGATATGGAATACAGAAGAACACTTGCGTTGAAGAACTGTAGCGGAGAGTACATTTTTATTGCAGATGATGATAATTTTTTTGTGAATCCAGATTTAATAAAGAACATGGTGACTGTTATTGAAGATGAGGACGCAAGCGCAGTTGAGTGCGTATGGGAATATTATGATAAGAAAGACTATGCTACAAACAGATATTGTTCTTTATTTGGAACGACTGATCCTACAACGTATTACCTGCATATGCAGGATCATATGCCGGTGGTCGATAAGACATGGACGTTAAATGGAACCGTAGTGAAAGAAACACCGGAATATTTTAAAGTTAAGATGAAGCCAGAAGAAATCCCGACAATGGGAGATCAGGGATTCCTTTGCCGAAAGAAAGATATTTTGAAGGCAGAGAAAGATGGCATTATTCTACATATGGATATATGTTCTATCCTTGCAAGAGAAGGAAAGGATGAATTTATCTTTCTAAAAGACTATTTTGGTCATAACCATGTAAAAAATATTAAACAGTTGATGAAAAAGTTAAAACGAAACATTGACAGATATAATGAAGACGGAAAAGAACGCGCGATGAATTATGATATGAATGCGATGAAAATGGTCAAATTAGGTCTGACAATGGGAACATTTGTTATTCCGCTAAAGGATGCGATTGTTGGTTTTTCTAAAATGCGGGATGCAGCATGGTTCTTACATCCGATTATTTGCTTCAGGGTAGCATTGTGTTATACGATTAGTACGTTAAAAGGAATGGCGAGAAGAAAAAATGAAGCGCAATGAAAAAATAGATGTTTTAAGAGGATGGGCTATTATTTTAGTTGTGTTTGGGCATTGCATGGAATATGCGAGTGGACATGAATTTTTTTCTGTAAATGGCATCTATAATAATCTTATATTTAAAGTAATTTATAGTTTTCATATGCCGTTGTTCGCCTGCATCAGTGGATGGCTGTTTGGAAGTACGATTGAGAAGTATGCTTCTTTCGATATTATAAGGAGAAAGGCAGAAAGTCTGATTATCCCTATTGCCTCTTGGATTACATTGTGGATGCTGTTAAACGCGGGATTGAGTATAATACGTGGAAATATTGATTTTGCGGCCTGGGTCAAAGGCTGGTTTGGCATGTTTTTGACAAATTTCTGGTTTCTGTGGGCAATATTTGTATGTATGCTTCTTGTTGTAGTTGTACACCATTTTTTTGGTGATAATATAGGAATATATTTATTGTCTATTGCAGGAATGCTAGTGATACCTGATTCGGAAGTTTTTGCGGGGGGGGGTGCAGGAACAAAATTTTTATACCCGTTCTTTGTTAGTGTGTATTTGATGAGAATACATAAAGTTGATCTTGCTGAAAAAGTATATAGATATAAAGTAATCATCTGTATTGCATTTATTGTTCTGCTTGGCTTATATCAGTTTGATACGTACATTTATGTAAGTGGATTTGATATATATGGTAATTTATCATGGGTGCAGTATATTGGATATGATTTACAGCGATACGGGATCGGTTGTGCGGGATCGGCAATAATGCTGCTTGTTGTTTGGAAATTTTACAGACAAAATCTTATTCATAAAATAATTTCTGCAATCGGAAGAGAATCGATTGGAATATATATTTTGTCCAGCAAGATAATAAGCGGAGTCTGCTACTCGGTTTTTAAGGCTGAGAGAGTAAATTATATATTAGATATTATATTGACCGTTGGCATACTTGTGATATGTCATGCAGCAATATACATTATTAAGAAAGTGCCGTTGGCAAATAAGATGCTGCTAGGAGGAATTTAATACATATGGGATTTGAAATAGAGAAACTCGATTTGGAGGGAATGCTGCTGATTCACGCGCATGTGGCGAATGATAATCGGGGATTTTACCGGAAGAATTTTGAAAGAAATATTTTTGCTGAAAATGGGTTGGACTTTTCTGTGACGGAGTGGAGTGATATTTACTCACATAAGGGAGCAATCAGAGGTCTTCATTTTCAAACAGGAGAGTCACAGGCAAAGCTGCTTCATGTGATAAAGGGCGCCATTTATGATGTGGCTGTTGATCTCCGGAGGGATTCAAGTACGTTTGGCAAGTGGCATGGCGAGACATTGCGTGAGAATGATCATAAAGGATTGTACATACCGGAAGGATTTGCACATGGCTTTTTGGCATTAGAAGATAACACAATATTTTCGTATCAGTGTTCAGGGCGATATATCCCGGAACAGTGTGGAGGAATCTATTATAAAGATACGCAGCTGAATATTCAGTGGCCGATGGAGGGGATTGACAGGGAAATATTGTCGGAAAAAGATCAGCATGCAATGTCTTTTGAAGAATACTGCAAAAGATATCTTTGATACGAGGGAGGATGGATGTGAAAGGTGCAATCGTTACAGGTGCAAATGGTTTTATGGGACATCATCTGGTGCAGACACTGATTGATAATGACTATAAGGTATATGCGGTCATAAGAAGTGAAGAGTCGGAGGTGTCTTGTATCGATCAACTGCCAAATGTCAAATTGGTCTATTGTGATATGAAAAACTGGGACAGTCTTCCGGAGAAAATAGATGGTGCACAGATAGAATATGTATATCATCTGGCGTGGGCAGGATCTTCTGGAGATTTGCGGAAGAACTATGAACTTCAGATGGAAAATGTGCTATCTACTTGTAAACTAATCGAGGCAATGAAACGGATGCAGATAAAAAGGCTGTTAGTTGCAGGAAGTGTTACGCAGTTAATGTACCGGGATTATTTGACAGAGGATCAGATCTCGCCTGAAATGGTAACCTGCTATGCAATAGGGAAGATCAGTGCAGAATATTTGTGCAAGTGCCTGTGTACGGAATATGGGATTGACTTATGCTGGACGTATATTTCTAATTTTTATGGTGCAGATGATACTACAAATAATTTTATTAATTTTTTGATCAGAAGCTATACGCGAGGGGAAGTTCCAAGTCTTACAAGTGCGGAGCAGTTTGCTGATTTTGCCTATGTGACAGACATTGCAAGGGCATTGATGTATGCCTGCGAAAAAGGAAAGAAGAATACAGCTTATTATGTGGGATATGGACATCCGAGACCGTTAAAAGAGTTTATAATAGAATTAAGGAACATTGTGAACGAGAAAATAGAGAGTGGAATCGGCTTAAAAGATTTTAACGGGCATAATGTTGATTTTACTAAGATTGATGTTGAAAAGTTGACGCGTGATACGGGGTATCGCGCAGAAATCTGCTTTGAAGACGGAATCAGGCTGTGCTGTGATGCATATTTACAGGGAGGAAAGTAGAAAAGCTATGAAACTGGTGTCTGTAATTATTCCGACATATAACCGTGGGAAAATGTTAAGTGAGTGTGTAGATTCTATATTAAAAAGCACTTATACAAATCTGGAAGTTCTGATTGTAGATAATAACTCTACGGATAATACGGTTGAACTTGTGCAGGAGAAGTTTGGAAGTGACAAACGTGTGCATATGATAGGTTTGAAAGAAAATCTGATGGCTGCCGGAGGCAGAAATGAAGGGATTATGCATGCTAAGGGAGAATACTTTTTATTTGTAGATAATGATAATATTGTATACCCGGATATGATCAGGCATCTTGTGGCAGAGATGGAAAAAGATTCCAGAATAGGATTGGTTGGACCACTATCAATTAATAAATATTATGGAGACACTATTTGGCTTGCAAGCGGAGATTATCATTTTTTTTCTTCCAGACCGAAGGGTTTGTATGCAGGGAAAAAGGTTGAGGAAGTGGAACTAAAAAAGAGGTATGCTACATGTTATTCTCCGAATATCATGATGGTTAGCAAGGATGCAATTGAAGCAGTCGGTGGTTTTGATACATCTTATTATGCGATGTATGAAGAGGCAGATTTTGGGTATCGCATTTTAAAAGCAGGATTTACGGCGTACATAGTGACAGATGCAAGAACGCATCATATGAGTTATATAAGCAAGGGAGAAGACGCAAAACTGCGGACGTTGGGACTCGGTTTCCCAGAAAGAGCATATCATTATGCCAAGAATCGTACGGTATTTATGAAAAAATATGCAAAATGGTACCATATGATAAGTTATTATCTAATTTTTATACATGTGTTTACTATATATTATATAGCAGAAGCATTGCTGCACGGAAGAAAAGATATTGCAAAAGCATGGTGGAAGGGAACCAGGGATGGTGTACATATACATGCAGAGAAAAAGATAAAAGTTAATATTTAACGGTAGCGAAAAGACGTTGGAGAAGAAATATGAAAAACAAGAAAAAAGCTGTGTCTATCTTAATTTTAATCATGGTTGGCATGGTATGTGCACTGTATTTTTATAATGAACTAATACATATGGAGATACCAATTCACTCTGATGATGCAGGTAGTGCAACAGATTTGCGAGATATGATAGAGATGGGGAATTGGAGATGGAGTTACTGGTTATCTCCATTTAATTGGATTAACGCGGGACTGTACTTAATATTAGGTCCATGTGAAATCTTTCTACAGACCTTTTTTTCTGTAAAATATTTTATATGTATTACAATGGCTCTTTTATTGGCTGTATATAGAAAGGAAAAAGTAGAGTGGTGGATCGTTCCGGTATTTGTATTCTGTAGTATGCCGGGGTGCTTTGGAACAGCAAGTATTCAGCCGTTGAAGTTTCATGTGTGGACAATTGTTGTTCCATTGGTGTGTCTTGTTTATATTCTTTTCAGAGGAAATGATCTGCATCAGATTCAGAAGAAAGATATTTGTATTTTGGCAATTATTTCTTTGATTGGAATTGCAGAGAAGGATATTTTGATAGCAGTGAACTGCTGGCTGCCGTTTCTGCTGTATTGGGTAATATATTTTATACAGTGTGGTGTGGTAAAAAAATATATCAAACAGATTCTGCTAGTTGGTATGTCAGGTCTTATTCTTGGGAAATTGGTTTTTGAGACCTATGTTTATGGAGGATATGGAGCCAGTACATTCGTAACCATTGGCGAACTGGGAGAGAACATTCAGGTTGGAATAAGCGGACTTTTGTCGATGTTTAATATCAATTTGATTGGCAATGATGTACTGCAGTATAACACGGTAATTGCGTTTTTGAGACTGCTGTTTCTGCTTATGGCGTTTGCGGTGGTTGGAGCACGGGTAAAGGAGATTCGGGTAAAAAAAATAGAGAATGTGAGTATGGTAGATGCCATAATGACAATCAGTGTGCCGGTGGTACTCGTTATCTATTTAATTGGAGGAAAGCGGGAAGATGATATATCAATTCGCTATGCTGCTTATGTTTATTATGCATTGCTGGTACTTTTATGCCGAAAAATGTGTGAGGTCGTTCAAAAAGATCAATTTGAACTTCAGATAAAGAGCTGCAGAATCAATATGGTTTCTGCATTCTGCGTAGTGGCAATTATAGTGTCGGCAGATCCGGTGACGTTTACAAGAGAAGAAAATGAAACGGATATACTTGCGGAAACAATAGCGTCAAACGAGCAACTTGAATGTGGACGTGGATCTTTTTGGCAGGCAGGAGTTGTCAGCTGCTTAACTGGTTATCAAAAAGAAGTACAGGCAGCAGAATGGAGTCAGGATCAGGTAGTACCATTTTTAAGCGTATGGGATTCTTATGGGGATGGAAATAAAAAATATAATTTTTTCGTAGTGAACGAGGAAAAGAATTTTGGCATAACAGAGAAAAATCTGATTGAGCTGTTTGGAGATTATGAAGAAAAATATAGTGTGGGAGATAATAGTATATTCCTTTATGATTATGATATAAGAACTGCACCTCTGGTGATTAAAGCGGATAGCCTCAATTATATCGGATCGGAACATGAATTGAAGGTAAAGAATGAATGTATTCAGGTGGCATCAGGGGAATATATTCAAATAAACAATTTGTATGTTACAGCGGGAAAAATTCGGCTGATTATTGATGGAACATTCGATAAAGATGCAGTACAGATAGAGCAGGAACTTGGCGCTGAGATGATTCAAAGTGCGCGCAATAAGTGTGAGTATGAAATAGAGGTAGCACAGTTAAATGACGCGATGAATATTCAGCTGAACAATGTTTCAGAAAAAAATGTCCAGATAAAAGATATACGGATAGAACGTGTTGATAACAGTATAGAATTAGAGCAGGCCTCTGAGTATAAGCTGTATCTGACTCCGGGATACTATGTTTTTAACGTGATTGGAAATGGAATAAGAAAATCAGAATTTGCTTTTAAGCTGGATGGTAAGATAATTGAACCGGAGGTAATAAAGGCTGGAAGGCAGAAGGTGTCATATGCTATTTCTATACCGTTGGAAGGCGAGCTGGAAGTAACTTTCAAGTCTTCGGGCGAGATACAAAAGATATACTATCAGAATGAAATACAGGGATATTTAGTGAATCCGAAGAAAGTTGTTTATACAACAGATTATGGTATAAAAATAAACAAAAAGGCATCCCTTTTGTACGGTCCGTATGCGCAGCTGGAAAGCGGTAAGTATCTGGTAGATATCTATGGTGAAAATCTTGCGCAGGATAATATTTATTTTACATGTGACGGTGGAACACGATATGATAGATATACGGTACTGCAAAACCAGGAAGATCATTTTGAATATGAAATAATAGCAGATGAGACAGTTAATAATTTTGAGGTGATTATCACTGGCATTGGAAATGAAGAACAGAGTACAAAGGTAAACTATTATGTATTAAGTGAGGAAGATGAAAATACAGATCCTGTTATAAATTTGAGATATCTGTACAATGACAGAAACATTTATACATCTGGAGAAAAAAATGATAAAGATGAGCAGATTGTTTTGAAAAATGGAGATATTTGTTTTGGACCATATATAGATCTGCCGTCAGGAACTTATCAATTAGATTTGTATGGTGATAACCTGCAACAGGCAGAAGTTAAGATTACGGAGCAAGACGGCACGGTTGTGATTGACAGTTTAAAAGAGATAGCCGAGTCGGAGCAGATGCTGAGATTTTCCTTTGAAAGTGAGAATGATCTTGAAAAGTTTGAGGTGGTTGTTACGAATGCAGATCAAAAACAGGTAACATTACAAGGATATAATATTAAAAGCCTTACGTTGGACAAAAATGAGTGATGAATTATGTTACTTGCGTTTGTGATTGCGTATCAGGCAGAAAGAGGTTGAAAATGGATTTTTCCTTTTTTAGAGATAAAAAAGTTCTAATTACCGGTCATACCGGTTTTAAGGGTTCATGGATGTGTAAGCTGCTCATTATGGCTGGAGCGAAGGTGACGGGTTATGCGTTAGAGTCACCTACTGATCCGAGTTTGTTTGAGTTGTGCAGAATTGCAGATGGGATGAATTCGGTTGTCGGGGATATTCGCGATCTGGATCATTTAAAAAAGGTATTTGCAGAAGTACAGCCTGAAATTGTAATTCATATGGCGGCGCAGCCTTTGGTGCGGGAATCGTATCAGAATCCGGTATATACATACGAGACAAATGTAATGGGAACGGTTAACATTTTAGAATGTGTGCGCTTAAATCCTTGTGTGAAATCATTTGTGAATGTGACGACAGATAAGGTGTACCTTAATAAAGAGTGGGAGTGGGGATACCGTGAGAACGAGGAATTAAACGGCTATGATCCGTACTCTAATTCCAAATCTTGTTCGGAATTGGTAACAAGCAGCTATTTGAAATCGTTTTTTCAGGACAGTGATACTGCTATTACAACCTGTAGAGCAGGGAATGTAATTGGTGGAGGCGATTTTGCGACTGACCGTATTATTCCGGATTGCATCAGGGCGGTAGAAAAAGGAGAAGAGATTGTTGTGCGCAACCCGTTTTCGACAAGACCATACCAGCATGTGCTAGAGCCGGTGACAGCATATTTGATGATTGCAAGGGCTCAGTATGAAGATAAGAAGTTTGCAGGAAATTATAATGTGGGACCGGATGAGACAGACTGCTGGACGACGGGGAATCTGGTTGATTTGTTTTGCAGGGAATGGCAGAAGCAGACAGGAACGGCGGTGGAATGGGTAAACCGGTATGATGGCGGACCGCATGAGGCAAATTTCCTGAAGCTGGATTGCTCTAAGATTAAGAGAACATTTGGCTGGAAACCAGTCTGGAATGTGGAAAAGACCATGGAGAAGATCGTGGAGTGGTCAGACTGCTATTTGAAACATGGGGATATTGTGGAATGTATGGAACGGCAGATTGAGGAATTCTGCAGATAGAATAATTTAGGCGCAAAGTGATTGGTAAGATAGGAAACAGGTAAGCAATCATATTTATTGTCTTTTTTCAAAAAATCCACTATACTGGGAATATAATATGAGTATAATCATATGCTAGAGATTGCTTTTTGAAAGTGAGGAAAATATGCTCGAAATTCAAATTCGGAACGTGGGTAAAATAAAAGAGGCATGTATTGAGCTGCCGGGCATTACTGTGATTGCAGGATTGAATGGAACGGGAAAAAGCACGATTGCGAAGAGCGTATTTGCAGCCGTAAATGCCCGGAAAAATATTGCTGGCAAGATTCGGAATGATCAAAGACAGTCTATAGAGGATGAACTGGAACAGTGGCTTGAGCAGAATAACGATTTTGATGATATCATGCTCTTTTTTGAGGCTCATGAGGAACTGACACAGCATATTTTAGAAGCGTATGAGAATGAGAAGTGGGAGAAAGATGAGATCTATGAAAAGACAAAGAAAATAATTAAAGAATATTGTGCCGATAATATCCTGGATACTAGCGATATAGAAGAACCAGTTGAAGAAATAGTAAGGATTTTGAATAGAAATCTTGATGAGTATGTACGTTTTTTTGTGGAACAATATTACCAGAATGTTTTTAGAGACCAAATAAATCCAATTGGTACAGAAAAGACAGCATTTGTAAATTATAGAAAGACAGATGAAGAAAAGACAGTAACATCTTCGGTATCATTTCAGCATAATAAGATGAGTATCATTGGAAAAATACTCACCCTTCAGCAGGAAAACGCTATCTATATTGAAACACATAGTGTTTTGGATTTTTGTCAGAATTTAGGAAGACGTTCCAACCGCACAGGAGGGATGACGCTGCCGACGAGGGAATTGTTAAGCAGTCTGTCGGCAGAAAGAAAATTGACGTTTGCGCAGCAGCAGGAGCAGGAACGCAATCAAAAGATTGTGCAGGATATTGCTGAAAATATTACACATGGACATTTGCAGAAAAGTAAAAATGGAACAATCGAATTCTGGGATGAAGGCATTAATGAAAAAATAGAATTTTCTAATATGTCGGCAGGTTTAAAGATATTTACCGTATTGCAGCAACTGATCAGTAATTATTCACTCAAGAGGGGGGATGTTCTCATTGTAGATGAGCCGGAGGTAAATCTGCATCCGACATGGCAGATCACGTTAGCAGAAATCTTGGTACGGATCTATAAGGAATTGGGGATTTTCATTCTGGCAAATTCCCACAGCCCATATTTTATACGGGCGATAGAAGTAAAGATGGCAGAGTATGAGTGTGCACTTCAAGGACGCTATTATTTCATGAAGCAGGATGAGAATGCTTATATAAGCACGGATGTAACGGAAAATACAAATGAAATATATGACGCATTGTACCAGCCTTTGAATTTACTGTGAGCATGAGGACAAAAGATGAATGATAGACTGATCAAGGATTATCGACCATATCTGGCAAAATTGAGTGAACTTTCTTATGACAGAGAACATAAGGTATCTCTGATTGAAGATGAGGATATGAGTCACAGGATGTTCAATTTTGACGGTATCTCTGATAAGTTTTCTAAAAAGATACGCGGAGAAAAGAATATGTCTTGTGATGGATATTATGAAAAAACGTCACAGGATACATATCTGGTTGAGTTTAAAAATCAGGAAGAGGGTAAGATTGATAAGAAATGGCTGAAAAATAAGATATATGACAGTATTGCAACAGTAGTAATGAATGAGAATGTTACGAGAACGGATGTGGCGGGACGAGTGACCGTCATTATTGTATATAATGACGCAAATCATGGAGAAAAGACAGACAGTGATTATTCTACATCGGAGGCATTTAACCGGTTTAGTGAGAAGTTAGGGGAACTTTCTGGAAGAAAAGATGTGGATTCGCTGCCTAAGAAGTTCGATTTGGAGAGATACAAAGGAATACTTTTTAAAGACGTCTATACAGTTGATAGAAGAAATTTTGAAAAGTATTTTTTAAAGATCCTTTTTGAGTAGAAAATCAGAAATGAGAGTATCGGATATGGAAAAAGACCCATTTAAAAAATATTTGAAGGAATCTGAGCCGGATAAAGCGAGCAAAGGTTATGCGTGGAGTACAGCAATCGGACTTCAGGCGGTAGATGGACTCAGACCATCCAGATATTTAATTGATACAGCTATTCAAAATATTGAGGGCAAGATCACTTTAAAAGAAGCACAGAATCTTATTAACAGTTATTATGAAGAAAGACCTGTACATGTATCAGCTGATGAACGCACAGAAGAAGCAGACAAGGTATCGTCTCGCATAGCGGAGATCCTGTCGGAAAACGCTTTTTCTTTTTCGCCGAATGAATATATCTCTATTCATCACAGACTCTTTAAAGGGATTTACAAACATGCAGGAAAGATAAGAGATTATAATATCACAAAAAAAGAATGGGTACTTGATGGAGCAAGCGTTATATATGGTAGCGCATCAGAATTGAGATCCACACTTGAATATGACTTTTTGCAGGAAAGGGGCTATAGTTACAAAGGGCTTTCAATGGATGAAATTATTCATCACTTTGCGGTGTTTGTTTCCAGATTGTGGCAAATTCATATTTTTGGAGAAGGTAATACAAGAACAACAGCAGTATTTTTTATTAAATATCTGAGAACACTTGGATTTTCAGTAACGAATAGTATATTTGCTGAAAATGCATGGTATTTTAGGAATGCACTTGTACGTGCAAATTATACTGATTTACAAAAAGGTGTTCATGAAACAACAGAGTATCTGGAGGTATTTCTTAGAAATCTGCTTTTAAATGAGAAAAATGAGCTCCACAATCGTAGCCTGCACATAAGTGGACTTTGGGATGATAAAAAAGTGGACATTGGAGACGGGAAAGTGGACATTGAAACCCGAAAAGTGGATATTGAAATTGGAAAAGTGGACATTGAAACCCCGAAAGTGGATATTACACATACAGTGGCGGGGAAAGCGATAGATTTTTCTGCTCGGACACTTACCCATATCGATATACTTTTTGAAAAATTTGGCTACGATAAAATATTCGGAAGAAGTGCAATTATGGATACCCTGGAGCTGAAAAGCTCTGGGGCGTCTAAACTGATATCAAATTTGTTACAAGCTGATATTATAGAGCCAGTATCAGGACACGGAAAGGGAAAATATAAATTTAAAGGATAAATTGACATGGTAAGGCTGTGGAAAATCCTCCCAGCCCATTCCCCGTTGCAATCCCTGGCGAAAAAGATTATACTAAGGTGAAACTATAATCAGGAAGAACAGAGGGGAATGAATTTTGAAAAAGAAAAAATTACTACAACTGTTATCGGGAGCACTGACAGCGGCGATCCTGATCTCGGGGAATGGTGTGGCTGTTGCCGCACAGGAACTGAACGGGACAGCGGGAGAGTATGCACAGGCAGAGCAGACTGAGGAAGCTGCCGTACAGACGGAAGAGACGGAACAGACCGAAGAGATGACGGAACAGCCGGACGCGACAAAACAGTCAGAAGAGATAGCCGTGCAGTCGGATGAGACAGAAGCGGTTAAGGAGACAACAGAGCAGAACGAGGAGACGCAGACAAAAACAGATGAACTGCGTCAGGAATTACTGCAGCTTTTGGAGCAAAAGACAGTCATGGCGACGGTCTATCTCACAGATCTCTATGAGGTGCGCGAGGAGCCGGATGCAGACAGCGCGGTAGAGGGAAGCCTGCCTTCCGGTAGTCAGGTGCTGCTTAAGGATGTAGCGATTGACGGCGGCAGCGTCTGGTACTATGTCATGTTTGCAGTGGACGGGCAGGAGCGGTATGGCTATATCGATGCATCACATCTTGTCACGAGTGATACGGATTTCAGAGCCTGGGAGGAGAAGCTTGGCGCTGCGGATGAAGCGGCGGGTGAGAAGCTCAAAAAGAGCGGCAACCAGGACATCCTTGCGTTCCCGGAGTCTTACCGGGCAGCACTCACACAGCTTAAGGCATCCCACCCGAACTGGACGTTTGTACCGATGCAGACGAATCTGGAGTGGAGCAGTGTTGTGAGCGCAGAGATGCAAAACAACAGAAGCTGGGTGCATCAGAGCAAAGGGGACAACTGGAAGGCGGAGGCTGCCTCCCAGAGCGGCTGGTACATTGCGTCGCAGGCGGCAGTGGAATACTGCCTGGATCCGCGTAATTTTACCAACGATTCCTACATATTTATGTTTGAACAGTTGACATACAATGCACAGTACCACACGGTGGATGCGGTTTCCAATATCGTGTCCGGCTCTTTTATGCAGGGAGAAGTGCCGGGAGCGGGGACAACCTATGCGCAGGCATTTTATGACATCGGAAACAGTCTCGGAGTCAGCCCGTTTTTCCTGGCATGCAGGGTTTATCAAGAGCAGGGAAGCGCGGGAACATCGCCGCTGATTTCCGGAAACTATCCTGGGTATGAGGGATATTACAACTACTACAACATCGGAGCAACCGGAACGACAACGACGGACGTCTACGTCAACGGTTTGAAAACTGCCCAGAATAAAGGCTGGGATACCAGAATGAAAGCCTTGACCGGTGGTGCGCAGTATATCTCGCAAAATTATATCTTAAAAGGACAGGACACCCTTTATCTGCAGAAATTTGATGTGGACGCTTCCTATAACGGATTGTATTCCCATCAGTATCAGCAGAATATCACAGCACCGATGACGGAGGGCGGGAAGATCCGGACAGCGTACAGCCAGACCAACGCGCTGGAGAATCCGTTTGTGTTCAAAATCCCGGTATACAACAATATGCCGGCAACAGCATGCCCTTCGCCGGACGATCAGGACAATACCGCGACAGCTGCGGCGCTGCGTGCGTTTGTGGTGCGTCTGTATGAGGATGCGCTGGGCCGTACCTCCTATCAGGATTCGGAGATCGACTACTGGTATCAGGCGCTGCGCAACGGAGAGAAAACGGGCGCAGAAGTTGCACAGGGATTTTTCTTCAGCGATGAATTCAAAAATAAGAATCTCTCCAATGAGGCGTATGTAAACCTTCTGTATCAGGTAATGTTTGACAGACAGGCGGATGACAGCGGAAAGGCAGACTGGCTTGCAAAGCTCTCCAACGGAATGAGCAGGGAGTATGTATACCGCGGATTTGCAAATTCACAGGAGTTTGCAAATGTGTGCAGCCAGTACAGCGTGATCCAGGGAACGGTGACACTGGGAAGCTACCGGGATCAGAATGAGGGGGTAACGTCGTTTGTAAACCGGCTTTATGTGAAACTTCTGGATCGTCAGGGAGAGGATGAAGGAATTGAAAACTGGTGCAGAACGATCCTGACAAAAGCGGATACGACGGAAAATGTAGCGCATGGATTCGTATTCTCACAGGAATTTTTGAACAAAAATACATCCAATGAGGAGTTTGTCAAGATCATGTACCGTACATTCTTAGACCGTGAATACGATCAGGCAGGGCTCAATGACTGGGTTGGCCAGCTGAATTCCGGAGTTGGGAGAGAGCAGGTATTCCATGGATTTGCGGGAAGTACGGAATTCCATAACCTGATGGCTGAGTACGGCGTGGACTAGAATCGGCTTTGCAAAATAAAAGAAAAATTAAGAATTTTTTTCGGCCTTTCGATTGTCAAGTGCAGACAATAAAAGTTATAATGAAAGCACAATAGCTATGCTGTGACATAGAGAAGGAGGAAATGTAGTGAAATTTAACAAGTGGGTGAAAAGTGTAACGGCTGCCGTTGTCTTAAGTCTGGCACTTTCCGTGACGGCATTCGGTGCGGAGGCAGATGCGGACGAGCTTACGATGGTGACAAGTGAGCAGACGGAGATGAAAGAGGGAATGGTTGGGGCAGGAGCGCATGCATCGATTTATCCGGATCCGACGATGTATGATGCAACATTTTCCAACAATACCAAGATCAACCTGCTCTTCAACGTCAGAACGTTCGGCAATGATATGGAGCGCTATGAGATCCGTATTTTCAAGGGCAGTACAGAGAGCTCGGCAAATCTGGTTGCAAGAAAGAATGCGGATTTTAATACGACAAAGGGAACATCCGACATTACATACAGCTGGGACACAACGGATTACAGCAAATACACGCCGGGAACCTATACGATCAGCTGTACCTCATTTTATAATTCTACAAACGGGGATGTAGTTAATCAGAAGGAAATGTTTACGGTAACACTGGAGGACTACCGCCTGATTCTGGACAGACAGTTTGTGCAGCGCCTCTACGAGAAAGTATTCCAGAGAACCGCCGATACAGCAGGCTTGAATGACTGGAGCAACAAGCTGTACAACGGAACGACGACCGGTGCGACGACTGCATGGAATTTTTTCTTCAGCCCGGAGTTCGGCAATAAAAATACAACAAACGAGCAGTATGTGAACATTCTGTATCAGGCGCTGTTTGACCGCAATGCAGATACGGAGGGCAAGGCAAACTGGGTGAGCTTACTGGATAACGGAGTGTCCCGTGCGTATGTGCTGAAAGGATTTACCGATTCGTCAGAGTTCAACAATCTCTGCAGCGTGTATGGAATTCGGCAGGGAACCATAACGACGTCCGAGAACCGCGATAAGAATCCGCAGGTAACGGCATTTGTGAACCGCTTATATACGATCGCAATGAACCGTGCCGCAGATGTCAATGGTCTGAATGACTGGACGGGCAAGCTGCTGGCGAAGACAAAGACACCGAAGCAGGTGGCATCCGGATTCGTATTTTCACAGGAGATGGCCAACCGGAATCTCAGTAACCAGGAGTATGTGACGATGCTTTACCGTACGATGATGGACAGAGAGCCGGATGAGGCAGGCCTGAATGACTGGGTAACCAGACTGCAGTCAGGTACCAGCCGCCAGAGCGTATTTGACGGTTTTGCCGACAGTACAGAGTTTGACAACATTGTACGTGCATACGGATTAAAGTAAATAATACGTCCCGGTAGGACATACAGTTTCATACAGAGGAAGAAAGAGCCCGCGCTGTCGATTTGACAGCGCGGGCCTTTTTGGTCATAGACAGGTCTGTCAGATCCTGGGGAAGAATGACCGGAAAAATTAAGAAAATATACATATTTTGTAAATTGACGTTGCCCCCGGTACGTGTATAATTAAAATTGGTAGAAATATGTTATTTAGACAGAGGAAGGATCAGGATGAAGAAAAGAGTACTAGCGTGTATACTGGCGGCAGCGCTTCTGACAACCGGAATACCGGGAGATCAGGCAGCGATGGCACAGAGCCTTACGGAAACCGGAACGGAGATGGCGGCAGAAGAAACAAATCCGGAAAGCACATCGGAAGAAACGGAAGCGGCATCTGTGACGGAAACAGAAGCGCAGACGTCGACAGAGAGAGAGACGGAAGATGTGGCAGAAGGCTCGGAGAGTCAGTCGACAGAGACAGAGGAGACCGAAGCGGCAGAGGAGACCGAAGCGGCAGAGGGAACCGAAGCGGCAGAGGGAACCGAGGAGACAGAAGAAACCGAAGAGACGGAAGCAGTAGAGAAGACAGGGCGCTTAAAGGCATCCGGCGCTGTGGCAGAGGAAGCGTTGGAAGAAGACCCGCAGGCGGGTACCTCCATGAGCAATGAGGAGCCGGAGAGCACATCGAATATCAAAAGCTCATCGGCGACTTACAGTGGATATACCGGAAGCTCCTATATACATAACGGGCGGTACGACAGTGGTTATAAGGTTGTGAACGGAATCGACGTTTCTTATCACAATGGAGATATTAACTGGTCGGCGGTCAAGGCAGCCGGAATTGACTACGCGCTGATCCGTGTGGGATACCGCGGAATGTCGAACGGAGGATTGTTCGATGATTCCAAGTATCGGGCCAATATCCAAGGCGCATTGAATGCCGGATTGAGAGTCGGTGTCTATATTTTCTCACAGGCAACCACACAGGCGGAGGCAGCGGAAGAGGCAAATTATCTTTTAAATAGAATCTCCGGCTACAATATCACACTGCCGGTGGTCATAGATTATGAATTCGGCACAAACCATAGTGGACGTCTTGCGGATGCCAATCTGGATATTGATACGGCAACGGCAGTTGTGAATGCTTTTTGTACCACGGTGCAGTCGGCAGGATATACGCCGATGGTCTATGCGAATAAGACCATGCTGCAGTCTTACATAAGAGGCGAGATTCTGGACGACTACTATAAGATCTGGCTTGCCAATTATACGACGCAGACGACGTATGCAGGCGAGTATTACGCATGGCAGTATAGCAGCAAGGGCGGCGTGAGCGGAATCAGCGGTTACGTGGATTGCAATTTCTTCTATGTAAGAGATAATTATCAGAATGCACAGCTGTATGTGACCAGGCTGTATGAGAGCCTTCTGGAGCGTGAGCCGGATGCAAGCGGCATGAATGCATATGCCGCTGCAATTTCGGAGGAGACGATGACCGCTGCCGATGTTGCGGTTGATATCATTTCCAGCAGTGAATTTAAGAATAAGAACTACACGAATGAGGTGTACGTGCGGAAGCTTTACGCGGCACTTTTTGCCAGAAGTCCGCAGGATTCGGAAGTCAGCAACTGGGTGGAGGTTCTGTCTAACGGAGTCTCACAGAAATATGTGTTAAAGCAGCTGATTGGGTCGTCAGAGTTTGCGACAGTGTGTTCCTATTATATGTTTTCACCGGGAACAGTGAGCCTAACGGAGAACCGTGATCAGAACTACAATGCGACGGCGTACGTGATGCGCTGCTACCGCAAGATCCTTAGCAGGGATGCGGATGTGTCCGGTCTGAATACATGGACAGGCAAGCTGATTGCCGGTAACGGTGGAGCTGAGATCGTAAAAGATCTGGTAATGAGCGAAGAGTTTCGTAATCTGAACAAGTCTGATGCGGAATTTGTGGACATCCTCTATGCGGCAATGCTGGATCGAAGCTCGGACGAGACCGGAAAGAATACCTGGCTTTCAACCTTAAATGATGGTGTTTCCTATGTCTATGTTATCAACGGTTTTGCGGGGTCGACAGAATTTGGAAATATCTGTTCCGGTTATGGAATCACACCGGGACAGGCGGAGATTACAGAGGCGAGAGATAAAAACATCAAGGTGACGCAGTATGTCAACCGGTGCTATGAGAAGGCGCTTGGAAGAAGCGGAGAGACGGACGGTATCAATTACTGGTGTTCCATCATTCTTTCGGGGGCACAGTCGCCGAAGAATGTGGCGTACGGATTTGTATTTTCACAGGAATCTGAAAACCAGAACCGAAACAATGCGGATTACACAGAAATGCTTTACAACCTGTGCCTGGGCAGAGCATCTGAGGCTGCCGGAAAAGCAGACTGGGTCGGCCGGCTGGAGCAGGGAACTTCCAGAGAAGAGGTATACTGGGGATTTGCAAACTCACAGGAGTTTGAAAATATCATCGCAAGCTACGGCCTGTAATGATTATAGAAAGGAGCATTAGGTATGAAGAAACGAATTGCAGCAATACTGCTGTTGGGATGCATGGTAATGGGAAGTATTGGGACACAGGCACAGGTATCCGCAGCAGAAGTGGCAGAAACTGTAACGGAGACGGAAACAGAAACAGAGCAGACATCTGAAGAGACGCCTGTGGACACCGCCGCAGCAGAGAGTACGGAGACCGTAGAAAATACGGAGACTGCGGAAAGCACAGAGTCTGCGGAGTCTGTGAAAGCGGCAGCTGCCGACACAACAGAGAACGAGACAGAAGCGACCACAGAGGAGATTACACATCCGACAGGTTTGATGGATCTTAACGTGATCAATGTCGGAACGATTGCAGAAGATGATGTTTTAGACGAAACAGAGGCAAACAGCAGCAAGAGTTCCAGTGTATATGCAGCAGCGTGGGATGCTTATTCGTCCAATTACGTGTATAATATGCTTTCGACGGAAGAACGCAAATTCTGGGATGGACTGGATGCATCCTGCAGACAGGTGCTTCTTGGTACGGATAATCTGACGGATGGACATATACCGTATGTATCCTGCGGAAGCCTGAATTCAAACAGAATTACGTATGTGGCATATATGTTCCGTTACATGAATCCGCAGTATTATTTTATCAATGTGTCTTTGTATCAGGGAGGCAACAGCAGCGGATGGTATGCGGCATTCGGTGTCTATTCTGCCTTTCAGAATGGTACGGCGAGAAGCACTGCAACACAGAGTGTGAAGAATCAGGTGGATACCTGGAAAAATACGGTCAATTCACTCAGCTCTGAGGCGGAAAAAGTAAAAATGATTCACGATCTCATTGTGCAGAAAGTGGATTATAATACGGATATTTATGGCAACTCGTTTAATGAAGATACGGCATACACACAGTCGGTATACAGCGTATTCTGCATGGATAAGACCGTCTGCGCCGGATATGCGCAGGCGTTTGAGATGATGTGCAACGGCGTGGGTGTTGACTGTATTGCGGTGACAAGTGATGACCATGAGTGGAATAAGGTGCGTATCAACGACTCCTGGTACAATGTAGACTGTACCTGGGCGGATCAGAGCACCATCGACTATGAATATTTTGAGCGGAGCGACGCCGTATATGATGCGGATCTGGCAAGCTATGCAAGCTCCCACGCAGAAGAATCCTACTGGAGTGAGTATCTTCCGGCTTGTACCTTGGACAGCGGAGCGACGTACTCCGATCCGGGAACCCTGCCGACGATCACACAGCAGACCGCACAGCCACAGATTTCGGTTACGGCGAACAACAATGTCAATTATGTGACGATAACGAGCAGTACGCCGAATGCGATCATCTATTACACAATCAACGGAGATACACCGACGCCGGCTTACACGAGATCGGAGAAATATTCGTCGACATTTACATTGAGCGGAAGCTGCACGGTCAAGGCGGTGGCAGTATGCGATACCTACTGGGACAGTAATGTGGCAAGCAAGAGTGTGACGGCAACGACAGGAACAACAGGAACGACAGATACATCGGATACGACGGACACAACGCAGCACAAGTCGGCGCCGTTTGTAAAACTGTTGTACCAGTATGTGCTGGACCGCACTGCCACACAGTCTGAAATTGATTACTGGGTAGGGCGGCTTGAGAATGGAAGTACCGGTGCTGAGGTTGCCTACGGTTTTATCTTCAGTCAGGAGTTCCAGAATAAGAATTACAGTGATGCGGATTATGTCGAGCATCTGTATTTAAGCCTGATGGGACGTGCATCGGATGCAGATGGAAAGGCAGACTGGGTAACACATCTGAAGAATGGCGTGTCCAGACTGTATGTATTCCGGCAGTTTACGGACTCTGCGGAGTTTGGAAACCTCTGTAATACCTATGAGATTGAGAGAGGAACGGTTGCGTTGACCGAGAACCGGGATCAGAATTACAATGTGACACGCTTTGTAGCAAGAAATTATACCGAGTTTCTGGGACGTACCTATGATGTGGATGGTTTAAATGACTGGAGCGGACGCATCAACAGTGGATACGGAATGGAAAATGTGGCATATGGTTTTGTATTCTCACAGGAGTGCATCAACATGAACCTCTCAAACAGCGATTATGTCAAGATGCTCTATCGCGGTATTTTTGGACGTCCATATGACGATGCCGGACTGAATGACTGGGTGAGCCAGCTGAACAACGGTACCTCCAGAGAGACCGTATTCTGGGGCTTTGCAAACTCACAGGAATTTGCAAATATGGTTGCTAGTTACGGATTATAAATGGACAAAACGTATATAAAATGCTATAGTAGCAGTAAGGGAAGGAATCCGGCAGGATTCCTTCTGTAGTATACGGGGAAAGCAAGGTATGGAGATTATGAAGAGACGTGTGTTAGCGGCTTTTCTGGCAATGATGCTCACATGTGGTGTGGCATTTCCGGGCAATGCAGTCTATGCAGCGGAAGTGACGGAGACGACGGTGGAGAGTGCCGCGGCTGCTGAAGAGACGGCGGAACAGACAACGGATGCGGCTGTCGAAACAACGCCAGAGGAAAGCACAGAGCAGCCGGAAACAACAGAAACAGCCGAAGCAGCAGTGACAGAAGCGACGGAGGCGGAAGAGCCGGAAGCAACAGAGGCGGCGGAGAGCAAGCCTGCGGCAGAGATGAGTGCGGCGGAAGATGTGGCTGCCGTAAAAGTGACAGAGAATATGAAGTATGCAGCTTCCGGCAAGTGCGGCGACAATCTGACATGGAGCTATAATAACGGCGTGCTTACGATCAGCGGAAGCGGCGCGATGTATGATTATCCGGTATATGATACGCCGGGATCCTCGCAGTGCATGCCGTGGTATGCTTGCAAATCATCGATTACGGCGGTAAATATTGCAGAGGGAGTGACATCCATCGGGGCATGTGCGTTCTGGGGCTGCAGTTCCTTGGCAAGTGTGACGACACCGTCGACGATCTCAACGATCGGATTTGGGGCATTCACAGATTGTACCCGCCTTCAACAGGCGACGATCAAGTCCGGTTTTGTGGGTGAGTCAGCGTTTATCCGCTGTACGGCACTTAATACCGTTACGGTGGGAAGCGGTGTAACCGGATTCGGAATCAGTGCTTTTGAGAACTGTACCGGACTGACCGGCGTGTATATCAGCGATCTCGCTGCATGGTGCAGGATTGATTTCGGCGGCTATCTGGCAAACCCGCTTCAGTTTGCAAAACATTTGTATCTGAATGGTTCGGAAGTGACAAATCTGCAGATTCCGGACGGTGTGACTGTGATCAGTGATTATGCATTTGAATACGGACAGAATATTACAAGCGTAACGGTTCCTTCCAGTGTGACTACAATCGGTGATTACGCATTTTATCTTTGCGATGGCATCCGGACGGTGAATCTGCCGGCTGGCGGACTGACCCGCATCGGGGCAAGTGCATTTGACAGCTGCTCGGGACTTACCAGTATTGCAATTCCAAACAGCGTATCCTACATTGGAACGTTCGCGTTTGCGTGGGCGCCGATTGAATCTGCCAATATCTACCAGGGCGTGATTGAGGGACATGCATTTGAAGGATGCGGATGTATCTCAAATGTTACGATCGGAAGCGGTGTTACGTATATCGGCGATAATGCGTTCAACCGGTGTGCCGGATTGCGCACAGTGCAGTACGGCGGCTCCAGGGCACAGTGGAGAGCGTTGGAGATCGGAGCGAATAATGAGGCACTGACCGGCGCGAGTGTCACCTGCAGCGGAAGTGGAAGCGCCAGCACCGACGGCGTGGACCGGACGAAGATTCATGTCGGCGGGACCGTAAAATACGGTTCTTACGAGCAGGATAACAATACTTCCAACGGCGCTGAGACCATTGAGTGGACGGTACTGGATATTCAGGGTGATAAGGCACTTGTAATCAGTAAGAATGTCCTGGACTTCCAGCGGTATTATCCGAACCTGCAGACAACGGTTACATGGGCAAACAGCAGTATCCGTACCTGGCTGAACGATTCCTTCTATAATGCGGCGTTTAGTGATGGACAGAAGTCGGGAATCTACACAACATCGGTATCCGGAGAGTCGAATACCGTATTCGGAACATCCGGCGGATCGGCGACCAGTGATAAGATCTTTTTGCTCAGCGCATCGGAGGCTGCCAGCTATCTGAATACGGACGGCAAGCGAATGGCAAACTGCACAGAGTATGCTCTTAGCAGAAACGGCGACCCGGCGCTGCGCAATACAACGACACAGAGTTCCTACTGGTGGCTGCGGACTCCGGGCATCTATACATATGATGCCATGTATGTACATTACACAGGTTCGCTCCGCTACGACGGTATGGCAGTGGCGAATGTGATTGGCGGCGTCCGGCCGGCAATGTGGGTGAATAAGAATGTGGTTGAGGTCGTGCCGGAAAGCAACCGGGTGATTACGGAAGACCCGATTGAACAGTTTGTAACCCGTCTGTATCAGGTCTGCTTAAACCGTGAACCGGATGATGCGGGCTTAAATGACTGGGTGAACAGATTGTCATCCGGACAGGCATCCGGTGTGGAGGTGTCATACGGATTCGTGTTCAGCCAGGAATTCCAGAATTACAATTACTGCAACACCGATTATGTAAAGCAGCTCTATCGCGCGTTCATGGGACGTGAATATGACCAGGGCGGTCTGGATGACTGGGTCGGCAGACTTGAGACAGGAACGACCAGGGAGGAAGTATTCAACGGATTTTCGCAGAGCGAGGAGTTTAACAATCTGTGTACCCAGTACGGTATTACGAGGGGAGACGGTATTGCTGTTCCGCAGTATGGAACAGTTCCGAGAGGAGCATGTACGGTCTGCGGTGCGACAGATGGTGTCACGGCATTTGTGACCAGACTTTATAATATCTGCCTGGACCGCAATCCGGATACGGACGGATTAAACGACTGGACGAACGGACTGTGGGATCACACAAAGAGCGGCGGTTCAGTAGCGCAGGGATTTATTTTCTCCCAGGAGTTTAAGAATAAGAATCTGAACGACAATGATTATGTGGAGTATCTGTACCGTGCATTTTTTGACCGGAGTGCAGATGCGGGCGGCAAGGCAGACTGGGTAAGCCGCATGCAGACGCAGGGATACAGCAGGGAAGATGTATTTAACGGATTTGTCGGCAGTGAAGAATTCAATAATCTGTGCAAAAAGTATGGAATAACGAGAGACTAAAGCGGGATAACAGAGTTTGCAATCTGCATCAACCAGAGATAGGGAGGAACTGAATGAAAAAGATACGAAGATCGCTGGCGGTTTTTATTGCTGCTTTCGTCATGATTACAGGAGCCGATCTTCTGACGGGAAAGACCGTTCCGGTGCAGGCGGAGGATAACGTCACGGCGTTTGTAGACCGGATGTATCAGGTGTGCCTTGGCCGCACGGCGGACGAGGAAGGCAGGGCAGACTGGGTGAACCGTCTGCAGACTGGAGAGGCAAGAGGCGCTGATGTGGCGTACGGATTTGTGTTCAGTACGGAATTCCGCAACATGAACCTCTGCAACAGCTGCTATGTGGATGCCATGTATCAGGCGTTTTTCGGACGTACGGCGGATGAAGCCGGAAAGGCGGACTGGATGAATCGTCTGGCAGAAGGGCAGACCAGAGGAGCGGTCATGACCGGTTTTGTCAATTCGGAAGAATTTTCTGCGCTTTGCGCTTCCTATGGTATTGAGAGTGGAAGCGGCGATTGGAGCGGCATCAGTATTCCGATTCTCGGTAACTGCTCCTGGTGCGGGGCGGACAACGATACCATCACAGATTTTGTGACCAGATTGTACCGCATCTGTCTGGAACGCGAGCCGGATGAGGCGGGACTTGCAGACTGGAGTGCACAGCTTGCCAACGGTGCCGAGGGCAGCCAGGTGGCGTATGGTTTTATATTCAGCACAGAATATAAGCAGAAGCATACGTCTAACACAGAGTTTGCAACGATGCTGTATCATACGATGATGGACCGTGAACCGGACGATGCAGGTCTTACAGACTGGGTGGACAAGCTGAACTATACCAATACCAGGGAATATGTGTTTAACGGATTTTTGTTCAGTACAGAGTTTGCAAGACGCTGTGCGGCGTCAGGAATCAATATTGGAAATGCAGTTGAGACGCCGGATGCTACAGATGCATGGCAGATGAATGTGCAGATTCTGGCGCTTTGCAACGAGCAGCGTCAGAATAATGGTCTGGAAAAGCTTATGACCAGAGAGGATCTGTGGGAGCAGGTGGCACAGGTACGTGCCGGGGAGATTGTGAACTATTTTTCGCACACACGCCCGAATGGGTCAAGCTGCTTTTCACTCTATGATGAGGCGGGGCTGGATTACCGTGCTGCTGGAGAAAATATTGCGGCAGGATATTACGGAGCATCTGCTGTGGTGGATGACTGGATGAATTCTACGGGACACAGAGCCAATATTTTAAGTGAGTCGTATGACTATCTTGCGACCGGCTATGCGACAGGGGGAGCTTACGGTACGAATTACTGCCAGAATTTTCTTGGAGACTGGTAAACAATAAAAAAGAAAGGGGGGAATTCCGGGTGGAATTCCCCTTTGAGGTACAAAATGAGAAAAATTAGAACGATAATTGGCACAGTATTGTGCGCTATGGTGCTGGCACTCGGAAACCGTATGCCGGTAATGGCAGAGGAAGTGGTATCTGAGGAATTAAAAGCGGCAGATACGCTGAATTTAACGGTATCTTATCCGTCAGATATCAAGTGCGGGGAAGAGGTGACATTTAAGCTTCTGGCGACCGGCGGGAGCGGTACTTACAAATACCGGATTGCTTCACTGACGGATGCGCAGCAGAATTTTGTCTATGATATCAGCTATGGGTCAAACAGTGTCTACGGAGACAGCGATGAGTTCAAATTCACCTTTTATGCGTCAGGTACGTATTATATCCGGTTTGGTGTCATGGATATGGGATCGACACCATACCAGACCAAGACGACAGGGCTGCTGGAGTACCCCATCGTAATTAACGATCCGAATTATCCATCGGTGGAAGAACTCGTGGCAAATGTTGCGGGCGAATGTGAGAAGAGCTGCTCGACCGATTTCGATAAGGCGGTCTGGCTGCATGACTGGATTTTAGATCACGCGGATTACGACTATACGTACAGCTATTGTGCGGCAGAGGGCGTTCTGGCGCGCGGAAAGGGAACCTGTGAGTCATATCACAGAGCCTATGTGATGCTCCTAAATAAGGTCGGTATTCCGACGGGACGGATCGCCGGAAACGGACATGTGTGGACAGCGGCGCAGCTGGATGGAAAATGGTATCAGATTGACAGCACCTGGGATGATATGGGAGCGTCCTACAAAGGAACGTTTTATGAGCATCTGTATTTTGGATTGAATGACGATATCATGAAGCTGGTACACAGTGACCATACACAGCCGGTAGAAGGATATGAGTGCAACTCCCTGGAAGAGAATTATTTTATTAAGACCGGGGAGATCCATCAGTGGTCGGATCCGTTTGCCGAGAAGATCCGTCAGAAGATTGCAGCAGGGGAGACTAGCTTTACACTTCCGGTGAACAGTGATCTGCCGGAGAGCGTTGCAAATGTGATTTACCGTCTTGTGGCGTATGAACTTTCCAGTGAGAACTGGACGAATGCAACGCTGAGTGCGTCTTATGACAATCAGAAGCTGACCTGCAGCGTAACCGTAAAAACACCGGAAAACAACGGCGGAGACAATGGAAACAGCGGAGGCAGCGGATCGAATGACGGTAACAATGGCGGAAATACAGGCGGAGGCAGCGGATCGAATGACAGTAACAATGGCGGAAACACAGGCACGGACAACGGAAACAGCGGCAACACGGGAACGACGCTGACCGGCAAGCAGCGGTTTGCATCACTTTTATATGAAAATGCACTCGGCAGATCGGCAGCACAGAGCGAACTGGATTATTGGGCGCAGGAGCTGACAAATGGCAGAACGGGTGCGGAAGTGGCATATGGCTTTTTATTCAGCGAGGAGTTTCAGAATCATAATTATAACAATGCAGATTATGTGGAGCATCTGTATCTGAGCCTGATGGGACGTGCGTCGGATACGGACGGAAAAGCGGGCTGGGTCAAGACATTGGAAAACGGGGCCTCCAGACTTTATGTGTTCCGCCAGTTTATCAATTCAGAGGAATTCCAGCAGCTGTGCAATACGTATGAGATCCAGAAGGGCGATGTCTCATTGACGGAAGAGCGCGACCAGAACTATAACGTTACATGTTTTGTTGCCAGAAATTATACACAGTTTTTAAGCAGGAATTATGATACAGACGGTTTGAATCACTGGTGTGAAGCAATCAACCATCATACGCAGTCCATGCAGGAGATTGCCTATGGATTTGTCTTTTCCACAGAGTGCAGTAACAAGAATTTGTCGAATACCGAATATGTAAAAATGCTGTACCGCGGATGCTTTGACAGAGAGGGAGATGATGCGGGAATAAGCGATTGGACAAATGCACTGAACTCTGGTATGATGGACAGGACACAGGTATTCTGGGGGTTTGCAAATTCACAGGAATTTGCAAATATGGTAGAAAGTTATCATTTATAAATAAAAGGGAATGACAATATGAGCAAAGCATTGATTGTAGGTGCGGCAGGCTTCGTAGGAAGTTATCTGGCACGTGAGTTAAAGAATAATCATGGAATGGAAGTCCATGCGACAAAACTGGCGCATGAACAGCTGGAGATATCCGGGGTGGCAATCCACGACCTGAATATTTTGAATAAGGATGAGATTGTTGCGCTGCTGTACGAGGTGCGTCCGGATTACATTTTTCATCTGGCGGCACAGAGTTCCGTGAGTGTGGCATGGAAGAATCCGGGGCTTACGATTGACATCAATGTCAAGGGAAGTGTGAACCTGATGGATGCGGTGCGTGAGCTTTTTTACAAACCGCGGGTGCTTCTGATCGGATCCGGTGAAGAGTACGGGCATATCCGGGAAGGGGAGACGCCGATCAAGGAGGATAATTACCTTCGACCGGGCAATATCTATGCGGCAACGAAGGTCTGCCAGAATATGATCGCCAGCATCTATACGCAGGCGTATGATATGCAGCTGATGATGGTCCGGGCATTCAACCACATCGGTCCCTGCCAGTCGCCGATCTTTGTCATCTCGGATTTCTGCAAACAGGTAGCGGAGATCGAGGCGGGAAAGAAAGAGCCTGTGATGTATGTCGGAAATCTGGCGGCAAAGCGGGATTTTACGGATGTGCGAGACGTTGTGCGCGCGTATGCACTTCTGGTGCAGAAAGGAACCCCGGGAGAGACTTACAATGTCGGCAGCGGACATGCCCATGAGATCCGGGAGATTCTGGATCTGATTATTTCATTTTCTCCGAGGGAGATTCGGGTGGAGATTGACCCGAATAAGATCCGGCCGGTGGATGTTCCGATTATTGAAGCAGATATTACAAAGTTAAACGCGGCGACAGGCTGGAAACCGCAGATTCCGTTGGAGCAGACGATTCAGGAGACACTGGATTACTGGCGGGAGAGAGTATAGAGTGATGGAGGAGATTGAGCGAATGGAAAAGATGTTTTCTTCGGAAGGGGTTACAAAGTCAGACCGTATGCTTCACACCCCCGGAATGTTTGCCAAAAATCATCTGCTCTATGTGCAGGAGGTAGGAAGACTGGAAAGTCTCGTACCGCATGTGTGCAGACGGGAGAATCTGGATTCTTATCTGATTTTTGAAGTGGTTGCAGGAAAGGGAAGTATTTCCACGGAAGGACAGACGATCGAACTGCATAAGGGTGAGTGTGTGTGGATCGACTGTCACAAGACCTTTGAACATGTCAGCAGCGAGGATGAGCCGTGGAAGCTGGCGTGGGTTCATTTTAACGGAAACTGTGCAGCGGAGTTCTATGAGTTGTTTCATAAAAAAAATGCGGTGCCTGTCTTTAAGACGAGCGAGAAAGCGGATGTCGCAGAGCTGATTGGGAAGATTCTTGACGGTGTAAAGGACAATGTGTCCGAATTGGCAATTCACAGTATGTTGACGCAGCTGGTTACGGGATGTCTGCAGGAGACGACCGGCAAAGATACCATGGAGGAGGTTCGCGAGTTTATTAATGCGAACTATACGGAATCTGGTATCTATGCGTTGCTGACGGAGCGCTTTGGCATGGAGCAGAGTCTGATGGAGCAGAAGTTTGCCGGTAGTTATGGTATCAGTGTGCGGGACTATATTTTGAATCGCAGGTTTAATGCGGCAAAAGAATTACTGCGTTTTACGATTCAGCCGATGAGTGAAGTAATTACAGAATCCGGAATCGGCAATGAAGATTTATTTTACCAGCTGTTCCGGGAGAATGAAAATATGACGCCGGAAGAGTACCGGAAGAACTGGGCGCAGTGGATTAAAGATTAAAGAAAAGAGGGAAAAAGCATGAGTTACATGGAGACTTACAAAGAGTGGTGCACAAACCCGTATTTTGATGAGAATACAAAGGCAGAGCTTGCTGCCATTAAGGACAATCAGGCGGAGATCGAGGATCGTTTTTACCGTCAGTTGGAGTTTGGAACCGGCGGACTGCGCGGCGTGATCGGAGCGGGAACGAACCGCATGAACATTTATACCGTGCGTCAGGCGACACAGGGACTGGCGAACTACATTCTCTCCCAGAACGGACAGGAGAAGGGCGTTGCGATCGCCCACGATTCCAGAATCATGTCCACCGAATTTGCGGATGAGGCGGCACTCTGCCTGAACGCAAACGGCATCAAGGCGTATGTGTTTGACAGCCTGCGTCCGACACCGGAGCTTTCCTTTGCCGTGCGCGAACTCGGCTGCATTTCCGGAATTGTGATTACGGCGAGCCATAATCCGAGAGAATACAACGGCTACAAGGTATACTGGGAGGACGGTGCGCAGATCACACCGCCGCACGACAAGAATATCCTGGCGGAAGTGGCGAAGGTGACATCCTTTGACCAGGTGAAGACGATGAAAAAAGAGGATGCCGTTGCGGCAGGACTTTACAAGGTCATCGGAAAAGAGATCGACGACCGTTACATGGAGGAGCTAAAGAAGCAGTCGATCCATCCGGAAGTCATCAAGGAGATGGCGAAGGACATCAGGATTGTATACACACCGCTCCACGGAACCGGCAACCTTCCGGTGCGCCGCGTGTTAAAGGAGCTTGGATTTGAGCAGGTGTACGTGGTAAAAGAGCAGGAGCTGCCGGACGGCAATTTCCCGACGGTATCCTACCCGAACCCGGAGTCCCCGAAGGCATTTGAGCTTGCGTTAAAGCTGGCAAAAGAAGTCGATGCGGACATCGTGCTCGCGACAGACCCGGATGCAGACCGTCTTGGCGTGTACTGCAAGGACACAAAGACCGGCGGATATGTGACATTTACCGGAAATATGTCCGGTATGCTGATCGCAGAGTACATCTTAAGAGAGAAGACGGCGATGGGAACCATGCCGGAGAACCCGGCGCTCGTGGAGACGATCGTGACGACAGATATGGCAAAAGCGATCGCGGCAGCCTACAACGTGAAGCTGATCGAGGTGCTGACCGGATTTAAGTATATCGGAGAGCAGATCAAGTTCTTCGAGCAGCAGCATACCTATCACTATGTATTCGGACTGGAGGAGAGCTACGGCTGTCTGGCAGGAACCTACGCGAGGGACAAGGATGCGTGCGTGGCGGTCATGATGCTTTGCGAGGTGGCTTCCTGGTGCAAGAAGCACGGCAAGACCCTGTGGGATGCAATGCTGGATATGTATGAGAAGTACGGCTATTACAGAGAGGGATTGGAGACGAAGACCTTAAAGGGAATCGACGGTGCGGCACAGATTCAGTCGATGATGAGTGAGTACCGCACGAATCCGCCGAAGGAGCTGGGCGGTCATCAGGTACTGGCAGTACGCGACTACAAGGAGGACACCAGAAAGGATCTTTCTACCGGTGAGGTGACAAAGACCGGACTGCCGGCATCCAACGTACTTTATTATGAACTTTCCGACAATGCGTGGTGCTGTGTGCGCCCGTCCGGAACAGAGCCGAAGATCAAATACTACTTTGGCGTAAAGGGGACTTCCCTTGCGGATGCGGATGCAAAGCTTGCGGCATTGAAGGAAGATCTGTTGAAATAAGAAGCGGGAGATGGTATGGGAGCAATTCATTATTACGAAAAAGAACGGGTTTTTAAACTGGATACACCACATACCAGTTATCTGATCGGTATCGTGGATGAAGAAAAGTTTTTGGGACATATCTATTACGGCGCAAAGATCACGGACTATGACGTCCGTGCGCTGATGCGCACCGGGGAGGCACCGTTTGTTCCTTCACAGAACAACCGCGACCGGAGCTCTTTTCTGGATACGTTTCCGATGGAGTATCCGGGGCACGGCGTCGGCGATTACAGGGAGAGTGCGATTTCCGTATCGGACAAAAACGGCAATACGGCGGTGCAGCCGCTTTACAGGGAGCATAAGATCTATGCGGGCAAACCGGGACTTCCGGGACTTCCGGCCACGTTCGGTAGCGAAGAAGAGTGTGAGACGCTTGAGATTGTGCTGGCGGATGAAGTGCTGGATCTTACGGTCACATTGTACTACACGGCATTTTATGACGTGGATGTCATTACGCGGAGCGTGCGCGTGACAAACCATGCCAAAGAACCGGTGTATCTTACGAAGGTATTTTCTACGGCGTTGGATCTTGACGCGGAGGATTACCGGATGCTGACGCTGCATGGTTCCTGGGCGAGAGAGCGACAGATCGAATACCGCCAGATCGGCTACGGAAAACAGTCTGTTGGCTCCTGCCGCGGTGAATCTTCCCATCAGGAGCACCCGTTCGTGGCGCTGGTGTCCGCAAACGCCGGACAGGAGCAGGGGCGCGTGTACGGATTCCATTTTGTGTATTCCGGCAATTTCCTGGCGCAGGTGGAGAAGAACCAGTTTGATTCCCTGCGCGTGGTGCTGGGAATTCATCCGCAGGATTTTAAGTGGGAATTAAAGCAGGATGAGACATTTACGGCACCGGAGGTTGTGATGACTTATTCGGATGCCGGGCTTGGCAGGATGACGAGAACGCTGCACGATCTCTACCGGAAGCATCTGATCCGCAGCCCGTATAAGGACAGGGAGCGCCCGGTGCTCATCAACAACTGGGAGGCAACCTACTTTGACTTTGACACGGAGAAGCTGCTTGCGATCGCGAGAGAGGCTAAAAAATCCGGAATTGAGATGTTAGTCATGGATGACGGATGGTTCGGCCACCGCAACGATGACAACACAAGTCTCGGCGACTGGCAGGTAAACGAGCAGAAGATTACGGGTGGATTAAAACGGCTGGTCGATCAGGTGAATGAGATCGGATTAAAGTTCGGCATCTGGTTTGAGCCGGAGATGATCTCGCCGGATTCGGAGCTGTACCGGACGCATCCGGACTGGGCGATTGCCCTTCCGGGGAGAATGCCGTGCCGGTCGAGAAATCAGTATGTGCTCGATCTTTCCAGAAAAGAAGTGCGGGATTATGCGTATGAGTGTGTGGCATCCATTTTGCGCAGCGCGAACATCGCTTATGTCAAGTGGGATATGAACCGGCAGCTGACCGATCTGGGAAGCGGTGTGCTTCCGGTGGAAAAGCAGGGAGAATTGCTGCACCGCTATGTACTGGGCGTCTATGAATTACAGGAGCGTCTGATCACCGAATTTCCGCAGCTGCTTCTTGAGAACTGCTCCGGCGGCGGGGCGAGATTTGATCCGGGAATGTTGTATTACAGTCCGCAGATCTGGTGTTCCGACGACACGGATGCCATAGAGCGCTTAAAGATTCAGGAGGGAACGGCGCTGCTGTATCCGCTCTCCGCGATCGGTGCGCATGTGTCCGACTGCCCGAACCACACGGTTGGACGCGTAACTCCGTTTGAGACCAGAGGAAATGTGGCGCTGGCGGGTACGTTCGGCTACGAGCTGGATGTGACAAAGCTTCCGGAGGAAGACCGGGCGAAAATTCCGGGTCAGGTGGCGCTGTACCATAAATATCATGCGCTGATGCGAAGCGGCGACTATTACCGGATCGCTTCCTATTCGCAGAATGATTCGTTTGACTGTTATGAGGTGGTGGCAAAGGATCAGTCGGAGGCGCTGATCACCTTTGTTCAGGTGCTTGGCAGACCGAATGTGCACAGCAGACGGATCCGGATACCGGGACTTGATGAGAAGAAAAAATATCGTGTTGAGACAACGGGGGAAGTGTACTGCGGAGATACCCTCCTGCATGCGGGACTGAATGTTCCGGCGATGTGGGGAGATTTCCAGTCGGCACTGATACACTTATCCGAGGTGTCTGATGAACAGTAGTTGGAGGATGGAAAAATGGCAAAAGCGGTAAAGCTGGCAGATATTGCGGGACAGCTTGGCGTGAGTACGGTTACCGTATCGAAGGCGCTGTCCGGACAGAAAGGCGTCAGCGAGGAACTGCGGGAGAAGATAAAAACGCTTGCCGATGAGATGGGATACAAACAGCCGTCCGCCAGGCGGCGCGAACACGCGGTAAAAAGCTATAATATCGGTGTGCTGATTGCCGAGCGCTGGCTGGACAAATACGACTCCTTTTATTTGCAGATGTATCAGCAGGTAGCGACGCGCGCGGTGGCAAAGGAATGTTTTACGCTGATGGAAGTGGTCAGCGCGCAGATGGAGGCTGCCTGCGAGATGCCAAAGCTTGTGCAGGAGCAGAAGGCGGACGGTCTGATTATCATCGGACGCCTGACGGGAGAATATCTGAACTTTTTGAATGAAAAAGCAAAAATTCCGCTTCTGTATATGGATTTCTGTGACGAGAAGGCAGATACGGATGCGGTGATTTCGGACAGCTATTACGGCGCCTACCGCATGACGAATTATCTGTTCGACATGGGACACAGGGAGATTGCCTATGTGGGAACCCTGCTTGCGACGGGATCCATCACGGACCGCTATCTGGGGTATACGAAATCCCTGATGGAGCACGGCGTTGAGGTGAGGGGGGACTGGACGATCGCAGACCGCGACATCCATACGGGCAAGATTGATATGGACCGGCTGTTGCAGCTGCCCAAGGAGATGCCGACGGCTTTTGTGTGCAACTGTGATCTGACGGCGAGTTTTCTGATCCGCAGGCTGCATGAGCACGGATACCGTGTGCCGGAGGATATATCGGTTGTGGGATATGACAATTATCTTTTCCCGGGACTTTGTGATGTGGCGATCACCACTTACGAGGTGGATATGAAGGAGATGGCGAGACAGACGGTTCACACGCTGATCAAGAAAATGGCGGGCGAACCGTACCGTCAGGGAATCTGTATCGTCGAGGGACATATGGTCACAAAGGACAGCGTAAAAGCCAGAAAAATATAGGTTAGTGCAGGGAAGACTGCCGGAATTGCAGAGGTGTGATTCCGGCATCTTTTTTGAACAGATTGATAAAATGCGTCGTGTTCTCAATCCCTACGGCGGCGCTGACCTCGCGGATGGTGAGGGTTGTCGTGCGCAGCAGCGTGCGTGCGGCTTTCAGCCGGACGCGGTTCAGATACTGGATCGGCGGAACACCGATGCAGTCTGAAAAATCATGGCAGAGCCGGTAGCGGCTGACACCGAGAGAACTCTCGAGCGCGGCGAGAGAGTGGGAATGTGCGTAATCGGTGTCGAAAATCTCTTTCATGCGTGCCACATGCGCGGGAAGAGAAGGCGTCGATGCGGTGCGGCGGGAAGCGGCGAGGGAGGACAGGACAAGCGAGAGCATGGCGGTCAGATGAAGCGAGGAAACCGGTTCATCGGAGAGCAGCTCGCGGGAGAGGCAGGGCAGAATACGCCATACGATGTCATCCACCTCGGTCCGGCTCATATGAAAAATGCTGCCGTCCGCACACAGAAACGGAAGATATTCCGAAAAATACTCTGTCGACAGATAAAAACAGTGGTAGCAAAAAGGGGTATGCGTCGTGGAAAACCGGTATGCGGTCTGATCCGGAAGAAGCATGAGATCCCCCGGCGCAAGCTGACAGGATTCCGGCTTCTGCGCAGCATCGCCGGCATTCGTTAAGGTGCCGCTTCCGGATTCGACATAGAGAAAGAGGAGGTACGGAAGTGCATCCCGCGTCAGACGGACGGGGGACGCGTAGCTGATGCACCCCCCTGCAGGGACAAAACGGTTGTGCACAGCCGATGTGTCCTCACGGAAAATGAAAGCCGGACCGTCCGAAAGATCGGAAAAGCGGATGCCGTTTCCGGCTGCCCCGGAAAAATGATAAGCCTGATTCAGGCGTGCCTTGATCGTGATTGGTTCCATATGAATCGATCCTTTCTGCATAACTATCCTATATTATAGCGAAACTATTTGGCAATACAATAGGTTTCTTGATTATTAGGTTAAAAAATAATAAAAATTAAGTAATTAAAATTAAAATACGAGGAAAAAGAAAGGAAAAGAAGAGACTAAAAATATAAAAAATGACTAAAAACAGGATATAAAATTTGTATAACATGTGGAAAATGCAGAAAAACGCAAGAAAATCATATATTATGCAATAATATATGATGACTAAAAATAGAAAAAATATATAATTAAATTAAGCTACAAAACGAGCTATAAAAAAGGAGGATTTTTATTATGAAGTTGAAAAAAGTTCTGGCAGTCAGCCTGGTTGCAGCAATGACTTTGAGCATGGCAGCATGCGGCAGCAGTTCATCTGACAGCAGCGCATCATCAGATGATGCGACAACAGGAAGTGTGACGGCAACCACAACTGAGAGTGGGGATGCAGCAGAGACCACAGATGGTGCTCTGAATTATGCAAGCATCAAATTGGGCGAGGATTACACCGACATCACGACAACCATCCATGTATTCAACCAGAGAACCGATATGTCCGAGGACAGCTATCCGGGAAAGAACTGGGAAGCTTACATTGCTGATTTCAATGAGATGTACCCGAACATCACCGTAGAGGTTGAGACGGATACCAATTATTCCGACGATTCCCTGCTTCGTTTACAGAGCGGTGACTGGGGCGACATCATGATGATCCCGGCAGTTGACAAGGCAGACTTAAGTGAGTATTTCCTGCCGTACGGCACACTCGATGAGATGGAAGGACAGATCAAGTTCGCAAATACCTGGGATTACGACGGACTGGTATACGGTGTTCCTTCTACCGGCAATGCACAGGGTATTGTATACAACAAGAGAGTCTTCACAGAGGCCGGCGTTGCAGAGACACCGAAGACACCGGATGAGTTCATCGCGGCACTGCAGGCAATCAAGGATTACGATTCTTCCATCATTCCGCTCTACACGAACTATGCAGACGGATGGCCGATGGAGCAGTGGGACGGACAGATCGCAGGTACGACAACCGGTGATTCTACCTATATGAACCAGAAGCTTCTTCACACAAAGGATCCGTTCCAGGATTATGGCGATAACACACATCCGTATGCATTGTACAAGGTACTCTACGATGCAGTGGCAGACGGACTGACAGAGGATGACTTCACCACAACGTCCTGGGAAGATTCCAAGGGCATGATCAACAGAGGCGAGATCGCGACCATGGTACTTGGCTCCTGGGCATATTCCCAGATGGTAGACGCTGATTCTCACGGCGAGGATATCGGCTACATGCCATTCCCGATCACGATCGACGGCAAGCAGTATGCTTCCGCAGGCGCTGACTACAGCTTCGGTATCAATGCGGCATCGGATGCAGATCATCAGGCAGCAGCAATGGTATTCGTAAAATGGATGACAGAAGAGTCCGGTTTTGCATACAACGAGGGCGGTATCCCGATCGCTGCAGACGATAACGATTATCCGGATGCATACGCAGAGTTCGGTGATGTGACATTTGTATCCGACGAGTCCGCATTAGAGGGCGAGGAAGATTTACTCAATGCGTTGAACGCTGATTCTGGATTGAACATCAATGCAGGCGGAAAAGAGAAGGTTCAGGAGATCATTGAGCATGCTTCTAACGGTGATATGTCCTACGATGACATCATGGCTGAGTGGAATGAGAAGTGGACACAGGCACAGGAAGACAATGGCGTGACGGCAGAATAAATAAGACATCATGCACAGACGGGACCGGAATGAGAGATCTGTTTCCGGTCCCGTTATTTTAAAAACAGGGTGAAAAAGATGGAGGTTGGATATGGCGGCGACATCAGTAAAGAAAGTAGAAAATAAAACAGCCAGGCGTGGATTCCTGAAGTGGGCAAAAAGCAGGAAGGGGCAGCAGACACTGATTATACTGGCATTTACCATAATTCCGCTTGTGCTGTTGGCAGCATTTACCTATGTGCCATTTGCTGAAATGGTGAAGTTCAGTTTTTACAAAATGAAATATTCCACGCCGGTAGATAAACGGGTATTTGTGGGTTGGAAGAATTATATCGAGGTATTCCGCAACAAGGATATTTTTGCATCCCTGTGGTTAAGCCTCTACTACATGGTAGGTTCGGTGGTACAGCTTGCGCTTGCGCTGTTCCTTGCAACGATTTTGAGCTTTAAGACAAGGGGAGGCAATCTCTTTAAGGGACTGATGTTTTTCCCGTATCTGATCAGCGGTATTGCGATCGGATTTATCTTTAAATATTTTTACACAAGAGGATTTGTATTCGATTCCATCCTCGGATGGTTTGGATTTGAACTGGATAGTCTTCCGTACTGGCTGCGCGATCAGAAGATCAACAACTGGTCACTGGTTGCAACTTCTGTCTGGAGATATTTCGGCAACAACATGGTGCTTTTTATCGGAGCGATCATGTCTGTAGATTCCGAGATGTACGAGGCGGCGGAGCTGGACGGTGCAAATAAATTTCAGCAGTTTGTACATATCATACTGCCGAGCATCAAGACGATTGTGACGCTGAATGTGATTTTATCCATCACAGGAGCACTGAGCGCATTCGAGCAGCCGTTCGTAATTACCGGAGGTTCCAACGGAACGGCAACGTATTTTATCAACATGAACAATATTGCACATACCAGCCAGAAGGTCGGACTCGCGTCGGCGATGGCGGTTGTGTTACTTCTTATCATTTTCGCATGTACGATCTTACAGAAACTGTTCTTTAAATATGTATACCGCAATGCGGATCAGGACGATGAAGTCATGACCAGGGAAGAGAGAAAGCGGTTGAAACAGTTTCACAAAGAACAGAGAGCGGCGAAAAAAGCAGCAAAGGGGGCGATGTAAATGAAAAAGCGCAGAAAACAGTATTCGGCAGGAGCCATTATCTGGATCATTTTTAAATATGTATCGCTTGTGTTTTTTTCCTTTGTCGCCGTGATTCCCATTATTTCCTGCGTCATCACTGCATTCAAGACGGAGGAAGAGTATAAGACGACGAATGTTATGACACTGCCGCAGAACTGGTTCAATTTTGACAACTTTGTGGAAGCGTTCCAGCGTGCGAACATGGGAAGGGCATTCGTGAATTCCGTGATCGTTATGGTCTGTGTCCTGATCGGAGCCATCATCATCGGTACACAGCTTGCGTATGTGTTAAACCGTTTCCAGTTCCCGGGCAACGGGCTGATCCGCAACCTGTTTTTATTCGCGGCACTGCTTCCGGGTGTTGCCATGCAGGTAACGGTCTACCAGATCATGCATGATCTTGGCTTTATCAATCATCTGTACGGCTACATCATCATGATGATGGGAACGGATGTCATCTCCATCTACATCTTTATCCAGTACATGGAAAATATTCCGGTGTCGCTGGATGAGTCGGCAATCATCGACGGAGCGTCCTACTGGAAGATCTACTGGAAGATCATGCTTCCGCTGCTAAAGCCGGCAATTGTGACCGCCTGCATCTTAAAGGGCGTGGGCGTGTACAACGAATACTATTCGGCAAACCTGTATCTGACCAAGGAAAACTTAAAGACGATGGCGATTTCTCTCTATACCTTTACCGGACCGCTTGGAAGCCAGTACAACCTGATCTGTGCAGGTGTTATCATTTCCCTGCTGCCGGCACTCATCGTGTTTATCGTATTCCAGAAGCAGATCTACAGCGGCATTACGGCAGGCGCAGTCAAGGGCTGATTACAGGAAAAGAGGAACAGCGATGGAAACATTAGAAAGCATGCGAGGAGAAGTTAAAACGGAACTTCTCACACATATCATTCCCTTCTGGCGTGCACTGCGTGACGACACTTACGGCGGCTATTACGGCTGGCTGTCTTATGATCTTACACTGGATCAGAAAGCGGAAAAAGGATGCATTTTAAACAGCCGCATCACATGGTTTTTCTCCAATGCCTACACGGCATATCGAAAGGGACTTTTTACGGAGGAAGACTGTAGAAGCGCAGGCTATACCGGAGAGGCGCTCTTGGAGGAAGCAAAACACGGCTACGTCTTTTTGAAAGAGCACTGCATCGACCGGGAGTACGGCGGCATCTACTGGTCATTAAACTATGACGGGACACCGCTTGATACGACAAAGCACACCTACAACCAGGCGTTTTGCATCTATGCATTGTCCTCCTACTATGAGGCGTCGCACGACGAGGAAGCGCTTGCACTGGCGAAGCAGCTCTTTTCCCTGATCGAAGAGAAGTGTACGGATGAGGTCGGATACCTGGAGGCTTTTACCAGAGAGTTCCAGCCGGAATCCAACGAGAAGCTGTCGGAGAACGGCGTGCTTGCAGATAAGACGATGAACACCCTGCTTCATGTTTTTGAGGCGTACACGGAGCTGTACCGTGTGTCGCGGGATGAGACCGTGGGGGAGCGCCTCCGTTGGATCATGGATGTGTTTGCAGAGAAAGTATACAATCCGGCGAAGCGGAGACAGGAAGTGTTTTTCGATGCCGGGTATCACACGATTTTAGATCTGCATTCCTACGGGCATGACATTGAGACAGCGTGGCTTTTGGACCGCGGCGTCAAGGTGCTGGGCGATGAGGTATATGAGACGAAGATCTCCCCGATCACACAGGCGCTTGCGGCACATATTTATGAGACGGCGTTTGACGGACACTCCCTGGCAAATGAGTGTGACAGGGGCGTAGTCAATACACACCGTGTATGGTGGGTGCAGGCGGAGACAGTAGTCGGATTTTTAAATGCCTGTGAACAGATGCCGGATCATTCGGAGTACCGGGATGCGGCGTTGGCGGAGTGGCAGTTCATCAAAGAACACGTCATTGATCCTCGCAGGGGAAGCGAGTGGTACTGGGAAGTGTATGAGGACGGAAGCCCGATTTTAGACCGGCCGATCGTGGAGCCGTGGAAATGTCCGTATCACAACGGGCGCATGTGTATCGAGGTACTGGGACGCATCAAGGAAAATTGAGGAGAATTGGTTATGCTGCATAAGAGATATTATATAGAAAAAGAAAAGCAGGAAAAACTGCTTGCACGGAAAAACGAGAAATCGGATTTTTACAACGGCGTATTTGACCGTTACGAGTATCCGGTTCTCACAAGAGAGCATATTCCGCTGACCTGGCGGTACGATTTAAACCCGGACACCAATCCGTACTTTATGGAGCGTCTCGGCATTAACGCCGTGATGAACTCCGGAGCGATCGAGCTGAACGGGAAATATTATCTGGTGGCGCGCATCGAGGGGAATGACAGAAAGTCTTTCTTCGGCGTGGCGGAGAGCGACAACGGAATCGACGGTTTCCGTTTCTGGGATTACCCGATTCTTCTGCCGGATACCTGCCCTGAGGAGACGAATGTCTACGATATGCGCTTAACGAAGCATGAGGACGGTTATATCTACGGTGTGTTCTGCTCCGAGTCAAAGGATACGAGTGTGAGCGATCTCTCGGCGGCAGTGGCGGCAGCCGGAATCGTCCGCACGAAGGATTTAAAGACCTGGGAGCGCCTGCCGAACCTCGTCACGCTGCGTTCCCCGCAGCAGAGAAACGTGGTGCTGCATCCGGAATTCGTCGACGGCAAATATGCGTTTTACACGAGACCGATGGATGATTTTATCGAGACGGGAAGCGGCGGAGGCATCGGATTCGGTCTCTGCGAGGATATCACACACGCTGTGATCGATGAGGAAAAAATGACGAGTCTGCGCAAGTATCACACGATCACGGAGGCGAAGAACGGAGCCGGTGCGACGCCGATCAAGACGGAAAAGGGATGGATTCATATCGCTCACGGTGTGCGCAACACGGCAGCGGGACTGCGTTATGTTATCTATGCGTTTGCAACGGACTTAAAAGATCCGTCGAAAGTGATTGCCGAGCCGTCCGGGCTTCTGATCGGACCGAGAGGAGAGGAGCGCGTCGGGGATGTCAGCAATGTGGTATTCACCAACGGAGCGGTCGTCAATGAGAAAAATGAGGTGTTTATTTACTACGCATCCTCGGATACACGGATGCATGTGGCGACCACGACGGTGGAGAAGCTGGTGGACTATGTATTCCATACGCCGTCCGATCCGGGAAGATCGGTGGAGTGTGTGGCACAGCGGTGCGGTCTCATCGCGAAGAATCTTGCATTTTTAAAAGCGAATGAATAAATACGGTCATCATAGAAAAATGAGCCGCGGCGGCGGCAGAAAGAGGTAGAAGTTATGAGCAAATATAAAATGATCAGCCCCAAAGTACCGAATGTGCCATGGCAGGAGCGTCCGGCGGAGTTAAACGGAGCACCGGTATGGAGATACAAGGAGAACCCGATCATCGGCAGAAATCCGGTGAAGGGCGTGGCGAGAATCTTCAACAGTGCGGTAATGCCGTACGGGGATGAGTTCATCGGCGTCTTCCGCGGAGAACAGACGAACGGAATTCCGTATATCTATCTGGGAAGAAGCAAGGATGCCATCCACTGGAATTTTGAGGAAAACAAGATTAACTTTGTGGACGAGAACGGTGAGTCCTTCATGCCGGTCTACGCTTATGATCCGAGACTTGTGAAGGTGGAGGATACCTATTATATTATCTGGTGTCAGGATTTCTACGGCGCAGCCATCGGTATGGCGAAGACGACGGATTTTAAGACATTTACCAGAATCGAGAATCCGTTCCTGCCGTTTAACCGGAATGCGGTGCTGTTCCCGCGCAAGATCGGCGGCAATTTCATGCTGCTCTCGAGACCGTCCGACAGCGGCCACACACCGTTCGGCGATATTTTTATCAGTGAGAGTCCGGATCTCACCTACTGGGGAAAACACCGTCATGTGATGGGCAAGGGTTCCGAGTGGTGGGAGTCCTTAAAGATCGGCGGCGGTGCAGCTCCGATCGAGACATCCGAGGGATGGCTTCTGTTCTACCACGGTGTGAGCGGCACCTGCAACGGATATGTGTACTCGATCGGCGGTGCGATCTTAGACATCGACAATCCTTCCATCGTGAAGTACCGCTGTGAGACGTTTCTTCTGACTCCTGAAGAGTGGTATGAGGAGCGCGGATTCGTGCCGAACGTATGCTTCCCGTGTGCAACGATCCACGATTCGGAGAGCGGAAAGATTGCGATCTATTACGGAGCAGCAGACAGCTATGTAGGACTGGCGTTCACGGAACTGGATGACATCATCGATTACATCAAGGAGCACAGTGTGGTGACGACAACCGATACCGAGATCGGAAAAAGATAACAGAGAACTGGAATGATGGGGCTGCGGCAGCCGGAAAGAGAAGGACGCATTGTGTGCGTAACACCTCGGGGCTTTCGCAGCCCTGCTGCGTATCCGGCGGGAAGCCGGAAGGCAGAGGGGGAAAAGAAATGACAGCAAAAAAAATGGTCAGGAATATCGAGCCGGACGATCCGATGTTACAGTACAGCGGAAGAATCGATGACGACGATCCGAAGGCGCCGGTGCTTATCTATGCGGCAAGCTGGGTGAAAATGATTTTTACCGGAACATCGGTGGCAGTCACGCTTGCCAACCATCATGCGTACTGGACAAATGAGATGGGCTATCTCTTAGACGGGGTGCAGGGGCGCATCCGCCTTTTGAATGACGGAAAAAAGAAAACCTATGAGATTGCGGGGCAGCTGCCGGATGCGCGGCATGAACTCATGCTGTTCAAGCGTATGGACGCCTGCCATACGGTGACATTCTACGGATTTACCGTGGATGGCGGCGCAGATCTTCTGCCGCCGGAGCCAAAGCCCGCCCGCCGGATGGAAGTGTTTGGCGACAGTGTCTCGTGCGGCGAGGTGTCGGAGGCGGTCGACTATGTCGGAAAAGAGGATCCGGTGCACGACGGACAGTATTCCAACAGCTGGTATTCCTATGCCTGGATGACGGCGCGAAAGCTTGGGGCAGAACTTCACGATACCTCACAGGGCGGCATTGCGCTGCTTGACGGGACGGGATGGTTCGGCGCACCGGCGTACTACGGTGTGGAGTCCTGTTACGACAAGCTCGCATACAATCCTGATCTCGGAGAGGTAAAGAAATGGGATTTTTCACGCTATACGCCGCAGGTGGTGGTGGTTGCCATCGGGCAGAATGACAATCATCCGGTGGACTATATGGCAGCGGATCCAGAGGGCAGTGCGGCAGAGCACTGGCGGAAGCGCTACCGGGAATTCATCGAGACACTGATGAAGCACTATCCAAAGGCGCAGATCATTCTTGCGACAACCATCTTAAAACATCACCCGAACTGGGATGCGGCGATTGAGACGGTGTGTGGGCAGATTGCAAGTGAGCGCGTGCACCACTTTTTGTACCGGAGAAACGGCTCTGGAACGCCCGGACACATCCGGATTCCGGAGGCGGAGGAGATGTCGGAGGAGCTGGCTTCCTATATCCGTTCGCTCGGAGATAAAATCTGGGATGTGTGAGAGACAATAAAGGGAAAAGAAAGAGAGAAGGAGCAGAAACATGAATATGCAGATTGATCTGGAAAAGGGAATTGCAAATGTGGGAGATGTGAGCAGAATGAAGAAGGTCATGGCGCGCGCAAAACGCGGGGAGCGTCTGGTAATCGGTTTTATCGGCGGTTCGATCACGCAGGGAAGCCTTTCCTCGACACCGCAGACGTGCTATGCCTACCGTGTGTATACATGGTGGAAAGAGACCTTTCCGCAGGCGGAGTTTGTCTACTGCAATGCTGGGATTGGCGGCACGACATCGGAGTTCGGCGCGGCGCGTGTGGGGACGGATCTTCTGGCGGAGAGACCGGACTTTGTGATTGTGGAATTTTCCGTCAATGATGAGAGCACGGAGCATTTTAAGGAGACCTATGAGGGACTGGTGCGGAAAATCCTTGGCGCCGCGTGGAATCCGGCGGTTCTTCTGGTACACAACGTGTTTTACCACAACGGAGCCAACGCGCAGGTGATGCACGCGGCAATCGGCAGACATTATGATCTGCCGTCGGTCAGCATGCAGAGCTCTATTTACCCGGAGGTGGTGGCAGGACGGATTGAAAACCGCGCGATCACACCGGATGATCTGCACCCGAACGATGAGGGACATGCGCTGGTGGCGTCGGTGATTACTTATTTTCTGGAGCAGGTACGAAGCGGAAAACTGACCGGCAGCAATACCAGTTTTGCACCGGGGGCAAAGCTGCCGGCTCCGCTTACAAAAAATGCCTACGAGGATTCCGTCCGCATCCGTAATGCCGCAGCACCGGATATGGCAGGTCTGCCGCAGCCTCTCATGGATGGCTTTGTGCCGGATGAGGCTGCACAGAACGGGATCACGGACTGCTTCCGCTATGGCTGGACGGCGAAAAAGACGGGGGATGCCATCACCTTTTTGGCGGAGGGCAGCTGCATTGCCGTGCAGTACCGGAAGTCGGTAAAGCTTCCCGCGCCGGTTGCACTGGCGGTCGTGGATGACGATACGGAGCATGCGGTGCGTCTGGATGCAAATTTTGATGAGACCTGGGGAGATAAACTGGAGCTTGCGACACTTTTAGAGCACGGAAAAGAGGGGCGGCACATCGTCACGATCCGCCTCGCAGAGACGCATGAGGACGATGCGGTTCCGTTTTATCTGGTGTCCGTGATTGCGACGGGGAGAAGCGGAAAAGACTGACGGCAGGCACAGCCCGTTTTACAGAATATGCGTGCAAAAGCATTGCAAAATCAGAAAAAATGTTGGAAGATAGAAAGAGACACTGCGATTGCAGGAGCAGGAGGTTATAAGAATGTTTCGAGAGGATTTTGTGTGGGGTGTTGCGAGCAGCGCCTATCAGGTAGAGGGAACGGACGCGGCGGACGGCAGAGGCGCGTGCGTCTGGGATATGTTTGCGGCGGACGGCAGGGTGTTTGAACATCAGAATGCAGACACAAGCTGCGATCATATGCACCATTATAAAGAAGATATTGCACTGATGAGACATCTGGGAATCCGCGCGTACCGTTTTTCACTGAACTGGGCGCGGATTCTGCCGGAGGGAACCGGGCGTGTGAATGAGAAAGCGATCGCCATGTACCGTGATATGATTCTCACGATGAAGGAGAACGGCATCACACCGTATCTGACACTGTTTCACTGGGAATTCCCGCAGGCGCTTTATGAGCGGGGCGGCTGGCAGAACCCGGACGTGGTGCAGTGGTTCGGAGAATATGCGAAGGTGGTTGCCGAGAATTTCAGCGACATCTGCGAATATTTTATTACGATCAACGAACCGCAGTGCGTGGTCGGTCTCGGACATCTGAGCGGTGTTCATGCTCCGGGCGTGAAGCTTCCCGTGGCGCAGACGTTTCTGGTGGCGCATCATCTTCTGATGGCGCACGGGCAGGCGGTCATCAACCTGCGCAGATATGCGCTCCGACCGGTCAAGATCGGTTTCGCTCCGACCGGCGGCGTGGCGTATCCGTACACCGACCGGCCGGAGGACATTGAGGCGGCGAAAAAGGTGTATTTCGGATTTTACAATCCGATCGATAACTGGACCTGGAATGTATCGTGGTTTTCCGATCCGGTATTCCTTGGACATTACCCCGAGGAGGGGCTGAAAAAATTTGCGCCGTATCTTCCGAAGATCACACAGGAGGATATGGAGCTGATCTACCAGCCGCTTGATTTTATGGGACAGAATATATATAATGGGTACTACGTCTGCGCCGGCGCAGACGGCGAGCCGGAATTTGTAGACCGTGCGCCGGGGTTCCCGAAGACGGGATCGGACTGGCCGGTGACGCCGGAGGCGTTTTACTACGGCATTAAGTTTTTGACGGAGCGCTATCCGCTGCCGCTCTACATTACGGAGAACGGCATGTCCTGCCATGATATGGTGAGCAGTGACGGCAGGGTACATGACCCGAACCGCATTACCTTCCTGGATTCCTATATCGGGGCGATGCAGAAGGCATATGATGAGGGCGCCAATGTAGCCGGCTATTTCCTCTGGACCTTCCTGGATAATTTCGAGTGGGCGGACGGATACAAGCAGCGGTTTGGCATTGTTTATGTGGATTTTGCAAGCCAGAGGCGGATTGTGAAGGATTCCGCTTTCTGGTATCAGAAAATAATCGAGACGAATGGAAGGATGTTGACAATGAATCAGACAACAAAAGAAATCTTATTTTTAGATCCGGTGTGCACGCACAATATCTGGGGCGGTACCCGGCTTAGAACGGAGTTCGGCTATCCGGTGGAGGGTGACGACATCGGCGAGTGCTGGGGCATCTCCGCACATCCGAACGGCGACGGCAGCATCAGGAACGGTGTGTACGCCGGCATGAAGCTGTCAAAAGTGTGGGAGGAGCACCCGGAGGTATTTGGGAACCTCGCCTACGACCGCTTCCCGCTTCTGACAAAGATCATCGATGCGAAGGCGGATCTGAGTATTCAGGTACATCCGGATGACGCCTATGCAAAGGAACATGAAAACGGTTCTTTCGGCAAGACGGAGTGCTGGTACATCATGGATGCGCCCGAGAACGCCACGCTCGTGATCGGTCACAATGCGAAGACGAAAGAGGAGCTTGCCTCCATGATCCACGAGGGGCGCTGGAGCGAATTTATCCGCGAGATTCCGGTGAAAAAGGGAGATTTTATCCAGATTGATCCGGGAACCGTCCACGCCATCAAGGGCGGGCTTCTGATCCTGGAGACACAGCAGAACAGCGATATTACTTACCGTGTGTACGATTATGACAGACTGCAGAACGGCAGGCCAAGAGAACTTCACATTGAGAAGAGCATCGACGTGATCACCGTTCCGGCAAAATCTGTCGAGGACAGTGTGACGTCTGCAATCGGACTGCCGGAGAACCAGCTGAACGAGCTGTACTCCTGCGGATATTATCAGATCTACAAGCTGGATGTCAACGGAACATGCAGTTTTGCACAGAATTATCCGTTCCTGCTGATGTCCGTGCTGGAGGGCAGCGGTATCGTCAACGGCCAGCCGGTGAAAAAGGGAGATCACTTTATTTTACCGTGCGGATTCGGCGAGGTGGAGATGCAGGGAGAGATGAGTCTGGTGGTATCCACGGTGCCGGCGCAGGCTTAAGGGAAAAATAGCTCTTTCGGTTCCGGAAAAGATTTGCTATAATCAGACCATAGAAAAAGAGAACACCTGGAAAGAGGAAGCATATGAATCAGGAAGAGAGACGTCAGAGAAGACAGAAAGATACGAAAAGTGCGGTCATTGTGTGTGTGATAGTCGTGCTGATCCTGCTCGTGTTAGCCGCGGGAGGAGTATTTCTTGTGGGACGCCTGCTGCCAAAGGGAGACGGACAGAATGCAGGTACCGACGGAACCGAGCTGCCGGGAGAGAATGTCGCGGCAACAGAGGAAGTAACGGAGCAGCCACAGACGGAAGTACAGACCGATCCGGTGGAGGAGCAGGCGGCGCAGCTTGTGTCCCAGATGACACTTGAGGATAAGATCGCGCAGATGTTTGTGATTACGCCGAATGCGCTGACCGGATATGCAAGCGGTGTGACGGCTGCGGGGGACACCACAAAGGAAGCTTATCAGAGCCGTCCGGTGGGCGGAATTGTGTATATGGCAGACAACCTCACCGACCCGGAGCAGACGACCACCATGCTCTCCAATATGCAGGAGATTGCAAGGGAGCGCACCGGACTTCCGGTATTTTTATGTGTGGATGAAGAAGGCGGCAGTGTCGCGCGCATCGCCGGCAATGATGCCTTCGGGGTGACGGACGTCGGCAATATGAGCGATATAGGAGCGAGCGGGGATGTGCAGAATGCATACAATGCGGGAAGCACGATCGGCAGCTATCTTGCGGCACTCGGATTCAATGTGGATTTCGCGCCGGTGGCGGATGTCCTTACCAACCCGGACAATCAGGTGATCGGACAGCGCTCGTTCGGGTCGGACGCGCAGACGGTCGCGGGAATGGTGACGTCTGAACTGCAGGGACTTTCCGCGGCGGGAGTGTACGGTATGGTCAAGCATTTCCCGGGACACGGCGGCACTTCCGGAGATTCTCATGACGGGGCGGTGTCCACGGACAAGACCCTGGAGGAACTGATGGCGGAAGAACTCGTCCCGTTCCAGAGTGCGATTGACGGCGGCGTGAATTTTGTGATGGTCGGACATATCTCGGCTCCGAATGTGACTGGAGACAATGCGCCGGCTACGCTGTCGAAGGTGCTGATTACCGATGTGCTTCGCGGACAGATGGGATATAACGGAATTGTCATTACGGACGCCATGAATATGGAAGCGATCACCGGATTCTACAATTCGGACAAGGCGGCGGTTCTGGCAGTTACAGCCGGGGCAGACATGATTTTGATGCCGGCGGACTACAATACCGCCTATACAGGAATTCTGAATGCGGTGAATGACGGAACGATCACCGAGGAGCGGATCAATGAATCCGTGACGCGTATCGTGAAGGCAAAGCTTGCCATGGGGCAGCCGTAAAAGCTGTTTGTATTTTGCGGTAATTATGGTACAATGAAGGCAAGTGTTATACATTACCATACGAAAGCGGAGGGATTTGCGTGGAAGATACGAAGAAAAATGAGATGTGGGGGAAAGTGATGGCACCGCTTGCCGGCTTTCTTGCCATTGTGCTGGTGGCGTTTCTGATCATTTTAAAATTATTGGAAAGCGGAGTGATCGGAACAGTCATGGCGATGATTCTGATCTGCGTGATCGTGGCTGCCGTGTTCGGCGGAATCTTCATGGTGATCAAGTCGATTCTGGATCAGATCCGATCCGTGATTAACGGAAAGGTATCGGAGAATACAAAAGTTGCGGAAAAGGCGAAAAAGCTGGCAGACCGTGAAGACGGCATCGGGGAGATGGTGCGTTCCATCGAGACGTCCGTTTCATCGATTGAGCTGGTGCTTGGAGGAATCCGCAAGGCTGTGGATGAGCTCGAAGGGGTATCCGGTGATTTCCAGCAGATTTTCTCGGAAATGTCGGAGTCGATGGATCAGACGGCAGATGCTGTCGATACGATCACCGGCAATACGGTGTCCCAGGCGTCTGAGACGGCGGATATGAAGGAAAAGGTGGACGCGATCAGCGTGTCGATCGATCATATTTCTTCCAATATTGAGGATCTGACGAAGAGTGCGCAGGCCATGCGTGAATATAACCGTTCGGCGGAGCAGATTATGCAGGAGTTGATTGCCATCAGTGAGGAGAGCGGCGTTGCGATCGAGAATGTCAGAAAGCAGACAGATCTGACGAATCAGTCCGCGCAGCAGATCCGGACGGCGACTGAGATCATTGCGGGAATTTCAAGCCAGACCAACCTTCTGGCCCTTAATGCGAGCATCGAGGCTGCCAGAGCAGGGGAGCACGGTAAGGGATTCGCTGTGGTCGCGGAGGAGATCCGGACACTGGCGGATCAGTCCAGAGAGTCCACAGAGCAGATTAACCATGTCGTGAATGTCCTGCTGGATAATTCAAGCAACAGCGTTCAGATTACCGAGCAGGTATCGGAGGCATTTTCCAGACAGAATGAGAAGATTCATGACACGGAGGAGATCTTCAAATCATTGAACCGAGAAATCGAACAGGTCGGAGATGCTATCGGCGGAATCGGCACGGAGGTCGGCGATCTTGAGAATCACAAGAGCGTCATTGAGAACGGGGTCACTTCCCTTACGGCTTCGGCAGATGAGAATGCGAAGAGCGCAGAGGTCACCACAGATAATATGGGACGTCTCCGCGGCGTGGTGAAGGAGTGCGATGGCGTAAAAGCGCACATCGTCAGCGTATCGGACGAGCTGATTGGATACATCCGTAAGTTTTCGGACGGTTCGATTCTCGACAAGTTCGGTGCGGGTAAAAACAGATAAACATTTAGCAGGAACACAGGAAGTATTGTTACAGAGAGCCGTATTGCGGCTCTCTGTAAGTGGTTATAGGGGAGAAGGTACAGATGAATCATACAACGGACTGGGGCAGAAGATGGCGCAACACCGGCTATATTACATTCTTTTTGAGCGGTATCTGCGCAATATCGAGCGGGATTATTGTAAGTATTCTGCAGGGAAAATATGAATTTGACTATGGCATGACGGGTACGATGCTCGGACTGATGAGCATTGGAAATATGGCGGCGTCCTTTGCGGCGGGTATTCTGCCGCAGAAAATCGGAGTGAAGAATACAGTGCTTCTTCTCTGCAGCGGTTATTTCCTGGGGTACTTTCTGATGGCGGTGACTGGAATGCCGGCCGTGTTGATGGCGGCATTTCTGTTGGTCGGATTTGCAAAGGGAGGGGCACTCAATAATTGCACAATCCTTGTAAAAGACAATAGTGCCGATCGCACACGCGGCATGAACATACTACATGCCTGCTATGCGAGTGGTGCGCTGCTGTGTCCGTTTCTTGCGGCGTCGCTTCTTGAAATCAACGACACTCTGCCGATGGTGGGAGTGGCGGTGACGGGGCTGCTTTTGTGGATGATATTTTTGACGGCGGGACTTCCGGGCGCGGTCAAAGAGAAGAACGGCGAACGGGGAAAGGTCTCGTTTGCATTTTTGAAGGATCCGAAATTCTGGCTGATTACCGGGCTTTTATTCTGCCAGAATGCGGCGGAGACGAGTGTGACGGGATGGCTCGTGACATACTATAAAGACATGGGAATTCTCTCGGGTTCCTTTGCGGCATACACGGTAACGGTGATGTGGGGGGCGACTCTGATCGCCAGACTTCTGATCGCGTTCGTTTTTCCGGTGCATCATATTTTCCGCACGCTTGCGTGGATGGGCGGCTGCTGCAGCGTGCTGTACTGCGGGCTTGTATACATGCAGCATCCGGCGGGAGCCATCGCCATGCTGTTCGCCTTTGCATTCGCCATGGCAGGGGTCAATCCGATCGCCGTGGCGGGAGCCGGCAGGGAGATGAATGCAACGAGTCTCGGTGTGATGCTGCCGGTGGCAGGGATTGGCGCGATCGTGATGCCGTGGCTGATCGGTGTGATTGCTGATCGTGTGGGGCTTGTGACCGGAATGTTCTGCAATCTGATTCCGTGCGTGGGCATTCTGGTTTTTTCCGTATTGATCCTGAAATATCAGGCAAAGAATTGAACTTGTTTTTCAAAATAAAGGTAGAATGCTAAATATTGTGCCATTTTTGCCAAAAACTATCTAAAGAAAAAAGTGCGGTTCTGTGTTACGATGCAGACAGATGAATGTTGACGATACTTTTTATGGAGGGATGCGACACATGAGAGAAGTAATCAATTTTAATACGAAATGGGCATTTACCAAGGAAGCCACAGAAGTGCCGAAGGAGATGCCAGAGAAGTGGTACTGGGTAACACTTCCACATTCCTGGAATGAGATTGACGGACAGGACGGCGGCAACGATTATTACCGCGGAACCTGTTATTATGCAAAACAGTTAAAGAAGAGCGAACTGCCGGAGGCAGACTGCTATTATCTGGAGTTAAGAGGAGCAAACGCTTCTGCAGACGTCTATGTGAACGGCAAGGCAGTGGCACATCACGACGGAGGATATTCCACCTGGCGTGTAGACATCACAAAAGAGCTCACAGAAGAAGAGAACCTGATTGTGATCGCTGTGGAGAATGGCGTAAACGACAGAGTATATCCGCAGAATGCAGATTTCACATTCTACGGCGGACTTTACCGTGACGTCAATATCATTGCGGTAAATAAGTCCCATTTTGATCTGGACTACTACGGCGGACCTGGCATTAAGGTGACACCGGAGATCAAGGGCGCGGATGCCAGCGTGGAGGTAGAGGTATTCCTGACGAATGCAGCTGCAGACCAGAAGCTTGTATATACCGTAAAAGATGCAGAGGGCAAAGAGGTTGCAAAGACAGAGACCGCAGCCGGCGAGACAAAGGCTGTACTTACAATCCCGGCAGTTCATCTGTGGAACGGAAAGAAAGATCCGTATCTGTACACCGCAGAGGTGGCGCTTGTATCCGGAGAGGAGACCGTTGATGCGGTAAGCACACGTTTCGGATGCCGTACCTTTGAGATTGATCCGGAGAGAGGATTTATCTTAAACGGAGAGGAATATCCGCTGCGCGGTGTATCCCGTCATCAGGACAGATGGGGAATCGGTAATGCGCTGCTTCCGGAGCATCACAGAGAGGATATTGACTTAATCTGCGAGCTCGGTGCTACAACGATCCGCCTGGCTCACTACCAGCACGATCAGTATTTTTACGATCTGTGCGATGAGAGAGGTCTTGTAATCTGGGCTGAGATTCCGTACATTTCCTCTCACATGCCGAACGGACGTGAGAATACCATTTCCCAGATGAAAGAGCTGGTTGTTCAGAATTACAATCACCCGAGTATCGTGGTTTGGGGGCTTTCCAACGAGATCACGATGGCAGGAAGCTCGGATGAGGATCTGCTTGAGAACCACAGAATCTTAAATGACATGGTTCATGAGATGGATCACACGAGACTGACCACGATCGCGGTGGTATCCATGTGTGATATTCACGATCCGTACATCCAGATTCCGGATGTGATCTCTTACAACCATTACTTCGGATGGTACGGCGGAGACGTATCCATGAACGGACCGTGGATGGACAACTTCCACAAAGAGTTCCCGAATATCCCGCTTGGAATGAGCGAGTACGGATGTGAGGCGCTGAACTGGCATACCTCTGATCCGAAGCAGGGCGATTACACCGAGGAGTATCAGGCATACTATCATGAGGAGATGATCAAGCAGCTCTTCACCAGAAAGTATATCTGGGCAACGCATGTATGGAACATGTTCGATTTCGGTGCAGATGCGAGAAACGAGGGCGGTGAGAACGGTCAGAACCACAAGGGACTGGTAACTTTCGACCGCAAGTACAAGAAAGATTCCTTCTATGCATACAAGGCATGGCTGTCTGATGAGCCGTTTGTACATCTGTGCGGAAAACGCTATGTAGACCGCGTGGAAGATACCACGAAGGTAACTGTATATTCCAATCTTCCGGAGGTAGAGCTGTTTGTCAACGGCAAGAGTGCAGGAAAGCTTCAGGCGGAGGATCATTTCTTCCACTTTGAGGTACCGAATGTCGGAGAATCCACCCTGGTGGCTGTTGCCGGAGAGTATAAGGATGAGAGCCACATCCGCAAGGTGGATACCTTCAACGAGGAGTACAGCCTGAAAGAGAGCGGCGCAATCCTCAACTGGTTCGACATCACAGAGCCGGAAGGATATTATTCACTGAATGACAGACTTTCTGATATCATGAAGTCCGAAGAGGGAAAAGCACTCTTCATGGGACTGATGTCAAAAGTTGCAGCGGGAATGAGTCAGGGTAATGAAAAAAATGACGGAAATCCTGCAGCAGAAGCAATGGCGAACCCGAAGATGCTGGAAATGCTGGGCGGATTTACGGTCATCCGTATGATCAACCTGATGGGTGCGGCAGGACCGAAGGTTGAGTGGAAGAAAGAAGATCTTCTCGGACTCAACGCACAGCTCAATAAGATTAAGAGAGTAGACTAAGATAGAAGCTTAAAAGACCGGGGCATGGAATGTGGTGGGCAGAGATTTAAAAAAATCTGTACCTGCACGGTTCCGGACTGCCAACCGGCGGCGGGAATCCTTTGAAGCAAATTGGGAGCATTTCTTCTATGCCGCGTTTGGTATCGGATTCCGTGTCTTTCCACGTTTTGACAATCCGCGAAAGATGTCCGACAACCGCAGACAATGGGCGGACTTTTTAGCAGCGCTAGCAACGCTTCTTCACAGACAATATAAAACCGCGCGAACCGAAACTCGTTGGCATCTGCTATTGAAAATAAGGCAGATGCCAATTCAAACATCGGCTTCGCGCGGTTATGTTTTATTCAGAAGCGCAGACAAGCGCTGCACAAAAGTCCTAAAATTGTCTGCGGATTGCGGACACTCTCCGCGGAGTGTTCAAAGCTTGGAAAAACACGGATCATCGGAGATACCAAACGCGGTATAGATTAGAAATACCCCATTTTGCGTTTCGGATTCCCGCCGCCGGTTGGCAGTCCGGAACAGGCAGATACAGTATATTTGCAAAATCCATGCCTGCCACATTCCATGCCCGGTCTTTTAGCGTCTCCACTCGCGGGGCGTCATGCCCGTGATGCGGCGGAAGAGCCGTGTGAAATAGTGGACGTCGGGGATGCCGCAGGCTGCCGCAACATCCTGCACCGGCAGAAGGGTACTGCGCAGCAGCTTCTTGGCGTATTCGATACGGTTGGCGTTGACGTAGTCCGTCAGGGTCATGCCGACTTCCTTTTTGAACAGCGTGGACAGGTAGCTTGTATTCAAAAACAGTTCGCTGGCAAAACGTTTCAGGCTTAAGTCCCCGGTCAGTGAGGCGTCTATGGTGACGAGAATCTGGCGGATCGGATCGGAATACGAACTCATGCTTCGCTGTTCCACGAGCTGACAGTAACTTTGAACCATATAGGATATGAGATCGCTTATTTCTTCCACGGATTGGATGCTCTCAATCATGCGCGCAAAGTTGCCGGAGACGGCGTCGATATAAAACGGGTGGACGCCCGTTTCGTACGCTTTTCTCCGCAACAGCGTGTTGAGGGTCAGAATCAGGTTCTTGCGGTTGCGGAGTGCGTCCTCCGTGCGGGGGACAAAGCGCAGGTTCCCGAGCGCCTCCATGAAGGAGAGGGCACGGGCGCTGTTGCCGTGAGAGATGGCGTCGAGCAGCTCATCCTCGATATGGTAGCGCTCTTCAAGAAGGTGCATGCTTAAGACCGGGTCCTCCGGTACGACAAACTGGTGCTTTTCCAAAAAGGACTCTCTGGTCTCGAGATCTTTCAAATGCAGGGTCTGTACGGATACATCCGCGTCGGCATCCAGCGTCTGATAGACGTGGCGCAGCAGGGCGGTCATGGAGGCTTTGTCCGCGATCAGCGGCAGGGCGTGATAATATTCCTGCAGCTGTGGAAAAAGTTCAGCCGGAATATCCAGCCGGTTTATAAGCGACAGAATCTGGGAGCGCTCAAATTCTTTCCAGAGAAAAGGCCCGACGAACAGGAAGGCACTTTTATCCGGCAGACGGAAAAAAGAATAATTACACTCGTAATAATCTACAATAAAATAGATGGTGTTCTGCACAAATGGAAATGGCGCCTGTTTTTGCGCATCGGCTTCCTGCATCAGGATACTGTTGCGCAGTCCGAGATCCAGATCCGCCAGTTCTAACTGTTTGCGGTCGGTCAGTCTGCACTGGATATGCAGGTCAGAAAAATATGCGGTAAGAAAAGATAAAATCGGCTGTTCCATCAAGAACCTCCTGTCCGGGTCAGTGTCTGTTGTTTTGATTTTGGCACAATATTTTCTGTTATGCAAGGAAAAACAAAAAAATGACAAGGATTATTCATCCCTTTAAAGCATCGGCTTGCAGACCGGAGCAATTTATGATAATTCTATAACAACGTGTTCACGGTGAACACATTTTAGAAAATAGTGCAGAATGCTTGAAAGAGAGGATACCCATGAAAATCACAGCTTATGAAGTGAGACCGGATGAAAAAGATTACCTGCTTGCCGCAGCACAGCAGGAGCAGATAGAGATCACACTGGTGCAGGGGCCGATGACACAGGACAACATCGATCGTGCTGAGGGAGCGGACGGCATTACGATTCTTGGAGATACAAAGATGGACGCCGCATTGATTGAGGAGACTGCAAAGCGGCGTATCCGCGTCGTTGCGACACGTACCATCGGGTATGACCATATTGACCTGAATGCGGCGAAGAGCAATGGTGTTCACGTCTGCAACGGCTACTACGATCCGGACGGCGTTGCCGAGTATACGGTCATGCTGATTTTAATGTCGCTTCGCAATTATAAGCAGGCACTGTTCCGCGGGAATGCCAACGATTATTCGCTTGGCGGGCTGATCGGAAGGGAGCTTCGTAATCTTACCGTCGGTATCATCGGAACGGGAAAAATCGGACAGAAGGTGGCACAGAATCTGCAGGGATTCGGCTGCAGGATTCTGGCATACAGCAGACGTCAGAATGCCGATCCGGCGCTCGGAATCGAATACTGTTCTCTGGAGGAACTGTACGCGAAGAGTGACATTATCTCACTGCACACGCCACTGTCCAATCAGACACGTTATATGATTGATAAAAAGGCGATCGACCAGATGAAGGATGGCGTCATTCTGATCAACTGCGCGAGAGGAGAGTTGATGCGCGTGGATGACATCATCGAGGGAATCGAGACGCGGAAGATCGGTGCGCTGGGACTGGATGTGATCGAGCATGAGGAGGGAATCTACCATATGGACCGCCGGTCGGATATTCTTGCAAACCGGAATATGGCGTATCTGAGACAGTTCCCGAATGTGACGATGACGCAGCACATTGCGTTTTATACAGAGGAAGCGGTAAAAAGCATGGCGGAGAGCGGTATTGTCAATGTGGTGAAATGCCTGAAAAAACAGGATAATCCTAACCTGATCTGCTAAGTTCATATACAAAAAGAGTCTGCCACAAGAAAACTTGTGACAGACTCTTTTTAAATCCATTGTTTGCAATATCTTAATCTAACAAATAAAACAAGTCTATTTTAAGAAAAAGGTACATGAAACTAGTGATTTAACGCGGTAAGCTTACCGCCTGCAGTAATTATTTTACTACAGTTACGTTGGTTGCCTGCGGTCCCTTGGATCCTTCTACAACGTCGAACTCTACGGAAGCGCCCTCTTCAAGAGACTTGAAACCTTCCATGTTAAGTCCTGAGTAATGTACGAATACATCGTTGCCTGACTCGTCAGAAATGAATCCGTAACCCTTCTGGTTGTTGAACCATTTTACTGTACCTTTCATCAAAAAGTACCTCCAAAAATAATACTAACTGTAACTTACAGCTATTAGTACAATATCATAAGAATTTATAAAAGTAAAGTAATAAATTAAAGTTCTTCAAAACTAATTTCATGCGCAGTGAGAAAGCGCTTTACAAGGGAATCCCACTCCTGATCGAGGCTCTTGTCCACGGAGAAAATCCGGTACGAAATGCCCGTGGTAAGGAGCAGTTTTTTCTGCTGGAATTTCAGATTGATAAACATTCCCGTAATGTCCTCCGGGGTAAAAGAACTGTGGGTCGAAAGCAGTGTCCGTTCCAGATTCTTCGGGGAGAGCAGAAAGACAAATTTAAAATAAGAAGGAGTGCGTCTGCCCTTGATCAGGTCAAAACACTGCGGCCGTACCTGTTCAAACGGGAGAAAAGAAAGTCCCGTCAGTCCGAGCGCATCGGCTTCATCTGATGAATAAAAATCGGGCTGGATCGTGCCGTCTAAGCTCCAGGTGACGCTGCCCAAGATGACGGCTTCCTTTAGAAGAAAGTGCCCGAACGTGTCCGTACACAGCAGTTTATTCATAAAATCTTTAATTTCCGGTAGGGAAAGTGCAATCATAGTCTTCTCCGTGTCATATAGTATTGGGGCGCATTGCCTTTGTGTAGTATAACACAGATTGGGGACAAATAGAAAGCCGATTGGGAAGGTTTGCTTCACAATATGATTTCTGGTATGATAGGAAGCTGAGAGAACAGCCCCGGAAGGGGTCACAGATAAAGAAGAAAAGAGGACATAGACATGAAAGAGACAGAACTTTTATTTGATTTGCTGAAAAAAGGTGTGTCGCCGGTACAGGCAGTCCGCGCCTGCAAAGAGCGCCTGGAGAGCGCGGGATTTCTGGAACTGCCCTATGATGAGCCGTGGAAGCTGCAGAAAAACGGAAGATATTATGTAAATCATCATGACACCACACTGTTCGCGTTTACGGTGGGAGAAGGCTGGCAGGAGACAAAGACGCCACAGATTCGGATGGCGGCAGCGCATACGGATTTTCCGTGCCTGCGCATCAAGCCGTCGGCGGATGTGACGGCATGCGGTTACGCGCAGGTGAATGTGGAAGTATACGGGGGCGCGATCTTAAATACCTGGCTGGATCGTCCGCTTGGTATTGCCGGCCGTGTGGCAGTGCGCACACAGGACGCGTTTGCCCCGAAGATTGTGGAGTTTGTATCGGAAAAAAATCTTCTGACCATTCCGAATCTGGCGATCCACATGAACCGCGAGGTCAACAAGGGTGTGGAGCTGAACCGCCAGACGGATATGCTGCCGGTCTTTGCGCTGCTGCCGGAGGAGGAGAAAAAAGCGGATTATTTCCTTACGTTTCTAGCAGACGAGCTGTCTGTGGAAAAGACTGACATTCTGGATTTTGAACTGACCGTATACTGTAAGGAAAATCCGGAATTCATCGGTCTCAACGATGATTTTATCTCAAGTCCGCGCCTGGATAACCTGACTTCCTGCGCGGCGCTCATCTCCGGTCTGATGGATGCCAGGCGGATGGAGGGAATCAACCTGATCGCACTGTTTGACCACGAGGAGATCGGAAGCCATACGAAGCAGGGCGCCGGTTCGATTCTGCTGCATGACATGCTGCGCCGCATCTTAAAAGAGCTGGGACGGGAACAGACGGCGGAGCAGGATCTCTACCGCAGCATGCTGCTGTCCGTGGATGTGGCACACGGCATCCATCCGAACCAGGCAGGGAAAATGGATCTTACCAACAAGCCCGTGCTCGGAAGGGGATTCTGTATCAAGGAGGCGAGTTCGCAGTCCTATGCGACAGACTGCGAGGCGATTGCCATCATCCAGCAGATCTGTGAGAAAGAGAAGATCGCGTACCAGAAGTTTGTGAACCGCTCGGATATGCCGGGGGGAAGTACGCTTGGATCGATCGCTTCTGCGCTTCTTCCGGTGAAGACCGTGGATATCGGAATCCCGCTTCTTGCCATGCATTCTGCGAGGGAGCTGATGGGCAGCGCTGACCAGCAGGCGTTAAAGGATCTTGTGACCGCATATTTTACACTCGCTTCGTGAGAAAGAATGCTTCGTAAGATATAATTTAGATAAAGTTTAGAAATTACCTCTATACAAAAAATGGTTTTTGTGTTAATGTAACATAGTATTGAATACTACATGCGATAGAAACGAAAAATATATTAACGGTTTATTGATAACATTAAACACATACCATAGAACAGGTGGAGGGATTGCCATGTATAAGATTGTTGTGGACAGCTGCGGGGAATTACCGGAGGAACTGAAGAAGGACGGACATTTTGAGACGGTGTCCTTAGAACTTGAGGTGGACGGTTACCGCATTAAGGATGATGAGACATTTAACCAGCTTGATTTTCTGCGCCGGGTGAAGAAGAGCATCACGGGACCGAAGTCCTCCTGCCCGTCACCGGAGCAGTATATGCAGGCGTATGAGGGAGAGGCGGAGCATGTATATGTGGTGACGCTTTCCGGGAAGCTGAGCGGTTCCTACAACAGTGCAGAGCTTGGCAGGAACCTCTACGAGGAGGAACATCCGGGAGAGAACAAGCAGATCTATGTATTTAACTCCAGGTCTGCATCGATCGGGGAGACGATTATCGGTCTTAAGGTGCAGGAGTTCGAGGAGGCAGGTCTTCCGTTTGAGGAGGTCGTTGCCAGAACGGAGGAGTATATCAGTTCCATGAATACTTATTTTGTGTTAGAGACGTTAGAGACTCTGCGCAAGAACGGAAGACTGACCAATCTGAAAGCGCTGATTGCCAATACGCTCAATATCAAGCCGGTGATGGGTTCCACAAAGGAGGGCATGATCTGCCAGCTCGGTCAGGCGCGCGGAATGAACAAGGCGCTTGAGAAAATGGTGCAGGATATGATCGGGCGCACGAAGGACTGTGAGCAGCGTGTGCTTGCCATCGCGCACTGCAACTGCCCGGAGCGCGCCGCAGCGGTAAAAGCCCGCATAGAAAAGCTTGCAAATTTCAAGAAAATCATTATTATAAATACTGCCGGTGTCAGCAGTATGTATGCAAATGATGGCGGCGTAATCATGGCAGTGTAAGACACGCGGGTGTGTCGCTGCTGCCCGGAGAGGAACGCGGGACACAGATGACATATGAGGAAGTAGTAGATCAGATCAATCAGATCAGAAGATTCGGGAATCTTGCCGGAGTGGAGGTTGCCGGGCGCATGTTAAAGGCGCTTGGCAGTCCGCAGGCGGGGATTCCGTTGATACACATAGCAGGGACGAACGGAAAAGGTTCTGTCTCTGCTTTTCTCTGCGCAATTTTAAGGGAGGCGGGACTTCGCGTCGGGATGTTTACCTCCCCGCACCTTGTGGACTTTCGGGAACGCATCCAGATAAACGGGGAGATGATCTCTAAGGAGGATACGCAGAGGATCGGCGTGCAGCTTCTTGCGATGGATTTTGGCGTGCAGCCGACGATGTTTGACGTTACACTTGCCATGGCAATCCTCTATTTTAAGGAACGCGGGTGCGATGTCATGATCTTAGAGACCGGACTTGGCGGGAGGCTGGACGCAACCAATGCCGTAGGTGTGCCGGATGTAACCGTGATCACAAAGATCGGCTATGACCACATGGCGGTGCTTGGAAATACGCTTGCTGAGATTGCTACGGAAAAGACGGGCATCATCAAAAAAGGCACCTCGCTTGTGCTTGAGAGCCAGGAGGCAGAAGTCATGACGGTGTTTGAGGCGAAGGTCAGGGAGGAAGGAATTACAGATTTCCGGCTGATCGACCCTTTGGAGATAAAAGAGCAGACTTACCGCGACGGCAGACAGTATTTTTCGTTTGGTGCCTACCGTGATCTGTCCATGCGCATGCTTGGCGTTCATCAGTATGAAAATGCCATCGCGGCGCTTCTCGGGGCGGAGGCATTTTTCAGGAGACATACAGAGTGGATCTGCGGCGGGACAAAAGAGCGGGAAGAGGGCGTAAGGCGCGCAGTCTGTCAGGGGATCGCTAAGACCGTATGGAAGGGCAGGATGGAAATCCTCTCAAAAAAACCGTTCCTGCTGGTGGACGGCGCACACAACAGCAACGGCGTGGAAGCGTTAAGAGAGAGCCTCGTGGCGCTTTTCCCGGAAGAAAAGTTTCATTTTATCATGGGCGTGATGGCGGATAAGGATTATGAGACAATGATCGGGGAATTGCTGCCGCTTGCCATTGATTTTACAACTTGCACGGTGGAGTGCGAGCGGGCGCTGCAGGCGGACGCCCTGGCGGATTGCATCCGGCGGAAAGGAATTGCAGCTGCATCAGCTGATGATTTTGCGTCCTGTTTTCAGAGAGGGCGGCTCGATGAAACACATCGCACGGTTGCGTTTGGTTCGCTCTATTTCATCGGTGAGATTGAGGCGCTGTTTGAGGCAAAATAGTTACGAAAAGATTACAGAATAGAGCGTTTATGACAAAAATGATACAATTTCACAAACTTTCAGTAATAGTTCACCATTTTGTAATATTTCGCCTATAATGAGGTATAGTAAATAGGGATACAGTAGATAGAAGTCAGATAGAAAGAGTCTGTGGAATGTTATTTAGTAGTTTTGAGTTTTTATTTCGGTTTTTGCCGGTTTTTTTAGTGATATATTATCTTACACCGAAAAAGTTCCGCAATGTCACATTGCTGGGGGGAAGTATTGTCTTTTATACAATTGGCGAGGCGGGTTATATTACGATTCTCCTTGCGTGTGTTCTGGTCAATTACACGCTGACCCGTTTGATGTATCGGAAGAGTACGGACGGGCGGGGAATCAGACAGAAACGCTTATTGCTTCTTGCGCTCGGGTATGATCTGGGCGTGCTGTTTTTCTTCAAGTACAGTGGTCTGGCATCCGGACTTCCGCTTGGAATCAGTTTTTACACGTTTCAGATTATGGCGTACGTGATTGATGTGTACCGCGGAAGAATTCCGGCGGAACAGTCGCTGCTTCGGCTGGGAACGTATCTGACCATGTTTCCGCAGCTGATATCGGGACCGATCACAAATTATGCGGATGTGCGTGTAGCATTGGGAAGAGAGCGCACGATCAAGGCACGTCAGCTGGAAGAGGGAATGAAGCTCTTGATTATCGGACTTGCAGCAAAAGTCGTGATTGCGGACCGGATCGGCACACTCTGGAACAGCATCCGGATGATCGGGTTCGACAGCATCTCAACAAAGCTTGCATGGATGGGAGCGTTCGCTTACTCACTGCAGCTGTATTTTGACTTTGCTGGATATTCGATGATGGCAAGAGGAATCGGAAAAATGCTGGGATTTGAGCTCCCGGTGAATTTCCGCTATCCTTACATTTCAAAATCAGTCACGGAATTCTGGCGCAGATGGCATATTACGCTGGGCAGATGGTTCAGGGAATATGTATACATTCCGCTGGGAGGCAACCGGAAGGGAAAGGCGCGCACCTTTTTCAATCTGTTTGTGGTGTGGAGCCTTACCGCGTTGTGGCACGGGGCGAATTATAACTTCCTGATCTGGGGCGGGATTCTGCTCTGCTGCCTGCTTGCAGAAAAGCTCTTTCTGCTGCGCCTGCTGGATAAAAGCAGGGTGATCGGTCATCTTTATGTATTGTTTGTTGTTCCGCTCAGCTGGGTGGCGTTTGCGGTCACCGATCTGTCGGAGCTTGGTATCTATATGACGCGGCTGTTTCCGTTTGCGGGGCATGCGGCAGGGGTCATCAATCATCTGGATTATTTAAAATATCTGAATGACTATGCACCGCTGTTTCTTCTGGGCGTGCTCTTTGCAACGCCGCTTCCGGAGACCTGCTATCGGCTGATCGAGCGCAAATGGATCGGCAGGGTGATACTGCTCGGCATTTTCGGGCTTTGCATGTACTATCTGGCGGTGTCGGCAAACAATCCGTTTTTGTACTTTAATTTTTAAATGTGTGGTGGATGGATTTGAGAAAGCTTTTGAAATGTCCGGTAACGGTCGCACTGCTTATCTTGTGGGCGGCGCTGTCGGTTGTCGGCTATCTGGGGAAAGATACAATATATAAGAATTATACGGTTGATATACGAACGACACCATACTTCGTCCTGGTGTTTGACGGACTGCATGACGGAATTTTTCCGTGGAGTCATGTGGGTGCGCCGGGCGGCATAGGAGAGAACGGAAAGCTGCCGTCCATCCTGCTGCCGGGGGAGAGTGTCTCTGATACTGAGCTTGCCGGCGGGACGGAGACGGTCGGAGAGACAGAGACGGAAGAGGCGCCGCACACGCGGGAATTCTGTGTGGTGGATGACGACTGGTTCGACGACGCGGTCTTTATCGGGGATTCGAGAACTGTGGGGCTGCGCGATTACGGCGGGCTGGACAATGCGACCTTTTACGCATCCACAGGGCTTGGAATCTACGATATGTGGACGGAAAAGTTCTGTGAGGTGGACGGGGAGAAGACCACGCTTGAGGATGCGCTTTCCAGACGGCAGTTTGGCAAAATTTATTTCCAGATCGGCATCAATGAGATGGGAAGAGGAACCCTGGACGGTTTTATGGAACAGTACGCGCAGTCGGTTCAGAAATTTAGAGAACTCCAGCCCGATGCGATCATCTATGTGCAGGGTATCATGCGGGTTGCAAAGGCCAAGTCCGACTCGGACAAAATTTTTAACAATCAGGGAATCAATGAACGCAATATGAGAATTGCGGAACTTGCGGATAATCAGACTATTTTTTACATTGATGTGAATGATGTCGTATGTGATGCAGACGGAAACTTAAGAGCGGATCTCACGTTTGACAATCTGCATCTGTACGGCTCGAAATACGGAATCTGGGTGGATTTCCTCAAGACGAAGGGAATTGCACCGTGAAGTGGTTCTTCTGAAAAGAAATGAGACCCTCGTCTCTTAGATGACACAGCTCGTTCGACATGGCGCTCCGGTCTACGGAGAGATAGTCGGCGAGCTGTTGTCTGTTAAAGGGAATATCAAAAGACGAACTTCCGGATCTGCGCGCCTCGCTCGACAGATAGGAGAGAAGCTTTTCACGGGTGGTCCGCTTGGTCATGTGCTCTAATTTCTGTCCGAGCTGGAAATTGCGCTCGGCGAGAACGGAGAGCAGATTTCTTGTGAGCTGGTTGTGGAATTCACATGCGCGGGAGCAGAGCGTCATCATTTTTGAGACGTTTAAGTAGAGCACAGTGGAATTCTGCTCGGCGTAGAGGCTGACTTCCAGCGCACAGTTTGTACGGATGGCATAAGATTCTCCGAAGATGTCTCCGGGGCGGCAGCGGGTCATCAGATTTGTGTTGCCCCAGAAATCCTCCTTCATGACATCCACACATCCTTCTACCACAAGACCGAGAGAATCCAGATGGTCGCCGTAGTGAAAGAGAAAGCTGCCCTTTGGATAGGAGAGGGTCTTTGCCGACAGACAGTCGAGCATGGCATGGATTTCTTCGGGTGCAATATCATAAAAAACGGGAGAAGCCTGCAAGAGGGCATCGTATCCTTGGAAAGTTTGCATTATTTTTCGTCCTTTCGACTTTTTGTTGTAAAAACAACAGAAATGTTGACGCTATTGTAGTATCCTGTGGAAGAAAAGTCAAGAGAGAATTTCCGGCATGCGTGCCGGAGTTAGAATGGAGGATATGATGTTACGAAGAGTCATTGAGATTGAGGAAGAAAAGTGCAACGGCTGCGGAGCATGTGCAAACGCCTGCCACGAGGGAGCCATCAGTATTGTAAACGGCAAGGCCAAGCTGATGCGGGACGATTACTGCGACGGACTTGGCGACTGTCTGCCGACCTGTCCGATGGATGCGATTCATTTTGTGGAGCGTGAGGCGGCGGCTTATGATGCTGCGGCAGTTGAGGAGAATAAGAGAAAGAAAGCAGCGCAGCAGGCGATAGCGTCACAGCCGCTTCCGTGCGGATGTCCGGGAACCCAGGCGAAGACGATCCGCCATGAGCAGCAGGCAGTCTGTCCGACCGCCGCAGAAGAGAGTGCGGCAGAACTTACGTCGGAGCTGACACAGTGGCCGGTGCAGATCAAGCTGGTTCCGGTGCGCGCCCCGTATTTTGACGGAGCAAAGCTTCTGGTGGCTGCAGACTGTACAGCGTATGCGTATGCGAATTTCCACAAAAAATATATCCGCAATCACATCACGCTGATCGGATGTCCGAAGTTAGACGATGTGGATTATTCGGAGAAGCTGACCCAGATCATTGCGCAGAACGATATTAAGAGCATTACCGTGGTTCGCATGGAAGTGCCGTGCTGCGGAGGAATCGAGCAGGCGGTGAAAAATGCACTCGCGGCAAGCGGTAAGATGATTCCGTGGCAGGTAGACATTATCTCTACGGACGGAAGAATTCTCGAGTAATACTTTTCCCTTTTGCGGGACATACTATGATGCAGAAGTATGTTACGCGAAAGGGGATTTTTTATGGCACTTACTATGAAAATTACAGAGGTACACGCGCGGGAGATCCTGGATTCCCGCGGCAATCCGACCGTGGAGGTGGAGGTGACCGCCGAGACGGAGACAACGGGGAGAAAGACTACAGCGCGGGAGTCGGTTCCGTCGGGAGCGAGCACCGGAAGATTTGAGGCAGTGGAGCTTCGGGACGGCGACAGGGAGTATTTCGGACTGGGCACGAAGAAGGTGGTGGATCACGTCAACACAAAGATCCGGGAAGCGCTTCTTGGAATGAATGTTTTGGATCAGGCACTTATCGACCGCAGAATGGTCGAGCTGGACGGGACAGACAACAAAGGAAATCTTGGGGCGAATGCGATCTTAGGCGTGTCGCTCGCCTGCGCGAAGACGGCGGCAGCGGCACTCGATATGCCGCTTTACCGCTATATTGGCGGAGGCAACGCCAAGCGGCTGCCGGTTCCCATGATGAATGTCATAAACGGCGGAGTCCATGCGAAGAATTCACTGGATTTTCAGGAATTTATGATCCTGCCCATTAGCGCCAAAAGCTATCGGGAAGCGCTGCGCATGGGCGCGGAGGTATATCATTTCCTGCGCCAGATTTTAAACGAGGAGGGATATGCGACCGCGGTCGGCGATGAAGGCGGCTTTGCGCCGGATCTTGCGGATGCCGGTGAGGTGTTCCGGTATCTGGGAAAAGCGGTGGAAAAGGCGGGCTATACGGTCGGAAAAGATGTGGTCTACGCAATGGATGCCGCAGCGAGTGAATTATATAATGAAGAGACGGGAATGTACCATTTCCCGGGGGAGAATGGAATCTGCAGGGATGCAAAGGAGATGATCGCGCTCTACGAAGATCTGGCAAAGCGTTTTCCACTGGTGTCGATCGAGGACGGTCTGCAGGAAGACGACTGGGAGGGCTGGCAGAGTCTGACCGGACGTCTGGGAGATGGCATGCAGCTTGTCGGCGATGATCTGTTTGTCACAAATCCCAAGCGGATCAAGTGCGGCATCAAATTAAATGCGGGAAATGCGGTGCTGATAAAGGTGAATCAGATCGGCACGCTGACGGAAGCGCTGGATGCCATCGAGATGGCGCAGTGTGCCGGTTATCACACGGTGATCTCCCACCGTTCCGGGGAGACGGAGGATGCGTTTATCGCGGATCTTGCGGTCGCGGTGAATGCGGGGCAGATCAAAACCGGTGCGCCGTGCAGGGCGGAGCGCACCGCAAAGTATAACCGGCTTCTGCGGATTGAGGAGGAGCTTGGCGAGACGGCGCAGTTTTCTCCGGCGGAGCCTTTCGGGAGAGCGTAAAAAACAGTTGAAAACGCGGGGGGAGTATGCTATAATAGTTAAAGTTGTGAGTTGATTACCGTAGGAGGGAATTATTTTGGCAATTTTAAAGACGATTTTAACCGTTGTTTTCATACTGATTTGTTTGGCGTTGACAGTCATTATCTTATTACAGGAAGGAAAGTCCGCAGGACTCGGAGCGATCGCCGGAGCGGCAGATACGTACTGGGGAAGGAATAAGGGACGTTCCATGGAAGGCAGACTGGTGACGGGAACCAAGATTCTGGTTGCGCTGTTCATCATCATTGCCGCTGTATTGAATCTGGGAATCTTTTAGAAATGAGGCTGTCGCATCTGCGGCAGCTTTTTTGCTGCGGAGAGGAAGGATATGAGAGAAGAACTTTTACAGGAACGAAAAAAAGCAATTTACGGACTGATCTGCGATGAACTTTATGTGCCGATGAAGGCGAAGGAGATCGCGGCAGTATTAAATGTGCCAAAGAGTGACAGAAGAGACCTCGCGGAAGTGCTGGATGCGCTTGTGGCGGAGGGAAAAGTGGAAGTGTCATCGAAAGGCAAGTACATGAAGTCGGAAGGAAAATTCCTGACAGGCGTTTTTGCCGCGCATCCGAGAGGATTTGGCTTTGTGACGGTCGAGGGGGAGAATGAGGATATTTTTATTCCAGAATCCCAGGTAAACGGTGCTTTTCACGGCGATACCGTGCAGGTGGCGTTGACACGCGCCGAGGGGCACGGACGGCGCAGAGAGGGGCAGATCACAAAGATTTTGACCCGCGGGGTCAGCCGGATCGTCTGTACCTATGAAAAAAGCAAGACATTCGGGTTCGCAGTGCCGGATAATCCGAGATTCGGACAGGATATTTTTATCCCGCAGGAGCGTTCGAAAGGTGCGGTGAGCGGACATAAGGTCGTGGTGGAACTGACGGACTTCGGCGGCAATGGAAAAAAGCCGGAGGGAAAGGTCGTAGAGATTCTGGGACATGTGAACGACCCGGGGACGGATATTCTCTCGATCGTGCGTGGCTATGATCTGTCGACCGAGTTCTCGGAGAAGATCATGAATCAGGTGGAGCGCGTGGCAGGTGAGGTCAGCACGGCCGATATGGCAGGCCGCATGGATCTGCGGGACTGGCAGACGGTGACGATCGACGGAGAGGATGCCAAGGATTTGGACGATGCCATCACCCTGACGAAGGAGGGGGATGTCTACCGCCTGGGCGTTCATATTGCGGATGTCACGAATTATGTGCAGGAGCGCAGCGCCCTTGACGTGGAGGCTCTAAAGCGTGGCACATCGGTCTATCTTGTCGACCGTGTGATTCCGATGCTTCCACATGCGCTTTCCAACGGCATCTGTTCGCTGAACGCCGGGGAGAACCGGTTGGCATTAAGCTGTATCATGACCGTGGATGCGAAGGGAAATGTGATCGATCACGTGATTGCGGAGACAGTCATTAAGGTCGACCGCCGCATGAGTTACACCAGTGTCAAAAAGATCCTGGAGGATCACGATGAGGTGGAGATCCGTGAGTATGAGGAGCTTGTGCCAATGTTTGAGAGGATGCGGGATCTGGCGGCGATTCTCCGCAAAAAACGGATGAAGCGCGGATCGATTGATTTTGATTTCCCGGAGACGAAGATCATTCTGGACGCGCAGGGACGCCCTGTGGAGATCAAGCCGTACGAGCGCAATGTTGCAACCAAGATTATCGAAGATTTTATGCTGCTTGCCAACGAGACGGTGGCACAGGACTATTTCTGGCAGGAACTGCCGTTTGTGTACCGTACCCACGAGAACCCGGATACGGAGAAGATCCACAAGCTGGCAACGTTTATCAATAATTTTGGCTATTCGATTCATATCGGGCAGGATGAAGTACACCCGAAGGAACTCCAGAAGCTGCTGCTTCGGATTGACGGGACGCCGGAGGAGGCGTTAATCAGCCGGCTGACACTCCGCTCGATGAAGCAGGCAAAGTACAGCACCGTAAACACCGGGCATTTCGGACTGGCAACGTCCTATTACTGCCATTTCACCTCGCCGATCCGCCGTTATCCGGATCTGCAGATTCATCGGATCATCAAGGACAATCTGCGCGGAAGAATGAATGCGAAGCGCATCGAGCATTATGAGAAGATTCTGCCGGAGGTGGCAAAGCATTCCAGCGAGATGGAGCGCCGGGCGGATGAGGCAGAGCGCGAATGTGACAAGTTAAAGAAAGTACAGTACATGTCCGGACATCTGGGTGAAGAGTTCTGGGGTGTCATTTCGGGCGTGACCGAGTGGGGATTCTATGTCGAACTGCCAAATACCGTGGAGGGACTTGTGCATGTGACGACGCTGACAGACGACTATTTCCACTACAGCGAGAGCACCTATGAGCTGATCGGGGAGACTACCGCAAAGCGCTACAAGCTTGGCCAGAAGGTAAAGATTGTCGTGGCAGCGACAGATCCATTTATGCGAACGATCGACTTTCGTGTCGTTATCGGAACAGAAGACGAAGAAAATGAAAAATTAAACCAGAAGTTTATTGCAGAATAAAAATTTGTGGGGTATACTGTAACAGCAGTGCAGATGAAAAGCGGCAGTGCAGACAGTAAGCGAAGGAGGATAGTCGGGATGGCAAAGACCGAGAAGAAGTTAATCGCGAATAACAAAAAAGCCTACCATGACTATTTCCTGGAGGAGCGGTTTGAGGCGGGCATTGAACTGCACGGGACGGAAGTGAAGTCCATGCGCATGGGCAAGTGCTCGATCAAGGAGGCGTTTGTGCGCATCGAGAACGGTGAAGTCATCGTTTACGGCATGCACGTCAGCCCTTATGAGAAGGGCAACATTTTCAACAAAGATCCGCTCCGCCCCAAGAAGCTTCTGATGCACAAGTCAGAGATCCGGAAGCTGACGGGAAAGCTTGCAGAGCAGGGCTACACGCTGGTTCCGGTGGAGGTATATCTGAAGGGAAGCCTCGTGAAGGTGGAGATTGCACTTGCCAAAGGTAAGAAGCTCTACGACAAGCGGCAGGACATTGCGAAGAAAGACATGCGCCGCGAGGCAGAGCGTGATTTCAAGGTAAAGAATCTGTATTAGATTTTTTATAAATAACAGGGGCCAGTAAAGGTTTCGACGGGGAATATGAAGCTGGAGAAGCGAGCCGCACGGGATGCGTCAAATTCCACAATTAAATTTAAACGCTGAAGATAATTTAGCATACGCTGCCTAATGGCAGCAGTCTGACCTAGAGCACTCACACTTTAGGACCCAGGCTTCGACGATGTGAGAAACGACACAGGCAAAGCTTTGAGCCTGCGGGCGTACCATGAAGCTACCAAAACCGTAAGGGTGTCTGTTCCCGGACGGCAGAGGGAATGTCAAAGGACAGACTAAGCTCGTAGAAGGACAGGGGATTATTCTTCGGACACGGGTTCGATTCCCGTCTGGTCCATCTTAAAAAGCGCCATGCAGGGCGCTTTTTTTATGGGAAAATGCGGAATCTTTACATCTCCCTGACTTGCAATTCACACTGCCATTTCCTATAATAAGAGCAAAATCACAGCAGAAACGGAAGAGATGAGGATCGAAGAATGTCTGTAGAGAAGAGAAAAAAAGAACAGGAAAAGACCTCCATGGTCGTGGAGGGATTTTTATTTGCAAATGAGGCGGAAGCCGCGCAGGCGAGAAAAGAGGCGGAGGGCGTGAAATACGTCAAGGAGAAAGCCCAGATGGACGACCCTGAGATGGTACTCCGCATTTATAATAAAATGATACAGCAGCGGCTGTTTGACACGGCAGTCGGCTATTCTTATCTGAAGGATCTGCAGGAGTATCTGCAGTCGATTCCGTTTATCCGGAAGGAAGATATTTTCCCGATTCCGGTGCAGCATCCGCAGGTGGAGGAGAGTCTCCGCAAGGCGAAGCGCGCGCCGGCACCAAAGTCGAAGACGCAGACCGTGGTAAAAAATGCGGACTACAGGAGACGCTACCGCATTGTGCGCTGGATCGCCTTTATTCTGGCAGTATGTGTTGTGGCGATGTTTGCAATTACGGCGACGACCAATAATACGACGGTGTTAAACTACGAGAATCAGCTGATCAACAAATACGAGGCGTGGGAGGAGCGGCTCGACCAGAGGCAGGAAGCGATCGAGGCGAAGGAAAAAGAGCTTGGAATCATGCCGGAATAGAGCGGAAAATACACAGATTTTTCATAAGTAGCTGTTAGAATGACGATAAAAAGCGGAAAGGATACGGGAACATGGATAAGATCAGAATTCTGGTGGTGGATGATGAGAGCAGAATGCGCAAGCTGGTGCGGGATTTCCTTGTGAGAGAGGGATACGAGGTGCTTGAGGCGGGAGACGGCGAGGAAGCCCTCGATTTATTTTACCGGGAAAAAGACATAGCGCTGATTATTTTAGACGTCATGATGCCCAAGCGCAACGGATTTGAAGTGTGCCGGGAGATCCGGGAGACATCGAAAGTTCCGATTATTATGCTGACGGCGAAGGGCGAGGAGAGCGACGAGCTGAACGGATTTGAACTCGGTGTGGACGAATATATTTCCAAACCTTTTTCTCCGAAGATACTGGTTGCGCGTGTCGGAGCCATTCTGCGCCGGAGCGGAAAGACGCAGGATGAAGAAGCGGCGGTCTCCATGGGAGGAATCGTTCTGGACAAGGCAGCCCACATGGTGACGGTTGACGGAGAGCGGATCGATTTAAGCTACAAGGAGTTTGAACTGCTGGCATACTTTATGGAAAATGCGGGGATTGCGCTCTCACGCGAGAAGATATTGAACAGCGTCTGGAATTACGATTACTTTGGCGATGCGAGAACGATTGATACGCATGTCAAGAAGCTGCGTGCCAAGATGGGAGATAAGGGAAAATATATCACGACGGTCTGGGGCATGGGCTACAAATTTGAAGTGACGGAAGAATAATGGAAGTGACGCGGAATGAAGGGACTTTTTGATAAAAAGAGACAGGGGCGCGGCAGACGTCCGAAAGAGGGCGGACTGACCAGGGAAATCGCCGGAATTATCATCGGTCTGGTGGCGGGAACCGTGGCGCTCTGCTGGGTGCTTAACACGGTATTTCTGGAGCGCTACTATGTGATGAACAAAGAAAATGTACTGCTGTCCGGATTTACTACGATTGATGCGGCAAGCGAGGATGGAAGCCTTGACGACAGCTCGTTTGATGTGACATTTGACAATCTCTGCGCAAACGGCAATATCACGGTCATGGTGATCAGCCCGGACCGCACGATTGTCAGATCCTCCGTGAACGATACACAGCGTATGTTAATCGAGTTTACGGACATTATTTTCGGTGGTACGCAGAATGAGACCACGGTGCTGGCGCAGGCGGAGGACTATGTGATCCAGAGAAGAACGGACACCAGGCTGGATGCGGAATATCTGGTACTGTACGGAACTTTCTCAAACGGCAATCTGGTGCTGATGCGGTCGGCGTTAGAGAGCATAAGGGAGAGCGCCAAGACGTCGAACCAGTTCCTGCTGTACGTCGGGATCCTGGCGATTGCGGTGAGCACGGTTGTGTCGGTCTTCATCTCTAAGAGAATCACCGATCCGATCCTGGAACTGACCGAGATTTCCAAGCATATGACCCAGCTGGAATTTGAGGTCTGCTATACGCCGAAAGGAAAGCGGCGCAATGAGATCGATGAACTCGGCACGCACATGAACGAGATGTCGCAGGCGCTCGAGCATACGATCTCGGAATTGAAAAGCGCAAACAACCAGCTCCTTTTAGACATTGAGAAAAAGACGCAGATAGACCGCCAGCGCAAGGAATTTCTCTCGAATGTATCGCATGAATTAAAGACGCCGCTTGCCCTGATCCAGGGATATGCGGAGGGCTTGAAGGAATGTATCAACGATGACGCACAGAGCCGGGATTTTTACTGTGAGGTCATCATGGACGAGGCGGATAAGATGAATCAGATGGTGAAAAAGCTTCTGACATTAAACCAGCTGGAATCCGGAAACGAGACGATCACGATGGAGCGCTTCGACGTAACAGAGCTCATCCGGGGCGTGCTGCACTCGGTGGATATCCTCATCGGGCAGAGCGGCATTACGGTGACGGAATGTCCCGTAGAGCCCATTTATGTGTGGGCGGATGAATTTATGACGGAGGAGGTCGTGACGAACTACCTGAGCAATGCCATTCATTATGCGGGAGGAAAAAAGGAGATTTCCATCCGCTGCAGGGAGCAGGAGAAGAACGTCCGCATCAGCGTCTTCAATACCGGAGACCCGATTCCGGAGGAGGATATCGACAAAATCTGGTCCAAGTTCTACAAAGTCGATAAGGCACGCACGAGAGAGTACGGCGGCAGCGGAATCGGTCTTTCCATTGTGAAGGCGATCATGGACTCGTTCCATCAGCAGTGCGGCGTGATCAACCATGAGGATGGCGTGGAATTCTGGTTTGAACTGGAAAAAGGAAAACAGTCATGATGCAGCAAAAAATTTTTTTTGTTGCTATATTTCCTTTAAAATGCTAACATAATGTTAGTTTATACTTTGCGTGAGGAATGGAATCCTATGAGAAGAACAAGAATCAAGATGATGGCAGCGGTGATGGCTGCAACGATGCTGTTGGGCGGATGTGGTGATGCACTCTACGACCTGACAGACGACGAGGAGAACGTCATTGTCAATTATGCGGCGCATATCGTCACGAAGTACAACACATATCAGCGGGAAGGTCTGACGTATGTGAGTCCGGAAGAACCGGAGGAGACGCAGGAGGATGTCACGGTGCCGCAGACGCCGGAGACACAGGACGCGTCAGAGACGGGAACAGCCGCATCTGCGGAAGATACGGCGCCTGCTGTGTCGGTGGCGGCAGCCGGATCGGCATCTTTGGACGAACTGTTCGGAGCCGACGGCATTCAGATGACCTATGCGGGCGCACAGCTTGCACCGGGGTACATGGAAGGTGATTATTATGAGATGACCCCGGATGCCGGAAAACAGTATCTGGTGCTGTCCATAGATGTGACCAACACCGGGGCGGACGGAGTGGGTCTTGATGTTTTGAGTGTCAGCCCGAAGTTCACGGTTGTATTGAACCAGTCGGTCAAGAGCACGGCGGAGACCACATTGCTGGATACGGATTTTTCCACCTATCAGGGTACGATTCCTGCGGGAGGGAGCACCCGCCTGGTACTTGTATTCCAGGTGCCGGATGATGTGGCGTCGGCAGACAGTGTGGAACTGTATGTGCAAATGGATCAAATGATACAAATTATTCTGTAAAACGCATGAAAAACAATGCATTTCAGGTACCAATGTGCTATAATGCTGTCAGATAGATACGTTGCGGTATTACGCGAGAGGAGAGAGACGAATGGATACAAATATATTATTGGAATCGGGAACAAACGAACTGGAAGTTCTGGAATTTACCTTGGGAAACAATCATTACGGAATCAATGTTGCAAAGATCAGGGAGATTTTAACCTATCAGCCGGTTACGCCTGTCCCAAATTCACATCCGAGTATCGAAGGAATCTTCATGCCGCGTGATACGATGATCTCTGTGGTAAATCTGAAGCGCTGTCTGGGAATGCCGGATGATGCGAAGACAGAGGGACTTTTTATCATTACGAACTTTAACAAGTTAAACATTGCATTTCACGTAGATGCCGTGCTTGGTATCCACCGTGTTTCCTGGGAGGCGATCATCAAGCCGGATGCCACGATCAATACCGAGCAGAACAGCGCCTCGACCGGTGTCATCAAGATGGATGACAAGCTGATCATCATCCTTGACTTTGAGAAGATTGTGACGGACATCAGCCCGGAGACAGGACTGAAGATGTCCGATATGGACGACATGGGACAGCGTGAGCGCTGTGAATCTCCGATTTTGATCGCAGAGGATTCCCCGCTTCTTAGCAGACTGATCACAGACTGCCTGAAGAAGGCAGGCTACACGAACCTGATTGTGACAATGAACGGTCAGGAGGCATGGGATAAGCTGCAGGAGTTTGAAAAAGCAGGCAATGTGCGTGAGAAAGTACACTGCATTATCACAGATATTGAGATGCCGTTGATGGACGGACACCGCCTTACGAAGCTGGTTAAGACAAATGACAATATGAAGAAGATTCCATTGATTATTTTCTCATCTCTTGTAAATGAGGAGATGCGCATCAAGGGAGAACAGCTTGGAGCGGATGCCCAGCTGACAAAGCCGGAGATTGGCAGTCTTGTTTCGGCGATTGACGACTTGATTGACAAGAGCATGGACTGAGAATGAAATGAAGAGGGGATGTGATGGAGCAGGATCACATCCCCCGCTTAAGTTATAGGTCGATGGAGGTATCGTATGAGCGGAGCAGAGGAATATCTGGATGGGCTGCTGCACTCCGTAGAGGGAGGAAGTCCTGCCGACACAGCCCGTGAGACGGAGCCAGGCGATACGGCAGACGGGCTTTATGCAGAAAAAGAACAGGAGACAAAAAAAGCTGGTATGAGTGAGGAAGACGATTTTTTAAAGTCCTTTGAGGCGGATACAGATCTGGAAGGAGATGCGGACACATTTATCAGACAGTTCGAGGATGAGCTGGATCAGGCGCCTGGAGAGGAAAGAACACAGAAGACGACGGAGGAGAACGATCAGTTCTTCAAGGATCTGGATGGCATTTTAGACAGCGCAAGGGATGCAGATGAGAGCGCCGGCGGTGCAGAAGCGGCGGAGACTGCCCATGCGTCGGAGGACGGAGATCTTATGGTCGATACCATCGGTGATTTCCAGGACGACGATTCAGATCTGATGGATCTGCTGCAGTCGGAGGGCGATTTCCCGGATATGAGCCAGATGGCGGATCCCACTGCTCCGGTCGCAGACACAGACGCAGAAATGCCGGACGTGACGGCAATGCCGGAGACTGCGGATGAGGCGCAGGACGAGGACACCGGGAAAAAGAAAAAGCGCCGCAAAAAGAAGAAAAAAGATGAGCCAGATGCCGGGGATGAGGCTCCTGCAAAGGAGAAAAAGAGCCTGATCAAGAGAATCGGCGACGCACTGTTTGGTGAGGAGGAAGAGACGGAGGAGGCACCAGCGGACACCGGGGAATTACAGCCGGAAGGTTTAGAACAGGCACCGGAGCTGGATGATCTTTCCGATGAGAATTTAAAGCTCTTACAGGAACTGGAAGGAACGGGGGCAGCCGAGCCGGAGACAGAGGCGGAACCGGAGATTTCAGAAGAAGAGAAGAAAGCGCAGGCAAAGAAGGAAAAAGCAGAGAAGAAGGCGCAGGAGAAGAAAGAGAAGGCGGAGAAGAAGGCACAGGCGAAGAAGGCGAAGGCAGAGAAAAAAGCACAGAAAGCCAAGAAGCCGAAGAAGCCGAAGGAGCCGGACAATACACCGCCGCTTCCGAAAAAGCCGGTGGTGCTGATTATGGTCATGGCGGCGTCTTTCCTCGCACTTGTGCTGGTGGGAACGAATCTGTTCGGATATACCCTGAGCTTCAACAATGCCAAGCAGGCGTATGAACTGGGCGACTATCAGGCAGCGTTCGCGGATGTGAGCGGACTTACGGTCAAGGAGGCAGATCAGGAGACCTACCAGAAGTACAGCATCATGGCGAATGCAGCCGGAGAATATCAGGCATACCAGACCTTTATGGAAAACGGTATTTATGACATGGCACTGGATTCCCTCATCCGCGCGGTCGGAAGATGCGATAAGTACAGCGAGGAGGCTGCGGCTTACGGCTGCTCCACAGAACTCGCGAAGATCAGAGACCAGGCGGTGGCAGGACTGTCCGGATTTGGACTTACGCAGGAGCGCGCACAGGAACTGTACGCGGAGAGAGAGCGGGATACTTACTCGCAGGAACTGTATTCGATATTGGCGGCAGCAGGACTTGGATGACATCGACGGAGTGAGAGAATGATAGCAATTATAGACTATGACGCAGGCAATTTAAAAAGTGTGGAAAAGGCGCTCCTCGCGCTGGGTGAGGAATGTGTGGTCACGAGAGATCATGACAGCATACGCCGGGCAGACAGAGTGGTACTGCCGGGTGTCGGTTCTTTTGGAACGGCAATGCAGCAGCTGAAAAAATATGAGCTGGATCAGGTGATCCGCGAGGTTGTGCAGGAAGACAAGCCGTTTCTCGGCATCTGTCTGGGTCTGCAGCTGCTGTTTGAGGGCAGCGAGGAGAGTGACGGTGTGGAGGGACTTCATCTGCTGGACGGAGAGATCGTGAAGATTCCGGAGGCGCCGGGACTTAAGATCCCGCACATCGGCTGGAATTCACTGGATTTCCCGCATGAAGGAAGATTGTTTGCCGGATTGAAGGAACAGCCGTATGTCTATTTTGTACATTCCTACTACCTGAAAGCGAAAGATCCGTCGATTGTGAAGGCGACCACAGAGTACGGCGTGACGATTCATGCTTCCGTGGAGAAGGGCAACCTGTTTGCGTGCCAGTTTCACCCGGAGAAGAGCAGCACAGTGGGACTTCAGATATTGAAGAATTTTGCGGAAATATAGCGGAGGCATGCGATGTTTACAAAGAGAGTGATTCCCTGTCTGGATGTGAATGGCGGGCGTGTGGTAAAGGGTGTTAATTTTGTGAATCTGAGGGATGCCGGAGATCCGGTGGAGATTGCGGCAGCCTACGATAAGGCAGGTGCGGACGAACTGGTATTTCTGGACATTACCGCTACCTCGGACGCCAGAAATACCGTGGTCGATATGGTGCGCCGCGTGGCGGAGAGAGTGTTCATTCCGTTTACGGTCGGAGGCGGCATAAGGACGGTGGATGATTTTAAGGCACTGCTCCGCGAGGGCGCAGACAAGATTGCGATCAATTCTTCCGCGATCAACCGGCCGGAACTGATCTCGGAGGCGGCAGACAAATTCGGCAGCCAATGCGTGGTGGTTGCGATTGACGCAAGGAGACGCGCGGACGGCTCCGGGTGGAATATCTATAAGAACGGCGGACGGATTGATGTGGGTCTGGATGCCGTCGAGTGGGCGATGAAGGCAGACCGGCTTGGCGCAGGGGAGATTCTTCTGACAAGCATGGACTGCGATGGTACGAAAGCGGGATATGACATTGAACTGACCAGGCAGGTCGCGGAAAATGTATCGATTCCTGTGATTGCTTCCGGCGGCGCCGGGACGAAGGATCATTTTTATGATGCCCTGACAAAGGGAAAAGCGGATGCGGTTCTTGCGGCATCCCTGTTTCACTATAAAGAACTTGAGATTATGGATCTGAAGAACGATCTGGCAGCGAGGGGCGTATCTGTGCGGCGATAGCACGGTGCGCCCACACTGCTGTCTGTGAAAAAAGGAGTAGTGGGATATGTCGATGATTGACAATGACTGGCTTCCGGCAATCCAGGGGGAATTCCGAAAGCCGTATTACCGGGAATTATACACATTTGTGCGGGAGGAATACAGCAGAACAGTGGTCTACCCGCCGGCGGAGGATATCTTTAATGCCTTTCATTTTACGCCGCTTAGTGAGGTGAAGGTGCTTCTGTTGGGGCAGGACCCCTATCACAATGTAAATCAGGCACATGGTCTTTCGTTTTCCGTGCTGCCGGAGCAAAAGGAGATCCCGCCCTCCCTGCAGAACATTTATAAGGAACTGCATGATGATCTGGGCTGTTACATTCCGAATAACGGTTATCTGAAAAAATGGGCAGATCAGGGAGTGCTTCTGCTCAACACCGTCCTCACCGTGCGCGCGCACCAGGCGAATTCCCATCAGGGAAGAGGCTGGGAGCAGTTCACTGATGCGGTCATCCAGGCGGTAAATGCCCAGGATCGTCCGATTGTGTACCTCCTCTGGGGCAGACCGGCGCAGTCCAAAATACCGATGCTTATGAATCCGAAGCATCTGATCTTAACGGCACCGCATCCGAGCCCTCTCTCGGCATACCGGGGATTTTTCGGGTGCCGGCATTTCAGCAAGGCAAATGCGTTTCTTGAGGAGCATGGAATCGCACCGATAGACTGGCAAATTGAGAATATTTAGTGTATAATATACTTACAATAAAAGCAGACAGGAGGTATTGGTTATGCGTGTAAAAGCAATTATGATGCCTTTCAGTAAGCTGGCGTGTATCAGCGTGGAGAATACGGTAGAAGAGGCAATGAAGATTATCGACGAGCAGGGACTTCTCTCGCTTCCGGTAGTGGACGGACAGCAGTTTGTGGGTGTTTTGTCCAAACAGTTTTTGTTTGAGGAATTTTTCCGGAACTATACAGGGACCAGAGAAGAATTTGCACAGCGAAAAGTGATGGAGTTCATGAAGACAAGAATTGAGACCATCGGTGAGAATACACGGATTGAGGAAGCGGCAGCAATGTTTATCACCTCCAAAGTTCGTTTTATTCCGATCACGAACGAGCAGAACAAGCTGCTTGGAATCGTGACGCAGCAGGCGGTATTCAAGGAATATCAGAAGATCTTTGGTAACAAACACAATTCCATGGCAATCTACACGTATGATATCCGAGGTGTGCTCGGCAAGATCTGTGAGCTGATTGCTAAGGAGGGCGGAGACATCTGCAACATGATGGTGATTCCGACGGATGTTATGGATCTGGCAGAGATCTTTCTTCGGGTGGAAGCACCGGATTTTGAGCGTGTGGTACGCGCGTTAGAGCGCCACGGTTATGATGTGCGTGATGTGAAGTATAATGATCAGAAATAATACAGAACGGATGGATCTGGAATAGAAGAGAGGGGTGCCGCGCATGTGCGGTGCCCCTCTCTGTCTGCATAAAAGGGAGCTCCCTAAAATGAGGAGTGCCCAGACACTCTCGCGCCTGGGCTATTATGAAAAAATTATCAAATATATTGTAACGAATTGTCTTGTTTTTTGATAATTTTATTGTAGCAATAAGATATGAATAAACTATGAACAATAGTTAAACATTTTAATAAGGACAAGCACCAGAAAATGCTTGAAAAATCTAAGGTTTCGGGCTAAAATGACGATATAGAATATGAGGTAACAAGAAGGTATTGTGCACAAATGCAACAGCCGGATCAACATTCTGACACGGAGGTCAGATGCTTTTTTTCAAAGGAGTGATAGAGTATGGCAAGTATTTCAGGATATGATTCATCGTCACTGGGCGTGTTATTTTCTAGTCTGAACCGGAACAATACAACTTCCTCTCTGCTGGGAGGCGGAAGCGATCTGCTCGGAATCAATTATTCCGATTATGCGACGATCCGCAACGGAAGCTATTTCAAGCTTTTGAGTGCCTATTACAGCAAGTCGGATTCCACGGACAGCGCCACGAAGGTCAGCCCGTCGATTTCAACCGCGAAGGATGACGCGAAGACACTGACCCGGATTGAGAGTGCGGCGGAGAGTACGGAGAAGTCGCTTTCCAAGCTGACAGCAACCGGAAAGGATTCTGTGTTCAACAAAGTGGAGAAGACCGCGGAGGACGGCACGAAGACGCAGGAGTATGACCGTGATGCCATCTATAAGGCGGTGAAGTCGTATGTGGATGATTACAATTCACTGCTGGATCGGGCGGACGATTCTAAGACGAAGAGCATTCTGCGTGCGGCGAACTCTTTGAAGAGCAATGCCAGAGCGAATGAGAAGACGTTGGAGAAGGCGGGCATTACCGTGGATGCCGACGGCAGACTTTCCGTGGACGAGAAGAGCTTTGAGAAGGCGGATATGGACAAGCTGAAGTCACTGTTTACAACGCACGGATCTTATGCGACGCAGACGAATGTGGATCTCCTGAAGATCGCATCCAACGCGAAGAGTGAAGCGGCGAAGGCGAATACCTACAGCAAGAATGGTATGTATACTTATAATTACAGCACCGGAGATCTTTACAATTCCGGAATTTAACATTGGAAGACACGAAGAGATGAGGCTGCCATACCGTAAGGTGTGGCAACCTCATATGTTTGTTGGCAGGAGCGGGCATGGCAGGAAAAAAAGTAGTAGTCGGTATGTCGGGCGGAGTGGATTCTTCCGTGGCGGCATATTTGTTAAAACAGCAGGGATATGATGTGATCGGAGTCACAATGCAGATCTGGCAGGATGAGGATCAGTTTACACAGGCGGAGAGCGGCGGATGCTGTGGACTCTCGGCGGTGGATGACGCACGCAGGGTGGCGGATCGTCTGGAGATTCCGTATTATGTGATGAATTTCAAGCGCGAGTTCAAGAAGAATGTCATGGATTATTTTACAGCGGAGTATTTAAAAGGGCGCACGCCGAATCCGTGTATTGCATGCAACCGCTATGTGAAATGGGAATCCCTGCTTCAAAGGAGTTTGGAGATCGGAGCCGATTACATTGCGACCGGCCACTACGCGCGCGTGGAACAGCTTTCCAACGGAAGATATGCTATCCGCAACTCCGTGACGGCGGCAAAGGATCAGACCTACGCGCTGTTTAATCTCACGCAGAAGCAGCTCTCCCATACCCTCATGCCGGTAGGAGATTACACAAAGGATGAGATCCGTGCGATTGCGGAAGACATCGGACTGATGGTTGCACATAAAAAGGACAGCCAGGAGATCTGTTTTATACCGGACAATGATTATGCCGGATTTATAGACAGAGAGTGCGGGGAAATGGTTCCGCCGCCGGGCAACTTTGTGTCGGTGGACGGAGAGATTTTAGGGCGGCACAAGGGAATTACACATTATACGATCGGACAGCGCAAAGGACTCGGGATTGCGTTCGGCTATCCGGTGTTTGTGACAGAGATACGCCCGGAGACAAACGAGGTGGTTCTTGGAAGCGATAAAGATGTGTATACAAACCGGCTGTATGCAAATCAGCTGAACTTTATGGCGCTCTCCGACATTGAGGAGCCGGTTCGCCTGAAGGCAAAGATCCGGTACTCGCATGCGGGAAGCTGCTGCACCGTGCGGCGCACCGGTGCGGATGAGATCTGCTGTGAATTTGAAGAGCCGGTGCGCGCCGTGACACCGGGACAGGCAGTGGTGCTGTACGACGGAGACTATGTCGCGGGAGGCGGCGTGATCACACACGCTTAAGCGCCTGCATCACAGGGCAAACGTGTGGATTGCATGCGCGACGCCGCTGTTTTCATTGGAGCGCGTCACAAAGTCTGCGATCTCCTTCACTTCCGGCAGGGCATTTTCCATGGCGACGCCGATCGCTGCGGTTTTTAAAATGTCGATGTCGTTCTGGGTGTCGCCGCAGGCAAGCGTCTCTTCGATATCGACGCCGAGGTGCGAACAGAGCAGGGTGAGACCGTTTCCTTTGGTGACGCCCGCTCTGGTGAATTCCAGATTGTGGTAGCCGCCGGAGAGAAAGGTGATCTCGGGGTGCTCTGACAGGATCTGCATCACTTCGTCGCGGTAGAGAAAAGTGCCGTCCTCCTGCGGATAAAAATTCAGCGTCATCTTCTGGACGTTCAGATTGTGGACGCGGATATAGGCAGCGAGATCATCGGTGAAGGTTCTGGTCCGGTGAATGTAGCGTTTGATTGATGTGGGCATGTCCAGGCAGTCGATCTTTCCCTCACAGGAACGCTGGCTGAAGCCGTCGCCATTGATAAAAGCATCCATATGGATGCTCTTTTTTTGCAGTTCTTCGATGATGGGGCATACAAGCGCAGGCTCCATCGCAGATTCATGGATGCAGAGGCGGTCCGGCAGATGATAGACGGCAGCACCGTTGGAGGTGATGGCATAGGAGACGCCGAGACCGGATAAAAGTGTGACGGGAAGCCCGGCGTAAGGGCGTCCGGTCGATATGGCAACGTGAATTCCGCGGGAGGAAGCTTCGCGAATGGCGTCCTGATCCTCCTTTGAGATCTCACTTTGTCCGTTAAAAAGAGTGCCGTCCATATCGAGGGCAATCAGACTGACAGGCTGTTTCATAGTCGAGTATCCTTTCTGTAAATGTATCTACAGAATGATACAATAAAATGGGAAAACAATCAAGAAACGGCGGTGCCGTGGCGCGGATTGCAGGAAACATTGGAAAATACTTGCACCCGGCATGGGGAAATGGTAAGATGTGGCTTGATAAGCAAGAACGGATGATAGAGAGGATACGGGAATGACCAGAGAGGAATTTGCGACACTTGTGGGAAGCAGACCGGTGATATTGGACGGCGCGACAGGAACGAATCTGCAGAAAGCAGGAATGCCGGTCGGGGTCTGCCCGGAGCAGTGGATTCTGGAGAACCCGGGGGTTCTGATAGAATTGCAGGAGCGCTATGTGGAGGCGGGCACCGATATTTTGTTCGCGCCCACCTTTACGGCAAGCCGGATCAAGCTGGAGGAGTACGGACTGGAGAATTCTCTGGTGCAGATGAACCGTGAGCTGGTGGCACTCTCAAAGCGCGCGGCAGGCGGCAGGGCATATGTGGCGGGCGATCTGACGATGACGGGACGGCAGCTTTATCCGCTCGGCGATCTGATGTTTGAAGATCTGGTGGAAGTGTATAAGGAGCAGGCGAAGGTGATCTGCGAGGCGGGAGCGGATCTTTTTGTCGTGGAGACCATGATGAGTCTTCAGGAATGCCGTGCTGCGGTTATTGCTATCCGCGAGGTGTGTGATCTCCCGATTATGGTGTCGCTGACCTACAATGAGGATGGGCGGACGCTCTACGGAACTGATCCGGCAACTGCGGTGATTGTGCTGCAGAGCCTCGGAGCGGATGCTGTGGGATTGAACTGTTCCACCGGACCGGAGGCGATGATTGATCCGGTACAGCAGATGGCGGAGTATGCGACGATTCCGCTTCTGGCAAAGCCGAATGCCGGTATGCCGGAGCTCTGTGACGGCGTGACCGTGTATCGTACCACGCCGGAGGAGTTTGCGTCAGTCGGCGCGAAGCTTGTGGAGGCGGGCGCGGCGATTATCGGTGGATGCTGCGGCACGACACCGGAGCATATCCGTGCATTAAAGCAGGCGGTGGGTTCCATGCCGGTGCATATGCCTCTCACAAAGAAAAGACGTATGCTCGCCTCGGAGCGGATGCATGTGGAGATCCGGCTTGACGGTAAGTTCATGGTGATCGGAGAGCGGATCAATCCGACAGGAAAGAAAAAGCTGCAGGCGGAGTTAAAAGAGGGAAGTCTTAGTATGGTGCGGACCATGGCGACGGAGCAGGAGGAGAACGGCGCACAGATTCTGGACATCAATATGGGAATGAACGGAATTGACGAAAAGCAGATGATGTTAGACGCCATCTATGAAGTGACTTCCACGGTAGATCTGCCGCTCTGCATCGATTCCAGCCATGTGGATATCATCGAGGCGGCGTTGCGCATCTATCCGGGACGTGCGCTTGTCAATTCCATTTCTCTGGAAAAAGAAAAGATCGAGTATCTGCTGCCGATCGCGAAGAAGTACGGTGCCATGTTTATTTTGCTGCCGCTCTCGGACGAGGGGCTGCCGAAGGATTCTGCAGAAAAGCACGGGATCATCCGCGAGATCTTAAGACGCGCGGAAGCGATCGGCATGGGAAAAGAGGACATTGTGGTGGACGGACTGGTGGCGACGATCGGTGCCAATCCGAAGGCGGCGCTGGAGTGTTTTGAGACATTTTCTTTCTGCAAAAATGAGATGGAACTGCCGACGGTCTGCGGACTGTCCAACATTTCGTTCGGACTTCCGGAGCGCTCCTATGTCAACACGGCATTTCTCACAATGGCGATCGGAAATGGCCTTACGATGGCGATTGCAAATCCTTCCCAGGAACTTCTGATGAATGCGGCATTTGCATCGGACATGCTTCTGAACAAGGAGGAGAGCGGCATCCGCTATATCGGGCGCATGAATTATCTGTCCGAGAAGCATGAGGGCATGGAACATGTGTGGGTACCTGTCGGGACGGCGAAGGGCGCTGCCGTGAAAGGTACTGCCGCGGGACAGGCGGGAAACGCAGGCGGCGCAAAAGATTCCGGGAACGCGAATGAGGCGCGCAGTGCGGTTTTTACGGCGGTTTTAAAGGGCAATAAGAATCATATTTTAGACGAGGTCAAACATGCGTTAGACACCGGGGAGAAGCCGGATGACATCATCAACGGACATCTGATCCCGGCGATCAACGAGGTCGGCGAGCTGTTCGACAAGCAGAAGTATTTTCTGCCGCAGCTGATTTCTTCTGCGAATACGATGAAGGTGGCGATCGAATATTTAGAGCCGATGTTAGCACGCTCGGACAAGGAGCCGAAGGCAACGCTCGTCGTGGCGACCGTGGAGGGTGATATCCATGACATCGGGAAGAATCTTGTGGTGCTGATGTTGAAAAATTACGGGTATCATGTGATTGATCTGGGAAAAGATGTCCCGGCAGATTTGATTGTAGATACTGCAATGAAAGAAAACGCAAGGGTGATAGGGCTCTCCGCGCTGATGACGACGACGATGATGCGCATGAAGGACGTGGTGGAGCTTGTCAAAGAGCGCGGATGTACGGCGAAGGTTGTCATCGGCGGTGCGGCGATCACGGAAAGCTTTGCGGAGGAGATCGGTGCGGACGGCTATTCCAAGGATGCGGCGGAATGTGTGAAACTGGTGGATCGTCTGTTGGAGGAAGAGTAGAAGGCGAAAAGCGGTCTTTTCCGCCTTCAAACTGCCCCGGGAAAATAGATGCAAAAAAATAGAAAAAAAGTGTTGACTTTTTGCAATACGGATAGTATACTAATCAAGTCGGTTGCGGTAGCGACCGATGAATATGGGATCTTAGCTCAGCTGGGAGAGCATCTGCCTTACAAGCAGAGGGTCATAGGTTCGAGCCCTATAGGTCCCATAGATATAAATATAATATGGCGGAATAGCTCAGTTGGCTAGAGCACACGGTTCATACCCGTGGTGTCGAGAGTTCAAATCTCCCTTCCGCTACTAGAGAGTCCTCGGGAATACAAGTAGTTGTGTGTCCGGGGATTTTTGTTCTTTCATAGGAAAAGGCTTGAAAGTGAGGGTATCATGAGAGTAGGAATGGGTTACGACGTGCATAAACTGGTTGAGGGCAGAGATCTGATCATCGGCGGTGTCAGGATCCCGCATACGCTTGGTCTGCTCGGACATTCGGATGCGGATGTGCTGCTTCATGCGATTATGGATGCGCTTTTGGGCGCGGCGGGATTAGGCGATATCGGAAAGCATTTTCCGGACACTGATCCGCAGTATAAGGGAATTTCCAGTATGAAGCTGCTCTCCCATGTGGCGGAATTGATCCGGGAGAAGGGCTATGTGGTGGAGAACATTGATGCGACGATCATTGCGCAGAAGCCGAAGATGCGCCCGCATATCCCGCAGATGGAGGAAAACATCGCGGGAACGCTCGGCATCAGCACGGATCAGGTCAATGTCAAGGCGACCACGGAGGAGGGACTTGGCTTTACCGGAACGGAGGAAGGGATTTCCTCACAGGCGATCTGCGCGCTTTCCAGTTTTTATGAGGGAAGTTTTACTGTGGCGGACTCTGCGGCGGGCTGCGCGGGCTGCGGCGGCTGCGGACGAAACGTACAATGAGCTAAGAAGAACTCAGGCGGCTGCAGACGAAACATGCAGTGAAAAAAGATTGACAAAAACACAGGAAGTGCATAAACTATAGTAGGCAGGAGAGGTATCTTCTGCCGGTAAAAAGATGAATTGGAAAAGCGAAGATCGGAAAGAGTAAGGATTCGGACATTCGTCAGAGAGAGACTGTCACCGGCTGAAAGCAGTCTTGGAAGAGAGAATCCCCAAGTGCCTCCGTGAGCTGATCCGGCGAGAGTCATCTGCACCGCAGGATGCAGGGATGCCGTAGCCGGGTACGTCTGGCATACGTTACATGCGTCAAGTGAAATCATATGATTTTAGTAGAGTGGAACCGCGGATCATTTCGTCTCTAGGAGACGGATGATCCTTTTTTGTAATAGGAAACTTTGTTCTGGTTTGTATGTGGAAAGGAATGGGAAGAGATGGGTATCCTAAGGTATATGAAGGAAGAGTTTCAGGTAATCAAGGAACGCGATCCGGCGATCAAAAGTCCGATGGAAGTTTTGCTTTATCCGACATTTCATGTTATGCTAAGCTACAGAAGGGCGCATAAGCTTTATCTCAAAGGGCATTATTTCTGGGCGCGGTTTATTTCGCAGCGCGCAGCCAGGAAAACAGGCATTGAGATCCATCCGGGAGCGACGATCGGCAAGGGATTTTTTATCGATCACGGAAGCGGCGTCATCATCGGCGAGACGTCGATCATCGGAGATAACGTGACGCTGTATCAGGGCGTGACACTTGGCGGTACCGGCAAGGAGACCGGAAAGCGCCATCCGACGATCGGGAACAATGTCATGATCAGTGCCGGGGCGAAGATTATCGGTTCTTTTACAGTCGGGGATAATTCCAAGATCGGCGCCGGAAGCGTCGTCATCGAGGAAGTGCCGCCGAACTGTACCGTGGTCGGAGTGCCGGGACGCGTTGTAAAGCGTGACAATATCAGGACACCGCAGGATGACATGGATCAGGTGCATCTTCCGGACCCTGTGAAGGAGGATATCACCGTGCTGCAGCATGAGAATGCCGAACTGGTGAACCGTGTGCTGGATCTGGAAAAAGAAGTGCGTATTTTAAGCACGGGAGCCGGAGCGTCACAGGAATAATAAGAATAAAAAGAAACGGAGAATACCAAAGTGGAGAATAAGTTCAAATTTTACAATACACTGACAAGAAATATCGATACGGTGATTCCGCATGAGGATGGAAAGATTGCCATGTATACCTGCGGACCAACGGTATATCATTACGCGCATATCGGCAATCTGCGCAGCTACATCATGGAGGACGTGCTGGAAAAAGCACTGCGTTATGTGGGCTACGATGTAAAACGTGTCATGAATATCACGGACGTGGGACACCTTTCCTCCGATGCGGATACCGGTGAGGATAAGATGTTAAAAGGTGCGAAGCGCGAGCACAAGACGGTGATGGAGATTGCGAAGTTTTACACGGACGCGTTTTTCGATGACTGCAAAAAGTTAAATATCAAGCGTCCGGACGTTGTGGAGCCGGCAACCAACTGCATCCCGGAGTTTATTCACATGATCGAGGTGCTGCTGGAGAAGGGCTGCGCTTATGTGGCAGGCGGAAATGTCTATTTTGACACTTCCAGGCTGGACGACTATTATGTTTTTTCTTCCCAGAGCGAGAAAGAACTGTTAGTCGGTGTGCGCGACGATGTGGAGGAGGACGTCAATAAGCGGAACAAAAATGATTTCGTTCTGTGGTTTACAAAGTCCAAATTCGAGGATCAGGCGCTCAAATGGGATAGTCCGTGGGGCGTGGGATACCCGGGATGGCATATCGAGTGTTCCTGCATCAGCATCAAGCATCTGGGTGAATATATGGATATCCACTGCGGCGGCGTGGACAATATTTTTCCGCATCACACCAACGAGATCGCACAGTCCGAGAGCTATCTGGGACACAAGTGGTGCGGTTACTGGTTTCATGTGAACCACTTAAACGACAAGTCGGGCAAGATGAGCAAGTCGAAGGGGGATTTCCTTACGGTGTCGCTTCTGCAGGAAAAAGGATACGATCCGATCGTGTACCGTATGTTCTGCCTGCAGTCCCACTACAGAAAGCCGCTTGAGTTTTCCTACGAGGTGCTGGACAACATGAGCGTTGCCTACAAAAAGCTTGTGAAGAGAATCGCGGATCTGAAGGCGGACGGCACAGTGGATGAGGGTAAATTTGCAGAGTACAAGGAAAAATTCTGTGATGCCATTTCCAATGACCTGAACACTTCCATGGCGATTACAATCGTCTATGACCTGCTCAAGGATGATACCTTAAACGATGCGACCAAGCGCGCACTGGCGGAGGATTTTGACCGCGTGCTCTCCTTGAATCTGACGACGGCGAAGGTGGAGAATCCGGCGGAAGACACAGAGGTGGATGCAGAGCTTGAGGCATATATTTTAGAAAAGATCGAGGAGCGCAAAGCTGCCAAGAAGGAGAAGGATTTTGCAAAGGCGGACGCGATCCGGGATGATCTTCTGGCAAAAGGAATTGTGTTAAAGGACACACGCGAGGGTGTGATCTGGCATAAAGCGTGAGTCGGAGAGGAAGCTGGTATGGGAAGAGGAATCGATTCTTATATTAAGGAACAGTTCGGGATTGCGGAAGTCGATATCCGCACCTACTCACCGCTGACACTGGCTTATATCGGTGACGGGATCTATGATCTCGTCATCCGTTCTGTTGTCGTGGGAAAAGGGAATACCAGAGCGGGAGAACTGCACAAACGGACCAGCCAGATTGTCAAGGCGCACACGCAGGCCGAGATGATGGAGGTGCTTCTGCCGCTTCTGACAGAGGAGGAAGCGGACATTTACCGGCGCGGCAGAAATGCCAAGTCGCCGACGATGGCAAAGAATGCGACGATGTCCGACTACCGCAAGGCCACCGGGTTTGAGGCGCTGATGGGATGGCTGTACTTGCAGGATGAGTTTGAGCGCCTGGTGGAACTGGTAAAGACCGGTGTGGACGGGCTGCATTTGAAGCTATAGAGCGTCTGCCGTAGTCAGAGGAAGCAGAAGGCGGAAATATAGAGCGTCTGCCATAGGCAGAGGATGCTACAGGCAGCAGAAAGAGTCTGCCGGAAGCAGAGAGAAAAGGAGAATACATGGGATACGAGGAATTAAAAATAGAGGGACGCAATGCGGTGCTTGAGGCGTTTCGTTCCGGCAAGACGATCGACAAGCTTTTTGTGCTGGACGGCTGTCAGGACGGACCGGTGCGCACGATCGTAAGAGAGGCAAAAAAGCATGATACCATTATTCATTTTGTGGAAAAAGAACGTCTGGATCAGCTCTCGGAGACGAAGAAACACCAGGGTGTGATCGCGGTGGCGGCAGCGTATGAATATGCGGAAGTGGACGACATTCTGGAGATCGCAAGAGAAAAGGGAGAGCCGCCGTTCCTTTTTCTGCTGGATAATATTGAGGACCCGCACAATCTCGGGGCGATCATCCGTACCGCGAACCTCTGCGGAGCACACGGGGTCATTATTCCAAAGCGCAGGGCGGTGGGACTGACCGCGACTGTGGCAAAGACGTCCGCCGGCGCGCTAAACTATACGCCGGTTGCCAAGGTGACGAATCTGACGGCGACGATCAAGGAGTTAAAGGAGCAGGGCATCTGGTTTGTCTGCGCGGATATGGGCGGCACGCAGATGTATGACCTGGATCTGAAGGGACCGATCGGTCTTGTAATCGGAAGCGAGGGCGAGGGTGTCAGCAAGCTGGTGCGCGAAAACTGTGATTATGTGGCTTCCATTCCGATGAAGGGTGACATTGATTCTCTGAATGCTTCCGTAGCAGCCGGTGTGCTTGCCTATGAGATCGTCAGACAGCGGATGATGTAAGATGACAAAGCAGGCATAGACTGGCAGATTTTTATGCTGCGGAAAATACAGCCGTGCGCGGAGAGTTCAGGCAGCGCAGCCGTGCGCGGAAAGTTCAGGCGGCATGGCAGGGCAGAGCAGAGAGGGAAGACGGAGGAAGACGTGGACGAATATCAGAAGCTGGCGGATGAAGAACTCATCCAGAAACTGCGCGGGGGCGACGAGCGGATCATGGATTATATCCTTGAAAAGTACAAGCCGTTGGTGCTTCGTAAGGCAAATGCAATGTTTTTGATTGGCGGAGATACGGATGATCTGATTCAGGAGGGGATGATCGGATTGTTTAAGGCGATCCGGGATTACCGGTCTGACAGGGAGGCATCCTTTTTCCATTTTGCGGAGCTGTGCATCAACCGACAGCTCTACAGCGCGGTGGAGGCGTCCAACCGGAAAAAACATGTCCCCCTGAACACGTATGTGTCTTTTTATTCCCAGACCACGGAGGAGGGAAAATCCCTGGCGGAGACGCTTCTCACCGACCAGATGGACGATCCGGAACAGCTCGTGATCGAGCAGGAGAATTTTACCGCTTTCTGGGAGCAGCTGCGGGAACAGTTAAGCGCGCTCGAGCGCCAGGTTTTAGATGCATATCTGGAGGGAAAAAACTACCGCCAGATAGCGGAGGAACTCGGGAAAAGTCCTAAGACAATCGACAATGCTCTCTCGCGTATCAAGGGAAAGATCCGGCAGAGATAGAGAGAAGGCAAAAAGGACATTTTGCAAAAAAGAGCAGGAAATGAACAACCGGTTATGCAAAATTTTGCGGAAACAAAAGAACTAGTCCTAAGGTACTGTATAAAATGTATAGAAATGAAATAGAAGTTTTGTGAAGTTTGTGCACACTTCTTTGCGCAGTCATGGTACTATAATAACCGTAAAAACCCCCCAATACATTATATATAGTTTTTGCTATACCCCATAGTAAAAATACCTTCTCCTAAAAGGGCAGCCAGTGATGGCTGTTCTTTTTTTGTTATGGAAAAGAGCAGTTCTGAGGAAAGGGAGATTGACAGAAGCATAGAATTGAGATAAGGTGTTAGAGGAAAAAGAATATATCGCAGAGGGACTGTGCGCATGCGCAAACGGTTGAGAAGGTTAAAACCTGACTCTTGGAACCTGTCAGTTAATACTGTCGTAGGGAGCGAATGATGGATCAGATAGTTTGTGGAATCCGGCGTCACTGCGACGCCGGATTTTTTTCGTACACCCTCTGCAGAAATGGAGCAGAAAAATATGGAACAGTATGCAACACAGATGGAAGCAGCACGCAAGGGAATTGTGACAGAGGAGTTAAAGAAGGTTGCGGCGAAGGAGCGCATGACCACAGAGGAGCTGATGCCGCTCGTTGCGGAGGGAAAGGTGGTCATCTGCGCGAACAGGCATCACAAATGCATTGACCCGGAGGGTGTCGGCTCGATGCTGCGGACGAAGATAAATGTAAATCTCGGAATCTCCAGAGACTGTAAGGATTATGATGTGGAGATGGAAAAAGTGATGGCGGCAGTTGACATGGGAGCGCATGCGATCATGGATCTCTCCTCGCACGGGAACACCATTCCGTTCCGGAGAAAACTGACGGCGGAATGTCCGGCTATGATCGGAACCGTGCCGGTATATGATTCTGTAATTCACTATCAGAGGGATCTTGCGACACTGACCGCAAAGGATTTTATTGATGTGGTACGCCTGCATGCCGAGGATGGCGTGGATTTTGTGACGCTGCACTGCGGAATCACGCGCAAGACGATCGAGCAGATCAGGAAGCACAAGAGAAAAATGAATATTGTATCCAGAGGCGGTTCACTGGTGTTTGCGTGGATGTGTATGACCGGAGAGGAGAATCCGTTTTACGAGTACTACGATGAGATTCTTGAGATCTGCCGGGAGCATGATGTGACGATCTCTCTGGGCGATGCCTGCAGACCGGGCTGTCTGGCGGATGCGTCCGATGTGTGTCAGATTGAGGAACTGGTGCGGCTGGGAGAACTTACAAAGCGTGCCTGGGCAAGAGATGTGCAGGTCATGGTAGAGGGACCGGGGCACATGCCGATGGATCAGATTGCAGCGAATATGAAGATTCAGCAGACGATCTGCATGGGAGCACCGTTTTATGTACTGGGACCGCTTGTAACGGACATTGCGCCGGGGTACGACCATATCACTTCCGCGATCGGAGGAGCGATCGCCGCGCAGAACGGAGCTGCATTTTTGTGCTATGTGACACCGGCGGAGCATCTGGCGCTTCCGAATGTGGAGGATGTCAAGCAGGGTATCATTGCATCGAAAATTGCGGCGCATGCGGCAGACATTGCCAAGGGCGTGCGGGGCGCAAGAGAGATCGACGACAAGATGGCAGACGCACGCCGTGTGCTGGACTGGGATGCACAGTGGGAATGTGCGATTGATCCCGAGACCGCAAAACAAATCCGCGAGGACCGCAAACCGGAGCACGAGGACACCTGTTCCATGTGCGGAAAATTCTGTGCAGTGCGCAGCATGAACAAGGCGCTTGCGGGTGAGTACATCGATATTTTATAAAAACAGAACACGGGAAAGTGAAGAAGCGTCAGCGGAAAAACAACATTGCAGTATAAATGCGGAATGTGGTACAATAAAAAAGGATTCTGTCAGCAGGAGAATGAATGGGAAAAATTTATTTGGTTGACAGTGAGAATGTAGGAGATATATGGGTGCCGCTTCTGGTATCCTCGCAGGAAGATGACGAGGTTCTTGTATTTTATACGACAAAGAGCCCACATATGAATTATGAAAATGTGAGGATGCTCAAGGAGACGGAAAAGGAAGCAGACTTTATTAAGTGTTTTGAGGGAAGCAATGCGCTGGATTTCCAGTTGGTATCGGAGCTTGGCTATCGCCTGAGCCAGAACGCGGCCAGGGAGTATGTCATTGTATCAAATGATACGGGATTTGACGCTGCGGTGCGCTACTGGTCAGCGCGGAAAATGCCGGTGAGCCGTTTGAGCGGAAAGGAATGCCACAGAATGCTGACAGAGAAAAAGCAGCGCGTGGCAAAGGAATCCGAGGCGGCAGCAGAGCCGGAACAGGAACAGAGCAGAGCGGCTGGAGCGGAAGCGGAAGCAGAGCAGGTTCGGGAGACTGGCCAGGAAGCAGAAGCAGAGCGGATTCGGGAGACCGGACCGGAAGCGGAAGCAGAGCGGGTTCGGGAGACTGGCCAGGAAGCGGAAGCAGAGCAGGTTCGGGAGATTGGCCCGGAAGCGGAAGCAAAGCGTGGCAGAGAGCAGTCAAAGAAGCCAGGGTCATCCAAGAAGTCAGAACCGTCGAAAGCCGGCGGTAAGGCAGGAGAATCCGGGAATCCGGAAGCGTCCGGAAAGGCTGGAAATGCAGAGGAATCCGGGAAGGCAGAAGTGACCGGAAAGGCTGAGGATGCAGAGATATCCGGGAAGTCGGAACCGGAAGAAAACGCTGGGCTGGCAGAGGAATCCGGGAAGGCTGAGCCGGCAGAGAAGACCGGCAGGGCAAAACGGTCAAGAAAGTCAGCGAAAGCAGTCAGAGCAGAAAAGTCTGAGCGTATGTCAGAACCGGATCGTTCGGAAAAGTCACAGAAGAGTGACAAAGCAAAGACGCAGAACGCAGGGAATGAGAAGCCGGATCTGACGGAGGAACAATCCGGACAAATGACAGCAATGATGGATTTGAAAGAAGAAATGTCAGGGAATCCACAGAGTGTGTCAAATGCTACGGACCAGAGCGAAGCGCCAGTAAAGTTTGGACTGGATCTGAATGCAGAGAGAGCAATTTTAAAGACATTGTGTGCCTGCATCAGCAAGGAAAATCTGGTGGATTTTCACAATGCACTGGTTGCGCTTCTCGGCGAGGAAGAAGGCAAGCGGCTGTATCAGGAACTGAAGACGAATGCAGAGTATGCGTCTTACTGGTCAGAACTTCCGGCTTATGGCTTAAAAGAAAAGTTTGACATGTACTGCAAAATGGTTTTTGACCACAGTGAATATGCAAAGGAACCGCCGGAAGATTTTTCGGGATTCCTCTATCAGGCAAACGGAAAGCGAAAGAATCTCAATTCTCTCCGCGCAGCATTGCAGGGGCACTATGGCAAAGACAAGGGAATGAAATATTATTCCCTGTTCAAGTCACACATTAAGATGATGAATCGCATGTAGTAAAGGAGAAGTTGACAGAATCTGGGTATTCAACAGGAATACGCAAAACGCCTCACCGGATGGTGAGGCGTTTTGTACGTTTATCATTTTATAAAAAGAAGGAGAAGTCGGTAAGATGTGGGGTACTTACCGGCCATATTATGAAAAAGAAATTGTGTCAATGGGGATTTCCTCTTGACAATGATTAAGATACCGGATAAATGTGAAAAAGGTATGAAGCAGTGTTGAAAAATGTGTGAAGAATCGTCAAACAAATTGGAATCCGGGGCTGATAGAAGGAAAAGGCGAAGTTCCAGAGGAGAAAAATCGCGTGCCAGACCCGTAGAGAATGGAAAAAGGTTGACATAATGCCAGAAGAGAAGAACACCCCGGGTCTGAGAAGAGAAAAAGTGCGAACCAGACCCGTATAGAAGCAAAAATTGGGTCCCAGAGCAGAAAAAGTGCGTGCCAGACCCGGAAAGAATGGAAAAAGGTTGACATAATGCCGGAAGGAAAGAGCAACCCGGGTCTGAGACGAGAAAAAGTGCGAACCAGACCCGCATAGAAGCAAAAATTGGGTCCCAGAATAGAAAAAGTATCGCTGAGACCCGCAGGACGAGAAAAGTTTTTCTACTTCCCCCTTGGACACGAGATAGCATTAACGCCTCAACCGTATATTCCCCCTCATCCAGACTTCCATCACAATACATTTGTCATAATACCGTAACACTGTAACACCATAGCACAAAAAAGCGCAAACCCTTTCATTCAAGGATTTGCGCTTCTTCTCAATGAAGCTGCTGACGGGAATCGGACCCGTGACCTCCGCACTACCAATGCGACGCTCTACCGACTGAGCCACAGCAGCATCTGTGTGAGTTGCCTCAGCACTTGTACTACTATACACTACGAAGTGGCAGTTGTCAAGATAATAATTCTAAATAATTCTTTAGAAATTTTTCGGGTATTTCTGCGGGGAATTTTGCGGCAGATCAGGTAAAATGTAATCAATGCACGGGGAGGCGTGTGATTCTGCGGCGGATGTGTTATGATAGCAGAAAAGAGAACAAGAGCAGGAGCGGAAAAATGGAACAATATAACATTTTAATTGTTGAGGATGATAAAGAAATCAGGGACGGAATTGAAATCTTTTTAAAGAGTCAGAATTACAACGTATTCAAGGCGGCAGACGGCGTGGAAGGACTTGAGGTGATGGAGCGGGAGAAGATCTCGCTGGCGATCGTCGACATCATGATGCCGCGCATGGACGGCGTTACAATGACCATGAAGCTGCGGGAAAAATATGACTTTCCGGTCATTATGCTCTCGGCGAAGTCAGAGGAGACCGACAAGGTGATCGGGTTAAATATCGGGGCGGATGATTATGTGACCAAGCCGTTTACACCGTTGGAACTGATGGCGCGCGTCAATTCCCAGCTCCGCCGGTATACGCAGTTTGCAAACAGGAGTCCGAAGGAGGAAAAGAATGATCGGATTCATGTGATCGGAGGACTGGAACTGAATGAGGACACCGTGGAGGTGTTTGTGGATGGAAAACCGGTGAAGATGACGCCGATTGAGTTCAAGATACTTGCGCTCTTAATCCGGACACCGGGGCGTGTATATTCGGCGGACGAGATCTATGAGCGCGTGTGGAATGAAAAGGCGATCAATACCGATACGATTATGGTGCATGTGAGAAATATCCGGGACAAGATTGAGATCAATCCGAAAGATCCAAAATACTTAAAGGTGGTGTGGGGTGTTGGATATAAAATTGAAAAACAACAATAGAAACAACGGTGCCGGCAATAACAATGTCAGCGCAAATAACGATGCCAGCAGCAACAGTGGTGCCAGCAGAAATAACGGTGCCGGCAACAGCAGCAACAACAGCAATGCCGTAAACAGCAGCAAGCGGATTATCATAGCGATCGCGGGAATCATTTTTATCACGATCATTACCATGTGTTTTTTCCCGGTGGTGTACCGGACGGCTGAGAGACAGAAAGAGCAGCAGAAAGCGGAGATGATGCGCGAGTCCTCGGACAGCGTGGACAACGATACGGTACAGACACTCTATCAGGGCAGCTATGTCCTGTATGTAGAGCAGATGGAGCGGAGCGGGCAGGCAGATGCAGGCGGACTGTTTTTGAATCTGCCGACGGATGATGAAGATTACCAGTATGTAAAGGACACGGTAACCTCTACGCTTGACGAATGGAAAAGCCAGTTTGAGAGTGACAGCTGGAACATCGATTACTGTGTATACAAAAGCAGTGCTGACTGCGTGAAAAATACGGATCAGCCGCTCGAGACATGCGCGGATGGAACTGTGACGGAGAAGATAAAGCAGTATTATACGGACATCGTATGCTTATCCTTTGACAAAGAGGGCGCGCTGGAAGTGACACCGCTGTACGACGAAAATATCAGCGGCAGCGTTCTGATCAAGGCGTTTCAGAATGTAGACCGGGAAAATCTTTTGGGACAGTCGCTGGGCGGATATGTGGAAGCGGGTCAGTTGCAGGGACCGAAGGACTTTAAGGTGATCTTCGGGCTTCCGGTATCAACGAGCGATACGATTTCCTTGGGAGATCCGTATGAGGGTATGACAAATTACTGGGTGCAGGTGGTGTTAGTGTACCGTGCGTCTGGGGGAAGCATCCTGTTTCTGGTAAGCCTTGCTGCGGTGGCGGGATGGATGTTTCTTATGACGAGCAGGCGCATCTGGAACGAAGACATACCAATGCAGCGCCCGGGGAAATGGTATCTCATGGAGGTGGCGGTGATTGCTGTCTGCTGCATGGCATGTATGGAGGAAAACTTCTACGATATCATAAGAAGCTATTCCTATTACAGCGAAGGAGTGGATGTTTTACTTGGAAACAATGCCTGGAGAGCCATCTTACAGCTTGGACAGATGATTGTTCCGCTCCTGTTTTTGTATGGCATCTGGTATGCGGCGCTTCGCGTACTGCGTCCGGTATTTTCCATGGGAGTCAGGGAATATATCAGACAGTACAGCCTGATTTATCAGATTTTTCCGTGGTTGAAAAAATTGTGGAACACGTTCCGCTATGAGGTGGCGCATGTGGATTTTTCAGAAAAATCCACAAAGACGATCTGGAAAATCGTGCTGATCAACTTTGCGGTGCTGTCGCTCTGCTCGATGATGTGGTTTTTCGGCATCGGCGCGCTGATCGTGTACTCCATCTTTGTGTTCTGTTTTATCAAAAAATATTATGACAGGATCGGCAGAGACTATCAGGCGCTGCTGCGCAGTGTAAGCCGGATGGCGGACGGAGATCTGGACACGGAGATCACCGAGGATCTGGGAATATATGAGCCGATGAAGGTGGAACTTTCCAGGGTGCGTGACGGATTTAAGAAGGCGGTGGATGAGGAAGTGAAAAGCCAGCGAATGAAAACGGATCTCATCACGAACGTTTCCCATGATTTAAAAACACCGCTCACGGCGATCACAACCTACGTGGAACTGTTAAAGAAGGAGGACATCACGGAGGAGGAGCGCAGGTCATACATTGAGACGCTCGATAAAAAGAGCCAGCGGTTAAAAATATTGATCGAGGATCTTTTTGAGGTCAGCAAGGCGACCAGCAACAATATTGTGCTGCATCCGATGGAAGTCGACGTGGTGAATCTGTTAAAGCAGGTTGCGGTGGAGCATACGGAGCGCTTTGCGGCGATGGGACTTACGCTGCGCTGGGATGTGCCGGAGGAAAAAGTGATCGTGGTGCTCGACAATCAGAAGACATTCCGCATCTTTGAAAATCTGTTTGTCAATATTCAGAAATATGCGATGCCGCAGAGCCGCGTGTACGTGCAGGTGCACACATCCGGGGAGGCACCGGAGGAGTTCGTGGAGATCACGATCAAAAATATGTCGGCGACGGAACTGAATTTTGATCCGGAGGAGATCACGGAGCGCTTCGTGCGCGGCGATACTTCGCGCGGCACGGAAGGCTCGGGTCTGGGACTTGCGATTGCCAGAAGTTTTACCGAGGCGCAGGGCGGAAAACTGTCAATCGAGGTGGATGGTGATTTATTCAAGGTTGTAATCAGACTGAAATGTGGTACACTACAGGTAGAAAAAGAGATGGAGGTTTAAGACACATGGAATCAATGGATGATTACAAGGAGGAGTTAGAAGCTTCTTTCCGCAGAATCAGAGAGGGAGATATTTTAACCGGCACGGTGATCGATGTCAACGAGGAGGGCGTTACGCTTGACCTGAAATATTATGCACCGGGATTTATCAGTGCGGAGGAGATGAGCAGCGATCCGGATTTTTCACTGGCGGAGGCTGTGCATGTGGGGGATACGATCGAGGCGACCGTGATCCGGGTAGACGACGGCGCAGGCAACATTCTTCTCTCCCGCAGGGAAGCCAATGAAGAGCAGGCATGGGAGAAGCTCAAAGAGATGATGGAGGAGGGTACAACGGTAACCGTCCGCATCAAGGAGAGCGTGAAGGCAGGCGTTGTGGCATATCTTGAGGGGATCCGCGCGTTCATTCCGGCATCCCAGATCACATCCGCTTATGTGGAGGATACGGAGAGCTGGGTTGGAAAAGAGATTCCGGTCCGGGTCATTACGGTGGATGAGGAGCGTGAAAAACTCGTGCTTTCTGGAAAGGCGGTCGCACTCGAGGCAGAGGCGGAGGAGCGCAATCACAAGATCTCTATGATCGTGCCGGGAACCGTGCTTGAGGGAACTGTCGAGAGCCTGATGCCGTACGGCGCATTTATTGATCTGGGCAACGGACTGAGCGGACTGGTGCACATCTCACAGATCTGTGAGCGCAGAATCGGAAAGCCGTCCGAAGTGCTTAAGGTCGGAGAGAAGGTCAAGGCAAAGGTATTAAATACCAACGACAATAAGATCAGCCTGTCTATGAAGGCGCTGGCAGAGGAGATGGTAGATACCGAAGGTGTGGAAGATCTGGAGGCATACACAGACCACACATCCACAGGAACCAGCCTTGGCTCGCTTCTGGCAGGATTGAAGTTAGACTGATCGAACTATTTGAGAATCTTTCTCTAATAGAAAACTGATTCCGTTGCTTTTGCAACCGAAACGGCTCTTGCAATGTGATACATTTGGTTAGAATATTCTAACTATGCGTAAGAGGCAATTTCGGAGGAAAGCAATGAGAGAAGCAGGACTTGGAATCGACATCGGAAATGGAAGTATTTCCATCGCTGTTGTCGAAGGCGAAAACATCATATATAAAGATTACAGACTGCATCGCGGAGAACTGTATCAGAATCTTGTGGACATGCTTGGGCAGGTGGAGACATCGTGCGGCGACAGGATTTTGTATGCAGCGGTCAATCCCGGTGCAGTCTGTTTGTATCCGGGGATCCAAAAGGAAGTGCAGATCAACCGCATCAGCAGCCTTCTGGAAGGACAGAGAATGCTCTATCCGGACGCGGGAAGCATCGTAGAGATGGGAGCACAGAATTCCTGCTTCCTTACCGGAATCCGTGAGGGAGAGACGCTCTCCTACGCCATGAACGGGGAATGTGCCGCCGGAACGGGAGCATTTTTCGAGGATCAGATGTACCGGCTCGGACTTCCGCTGTCCGCCTACTCGGAGTATGTCAGACGGGCGAAAAGTGTGCCGCGGCTTGCGGGACGGTGCAGCGTGTTCGCCAAGACAGACCTGATCCACAGACAGCAGGAAGGTGTGCCGGTGGAAGATATTCTGCTCGGACTTTCCTATGCCGTGATCCGTAATTTTAAATCTGCGGTCGTGCGGAAGCTTCCGGTACAGCCGCCGGTGCTTGTGACGGGAGGCGTTGTCTATAATGAAGGCGTGCGCCTCGCCATCTGTGATATCTTCGGATTAAAAGAGGAAGAACTGCTTTGCGGGGAAGAGGGAGCTGTGGTGTCTGCTGCCGGAATCGCAGCCTGTGCATGTCACGGGAAGCTGGCCTTCGACTGGAAACACCCGGTCCGCAGGGAGGTGGCGGATGAGGAGCAAAAAAGAAAGGCGCTGCCGCGATATGACTACGAGAAGGAGGCACTTCACCGGACCAGACCGTTACGTGGCGGGGAAAAGCTCTGGCTCGGGATTGACGTGGGATCCACGAGCACAAACCTTGTGCTGACGGGGGAGGACGGAGCCGTCATTGACGATCTGTATCTTAGAACGCGCGGCAATCCTCTCGGCGCGGTGCAGCAGGGAATGGCACAGTTAAAGCAGAAATACGGGGAAGCACTCACGTGGGAAGGCATTGGTGTCACGGGATCGGGGCGGTACTATATCGCGGAGAAGACCGGTGCAGGCACGGTGTTGGATGAGATCACGGCGCAGGCGCGCGCGGCTGCCCATCTGTGCCCGGAGGTGGATACCGTGTTTGAGATCGGCGGTCAGGACTCCAAATACATCAGTATCCGGGACGGTCAGGTCGTCGATTTCGAGATGAACAAAGTGTGTGCGGCGGGTACGGGCTCCTTCGTCGAGGAACAGGCGAACCGCATGGAAGTATCGCTGGAGGAGATCGGAAACAGTGCCTTGAAGGCAAATGTGCCGATCGATCTGGGAGAGCGCTGCACCGTGTTGATGGAATCCAAGATTGCAGCGGAGCTTGCGGCAGGCACGGACAAGGAGGATATCTGTGCAGGGCTGTGCCGCTCGATTGTCAGAAACTATTTAAACAGGGTAGTCGGCAATAAGCGCAAGGGAGAACATATCTGCCTTCAGGGCGGAGTCGTGCATAACGAGGGAATCGTTGCGGCTTTCTATGAAGTGTTTGGAGAACGGCTTCACATCACGCCGTTTTACGATGTGACCGGGGCATACGGAGCGGCGCTCGCGGCAAAAGAGCAGGGTGGCACATCCCAAAAGGAGAGCATCCGGAATGAGGAGAATTACCAGAAGAGCCAGAAATGGTTTCTGGCAGGCTATGACGGAACGCTGCTGCCGGGGAAAAAGACTGTGGGAATCCCGCGTGCGCTCATGATTTATAAATTTTTCCCGATGGCGTACCAGTATTTTAAGACTCTCGGCTTTAATGTCTTGCTGTCGCCGGAGACGGACGATAAGATCATTGCGCTCGGACAGGAGATGGCGGCGGAGGAGACCTGTTATCCGGTAAAATTACTGCACGGGCACATGGAATGGCTTGCGAGAAAAAAGGTGGACTACATTTTTATCCCGTGTATCCATACGATCCGGCATGAGACTTCCGGCGTTGCGCACAATTACGGCTGTGTCTATATGCAGACAGCGCCGCGGATTGTCGCAAGTGTGCTGGGGCTTTCGGAACGCGGCGTGGAGCTGATCTGCCCGGTTCTGGATCTGGATATGGGAAAACCGCAGCTCGCGGGAGCGATGATCAAAGCGGGTCAGGAACTGGGATGCGACAAGGCACGGTGTGCGGCGGCGCTCGCGAAGGGCGCGGCGGCGATGGTGCGCTGTGAGAAGAATTCTGAAAAACTGGGCGCGCAGATCCTGGACGAGTTGAAACCGGAGGACAAGGTGCTCGTTCTGATTACAAGAAACTACGGCGTGTCAGACCCGGTTTTAAATATGGGAATTCCCGGGGAAATGTTAAAGAGAGGGTGCAGAGTGTTGATACTTTCCCATCTGAAAGGACATGATGTGGATTTGTCCGGTCATTATCCAAATTTGTACTGGCCATTTGCGCAGCACATTCTGTCGGGAGCGAAGATCATTAAGGAGCATCCGAATCTGTATGCCGTCTATCTGACGAACCACGGCTGCGGACCGGACGGCATGATCTCCCACCTTTTTGCGGAAATTATGGGGGACAAGCCGTACCTGAAAATAGAGGTGGACGAGCATCAGTCCAAGGTGGGAGTGATAACGAGAATCGAGGCGTTTTTAAACAGCTTATCCCATGTAGAGAACTGCACGGAGCGCGCCATACTGCCGGAGGCAGCCGTATTGTCCGGGCGGCTTCGGGATGGGAAGAAAGACATGAAAGACACGAAAGATACGAAAGATATGAAAGAACCGCAGCAGGAGACGGTGTATCTGCCGCCGCTGTCCGTGTATACAGAGTGGATGGCACTTTACCTGAACCAGAAAGGAAAACGCACGGCAGTGCTGCCGGATTACACGGCGCAGGATCTTCATGCGGGAAAAGCGTACAGCACCGCAAAAGAATACTGTACATTCTCGGCTGCGGCAGGACAGATTGCAAACCGGCTGCAGGAGACGGACGGGGAGGAAAAACAGTTTCTGGTATTCCAGACCGAGGGTGCGGAGGCGGACGGAATGGTTCCGGAAATCCTGCGTGCGGTCTTAGATGCGGACGGAAAGAGGGCGCATCTTGTGACACCGTTTCTGGAACAGCTGCTTTTTGCGGAAGAAGCGGATATCTTGTGGCAGGTGCTCTTACTCGGGGATGCATGGCACTGCCTGGATGAGGAGTGGCGGGAAAAGGTGCGTGCCTCTTTCCGGGAGAAGACCGCCGCGCCGGATGCCTGGAGCAGGGAGTGGACCAAAAGCCTTTTACAGGAGTGGGCGGTATATGTGACGGAGGACAGACAGCTGCTGCTGGCCGGCGATCCGATTGTGCTGCATAGCGCTTATCTGAATCAGAATATGGAGGAAGCAGTGAGGAAACATGCTTTTGTTCCGGTGTATATGCCGCTCTCGGAATATCTGTGGTTCCTTGCTGCGGAGTCGGGGCGAAAGATTCCGGAGCATTTTACAGAACAGCTGCATGAATTTATGCAGATTTACCGCGGCGTCTACGGCAGCTGGAAGCAGCCGGACGAACGCTTACAGGAGATCCGGGAAAAGTTTCCGCTGGTTCACGGAGCAAACCTCCGCTATCTGTGCAGCCTGATGGAGCAGGAACTGCCGCGTGGAAAAGGAATGATTCTGGTGTCGCCGGAATATGCCAACTATGCGTCGGTGATGGAGATGCTGCGCACGGGATCAAAATATCCGCTGCTGCACGCAAAGGCGGACGGAAATGAGGAGGCGGAAGAAGTGGAGCGGAGAGAAATCTTTCTGGGGCAGCTGGAGCAATAAAGGAGATAAAAAGGAATTGCCGCAATAAGAATATCGTTCTTTGGTTTGATAACTAATATTATAGGAATACCAGAGAACAAAAAAGTTCCAGAATAAACAGACGGCGGCAAATTCTTTGAAGCAAAATTCACGTATTTCTTCCATGCCGCGGCTGGCATCCCGTTCCGTGTCTTGGCCACGTTTGGACACTCACGGAGTGTGTCCGACAAGCCGCAGACAATGAGCGGACTTTCTGGTGTCCCTAATGGCACCTCTTCACAGACAATATAAAACCGCGCGAACCGAACTCGCCGGCATCTGCTATTGAAAATAGGGCAGATGCCGACTCAGACAGCGGCTTCGCGCGGTTATGTTTTGTTCAGAGGTGGCCATAAGGAACACACACAAAAGTCCTAAAATTGTCTGCCGGCTTGCGGACACAGTCCGTGGAGTGCTCCAAGCTTGGAAAGACATGGATCATCGAAGATGCCAAGCGCGGCATGGTTAGAAATACCGGATTTTGCGGTCAGAATTGCCGCCGTCTGTTCTATCCGGAACTTCCAGTTATCTGCTTTCCTCCAATATTACAGATCCCGCTTCTCTTTAATTCTGATGGAAGAGGCAGCGGATCAGACGGTCGTTGTCCTCTGGCTTCATAAAGCAGAGCCGAATGTATTTATTATCCAGAAACGGAAACGTCGAACAGTCGCGGATCATCATTTTCTGCCGGATGGCGCGGTCAAACAGATCCTGCGAGGTGAGATCTTCGCGCAGAATGCGCACCAGAACAAAGTTGGCACTTGGATCGTATACTTTGAAGTCAGGATTCTCGTGAAAAAGCTTACACAGGCGGGCGCGCTCGGAAGAGATCAACGATTTGGTCTCTTTGATGTAGGCGCTGTCGGTGAACATTGTCTCACCGGCGATGACAGCAAGAGAATTGATTGTCCACGGATTCTTGCGCGTGTTGATGGACTTGATCAGATCGCGGTTGCCTGTGACGGCGTATCCAAGACGCAGCCCCGGAGCGGCAAAGAACTTGGAGGTGCCGCGGAGAATCACGATGTTGTTATAATAATTTGTCAGCGGAACTGCCGTGAGTTCTGCCATATTATCGGCGAATTCCACGTAAGTCTCATCTACCATGACATAGATGTCGTACTGCTTGCAGACGTCTAAGATGTGGCGCATGTCGCTGCGCGGGATCGAGGAGGAAGTCGGGTTGTTGGGATTGCAGATGACGAGAAGATCAATGCTCTCATTTAAGTGCGAGAGAAAATCCTCGACATTGAGCTTGAAGTCATCGGCTTCCCGGAGCGGATAATAGAGTGTGGTGCCGCCGCCCAGCGCAATTTCACGTTCGTACTCAGAGTAAGTAGGACCAATGACAAGGGCCTTTTTCGGATGCTCGACCTGAATAAAAAGGGAGATCAGCTCGGTGGAGCCGTTTCCGACAATGACATTCTCCGTCTCGGTTCCGCAGTATGCAGCGATGCATCTGCGCAGAGAAGTGTACTCCCTGTCCGGATAGCTGGTAATGGCGTCGATCTGATCGGACAGCGTGTGTTTTAACAGCGGAGATACTCCTAACGGATTGACATTGGCGGAAAAACTGACGATTTCTTCCTTTTTAATGCCGTAGATTTCTTCTATTTTCTCGAGATCACTTCCATGAAAATGGTCCTTGTGTTTTATCATTGATTACTCCTCCAAATTAGTTTATAATCTATTATAGTCATTGCGTTCAAAAAAGCAATAGAAAAGCAGGTGTCAATTTGCGTAAACGGATACAACAGCTAGCAAGGGGAAAGTTCCAATACGCCAGACCGCTTCTTTCTTTTTCTGCAGATAAAGTCGACATTGAGGTGACGGAGGGTAGAGATTACACCGGAGATTTCATTATCACAAGTACGAACCATGTGCCGTTTCGGGGAGTAGTCTATACCTCTGATTCCAGAATGGAATGTCTGACACCCCAGTTTGAGGGGGAAGAGGTGCGGATCCGGTACCAATTTCATAGCAATGGACTGATCGAAGGGGATATTGTCAAGGGGGATTTTTTTCTAATCTGCAACCAGGGAGAATATAACCTTTCTTTTGTTGTGTCTGTATCCAGATTGTATGCGGATACCTCTGCGGGACGCATTAAGAATCTGAACGATTTTACGGGACTGGCAAAAAGCAGTGCCCAGGAGGCATATCATCTGTTTTATTCCGGTCATTTTAAAAATATACTAAAGCCCTCCGAGGTCAGGGAGCGTCTTCTCTATGACGGGGAGGCGGACGGCACGGCGTCATGGCAGAAGGTGGAGGAATATCTGCGCGGGTGCAGACAGAAAAAGCCGGTTGCGGTTACGCTTCTTGCGGATCATGCCTCATTCGAGCAGGTCGCCGGCGACCGCAGGGAGAGCCTGAAGCTGCACCGGGATGAGTGGGGCTATCTCTCCATTTCGATTGAGTCGGACGCGCCGTTTCTTTTGCCGGAAAAGAGTCAGCTGACGGATGAGGATTTTATCGGAAGCACACTGGAAGTGCCATATTATGTGAAAAAAGCTGCCATGCATGCCGGGAAGAATTTTGGAAGACTTTCGATTGTCCTGCCGGAGCAGACGCTTACGTTTGAAGTGTGCGCCACGACGGACGGCGCAAAAGCCGTATCGGAGGAGCATCTGGAATTACAGCGCGGACGGATGCGGCTTGCACAGCTATATATTGATTACCGGCTGAAAAAGATTGTGACCGGCGCATGGGCGAATCAGTCCGTGGAGCTCCTGGATCATATGATGGCAATGGAACCGGAGTGTGAGATGTATGCGCTGATGAAAGCGCAGGCGTTGATTGTGAACCGGCAGAAGCAGGAAGCTTCGTGGATTATGGAGGATTATAAGCGCGGCTGCAGGGACAGGGAGACGCCGGAATGGGGATACTATCTGTATCTGTGCACACTGATTGAGAGGGAACCGTCCTATGTCGATAAGCTGACGGATGAGATTGAACTCCTTTTTAAGAAGAATCCGAAGAGTTCGCTGTTGTTCTGGATTCTTTTGTTTTTGCGGGAATCCTACTATTACAGCAGTCCAAGAAAGTATAAGGCGATTGAAGCATGGATCGAGGGCGGATGCAGCAGCCCGTATCTCTATCTGGAAAGCTATTATCTGATCTGGCAGGATCCCTATCTTTTAACCAGACTGGGAACGTATGAATTGAAAGTCCTGCGGTGGGCGATGCGCCAGGGAGTCCTCACAAAGGAACTTGCACAGCAGATCAGGCATCTGCTGCCGGAGGTGCGTGAGAAGTCGCGGGTACTGTACGAGATCTTAGAGGCGGCGTATCAGGTGGAGCCGGAGGAGGAGATGCTTTCTGCCATCTGTGCATATCTGATCCGCACACAGTGTTACGAAACCGAGTACCACCGGTGGTATGAGCTCGGAATCGAGCAGAAGATAAGGCTTACAGGACTCTATGAGGCGTATCTGATGTCGCTGGATGCGCGTGAGGTGGGCGGAGTTCCGCGCATGATTCAGATGTATTTCCAGTATGACAGTACGCTTTCCTATACGCAGAAGGCGGTCTTGTTTGTCAATATCATAGCAGCCAGAACGAAACAGCCGGAGGTATACCAGAAATATCAGCGCACGATGGAGCAGTTTGCAATGGCACAGATCGAGGCGGGGCACATCAACGATCATCTGGCGGTGATCTACGATGAGATGCTGCCCAAGGGTATACTGGATGAAGAACTGGCACACAGTCTGGCGCCGCTTTTGTTCACACACAGAATCAGCTGCACCAACCGTCAGATCGCCCGAGCCATCATCTGGCATGAGGAGATGAAAATGCCGCAGAGCGTGTCGTTTGTGAACGGAACCGCCTATTTTAAGGCGTATACGCCACAGTATAGCATTGTGCTGGAAGATACGAACGGCAACCGGTTCTGTTCGAGTGTGGTATACCAGGATGAGGCGCTGATGTATCCGGAGCGGTATGTGGGTCAGTGTCTCTCGCTTGCACCGGGGGAGAACGCCTATCTGCTCTGGTATATGAGCAGGCATATGGAGCCGGAGGCATGGAGCGATACCGAGAAGACCTATGCATTGCAGCTGCTGCAGTCAGGCAGACTTTCCAGAACCTATCTCGTCCGGCTTGCACTTGCGCTGATTTCTTACGAGAAAAAAGACGGCAGGGATTTTTCCTATTCGGAGGGGGAACTGGATCTGATGAAGGGGCAGCTCGCGGAGGCACTTTCCGACGTGAGTGTGCGCAGGCAGATGGCCGCGCTTCTGACGGAGAACCACCTCTATGAGAAGGCCTATCAGATGGTGCAGATCGACGGCTACGATTATCTGAAGACGGAGTGGCGCGTCTCCCTCTGCAGCTATGCGATCGCGGATCACGGCTATGAGGAGGATGATTTTCTGCTGGGATTTGCGGAGAGCACCTTCCGGCAGGGAAAATACAGCGATGTCATGCTGATTTACCTCTGCAAGTATTTTAATGGGCCGACCAAGCAGATGGCGGAATTGTGGAAAGCTGCGGGCGAATTTCAGATCGACACGTTTGATCTGGAAGAGCGGATTCTGACACAGATGCTCTATACGACCGATTACACGCCGCACATGGAAGAGATCTACGAAAGTTATTGCGCAGGGGGCGGCAGAGATCTGGTCTGCATGGCGTATCTCTCTTATTTTGCCAATATGTATCTCACGGAGGACGCCGTCGTGCCGGAGCATGTGTTCCGCCAGATCAGGGAGCGTTATCTGACCGGGGGCGATCTAAACCGCGTCTGCCGGATTGCACTGCTAAAATATCTCTCGGAGAATCACCTGTCGGAGCGTGACAGAAAGATCGCGGACGAGCTTCTTGACACCTGCATCCGGCATAATCTGTATTTTGCATTTTTCCGGAAGTTCGACGAAAAGCTGCTGCGCAAATATCAGCTTACAGATAAGTTCTTTCTGGAATATCACACCGCGCCGGGGCAGCAGATCGAGGTTCATTACCGGCTGGAGGCACAGCAGGAATATCTTGCGGATGAATTGACGGAAATGTATGACGGAATCTATGTAAAAGACTTTATCCTGTTCTTCGGGGAGAAGGTTCAGTATTATATCCTGGAGAGCCAGACCGCGGACGGGCAGATCGGGGCGAGCGGCTGCCTGGGCAACGGGGATATTATGGAAGAGGGCAGCGGAGACCGCTACGCATGGCTGAATGAGATGCTGCTGGCGTGTACGCTCGATGACAGAGAGAAGCTTGCCGGGAAGATGAAGCGCTATTATGGCATGACAAAAGTGACGGAAGAGGCATACCGGCTATTGTAGCACAGAGAGGGGAACATATGGAACACCGGTTTTATCTGGGAATCGATCTGGATGACCAGTACGCTGTGATCAGCAGCTATGAATTGAATAAGAAAGAACCGGAGACCTTTTCTGCGATTGCAGGGAGCGAAATCTATCAGATTCCGGCGCTGATTACCAAGAAGAAAGGAATCGGGCAGTGGTTTGTCGGCGAGGAGGCAGTGCGGCTTGCCATTGCACAGGGCGAGGAGGCGAACGGCAGACTTCTCTCGCGGGCGGTCGGCGGTGAGAAGGTTTTTGTGGATGGGGAGACCTATCCGGCGGAGGAACTGCTGACCCTCTATCTGAAAAAACTGATACGACTGGCATGCGGCCCCGACAGAAGATGGGAGCCGGACCGGCTGGTCATCTGTATGGAAAAGCTGTCGCGGGAGGCGACGGAGCTGTTCCTTTCGATGGCGCCGAAGCTTGGAATTGACCGGGAAAAGCTGCAGCTGCTTGACCGGAAAGAATGTTTTTACTATTTTGCCTACCATCAGGTGCCGGAACTTTCGATGCACGACGTGTATCTGTTCGATTACCGCAGGGAGGATATCCGCTGCTGCAGATTATATAAGGAAAAACGCACGACGCCGCAGCTGATCTCGCTGGCGGAGGAAGTGCGCCGGATGAATGCGGACAGCCGGGACGAGAATTTTCTTGGCATTCTAAAGGACTGCTTCCGCGGACATATTGTCTCGTCGGTGTACCTGACGGGAGACGGATTTGACGGGGACTGGATGAAACAGTCCGTGGCGTTTCTGTGTCAGGGCAGGAGAGCGTTTGTCGGGAAGAATCTGTACTCCAAGGGGGCCTGCTACGCCGCCTTGTGCAGTGAACAGCAGGAAAACTGGGATTATGTATATCTGGGCGACAATGAGATGAAAGTCAATGTCAGCTTAAAAGTCCGGAATATGGGAAAAGCAGAGTTCTATACGCTGATCAGTGCAGGGGACAACTGGTACGAGACGCAGGGAATGTGCGAAGTGATCCTTGCGGGAACGCCGGAGATTGATTTCTGGCTGCAGCCGCCGGGAAGCCGGGAGGCGAAGGTGGAGAAGCTAAAGCTTCTGGATCTGCCGGAACGCCCGGACAAGGCAACGAGGCTTCGCATCACGGCAAAACCGGTTTCGGATACAAAGGTCTGGATCCAGATCCGGGATCTTGGATTCGGGGAATTATTTAAGAGTTCGGATAAAGTGTGGGATTACCGGATGGAATTTTCGGAAGAGAATCCGTAGAGGTGTGGGAGAAGACGATGGGAGAATTGATTCTGTGCAATCAGAATATGGCGGCATTTCCATATTATGTGGAGGAGGCGGCAATCGGCGTTTACTCGCTGGAGGAATTAAGTTATTATATCTGCCACAATGTCTATCTGCTCCGCAGTGATTTTATGAATGAGGATCTCTGCAACTGGCTGGAACGGGAACTGAAACTAAAAGATGCTGCAGATGCCCTTCGGGAGATTGTGAGAAAAGGCGGCACCCTGTCCGAGTTTGTGACCTGTCTGCTGTCGCAGAGCGGGTATTGTGACAGAATGCAGATCGCGCAGATTGCGCAGCAGATCGCGGAGCTGGAACACAAATCCGAATACGAGTGCAGCAAGATCCGCGCTGACCGCTATGTGACAAACGGGCGCTATGCGGCAGCTATCGCGGCGTACAGAACGCTGCTTGCGAATCAGGCAGCGGAGAATCCGATCCTGGTCGGGAATGTCTGGCATAACCTGGGAAAAGCGTATACCGGATTATTCCGGTTTCGGGAAGCAGCGGACTGTTACCGGAAGGCGTACGGACTCAATGAGAATCCCGAATCTCTCCGCGAATGTCTCTATGCGTACCGGTGTCTGCACGATGATGACGGATTCAAGAATACGGCGGCGGAATGCGGCATGACAGCAGAGGAGGCGGCGGAGGCGGCGCACAGGCTTTCCGAACTTTCCCGGATGGACGAAATCCGTCAGTTTGAAGAGCAGGTGGACGGACTGTTTGCCGACGGGCAGGAAGATGAAATTGCAGGAATGCTTGCAGAGTGGAAAGATACCTATCGGAAAAATTGCAGAATATAGAGGAAGCGTGAAACGATGTTTTTTTGGAAGAGAAAGAAAAAGGAACCTGATTTTGAGAGTAAGATGGGAGAATTAAATACAACGGTTCTCTCAAAAAAGGATTATAAAAATACCGGTAAGATTGAACAGTACGTGGTGGAGCGCTTAGAGCAGATGATTGAGCTGACCAAGGAGCTGGACGATGAGAAGGAAGAATACCGGATTGTGACGTCCTATCTGAATGATATTGAGACTCTGGAGAAGATACCGAAGGAAGAAAGAGATAAGATTTCTGAGATCGCGGTAAATGTGGTGCAGTTAAACAAGGCACGCACGGAATTCCTCAACTCTTCCAAGAAGCTGTCGGATGCACAGTTTGCACAGTTAGAGCAGCAGGAGCGGGAACTGCCGGAGGCAATCAAACGTTTTAAGACCAACGAACTGCACCGGGATACGCTGCAGAGGGATATGAAATATCTGGAACGGGAAAAGTCCGAGTGGAATCTGCGCAAGGAATACCTGGACCATCAGCAGAAAAAGTTAAAAAATGTGCTGTATATTATTGTCGGTCTGGCGGTGACGCTCGCGGTGGTGTTCGGAATTTTACAGATTATTCTGGAAAAGGATTTCTACTATGCGTGGATGGGACTGATCTTTGCAACTGCGGTGGTGGTGTGCGGTATTTACATGAAAATCCAGAATGACCTGTCGGAGATACAGGTGGCGGAGCGGAGCCAGAACCGTGCGATTGTTCTGCTTAACAAGGTCAAGCTGAAATATATCAATGTTGCCAATGCGGTCGATTATGCGTGTGAAAAATACCATGTAAAAAGTGCTGGAGAACTGGAAAACCAGTGGCAGTATTATCTGGAGGCGGTCAAGGAACGCCAGAAATATCAGAGAACCAATGAGGATCTGGAATATTTTAACGGCAGACTGGTGCGCATGCTCTCCAATTATCAACTGTACGATGCGCATGTGTGGGTAACACAAGCGGTTGCGCTCGTCGATCCCAAGGAGATGGTGGAGATCAAGCACGGACTGATCGGGCGCAGACAGAAGCTGCGCGCACGGATTGAGAACAATCTCTCGCAGGTCAACGAGCAGAAAGAGGAGGCAGAACAGCTTTTAGACAAGGTCGGAAGCATGCGCCCCCAGATGGAGAAGATTTTAAATGCAGTAGATAAAATTAACGAGGGAGATTAGCACAAGTGAATGGGATGCGGCATAGAGTAAAGGGAAGATATCATAATAGGAGAGCCGCATGAGAAATTACAATGCAGCAGGAAACACGCGCAGCCGATGTGCGTGTGAACCGGATGCAGCTTCTGATAGACAGCCGGAATATGTGGTTGCGATGGCATATGTTCCCTGGCAGCACTTTAAAACGACCTACGAACTGGATAAGGCACTTGAAACCGGAACCATATTCCCAGAACTTGATAAGCCGTTTCTGGCAGTGGGAAGGGGGTGCAGGCGTTGCTGATGAATCAGATGACACAGATGAATCAGGCACAGCTTCTGCACTGGATCAATATGGTGAGCTTTGCTGTGGTGGACATTACGGAGTATCTGGATACGCATCCCATAGATGCGGAAGCGATCTGTTACTTCAATCATCATATAGAAATGCGCAGAAATGCCATGCAGGTGTATGCGGACAAATTCGGACCGCTGACGATTGATACGGCAAATCCAGATGCTTACTGGGATTGGGCAAAACAGCCCCTGCCGTGGGAAGGAGGTGGCTGCTAATGTGGAATTATGAGAGACGCCTGCAGTACCCGGTCAACATCACAAGCCCCAATGCGAAGATCGCGCAGATCATTTTGTCGCAGTACGGCGGCCCGGACGGAGAAGCGGCAGCATCGTTTCGTTACCTGTCGCAGCGCTACAGCATGCCGGATCGGAAGGTGGCGGGGCTGCTGACCGATATTGGCACAGAGGAGCTGGCACATCTTGAGATGGTTGCTTCCATCGTCCGTCAGCTCACGAAAGGACTGAGTGCGGAGGAACTGGAGGAGGCGGGGTTTGCGCCTTACTATGTGGATCACACGGCGGGTATCTGGCCGCAGGCGGCGGGAGGCATTCCGTTCAATGCGTGCGAGTTCCAGTCTAAGGGCGATGCGATCACCGATCTGTTTGAAGATATGGCGGCGGAGCAGAAAGCGCGCACGACCTACGACAATATTCTGCGTCTGGTCAAGGATCCGGAGGTCTGCGACCCGATCCGCTTTTTACGTCAGCGGGAGATTGTCCACTTCCAGCGCTTCGGCGAGGGACTTCGGATGATTCAGGACGATCTCGACCGCAGTAACTTTTATATGTGTAATCCCGAATTTGATCCGGGATGCGGAAAATAAAAGGAACTGCCGCAATAAGCATATCGTACTTTGGTTTGATAAGTAATATGATCAGAAGATTACACAGTGGGATTTCAGATGAAAATGCAGAGGAAAATTCGGTTCAAAAAATGTGGTATTTCTAACCAGCCGGATGTTTGCATCTTCGATGATCCGTGTCTTTCCAAGTTTGGAGCACTCCGCGGGTCATGTCCGCATCCCGGAAGACAATTTGTAGGACTTTTGTGTGTGTCCCTTATGGCACCTCTGAACAAAACATAACCGCGCGAAGCCGCTGTCTGAGTCGGCATCTGCCCTATTTTCAATAGCAGATGCCGGCGAGTTCGGTTCGCGCGGTTTTATATTGTCTGTGAAGAGGTGCCCTTAGGGACACCAGAAAGTCCGCCCATTGTCTCCGGTGTGTCGGACATGCACCCGGCGGATTGTCAAAACGTGGAAGAGACACGGAATCTGATGCAAACATTCAGCTGGAAGAAATGCTCACATTTTTCTCCAACGAATATTCCCTCTGCATTTCCACATGAAATCCCCAAGTGCGTTTCTTATAATATTACTTATCACCCCAAAGAGACCTGGGCTTATTGCGACAATTCCTTTTGGTATTCCATGAAGCAAAAAAGTTCCATTACACCGGAATGCCAGTTGACAATGCAGAAGCATCATATTAGTATTAGTGAGAATGAATATCAATATCAAAAGAGAAAAGGTGTGTGGAAAATATGACGTTAGAGGAACTGCCAATCGGAAAGCGCGCTGCTATTACGGCGGTCGGCGGAGAGGGCGCACTGCGTTGCCGGCTGTTAGACATGGGGCTGATCCCGAAGACTGCTGTGGAGGTGCGCAAGGTGGCTCCGATGGGAGATCCGATTGAAATACGCATCCGCGGGTATGAGCTTACGATCCGGCGGGAGGACGCAGCGAAAATTGAAGTGAAACCGGAGGAAGAAAAATGATATTTGCATTGGCTGGAAACCAGAACTGCGGTAAGACGACGTTGTTTAATCAGCTGACAGGAGCTAACCAGCATGTCGGCAATTTCCCCGGCGTTACGGTGGATCAGAAGATGGGGGAAATCCGCTCCACGAAGAATTGTTCCGTGGTAGATCTCCCCGGAATCTATTCCATCAGACCTTATACCAATGAGGAGATTGTCACCAGAGATTTTATCTTAAATGAGAAGCCGGATGGAATCATCAACATTGTGGATGCGACGAACATCGAGAGAAATCTTTACCTGACGCTCCAGCTTCTGGAAATGCACATTCCGATGGTGTTAGCACTCAATATGATGGATGAGGTCCGCGGAAACGGAGGTTCCATTGATTACAGGCAGATGTCACAGGAATTAGGGATTCCCGTGATTCCGATCAGTGCGGCGAAGGATGAGGGAATTGAGGATCTGATTGCGGCGATTGTGGAAGTCGCGGGCAAAAAGATACCGCCCAAAGTCATGGATTTCTGCGAGCAGGGGCCGGTACACCGCTGCATTCATGCGGTGTCGCATCAGGTGGAGGATCATGCGGTAAATATCGGGATGTCCCCGCGCTTTGCGGCGACGAAGATCGTGGAAAATGACACGGACATTATAGAACGTCTGGCTCTTTCTGAGAATGAGCTGGAAATGATGGAACATAGTATTGCGGAGATGGAAAAAGACTGCGGATTGGACCGGAATGCGGCGTTAGCTGACATGCGGTATACCTTTATAGAGAAGGTGTGCCAAAAAACGGTTAAAAAATGTCAGGAGAGCAGGGAGCACATCCGGAGTGTGAAAATCGACGGTGTGCTCACGAACAAGTACCTTGCGATCCCGATGTTTCTACTGATCATGTTTTTAATTTTCTGGCTGACGTTCCATGTGGTCGGCGCGGCGTTAAGCGACTGGCTGGCGGTGGGAATCGACGCGTTTACTGCCGTCTGCGACAGGGGACTTACCGCGTACGGACTGAATCCGGTTGTGCACAGCCTGCTCATCGATGGTGTTTTTGCCGGCGTCGGGAGTGTGTTAAGCTTCCTGCCGATCATCGTGGTGCTGTTTTTCTTCCTCTCGATTCTGGAGGACTCCGGCTACATGGCGCGCGTGGCTTTCGTGATGGACAAGCCGCTGCGTAAGATCGGACTTTCCGGGCGAAGCTTTGTGCCGATGCTGATCGGATTCGGCTGTACGGTTCCGGCGGTCATGGCGACAAGGACGCTGTCGAGTGAGAGAGACCGGAAGATGACAATTATGCTCACGCCTTATATGAGCTGTTCTGCCAAAATACCGATCTACGCGGTGTTTGCGGCGGCATTTTTCCCGGGAAACGAGGCGGTCGTGATGATACTTCTCTACACGGCGGGAATTGTGGTCGGCATCTTATCCGCGCTGGTATTGAATCATACGGCGTTCCGCGGGAATCCGATTCCGTTTGTCATGGAACTGCCGAATTACCGTTTCCCGTCGGCAAAGAGTGTCGGACAGCTGATCTGGGATAAGGCAAAGGATTTCCTAGAGCGCGCGTTTACCATTATCTTTGTGGCAACGATTGTCATCTGGTTCTTGCAGACCTTTGATCTGAAACTTAATGTGGTGACAGACAGTGAGAAAAGTCTGCTCGCTCTGGTGGGGCAGTGGATCGCACCGCTGTTTGGACCGCTCGGTTTTTCGGACTGGAGGGTTTCTACGGCGTTGATTACTGGATTTACGGCAAAAGAGGCGGTGGTCAGCACCTTGAGTGTGTTGACTGGCACGGCGACTGCCAATCTAAGCAGGGTGCTCGGAAGTATGTTTACCGGGCGCTCGGCGGCAAGCTTCCTTGTGTTTACGCTGCTTTACACGCCGTGTGTTGCAGCCATTGCGGCGGTGAAGCGTGAGATGGGAAGCGGCATGCGGGCATTTCTCGTCGTGGTGCTTCAATGCGCGGTCGCGTGGCTGATGGCATTTGCGGTTTATCAGATAGGAGGAATCTTCTTTTGAGTGGGTTGCATGCGTTGGATCTGATTGTGCTGGGGTGTATCCTTTTGTGGATCATCCTGGCGCTTTTGTATATGGGAAAAAGAAAAAACGACAAAGAAGATTGTGGCTGCTGTGGTCACTGCTCATCCTGCAGCGGATGTAAAAGTGGGAGAAAGGATAAGAAAAATTAAAAAAAAGGAACAACCGATTGCGCATTTTGTAAAATAGGTGTAAAATATATAAAATGAGTGCAAAATCGTGTATAAGAACAGAAGAGGCGGCAGAGAGAATTTGCACATACAGATACGAATACAAAGGAAGGGGATTTCAAATGAAGAAGCATGTTATTGCGGCGGTTGCAGCGGCAACCTTTGTTACAACAGCAATGGCGGGCTGTACAGGTGCGGATACGACGGCAGGTGGAGAGTCCGTAAACGGTGAACCGTCCGTATTGCAGACGGAGGCGGTCATGGATTCGACAGAGTTGTCCGGCGATGCAGCGGAGGATGACGGCAAGGTTACATTGACCGTATGGGCAGAGGAGGCCAATTTTGATGTTCTGCAGGAGATGATCGACAGCTTCGAGCAGAAATATGCAGGACAGGCAGATTTTGATATTCAGCTTGCGGAGAATGCAGATGCTGAGACGCGCAATACGCTGCTTGGAGATGTACATAACGGAGCGGATGTCTTCCCGCTGCCGGACGATCAGCTTACCAGCATGGTTGCAGCCGGTGCCTTAGAGCAGGTACCAAATGCAGATGAGATCCGGGAGGCGAATCTGGATGAGGCGGTTGCAGCGGCTTCTGTGAATGATACGCTGTACGCTTACCCGATGACGGCGGACAACGGATATTTTCTGTATTACGATAAGAATTACCTGACGGAAGAGGACGTCCAGACGATGGACGGGCTTCTGGCAGCAGCGGGCGCTGTGGGCAAGAAGGTGACGATGGACTGGAGTTCCGGCTGGTACCTCTATGCGTTTTTCGGCAACACCGGACTGGATTTCGGTGTAAATGACGACGGGGTGACGAACTACTGCGACTGGAATGCGACGGAAGGCAGCATAAAGGGAACCGACATTGAGGAGGCGCTGCTTGCCATCGCACAGAATCCGGCGTTTTTAAGCTGTACCGACACGGAATTCATGGAGGGCGTGCAGGACGGAACGGTTGTGGCAGGCGTCAGCGGCGTGTGGAATGCATCGGAGATCAAAAAGGTATGGGGCAACGATTACGGGGCAGTGAAGCTTCCGACCTACACCTGCGCGGGACAGCAGATCCAGATGGCCTCTTTCACGGGCTATAAGATGATGGGCGTCAACGCCTATTCCAAGCACAAGGACTGGGCATTAAAGCTTGCAGACTGGTTTACAAACGAGGAGAACCAGATGCTGCGTCTTGAGGAGCGCGATCAGGGACCTTCCAATAAAAACGCGGCTGCGTCGGAGCAGGTACAGGCGGTGCCTGCCATCCAGGCAGTCATTGCGCAGGCGCAGTACGGCAAACTCCAGCGTGTGGGCAACAGCTTCTGGGATGCGACGACGGAGTTCGGCAATCTGATGGCGACAGGCAGCACAAACGGAACGGATCCGCAGGAAGTGATGGATACGCTTGTGGCTGGAATTACACAGTCGACGGTACAGTAACGGGGAGGAGCAGGATATGAAGAAAAAAAGCTATATCAGTACAAAGTTTATTATTCTGATTCCGGTATTTATCCTGGGATTTGTGTCAGTCGTTTCCAATATTCTGGCAGTGACCAATATTAAGAGAGTAAATGCAAATGCAACGCAGATTGCAAACGGCTACATGAGCTGTATTTCAGAGCTCGGCGATATTCAGAAAGAGACGCTTCTGATCCACAGACTGGGACTGTCCCATATCGTGGCGACCGACTTAAATACCATGATCTCGCTGGTCGAGACCATCCGGAGTGAGCAGGAGACCTTAGAGACATATCTGGATGATTTCCAGGAATATGTGACAGACGACAACAAGGCGGAATACGATGCGCTGGTGTCCAACTACGAGGGAATGAAGTACGAGCTTGCCAACCTCATGGCATACAGTGCCAACAACGATAACGAGGCGGCTTATGCGCTGGCAAACGGCAAGATCGCCGATTATTCCAGTGCAATGCAGGAGAGCATTGCGGCAATCCGCACCAATGTCAGCGAAAATGCGGATGTGGCGAAGGAACAGCTTGCAGCGGTCTACCGTACTTCAATCGCGGCGAGCACGGCATCCATCATCATCAGTGTGGCGGCGCTGCTTGCAACTCTGATCTGCGTATTCCGGCTGGTAATTATCCCTCTGTTAAAGACACAGAAGGAGATCACCAATATTATTGAGGACATTGACAAGCGCGAGGGCGATCTGACGAGACGTGTGAGCGTGCACGCGAACCAGGAGGTCGCAGCGGTCGGCAATGGCATTAATGTGTTTATGGACAAGCTTCAGGATATTTTCAAGGTGATCGTGAACAATTCAACCAGAATGGAATCTGTGGTCGGCGAGGTGCGCGACAGCGTCGTGACATCGAATGGCAGTGTGTCGGATCTGTCGGCACTCACAGAAGAACTTTCTGCCACGATGGAGGAAATGTCAGCCAATGCATCCCTCATCAATACGAACACCGAGTCTGTAAAGCAGGAGGTTGACCAGATCGCGGAGCGCACGTCAGAGATCAACGCGTACACCCGCGAGATGAAGGAACATGCGGATTCCATGGAGGCTTCCGCAAGGGAGAACATGGAGTCTACCGGAGCCAAGGTCAATGAGATTTTAACCGTATTAAATCAGGCAATCGAGGACAGCAAGAGCGTAAATCAGGTAAACAGCCTGACCGATGATATTTTAAATATTGCAAGCCAGACCAACCTTCTGGCGTTAAATGCCTCCATCGAGGCAGCGAGAGCAGGGGAAGCGGGCAGAGGATTTTCCGTTGTTGCGACGGAGATCAGCCAGCTTGCAGCCGCCAGCCAGGAGGCAGCCAACCGTATCCAGCAGATCAACCGCGTTGTGACGGAGGCGGTTGGAAACCTCACGGAACATTCCAACGGACTGGTGCAGTATATGAATGATTCCATTCTTCCGGAGTTTGAGGCGTTTGTCGATGCCGGAAGTGCGTACCGGGAGAAGGCAACCCACATTGAGACCAGCATGGGAGACTTTACCGAGAAGACGGAGGTCTTAAAGAAGACGATGGCAGAGATCGCGGATTCCATCAACACGATTGCACATGCGATCGAGGAGGGTGTGAAGGGCGTTTCCAGCGCTGCCGACAGCACGCAGGTGCTCGTGGGCGACATGGAGGACATCACGCGCCATATGGACGAGAACCAGCACATCGCGGCAGATTTGAAGCGCGAGACAGAGGTCTTCAAAAAATTATAGGCACAGGATTTGTCCGCTTGCCAGAAGTATCAAATTGTTATATAATAGCCTGTGGTCATGTCACAAGACAAAGGACAGCCACAGGCTGTTGTTATTCAGGAAAGAAACAGCACCGTAAGGTGTTATACAATGGAGGTTTAAGATGAGTAAAGTCAGAACCAGATTCGCACCAAGCCCGACAGGAAGAATGCATGTCGGCAATCTGCGATCCGCATTATATGAGTTTTTAATTGCAAAGCATGCCGGAGGAGATTTCATGCTTCGCATTGAGGATACCGATCAGGAGCGCTATGTGGAGGGCGCTGTGGAGATTATCTACCGCACGCTGCAGGAGACGGGACTTGTACACGATGAGGGACCGGACAAGGACGGCGGATACGGTCCTTATGTACAGAGCGAGCGTATGAAGACCGGCATTTACATGAAATATGCTAAAGAGCTGATTGAGAAGGGGGAGGCATATTACTGCTTCTGTGACAAGGAGCGTCTGGCATCCCTTAAGACAGAGGTGGTCGAGGGCAAGGAGATCACGCTCTACGACAAGCACTGCCTGCACCTTAGCAAGGAGGAGATTGAGGCAAATCTTGCTGCCGGCAAGCCGTTTGTCATCCGTCAGAATATTCCGAATGAGGGAACGACAACCTTCCACGACGAACTTTACGGAGATATCACCGTGGAGAACGCAGAACTGGACGATATGATTTTAATCAAGTCGGACGGATACCCGACTTACAACTTTGCAAATGTTGTTGATGACCACACGATGAACATTACGCATGTGGTTCGTGGAAACGAATACCTCTCCTCAGCACCGAAGTATCAGCGTCTTTATGATGCGTTCGGCTGGGAGTCACCGGTGTACATTCATCTGCCGTTAATTACGGACGAGAACCATAAAAAGCTTTCCAAGCGCAGCGGACATTCTTCCTTTGAGGATCTCTTAGAGCAGGGATTCCTGTCCGAGGCAGTGGTCAACTACATCGCACTTTTGGGATGGAGCCCGGAGGACAACCGCGAGATCTTTACCCTGGATGAGCTGATCAAAGAGTTCGATTACCACAGAATCAGCAAATCCCCGGCGGTGTTCGATTACACCAAGTTAAAGTGGATGAACGGGGAGTACATCAAGGCGATGGATTTTGACCGTTTTTATGAGATGGCGGAGCCGTATCTGCGCGAGGTCATTCACAAGGATATGGATTTGAAGAAGATTGCAGCGATGGTGAAGACCCGTATCGAGGTTTTCCCGGAGATCCGCGACCACATCGACTTCTTCGAGGAACTGCCGGAGTACGATATAGCGATGTACACACACAAGAAGATGAAGACCAATGCAGAGACCTCGCTGGAGGTTTTAAGCGACGTCCTGCCGCTGCTGGAAGCGCAGGAGGATTTTTCCAATGATGCACTCTATGCGACGCTCCTTAAGTATGTTGAGGAAAAGGGCGTGAAGAACGGCTATGTGATGTGGCCGATCCGTACCGCAGTGTCCGGCAAACAGATGACGCCGGGCGGAGCGACAGAGCTGATGGAGGTTTTAGGCAAAGAGGAATCCATTGCGAGAATCAAAAAAGGCATTTCCATGTTACAGAAATAATCAGAGGTAATCTATGAGTTTTAACCCGTCTCAGCGTGAGGCCATCCGTCACAAGGATGGTCCCATGCTCGTACTGGCCGGGCCCGGTTCGGGCAAGACCCTTGTCATTACGGAACGCACCAGACATTTGATAACAGAATATGGAATCAATCCGGCAAACATTCTTGTCATCACGTTTACAAGAGCGGCGGCAACGGAGATGAAGGAACGTTTTTTGCGCCTGATGGGCGGAAAATCTTCCGCAGTGACGTTTGGAACTTTCCACGCCGTCTTTTTTATGATCTTAAAGCACGCCTACCACTATCAGGCGGAGAACATCATCCGCGAGGAGCAGCGGGTGAGCTGCATGCGTGAGATCATTAAGCGCCACAGGCTGGAATATGAGGATGAGTCGGAGTTCATCGCAGCGCTTCTGGGGGAGATCGGTCTAGTGAAAAACAGCGGAATTTCACTCGATCATTACTATTCCACGAACTGCGGGGAAGAGGTGTTCCGGAGAGTTTACAGCGAGTACCACGAATATCTCTATGCGCATCATCTGATTGACTTCGAGGATATGCTTTTGTATACATGGGAGCTTTTCAAGGAGCGGAAGGATATTCTGGCTGCCTGGCAGAAAAAATATCCCTACATTCTGATTGACGAGTTCCAGGACATCAACCAGATTCAGTTTGAGGTGGTCAGGCTGCTTGCGGGTGAGCAGAGAAATCTGTTTGTTGTGGGGGATGACGACCAGTCGATCTACCGCTTCCGCGGAGCAAAGCCGGAGATTATGCTGCGGTTTGAGCGTGAAATTCCGGGGACGAAAACCGTGCTTCTCGACACGAATTACCGGTCGCAGGCCAATATTGTCGAGGATGCGCTGAATCTGATCGGGCACAATAAGGAGCGCTTCCAGAAGCGCATCCGCGCGGCACTCCCGGCGGAGACCGGGGTGGAGTATGCCGTTTTTGAGGATCAGCGGAAGGAGAATCTGCGGATCATCCGCGATATTTGTGATGCGGTGGAGAGGGGAAAGAGCTACCGTGATTTTGCTGTGCTGTTCCGCACTAACACACAGCCGCGTCTTCTGATGGAGCAGATGATGGAGTACAATATTCCGTTTAGGACGAGAGACCGCATACCGAACCTTTACGAGCACTGGATCGCAAAGGATATTTTTGCCTATATCCGGATCGCGCAGGGAAGCCGGGAACGCCGTGATTTTCTGCAGATCATGAACCGCCCGAAGCGCTATATCAGCAGAGATTCATTGGACGAGGACACGGTGGCATTCGATGTGTGGGAATGGTATTTCAGAGAGGCGGAACAGCCGTGGGTGGCGGAGCGGATCGTCACGCTGGAGCATGATGTGATGCAGCTTCGCCGGATGAATCCGTTTGCCGCCATCAACTATATCCGGAAAGGCATCGGATATGACGAGTTCTGTGCCGAGTATGCAGATTACAGGCGTATCCGGGCGGATGAACTTTATGATGTGCTGGATGAACTACAGGAAAGTGCAAGAGGCTATGAAGATTATGACGGATGGTTTGCGCACATCGAGAATTACACCAGGGAATTGGAACGCCTGTACCAGAGCCAGGAAAAGCAGAGTGAGAGCGTAGCGCTTTCCACGCTGCATTCCGCCAAGGGGCTTGAGTACGAAAACGTCTATCTGATCGACGTGAACGAGGGAGTGATGCCCTACAAGAAGGCGGTGCTGGATCAGGACATCGAGGAGGAGCGCCGGATGTTTTACGTCGGTATGACGCGGGCAAAAAAATATCTGCATCTCTTTTCCGTCAAACAGATGAATCAGAAAGATGCAGATATCTCGCGCTTTATTGCCGAGGCAGGAGAGCGTCTCAGTCCTCCATGTCGTTAAATTCTGCCTCGTCAAGCCACTCATCAAAGCGGTCGGATACGGCTTCGTATTCGGCGTCGTCTAAAATATTATCCAGAGACGGATTGCCATCGCTATCCTCCGCATAGCGGTAGATATAGACCTCGCCGTCCTCGTTCGGCTCGCCGGCTTCGGTGAGCGGAAGAAGGGCGATATAGTCCTGCTCGTTGACGGTAAAAATGGTTAAAATCTCACATTCTACCTGGCTGCCGTCATCCAGATCCAGGGTGACCAGGATATCCTCGTCTTCGTTGGTGTTATGGTTGTCTGCCATCATGATATCTCCTTTATTGGATGTTATTAAATAATCGCCTGAATGTAGAGCTCCGGATGCTCCTCAAGATTGATGAAACGTGAGGGGGCGATCTGGATCGTAGGTCTCGTCAGACGCTTATTGATAAAAATAATCTCTCCGGTCTGTCCGTTGTTCAACAGAACCCGGTTGTGCAGGTAAGTGTGCGCAATGTGTTCGAGAAAGGTGAGAATATAGCGCGGCTTGTAGCGCTGCAAGCCTTCCTGTTCAAACTGGGCGATCACTTCAAACGGACACAGCCCCAGACGATAACAGCGGTCGGCGGTCATGGCATCATATACATCCGCGACGGCTATGATCGAAGCGTAGTCGTCAATGTCCGATGCGTACAGACCGAACGGATAACCGCTTCCGTCACACCGCTCGTGATGCATCAGGGCAGCGTTCTTTATGTGCGGATCGAGAGGCTGGTTTTTAAGCAGCTCGTACCCTAAAAGGGGATGGCGCTTGATCTGTTCAAACTCTTCGGAAGTCAGCCTGCCCGGCTTGCCGATGATGCTGGCAGGAATCCGGGATTTCCCGATATCGTGTAAAAGACCGCAGAGAGTCAGTGTGTTCTGGGCATCCTCCGAAAAACCGAGCCAGTTCCCGAGCATGCGGGAGATAATGGCGACGTTGACGCTGTGTGCGTAAGTCGAATCGTCGATTTGCCGTAAGTTATGGAGCATGTCGAACATGGAAAGTGTGGTAGTATGCGACGCAAACAAATCCAGGGTCCCTGCAAGAAGCTTGTCTGTCTCCAGCTTTTTGGCACGTAAAATACAGTCGTTTAACGCAGTGTGAAGCATCGTAGTGCAGCTGTCAAACTTCTGACTGAAAATCTTGTATTCTTCGCTTTGCCGGATACGCTCGGAACGGGAACGAACCGGAGCGTACTGCTTTTGCAGATAATCGTGAAGCCCGCCGGAGGAATCGCTGCTGTCCCTGATCCATACTTCCGGTATGGAATAGTCACGGATGTGCAGGATGGTCTGCGCACTCAAAAGACAGCCCTCATCCAGGATGATCTGCCCCGCGGCAGTGCGAACCGGTCTGGCTGTGAACATTCCGGGCTTTAAATCTGTCGTGGGTATTCGTTTCATATACATCACCTCGATCGTACTGTGACAATAAGAACTCTCGTTTCTTAATATTATAACATGAGATGCAAATGCCGGACAAGCGCATTCTCCCCGAAAAAGAAAAAACTATACAAAAAACAAGCGGGAATGATATAATGTACGCGAAGGCTATTGAGCAGTGCCAGACAGGGAGTTTTAAAAATTTGCCTGCGAAGGCAAAATTTTTTAAAATTCATGGCTGATAGGGCGAAAGCCCGTGAGTCCGGGAAATCTCTGATTTTCCGGACGTGCACAGCGAAATGATGTGTAGGTGCATTGCGAAGAGATGCAGACGTGCAGGCAGCGAAGACAAAGGTGGAAGATGGCATGGCGTATACGATAAAAGAGGGCGATTACAGACAATACGGGGCATCAGCCGCAGGCGGCGGAGTCGTGTTTACGTTTGAGGCAGAAAAGGAAGAGGACTGCAGTATTCTTCTGTATGGGAAAGATGGCGGAATCCGGCAGGAACTTAAGGTGCCGGAAAGCTGCTGCAGAGGAGCGATCCGGTCAGTCTTTGTCGCGGGGCTTAAGGCAGAGAGCCTGCGTTATAATTATAAAATCAGCGGGACGGTCGTGACCGATCCTTATGCAAACCGCATCATCGGCAGAGAGCGCTGGAGAGACGCAGGGCGCGTTAAGAATGAGTTCCGGGTCTGCGGTGGTTATTCGGATGACACTTTTTCGTGGGGGACGGATGTACATCCGGAGATCCCGCGCCATGAGATGTTCCTCTATAAGCTCAACATCCGCGGATTTTCGATGGATGCGGGAATCCCTGCAAAGGAGCGGGGAACTTTTGCGGCGGTGCGCGATAAGATTCCCTATCTGAAAGAACTTGGTGTCACGACGGTGGAGTTCATGCCGGTGTATGAGTTTGAGGAACTGATCTTAAAGGAGAAGGCGGTATTGCCGGAATATATCAGCTGGCAGGTGCGGAAAGAGGATCAGATCAAGCCGGAAGCATGTGCGATGCCGGAGCGTGTGAACCTGTGGGGATATGCGCCCGCCAATTATTTTGCGGTAAAGGCGTCCTACGCGAAAGGGCAGGATGCGGCCGTCGAATGGAAAAAACTCATCCGCGCGCTCCATGAGAATCACATGGAATGTGTGATGGAGATGTATTTTCCTGAGAATGTCAATCAGAATCTGATCTTAGATGCGCTGCGTTACTGGGTCAGGGAGTATCATGTGGATGGCTTCCATCTGCTGGGGGAGAATCTGCCCGTCACGCAGATTGCACAGGATGCGTGGCTTAGACGGACGAAGATTTTCTGCGCCGGTTTCGAGAACGCTGTGCTCTGGCACCCGTGCCGTTATCCGCATCTGTATGTATACAATGACGAATATCTGTATCCCGTCCGGGCGCTGCTCAATCACAAGAACGGCGGTATGGATGCATTTGCATGCCAGCAGCGCAAACAGCATCAGTATCACGGATTTGTCAATTACATTTCGGACAATAACGGGTTTTCCCTGCGGGATCTCTTCTGCTATGAGCAGAAACACAATGAAGACAACGGGGAGGAGAACCGGGATGGAAGCGACTGGAATTTGAGCGCCAACTACGGCGTGGAGGGACGAAGCCGCAAGCAGCGGATCGTAAGAATCCGTGAACGGCAGATGTGCAATGCGGTGGCGGTGCTTTTTCTCGCGCAGGGAGTCCCGCTTTTATACGAGGGGGACGAGACGGGAGATTCCCAGGAAGGCAACAACAATGCATACTGTCAGGACAATCCGACCGGCTGGGTGAACTGGAAGAAAGATGAGCGCTACGCGTGGTTCCGGGAGTTTGTGGCGCGGATGGCAGCGTTTCGCAGGGAGCATCCCGTGCTCGCCGCGGATATGCCAAAACAGCTTTCCGATGCAAAAGGAACGGGGTATCCCGATTTGTCCTATCACGGAGAGAATGCGTGGATTTCAGATCTTTCCGGCGAGAGACAGTCTTTGGGCATGCTCTACTGCGGAAAAGAGGATGGCGATGGAACAGAGGGGGAGAAATTCCTTTATGTCGGTTGCAATTTTCACATGGGTCCTACCAGATTGGCGCTTCCGAAGCTTCCCGGGAAGAAAAAGTGGTATCTGCTGATGGACACCGCCAGAGAGCGGGCACCGTTCCTAAAAGAGGAGGAGCGGGTGGATGCGCCGCGGATCGAACTTTGCGGTCAGTCTGTCGTTATATTAACAGGAAAATAAGGTTACATTATTATGAAAGCATGGAAACATTTTTGCACGATCAACCATCACAAGCATCTGGTCATGAAAGGCTGTTTTGCGGTGGGGTTATACAAACAGGGATTATTACATGATCTGTCGAAATATACGCCGACAGAATTTCTGGTGGGCTGTAAATATTATCAGGGAACAATGAGCCCGAACAATGCAGAGCGCAAGGATAAGGGATACTCGTCCGCGTGGCTGCACCACAAAGGGCGGAACAAGCATCACATGGAATACTGGATTGACTACGGCGTGCCGGACGAGGGCGGGGACAAGGGACTCTGCGGCATGAAAATGCCTCTGCGGTACGTGGTGGAGATGTATATCGACCGTGTAGCGGCCTCGAAAAATTACCAGAAGGAGCGCTATACCGACCGGAGCGCATTAGAGTATTACCTGCATGGAAAGGATTTTCATGTCATGCACAAGGATACGCGGGCGCTTCTTGAACTGCTTTTGTACCGGCTCGCTGTCCGGGGCGAGCCGGAAGTCAATACATTTATCCGCGAAGAACTGCTGGCAGGGAAGATCCCCTATGAGCAGAAGGTTCTGGATCAATTAGCGCAGCCATATCACAGGGAAGCGGAGAAGTAAACGTAAGCATCTCCCCGGTGACGGGATGAGAAAAAGACAAACGGTGGGAATGAAGTGCCTGCCGTTTTATTTTTGTGTCTGAAAATGCCGGATAATAGAGCTGGTCGCCTGCCAGAGGATAGCCGAGCGCGGACATGTGGACACGGATCTGGTGCGTGCGCCCCGTTTCCAGATGAAGGGAGAGCAGGGAATAGGGGGCGTGGCATAAGAGACTTTTATAGTGCGTGATGGCATCATCCCCGCAGAGAAAATCAACCTGCCGGCGGACATCGCCCGGTTTTACGCGGGCAATCGGCGCGTGGACGGTGCCGCTTCCGGTGAGCGTGCCGCATACGACGGCGAGGTATTCCCGGCGGATCATACGCTGCTGCATGGCTTTGCCGAGCAGGGCGGCGGAGAGCATATTTTTGGCGACGATGATCAGGCCGCTCGTGTCGGCATCCAGCCGGTTGATGCAGCGGAACGGGCGGATTTCGCCTTTTGCACGGTAATATCCCGTGACGGCGTTTGCAAGCGTATCCCTCTGGTGCGCGGCAGACGGGTGTACCGGCATGCCTGCCGGCTTGTCAATCACCAGAAGATCTTCGTCCTCGTAACAGATCGCGAGGGGAATCTGCTGCGGAAAAATGGAGGTGCCGGAAGTATTCTCCTCCAGATGAAGACAGAGAAGGTCGCCGGTGTGAAGCGTTTCATTCATATGCGCCCACACGCCGTTCAAGAGGGTGCCGTGGTCTGTTTTCTTTAAATGTACCAGTATCGGCCCGGAATAGCCGAGACTTTTTAAATAATGCAGAATGGTCTGCCCGTCCGTGGCGGATAAAATGCGGTAGGTAAGGGTGCGCAGCATAAAAATTCCTCCTGTTTCATGTAACGCTATTATAGCGAAGCGGCGGGGGAGATGTAAAGACGGCATGTATTTGTTTGCGGAAAAAAGAGGGGAAAAGCACGGAAAACATGGCCCATACATAGAATGTATCAATAAAGCTTTTCAGGTGCGTTGTGAAAACTTTCTTATCTCCGCTCACACCAGAACAGGAAATGGAATGCCTGAAAAAAATGAAAGACGGCGACCTTGAGGCAAAAAAAGAACTGACGCTTCGGAATATGCGCCTGGTAGCGCACGTGGCGAAAAAATATCAGAATTCCGATGAAGATATGGAAGATCTGATCTCCATCGGAACCATCGGTCTGATCAAGGCAATCTCTACTTATAAAGAAGATTACGGAAGCCGCCTGGCAACTTACGCGGCGAGATGCATTGACAATGAACTGCTGATGCATTTCCGTTCCAAAAAGAAGACGGCCAGAGAGGTCTCTCTGTATGAACCGATCGGAACGGACAAAGAGGGCAATCAGATTCATCTGCTGGATATTGTGGAGAGCGATGAACCGGATGTGGTGGAGACGATCGAGACCGACAGACGCACCAGAGAGGTGCTGGCACTTGTGCCGAAGCTGCTTTCCGGCAGGGAGCGCTATATCATAGAAAACCGGTACGGTCTCTATGCCTGTAAACCGATGACACAGCGTGAGATTGCAGCGGCGCTTGGAATATCCCGCTCGTATGTGTCGAGAATCGAGAAACGAGAAACGGGCGCTGGAAAAACTGCGAAAAGGAATGGAAAGCGCGGGGGGCGGGAGATAAATTGCCGCTTCCCTTTTTCTACAAATGATGTTATACTAAACATGTCTTTTTAACAAATGTATTTTCTAAGATATTCAGCAGTGTTCACTGCACAGAGATTCCAGATCTTTCTATAATGAAAAGGAGAACAGGTTGTATAGCAGAGTAGCAACAGCAACGATACGCGGTATCCAGAGTGTGCCTGTCTGCGTGGAAGCGGATGTGAGCGACGGGATGCCTGTTTTTGAGATGGTCGGTTTTCTGGCGTCTGAGGTCAAAGAAGCCAGGGAGCGGGTGCGCACAGCGCTCCGCAATGTGGGGTGTGCGCTGCCGCCGCGCAGAATTACCGTGAATTTTATGCCGGCGGACATCCGCAAATCCGGAGCCGGGTTTGATCTGCCGATCGCAGTGGCGGTGCTGGCTGCGATGGGAAGGCTTCCGCATGCGGTACTGGATGATGTGCTGATCGTGGGTGAGATCGGATTAAATGGCGTGGTGCAGCCGGTTCACGGCGTGCTCCCGATGGTGGCGGAGGCAAAGGAACGCGGAATCCGGCGCTGCATTGTGCCGCGGGCGAATCGAAAAGAGGCGGCGCTTGTTTCCGGGATGCTTGTCTGCGGTGTGGAAAATATCGGGGAGGTCATGCGGCTTCTTGAGGATGCGTCGTGGGAGAAGTACGCCGCAGAGGAATATAATATAGAAGAAACACAGCCCGCAGTGCTTCCTGATTTTTCGGAGATCCACGGACAGCGGCTGATGAAGCGGGCGTGTGAAGTTGCGGTAACCGGAATGCACAATCTGCTGTTTGTGGGACCGCCGGGTGCGGGCAAGACTATGGTGGCATCGCGTATCCCGTCCATTCTGCCGCCGCTTGCGGAGGCGGAGCGCATGGAGTTGTCCAAAATCTACAGTGTAAAAGGAATGCTTTCTGGGGAGAACGGTCTGCTTACGCAGCGCCCGTTCCGGGCGCCGCATCACACCGTGAGTGTGCAGGGGCTTACGGGCGGCGGAAGAATCCCGCAACCGGGGGAGATCTCACTGGCACATAAGGGCGTGCTGTTTCTGGATGAACTTCCGGAATTCGCCAGGGAGACGGTTGAGGCGCTGCGCCAGCCGCTGGAAGAGGGGGCGGTTCATCTGGTGCGTCTTGGCGGAAGTTATGTCTATCCGGCAGATTTTATGCTGGTGGCGGCGATGAATCCGTGCCCGTGCGGCTATTATCCCGATATGCAGAAATGCAGGTGTACGCAGACGGCGATCCACCGGTACTTAGAGAGGATCAGCCAGCCGATCTTAGACCGGATTGACATTTGTGTGGAGGCGCCGGCGCTGACATTCGGGGAATTAACCGGACAGCAAAAAGAGGAGACATCGGCGGCAATTCAGAAGCGCGTGGCGGTGGCACAGGACATTCAACGGGAGCGCTACCGGAAGGAAGGATTTTCGTACAACAGCCAGATACCTGCCACGAAGATCCGGGAGTATTGTGCTCTTGATAAAAAGCAGGAGCAGTATATGGAAGAGATCTACGGAAAGCTGCAGCTTACCGCCAGATCTTACCATAAGCTTCTGCGGGTGGCGCGCACGCTGGCGGATATGGACGGCGGCGGTCGGATTTGCGACCGGCATCTGGAGGAGGCAATCTGCTACAGAAGCTTTGACAGAAAGTTCTGGGAGAGGTGAAGAGATGAATTATGCGTATTGGTTTGCAAATATTCCCGGACTTTCCAACTGTGCGAAAATCAGTATCCATGAAAAGGTTGGGAATGCACAGGATATCTATTTCCTTAGCGAAAAACAGATGGAAAATATGCAATTATTGGCAAAAGAAATACAGGCGGTCCGGGCTGCGCAAAAGACGGACATGGAGGAAGCGTACGCTAAGATGTGTGAATCCGGGATCTCGTTTGTGTCGCTGGAGGATGCATCTTATCCAAAGAGGCTCCGCCATATCGCAAATCCGCCGTACGGACTGTATGTAAAGGGATGCCTCCCGCAGGGAGAGACCGTTGCGATTGTCGGTGCGAGAATGTGCTCCGAATACGGGCGGACGGTTGCAAGGGAGCTCGGGAGAATGCTTGCGGCGCGCGGCGTCGGTGTTGTGAGCGGAATGGCGCGCGGCATCGATGCTGCGGGGCATCAGGGAGCACTTGACGTGGGCGGAATCAGCTGCGCCGTCTTAGGGTGCGGCGTGGATGTCTGCTATCCGAAGAGCAGCCGGGCGCTGTATGAGGAGATTCTGGAACGGGGCTCGGTTGTCTCGGAGTATCCGCCCGGCACGCAGCCGATTCCGGGATATTTTCCGCAGCGCAACCGCATCATATCAGGGCTTGTCCGGGCGGTTGTTGTGGTGGAGGCAAAGCAGCGGAGCGGATCGCTGATCACGGCGGATTTTGCGCTGGAGCAGGGGAGGGATGTCTATGCCATTCCGGGCAGGATTACAGATGCCTTGTCGGCGGGATGCAACAGCTTAATCCGGCAGGGAGCGGGGGCAGTTTCCGATCTCGAATCGTTTGTACAGGAGCTTGCGCCGGATCCCGGAGCGGGCGGGGAGACATGCACCTTTGAAAAATTATTACTTGAAAAAGAAGAACGCTTGGTGTATAGTTGTGTAGATTTACGACCGAAAAGTATGGAAGAACTTCTGGAGGAGACAGACCTGTCTGTGCCCGAACTGGCGCAGATTCTGGGGATTCTTCTGAAAAAGGGGTTTGTTACGGAAGCATTTAAGAATTGTTATATCAGACGGATTTGAGAAATCAGCATAAAGGAGATGTATGAATGGCTAAGTACCTTGTTATTGTCGAGTCACCCGCTAAGGTAAAAACAATTAAAAAGTTTCTTGGAAAAAATTATGAGGTAGTTGCCTCAAACGGGCATGTGCGGGATCTCCCGAAGAGCCAGATGGGAATCGATGTCGAGCATGATTATGAACCGAAGTATATCACGATCCGCGGAAAGGGAGATATCCTTGCCAAGCTTCGTAAAGAAGTGAAAAAGGCAGACAAAGTGTATCTCGCAACCGACCCCGACCGTGAGGGAGAGGCAATATCATGGCACTTAAGCCAGGCGTTAAAGCTGGACGGCAAGAATGTGCGGAGAATCAGCTTCAATGAGATTACGCAGAACGCGGTCAAGGCGTCCTTAAAGCAGCCGCGCGATATCGATATGAATCTTGTCAACGCACAGCAGACCAGACGTATTCTGGACCGTATTGTGGGTTACAAGATCAGCCCGCTTCTGTGGGCAAAAGTAAAGCGTGGGCTGAGCGCCGGAAGAGTACAGTCGGTAGCGCTGCGCATCATCTGCGACCGCGAGGACGAGATCAATGCATTCATTCCGGAAGAATACTGGACGCTGGATGCAAAGCTCAAGGCGGACGGCGAAAAGAAGCCGTTAACAGCAAAGTTCCACGGGGATGAGAACGGAAAACTGGCGATTACCTGCCGCGAGGAGGCGGACCGTATCATGGACGAGATCCGCGGAGAGCGGTTTGAAGTCCTGGAAGTGAAAAAGGGTGAGCGCGTGAAGAAAGCGCCGCTGCCGTTTACGACCAGTACCTTACAGCAGGAGGCATCCAAGACATTGAATTTCCCGATCTCCAAGACGATGCGTATTGCCCAGCAGCTCTATGAGGGCGTTGACGTCAAGGGACAGGGAACGGTCGGTCTGATCACCTACCTGCGTACGGATTCCGTCCGTATTTCGGATGAGGCGGATGCGGATGCGAGAGCGTATATCGCACAGAATTACGGGGAAGAATTCGTAGCGACACAGACCGTTACCCAGAAGGGCGGCGCCAAGATCCAGGACGCGCATGAGGCGATCCGTCCTTCCGACATTGCGAGAACACCGGCGGTGGTTAAGGAATCTCTTTCCAGAGACCAGTTCCGCCTCTATCAGCTGATCTGGAAGCGTTTTGCCGCAAGCAGAATGGCTTCTGCGATATATGAGACGACGAACGTGAAGATCGGTGCCGGAAAGTACCGCTTTGGTGTCGCGGCATCAAAGGTCTCCTTTGAGGGATTTATGTCTGTGTACACGAGCGAGGACGACGAGAAGGACACGAACAATGTTCTGCTGAAAGGAATCGATGAGGATACGAAGCTTACGCTGGACACCTTCGATGAGAAGCAGCATTTTACACAGCCGCCGGCGCATTACACGGAGGCATCCTTAGTCAAGACGCTGGAGGAGCTGGGAATCGGACGTCCGAGTACCTACTCGCCGACGATCACGACGCTGCTTGGCAGACGTTACATTGTCAAGGAAGCGAAGAATCTGTATGTGACGGAGCTGGGAGAGGTGGTCAACCAGATTATGAAGGAATCCTTCCCGAGCATCGTGGATGAGCATTTTACCGCCAATATGGAGTCGCTGCTCGACAGCATCGGAGAGGGCGCTGTGAACTGGAAGACGGTTGTGCGGAATTTCTATCCGGATCTGGAAGCCGCGGTGGAAGTGGCGGAGAAGGAGCTGCAGAAAGTCAAGATCGAGGACGAGGTCACGGATGTTGTCTGCGACCAGTGCGGAAGAAACATGGTGGTAAAATACGGACCGCACGGAAAATTCCTGGCATGCCCGGGCTTCCCGGAGTGCAGGAACACGAAGCCGTATCTGGAAAAAATCGGCGTGCCATGTCCGAAGTGCGGAAAAGACGTTGTCCTCCGCAAGACGAAGAAAGGCAGAAAGTATTTCGGCTGCGAGAATAATCCGGAGTGCGATTTTATGAGCTGGTCACGCCCGGTAGCGGAGAAGTGCCCGAAGTGCGGCGGCTATATGGTGGTAAAAGGCAATAAGATCGCCTGTGCAGATGCGGGATGCGGCTACACCCGTGACAGAAAAGCGGACGAGGATACAAAATAGTTAAAAAAATATGTCAAATATTACGAAAATATTGAATTTTCAGAATTGACGTGTTAAAATATGAAATATAACGAAAAAGAGATTCGAAACGAAATGGGGGCACGGACATGAGTGTTCAATTGTTGGACAAAACCAGAAAAATCAATAAGCTGTTGCACAATAACAGCTCTTCAAAGGTCGTGTTTAATGATATCTGCGATGTGTTGAAGGATATTCTTGCATCCAATATTCTGGTCATCAGCAAAAAGGGAAAGGTTCTTGGAACGGGCGTGTGTCCCGGAGTGGATGAGATCCAGGAATTGATCGTGGACGAGGTGGGAGGTTTCATCGACCCGCTGCTAAACGAACGTCTGCTCGGAATCCTCTCTACCAAGGAGAATGTCAATCTTGAGACGTTAGGTTTCGTAGATCACGTGAAGGAATACACTGCGATCATCACGCCGATTGATATTGCGGGTGAGCGGCTTGGCACGCTGTTTGTCTACAGAGAAGACAGACAGTACGATATTGACGATATCATTTTGAGCGAATACGGGACAACCGTGGTCGGTCTGGAAATGATGCGCTCCGTGAATGAGGAGAATGCGGAGGAGACAAGAAAGGTTCAGATTGTCAAATCTGCAATCAGCACGTTGTCATTTTCGGAATTGGAAGCGATCATTCATATTTTTGATGAGATGGACGGCAAGGAGGGAATCCTTGTGGCAAGCAAGATTGCCGACCGCGTGGGTATCACACGATCCGTCATTGTGAATGCACTGCGCAAGTTCGAGAGTGCAGGCGTGATTGAGTCGCGCTCTTCCGGCATGAAGGGAACCTACATCAAAGTATTGAACGACGTTGTATTCGACGAACTCGACAAGATCAAAAAGCAGAATCAGAAAAAATAAACAGGACGAAAGGGCGTATCGAAGGGTGCGCTCTTTTTTATTTCCGTGGAACGTGGCTTTTTATGCGGGTTTATTTGACAATTTTGCTAATATCTTGTACTTATTATGCAAAAATCTACAAGATAGTGTAAAAAATAACAAAAATCTCTTGCAATTACGAAACCATATTTTATAATAGAATAAGATAGTTTGGGAAACTAGGTGAAGCGGAGGGCGATACATATGATAACTACGAATGCGTTCGACTATATTAACATCATGGATAAGGCGGCGGATGTCAGCTGGAAACGTGAGTCGGCAATTTCCAACAACATAGCAAATGCGGATACTCCGGGCTATAAGAGACAGGATGTGGATTTTGAATCTGCGCTGAAACGGGAACTTGGCAGCTCGAAGTATATTCCGCTGGATAAGAAAGTGCGGGGACTGAACTCGGATCTTTCGGGCTTAGATGTGTCTACCTATACGGATTCCTCCAATTATTCCTATCGTCTGGACCGCAATAATGTGGATGTGGATACGGAGCAGGTGGAACTGGCATCGGAGCAGCTCCGCTATGAGATGCTGACGACATCGATCAACGAAGAATTCAATCGTATGAAATTAGTGCTTAAATAAACAGGAGGTAGCATATGGGATTATTTCAGTCTTTTGACATCAGTGCGAGCGGTATGACGGCAGAGCGCTTCCGCATCGACACCATTGCAGAAAACATTGCCAATGTCAATACGACGCGTACGGAGAATGGTGAACCGTACCGCCGCAAGATTGTGACGTTTGCGGAAAAGGATCTGACTCCGTTCAGCAAATATTATCAGTCATCCAGAGCGCGGGCTGTAGGCAACGGCGTGAAGGTTACCTCCGTCAAGGAAGATACAGAGACCGATTTTACAATGGAGTATGATCCGTCCCATCCGGATGCGGATGAGAACGGCTATGTGCGTTATCCGAATGTGAATACGGTGACAGAGATGACGAACCTGATTGACGCGTCCCGTGCATATGAGGCGAACACGACGGCGTTTAATGCCAGCAAGAGCATGATTCAGGCAGCACTTAAGATCGGTCAGTAAGACATAGATTAGGATGAAACGGGGGAAATACAGATGGATATCAGTTTATTGACGAATGCCACTTCACCGGATTACATGAGTGCGGTAACACAGAAGACACTGTTGTCTGTGGACACCGATGAGAGCTTTGACTCGGTGTTGTCTTCGGCGATCAATATGCTCAACGAGACGAATGATCTGCAGAATGATTCGCAGTCGGCAAAGATCCAGTTCGCGCTGGGCGAGGCGGACAATCCTCACGATATGCAGATTGCGGCAGCCAAGGCGTATGAGGCGCTGCAGTACACGGTTGCAGTGAGAGATAAGATGCTCGATGCATACAAAGAGATCATGAACATGCAGATTTAATGAATGGAGTTAGAAATTATGCCGGAACAGGTGCAAAAGATTTTAACGAAGATAACGGATTGGTGGAAAAAGTTTACAACCAAGCAGAGAATCCTGCTCGGAAGCATTGTGGCGGTAATTATACTGGCATTAGTGATTCTGGCGGTGGTTGTCGGGAAGCCGAACATGGTAACGCTTATCGAGTGCTCCTCCACAGCGCAGGCGGGTGAAGTAAAAGACCTTCTGGACAATGACGGAAGCATCTCCTACCAGATGTCGGATGACGGGCTGACATTCTATGTGGATGAAAAGGACAATGCGGCGGCGTCGATTCTGCTTGGACAGAACGGCGTGCCGACGGAAGGATTTTCCATCGATAATGTATTCAGCGGTGGATTCAGCTCCACCGAGGCAGACAAGACTAAGAAATACAAGCTGTATCTGGAGAATTATTTCGCAGATCAGCTGGAGACACTGTCAAATGTCGAGAGTGCTTCTGTGACACTGGACATCCCGAATGATGATGGCACGATTCTTGCAAGAGAGCAGGATTCCTACGCGGCGGTAATTCTTACCTTGAATTCAGATATGAGCGACGAGCAGGCACAGGGACTGGCACAGTACATAGCGACACAGCTCGGCAATGACACGACGGACAATGTCCTGATCCTGGACTCGAACTCCAATGTCCTTTTCTCGGGCGGGGATTCCGACTCGTCGATTGGAACGGCAAGCAGTCAGCTTTCCCTCAAGACCAAGACGGAGAATCTGCTCAAGAGCGAGGTGAAGGATGTTCTGGTCGGCTCCGGACTTTATGATCATGCGGAAGTGGCGGCAAAGCTTGATATGAATTTTGATGCATACCGCGAGACGGAACGCCAGTATTCGGCACCAGACGGTCAGACGAACGGTATGATCGACGAACAGAGCAATTATGAGTCGAACAGTGTCGGCGGCGCAGCTGCTACACCGGGCACAGATTCCAATGACGATACATCCTATGTGATTGAGGATAACAATTATACCGAGTCCACGATCACCGATACCACGACAAAGTATCAGAACAATGAAAAAGTGACGGACCGCACGGCGGCGACCGGAACGATCAATTACGATACTTCCTCCATTGCGATCGTGGTAAAAAATTATGTGATCTATGATGAGGACACACTCAGGACATCCGGTGCGCTGGATAACATGACATTTGACGAGTATATTGCGGCAAACAGTGACCCGGTCAAGACGACGGTGGATCAGGATAATTACACGATGATCGCCAACGCAACGGGGTTTCCTGAGGCAAACATCAGCATCATCGCTTATGACGAGCCGATTTTCCAGTATTCTTCCGGTGGAAGAACCCTGTCGGATTATCTGCAGATCATACTTGCGGTACTGATTCTTCTCCTGCTTGGTTATGTGGTATTCCGCAGCACCAGAAAGGAGAAACAGGCAGAGATGGAGGAGGAACTTTCCGTGGAAAGCCTGCTGGAATCCACAAAAGAGAACCAGGAGCCGCTTGAGGACATCGGCTACAATGAGAAGTCCGAGACGCGTTTACTGATCGAAAAATTCGTAGAAGAAAAACCGGAGGCGGCTGCATCGTTACTGCGCAACTGGCTCAACGAGGAGTGGGAGTAATATGGCAAAAAACGAGGAATTTACAGGACTGCAAAAAGCTGCAATTCTTCTGATTACACTGGGACCGGAGCGGTCAGCAGATATCTTTAAGCATCTTAAGGAGGACGAGATCGAGGAACTTACCCTTGAGATCGCAAATACCAGAAGTATTTCACCGCAGGTCAAGGAGGATGTCTTAAACGAGTTCTATCAGATCTGTCTGGCTCAGCAGTATATTGCGGAGGGCGGTATCGGTTATGCGAAGGAACTGCTCGACAAGGCGCTTGGCGCGGACAAGGCACAGGAGGTTATCTCCAAGCTGACAGCATCCCTTCAGGTGCGTCCGTTCGAGTTTGTGCGCAAGACAGATCCAAGCCAGCTGCTGAACTTCATTCAGGACGAACATCCGCAGACCATTGCCATGATTCTGTCCTATCTGACAGCACCGCAGGCGTCGATGGTTCTGGGGGCGCTGCCGCCGGAAAAACAGGCGGATGTCGCAAAACGTATCGCGATGATGGATCGTACATCGCCGGATGTTATCAAGGAAGTGGAGCGGGTACTTGAGAGAAAGCTTTCTTCCCTGGTCAACCAGGATTACACAATCGTCGGCGGCGTGGACGCTATTGTCAGCATCTTAAATGCAGTCGACCGTTCGACCGAGAAGCACATCATGGAGTCTCTCGAGATCGAAGAGCCAGAGCTTGCAGACGAGATCCGCAAGAAGATGTTCGTATTCGAGGATATTCTGCTGCTTGATGACCGTGCAATCCAGCGTGTACTGCGAGATGTGGATAATGCAGACCTTGGCGTTGCCTTGAAGGCGGCGAACGAGGAAGTACAGAATGTTATATTTAAGAACCTCTCCAAACGTCTTGCTGCGATGATCAAGGAAGATATGGAGTTTATGGGACCTGTGCGAATGAAGGATGTTGAGGAGGCTCAGCAGAAGATCGTAAGCGTCATTCGTAAACTCGAGGATGCAGGCGAGATTGTAATCTCAAGAGGCGGAGGTGACGAGATCGTTGTCTAATCTTTATAAACAGTGGTTTGTTCAGACGGATTCCACAAACACGCGCATCATCGATTCCAATGTGATCCTGCAGCAGCACCTGAAACAGGATCTGCCGCAGACACAGACACCGGCACAGAATGTGCAGGAAGAGGAAGGCGGATTTTCAGCCGGACTTGTGACGGGTGATCCGGGTCAGGTCATCAAAGCGGAGCCGCAGATTGATTATGAGGCAAAGGCAAAGGCAAAAGCCGAGGAGATCCTTGCGGCGGCACAGCAGAATGCCGATGCGATACTGGCACAGGCAAACGAAGATGCCGAGGAGATCCGTACATCTGCAAAGACGCAGGGGTACGAGGAGGGCAGAGCTTCGGCGAAGCAGGAGAATGAGCAGCTTCGCGTGCAGCTTGAGGAGTCCTACAGGAAAAAGCAGGGAGATCTTGACAGCGATTACAGGGACAAACGCGAACATATGGAACAGGATCTGGTGGATGTCATCGTTACCGTCTTTGAAAAAGTGTTCCATATTCAGTTTGACGACAAAAAAGAGATACTGATGCATCTGATTGAAGATGCCATTTTAAATATTGAAGACGACAAGCGGTTCCGGGTGAAGGTGGCGGAGGACAATGCACTGTTTCTGGAGAATCACAAGACCGAGATCCTGGATCGTGTGGGACATGACATTGAGCTTGAGATTGTCTCGGACGCGACGGTGGAGGGAAATGACTGTACGATAGAGACCGATTCCGGCGTGTTTAACTGCAGTCTCGGTACACAGCTTGAGAATCTGATCAAAGATATCCGGTCTTTATGTTCGTAAGGTGAGAGAATGATGACACATCAATTTGAAAAATATTTACAACTTGGAGAAAAGACCTACTTCAACCGCCTTGGAAAGGTTGTAAAGATTGTCGGACTTACGATTGAATCTGTCGGACCGGATGCGAAGTTAAATGATCTCTGTAGAATTGTGATTGACAGAGAGAAAGACCACGCGGTGATGGCGGAGGTAGTCGGATTCAGGGATAAGAGACTTTTGCTGATGCCGTTTGAAAATGTGGAAGGCATCGGGGTAGGATGTATCGTTGAGAATACCGGACATCCGCTTGGGGTGTTTGTCGGGGACGGCGTTCTGGGACACACACTGGACGGTATCGGAAGACCGACCGACGGCGGAGTCATTGAGGGCGGATGCGAATATCCGGTCGAGGCGGATCCGCCGGATCCGATGAGCCGTAAGATTATCTCGGAGGTGCTTCCGCTTGGTGTAAAGGCGGTAGACGGACTGATTACCGTGGGAAAAGGACAGCGTATCGGAATCTTTGCGGGTTCCGGTGTCGGAAAGAGCACCCTGCTCGGTATGTTCGCCCGCAATACAAAAGCGGACATCAATGTCATTGCCCTGATCGGAGAGCGTGGCCGTGAGGTGCGCGAGTTTATCGAGAGGGATCTCGGGGAAGAGGGAATGAAGCGTTCCGTCGTCGTGGTGGCGACTTCCGATAAGCCGGCACTGATCCGCAACAAGGCTGCGAAGACGGCGACCGCAATCGCCGAATATTTCAGGGATCAGGGAAAAGATGTACTGCTGATGATGGACTCTTTGACCCGATTCTCCATGGCACAGCGTGAGATCGGCCTCGCGTCCGGAGAACCGCCTGTAACAAGGGGATATCCGCCGAGTGTATACTCGGAGATGCCGAAGCTTCTGGAACGTGCCGGTACTTCGGACAAGGGTTCCATCACAGGACTTTACACCGTTCTAGTAGACGGTGATGATTTTAATGAGCCGATTACCGATACAGCCCGAAGCATTTTGGACGGACACATCGTGCTTTCCAGAAAACTGGGACACAAGAATCATTACCCGGCGATTGATATTTTACAGAGTATTTCCCGTGTTATGAGCGCCATAGCGACCAGCGAGCACAAGGAGCTTGCCGGACGCCTGAAGAATGTACTGGCTACTTATAACGAAGCGGAGGATCTGATCAACATCGGAGCTTACAAGAGCGGTTCCAACCGTGAGATTGACTATGCGGTTCAGAAGATCAACGCAGTGAATCAGTTCCTGTGCCAGAGGACAGATGAAAAGTTCCTGTTTGACGAGGAAATCGATTTATTGAAGAAACTATTTGAAGATTAAGAACGCTCCGCGGAAAAGAGGCGCAGTGTATGGCAAAGTTTACATACCGGATGCAGAACATTCTTGACATCAAGATCAAGCTGGAGAATCAGGCAAAAATTGCATATGCGACGGCGAGCAGACAGCTTGCGGAAGAGCAGGAGAAGCTTCGAGAGATCCTGATGCGCAGGGCCGGCTACGAGAGAAAATCAAAAGAGCTGGTCAACGGAACGCTGGATATCCAGGAGATCCGGGAATGCAAGCGTGCGATCGATGTGATGAAGAGTCTGCAGAGAGCACAGATGATGAAGGTGCACGCCGCGGAAAAGACGCTGGAGATGGCGCGAATCGAACTGAACCGGGTGATGGTGGAGCGAAAGACGCATGAGAAGCTCAGGGAGCGTGCGTTTGAAGAATTTAAGCAGGAAATCGCCCAGGCAGAGAGCAAGGAAATAGACGAGCTTGTTAGCTACAATTACCATGAAGGATAGGCACGGAGGTCTCAAATGGCAGAAGAAGAGAAAGACGAAGTATTAGATAAAAAGACAGCAAAGGCACAGGAGAAGGCTGCACGTGCAGAAGCGAAGGCACAGAAGAAAGCGGACCGGAAAAAGGCAAAAGAGTTAAATGATGATCTGGATATGGATGACGAGACATCGACTGGCGGCAAGATTGCCGTGTTCTTTGTTACCCTGATCATTATTTTGATCTGGCTTGCCATCATCGTCCTGCTGATCAAGTGCGATGTCGGCGGTTTCGGGTCATCCGTTCTGGCACCGGTATTAAAGGATGTTCCTTATGTGAACAAAATCCTGCCGGACAGTGCGACCGAGGAAGTGTCGACGGAGGATGACGCTTACGGCTATACTTCCATTGACGATGCGGTTGCCAGAATCAAGGAACTGGAGAAAGAACTTGCGGATGCACAGAATACGTCCAGCGCAAATGCGGAATATATCGCACAGCTTGAGAGCCAGTCCGCAGAACTGGCACAGTACAAGCAGAACGAGGCGGATTTTGAGGCTGAGAAGCAAAAGTTCTATCAGGAGGTTGTGTTTTCAGATTCAGCACCCGATATAGAGGAATATAAGCAGTATTATGAGAGCATTGATCCTGCGGATGCGGAGATCATTTACCGTCAGGTTGTAGAACAGACGGCAGCCAACGACGAGATGGATGATTATGTGAAAGCGTACTCTTCCATGAAGCCAAAAGAGGCGGCTGCAATTTTTGATACCATGACAGATAATCTGCAGCTGGTGGCAGATATCTTAGACAGCATGGACGCACAATCGAGAGCGAATATTCTGGGCAAAATGGACGCGGCTACTGCAGCAAAGGTGACCGCGATCATGGAACCTGTAGAATAGAGAAGGACAGTCTGCTTCTCATAGTGGCAGAGGGATTCCTTCAAAAATCAGGCTGCAGGTGCAGCTATGGGAAAGGAGGAAGAGAATGGGAGACAATAATGTTGCAAGCATTGGGAAAATGCTGATGCAGACGCAGAGTGGACAGAGTGTCACAGGCGTTGATGGCGCGGATATCGGCACCACATTCCGGAAGATGGTCGATCAGATGACACAGATCCCGGGAAGCAGCGTAAGTACAGGATCTCAGACAGCGCAGAATATGCAGCAGCTTACACCGCACAGTCCGGAGCAGAATTATGACCGTTACCAGTATCAGAAGAATAAGATGCCGGAGCAAAGCACGAAGGACTGGACAGCCGGCAGTCAGGTATCGGAGAAGCTGGAAAGCTTTGAGGAGAGTGTGAGAGACGTCATTAAGGATGAACTTCAGGTGACGGACGAGCAGATCACAGAAGCAATGGAGACATTGGGACTGACCGTGGCCGATCTGATGAATCCGCAGCAGCTTGCAGCTCTGGCAGCAGAATTAACCGGAACCGAAGACATGAGCGCACTTCTCTGTAATGAAGCGTTTATGAACGTGATGCAGTCGGTGGGAACACTGACCGAAGATCTCTTGCAGCAGCTGGGAGTCACGGCTGAGGAATTGACGCAGCTTTTGGAGGATGCCGGACAGACGGACATGGATGCAGATCTGATGCAGACAGTCCAGACAGCGGATGCTGGTGAAACAGATGTCACAGATGCGCAGAAGGTTTACGCTGATACGGCGGATGGAATCCGTGATACGGCAGAACAGCCGCAGATGGCTGCCCAGGCAGCAGAGACAGAGACCAGAACAGAAGAAGCAAAAGACATCACTCCGGAAGAGACTGATACGCAGGCAAAGTCAGCAAATGCAGGCGCAGAGGAAGAGACAGCTGCCGATGCAGCTGCAGGGTCGGATAAGGAACAGGCACAGACCGGATCAAATTCCAATTCCGGACAGCAGAATTCTGCGTCGCAGGCACATGTGGGCGTGGATGTACATACCGGCCCGACGCTGACAGAGACCGTGGCAATGCAGGGCGCCAATAGTGCGGGAGAATATGCCGCACAGGTGGACATCGCAGATGTCGTGCGTCAGATCGTGACTTATACGAGAGTAAATTACACGGCGAATCAGGAAACGACGATGGAGATGCAGCTGAATCCGGAGCACCTGGGCAAGATTTATCTGGAGATTACGTCAAAAGACGGAACGGTTTCCGCACATCTGACCGCACAGAATGAAGTGGTCAAGGAAGCACTGGAAAGTCAGATCGCAGATCTGAAGCAGAACATGAACCAGGCTGGCGTAAAGGTGGATGCCGTGGAGGTAACCGTCGGCGGACATGAATTCGAGAGGAATCTGGAGCAGAATGCAAAACAGGAAGAACAGCAGGCAGAGGAACGGGAAAAGGCAGCCAATGCGACCAGACACATCAACCTGAATGAACTGGACGGACTGTCCGGGCTGATGACGGAAGAGGAGACTCTGGTGGCGAAGATGATGGCAGAACAGGGCAATTCCGTTGACTTTACCGCATAACAGACAGAAAGGAGAGACATATGGCATTAGTACAGGCCGTAGAGAACGGCAAGATTACAGAGAGTACGACAGAGACAACGACCAGTGCCGGCAATGACCTCGGATATGACGAGTTCCTGCAGCTGTTATGTGCAGAGATGCAGTATCAGGATCCGCTGGAACCGACGAGCAATACCGAGTATGTGGCACAGCTGGCAACTTTTTCACAGATGGAGTCCATGCTGAACATGCAGAACAGCATTGAGAGCACGAAGGCAAACGATCTGGTTGGAAAGTATGTCATTGTAAAGACAACATCCGAGACGACCGGCGAGACGACGGCGGTGGCAGGATTCGTGGATTATGTGCAGTACGAGAACAACCAGAAATACATTTATGTCAACGGCAACCGTTATTCACTCGACGATGTATATCAGGTGGCAGACACCGAGTACATGGAGGCGGTTTCACTGGCAGAGGCATTCAAGGCATCTGTGGCAAAGCTTCCGGATGCGGATAAGCTGACGCTGGCATATCAGACGGATGTGGAGAACCTGGCAACCGTGTACAACGGACTGACTTCTTATCAGCAGAGTTATATTGACAGCGATACGCTGGCAACGTTTGTGAAGCTGGACGGAACCATGAAGAGCCTGGTATTTGACAATGCGCTTTCGCAGATTCCATCCGCGGACGAGCTGACCCTTGAGAACAAGGAAGCAGTGGAAGCACTTCGCAAGAATTACGATTCGCTGACCACCACAGAGAAGACTTATATCAGCAAGGATTCCTACGATCAGCTGACAGCACTCGAGGCTAAGATTGCGGAGCTTGAGAAGAAAGCTGGATGATCTGAGAAAGGAGCGTTGGTTATGAATAAGATTACGAACCAATTTGCTTCCATCGAACAGGTAACTGACCGGTATCTGAATCGCAAAAGCACAGAGACTGCGGCGCAGGAAAACAGTGTTTCTTTCGAGGATATATTAAGACAGAAACAGACGACCGCAGAAAGTCAGGAACTTCGGTTTTCCAAACATGCACAGGGACGTTTGAATGACAGACACATCAATCTGTCGGACGAGCAGAACGAGAGACTGGAATCCGGTGTTTTGAAGGCAAGCGAAAAGGGAATACGGGAATCACTCGTGATTCTGGATTCACTGGCGTTTATTGTGAATGTTCCGAGCAAGACGGTGGTCACAGCCATGGATCAGAGTGAGTCAGAGAGTAATATTTTTACAAATATTGACGGTGCCGTGATTGTATAATATGCCGGACCTTACAAGGAGGCAGAAGCTCCCCGAATGACAGAAGGGAGCAGGGCACCAGACATTACAGGAGGTCATTTCATTATGATGAGATCAATGTACTCTGCTGTGTCGGGTCTTAAGACACATCAGACAAAAATGGACGTTATTGGTAACAATATCGCCAATGTAAACACAGTAGCATTCAAGTCTTCTTCCGTGACATTCCAGGATATGCTCTACCAGAACACATCCGGAGCATCGGGAGCAAATGCGGCTACGGGAGTCGGCGGTGTGAATGCCAAGCAGATCGGTCTTGGCGTGACCACAGGTGCGGTAAATATCAGCATTACATCCGCGGGTGCAGCTGAGACAACCGGAAGAGCTTTCGATCTGCGTATGACAGATCAGTCGACCACCAATTTCTTTATTGTCAACAACGGATCTTCCAATCTGTTTACCAGATCCGGATCTTTCTATGTAGACGGTGCAGGCAACCTGTGTATGACGTCTACCGGATATACGGTCATGGGATGGCAGGTAGATAAGACAACCGGAAATATCCGGAAAGATACCGTATCCGCGTTGCGCGTCATGAGCACGGAGAATCTGACAAGCGCACCAGAGGCAACCTCTGAGGCAACCTGCGGCGGTATTATTGATAAGAACGATACCGACGTATTGAGTGACGACGGATTGATCAAGAACCTCAAGTTCTACGATAACCTGGGATATGAGTACACCGCACGTTTTTCCATTAAGTCAACCGGAACGGACGGAGAGTTCACGGTAGAGCTGTTGAATGTTTTAGACGGCGACGGAAATACCTACTACGATCCTGAGAATATTCAGGCGGGACAGCCGGCGTTAAACGCACTGTTCGGTAACACCGAGGATGCGACAAAGAGTTATACGCTCGGCAAGGATTACACTTATGTGTCCGCTAACGTCATCGTGGACAAGAGCGGTAATTACTACCAGTACAATGCAGCGACACACAGCTATGACCAGGTAAAAAGTGCGACGGACATGACGGTTGTCACAGCAGGGGCACTCAGCCTGACACAGGTATACGGTGCAGGAGCGGACATTCTGGCGAAAGCGGATGCTTACACCGGAAATGGCACCGGATATGCGGTTGACGGAACAACCGGGGCACTGACACTTACATACAACAGTGTATATCACAGATTAAGCTTCAACACGGACGATGGAACATTTTCAAAGGTTGGAAACGTGGCGGATGCGAAGAGTGTTGGACTGAACATGTCCCTGTTCGGCGGACAGTTCGCAAATATCAATGTGGACTTCAGCACCTGCCAGAATACGAACCACGGCGGCAAGTCCACTGTAACGATGAGCAAAGGCGCTACAGACGGAACAACTGGAGCAGGTAAGAAGCTCGGTAACCTGATCGGACTTTCAGTCAGCAACAACGGCGAGATCTACGGTATTTATGACAACGGTAACCGCAACCTGTTAGGACAGATCGCGGTCGCACAGTTCGCCAATGCGGCAGGTCTTGAGAAAGTCGGAGAGAACTGCTACAGCACGACCTTGAACTCCGGTGAGTTCGATGGTATCGGTGAGGATATTACGGCGGACGGAAGCAAGATGACATCCGGCGAGTTAGAGATGTCAAACGTGGATCTCTCCACCGAGTTTACGCAGATGATTACCACACAGCGTGGATTCCAGGCGAACTCCCGTGTAATCACGACATCCGATACGCTTCTTGAGGAGCTTGTGAACCTGAAGAGATAAGCGGCTGCGAGATGACAGAGCAGCATCACGGATAAGATTTTGGAGAACCGGGGTTTTGTCTCCCTGATAAAATCCCGGTTCCATGAAAGAAGAAACACAGAATTTGCAAAAGTAAGTAGACAAGCGGTCAAAAGTTTAGTAAAATTATACAAGATATAGGATGACAACTTGTTGAGATTTCAGTCTCCGCTTGGAGACAGCAATACTATAATATCAAGGATGGTAGGTGGAAGAATTGGATATAGCTTCTTTAGCAGGGATGCTGCTTGGCGTTGTAATGTTTTTGTTCGGTGTATTTTCCAGTGGTGGAGCTTCGGGTCTTTTCAATATGTTTGACTTCCCTTCAATCATTATCACACTGGGAGGTTCCATATCGGGTACATTGGCGTCCAACAAACTTCAGGATTTTATTGCAGGTCTGAAGAGTATTACATTAACATTTAAGGAGGTACCGCAGGATCCTGCGGCAGTCATCCGGAATATCATTGATTTGTCAAATACCGCCCGCAAGGAGGGACTGCTTGCACTTGAGGAGGCGGCAAACGGAATCGAGGATGAATTCCTCAAAAAAGGAATCATGCTTGTGGTAGATGGTACCGATCCGGAACTGGTAAGAGGTATCATGGAGACGGATCTGGGCTGTATCGAGCAGCGACACAAAAAGTCAATCGCTGTCTGGGAAAAATGGGGAGAACTTGGTCCTGCCTGGGGTATGATCGGTACCCTGATCGGATTGATCCTGATGCTCAAGGATATGAATGATGCATCAACGATCGGACCGAAGATGGCAGTCGCACTGGTAACAACACTGTACGGTTCGTTGATTGCCAACTGGCTGTGTAATCCGACGGCATCCAAGCTTTCTGTAAACAATAATAACGAGATGATGATGAAGGAAATTACGGTGGAAGGTATTCTGTCGATTCAGGCAGGAGAGAATCCACGTGTCATAGAAGAAAAACTGAAGTCATTCCTGTCACCTTCAGCGAGAGAGGAAACTGCGGAGGGCAGTGTCGGAGGTGAGGAATAGTGGCGAGAAGAAAGGAAGATCCACCCAAAGGCTCACCTGCATGGATGAATACCTTCGCGGACCTTATGAATCTCCTGCTCTGTTTCTTCGTAATGCTTTTCTCCATGTCCAGTGTGAATGAGGAAAAGTTTGAGAAGGTCATTGCCTCTTTCCAGAGTACATTCAGCATACTCCCGGGAGGCGGAGCATCGATCGGCGAGGGTGAATTGATTTCTTCCGGAATCAGTCAGCTTGAGAATTTTGATTCTTATTACAACCAGCAGCTGAGCAGCCAGTCTGACGGACAGACGGAGGAAGAAAAAGACATTACCGAAGCATATGAACAGCAGGAACTGGAAGAGTCTGAGGATATGGCGCAGCAACTTGAAAATGCACTTTCGCAATATGGGATACAGGACGACGTCGAGGTTGATTTTAATGCAGAGTATGTAACGCTTAACATGAACGGCGCGCTGCTGTTTGATTCTGCGAGCGCAGAACTCAGAGATGAGGCGTATCCGCTGGTCAACAAGCTTGGCAAGATACTGGTTACTTACGATAATAACATCATTGAGGTCGAGGGACACACGGACAATGTGCCGATTCATTCTTCCAAGTATGAGGACAACAACGTACTGTCCATGTACCGTGCGCTTGCGGTTGCCAACTATCTGCGGGATACCACAACACTGGATCCTGCATACATAAAGTCGTCTGGCCGCGGAGAGTATGTGCCGATTGCAGATAATGCAACGCCGGAGGGCAGGGCAAGGAACCGCCGGGTTGAGATTAAAATCTATAACTCATACAACTCGAATGTGAGCGGGACATCCACGGATGACACAGGTACAGAGACGCCTGCGGATGCGGCTTTAAGCACTGAGACGGTGACAGATACGCCGGAAGCAGCGACAACAGGTGCGACTGTGGAACCGACAGAAGTTGTGAACGAATAGGAAGGGAAGCATAATGAAGAAAAATTTATTGACAGTAATTATTTTGGCACTGGTTCTCGTGAATCTGATTCTGACCGCGGTGCTGGCATTTTCCGTTATTCCGCAGACCAAAAAGTCAAACGAACTGATTGATCAGGTGTGCGCTGCAATCAACATCGAACTCGAGGGCGGACAGAACAAAGACAGTTCCGCAGTGCCGATCGAAGAAATTGCAGTTTATAATATCACAGATAATTTTACCGTGAATCTGGCAGACAACGGCGATGGAAAGAAGCATTACGCTGTATTTTCTGTAGGACTTTCCGTCAACAAGACAAGCGAGTCCTATGCCACCTACGGGGGAGACGAGATGACAGAGCTTACGGATAAGGAGACCATTATCCGCAGCGACATCAATACGGTAGTGGCCAAGTATACCGAGGAGGAATTTAACGCCGATGGACAGAAGGCTGTAAAGGAGGAGATTTTATCCAAGATGCAGGATCTGTTCGGATCCGACTACATCGTGGGCGTGAATTTCTCAAGCGTGGCAACGGAAGCACACTAGAATAAGACATTAGGTGGTGAGAGAGAATGGGTGAAGTCTTATCTCAAAATGAGATAGACAGTTTGCTGAAAGCTCTTAGCAGCGGTGAACTGGATGTAGATGAAATAAAAGATGATAATGAAAAACAGGTCAAAAATTACGATTTTGCCCGTCCCGCGAAGTTCTCAAAAGAGCATTTGCGAACGCTTGAGATTATTTTTGAACATTATGGAAGATTGCTTTCAACGAATCTGCCGGTGTACCTAAGAAAAAATGTTCAGGTGGAAGTGATGAGTTCGGAGGCGGTGACGTATTCAGAGTTTGCGAATGCACTATCGAATCCGGTGCTGCTTGGAATTGTAAATTTTGCTCCGCTGAATAACAATATCATTATTGAAATTGCAGAGAATGTCGGCTTTACGATCGTGGATCGTATGCTCGGCGGCCAGGGGGCGCCGCTTGACAAGGCGAGGGAGTTCTCCGAAATCGAACTTCTTCTGATTGAGCGGATCTATAACGTATGCGTGAATCTTCTGGTGGAACCGTGGGCGAGTGTGTGTGAACTGACACCGAGACTGGAGCGGATTGAGACAAATTCGCAGTACGCCCAGATCATTTCCCCGACGGAGATGATCGCGTTAATTACGTTAAATATTAAGATTGGTGATGTCGAGGGACTGATCAACATCTGCCTGCCGTATATCACATTGGAAAGTGTGATGGACAAGCTGAATACGAAATACTGGTATTCCAGCCTGCAGGAGAAGGATGAACAGCAATATACAGAGACCATTGAGGCACTTATTGCACGGGCACCGATGCCGATCAAGGCTGTGCTGGGTAACAGTAGTATATCAGTCAATGATTTCCTTGGTCTGCAGGTGGGAGACATTATCCGTCTCGACACCAAAGTGGATCAGGATCTGTCGGTGTATGTTGGAAATATAAAAAAATTTACTGCTCTGCCGGGTGCATCCGGTGATAATTATGCAGTAAGAGTGACATCAGTAATCAGAGAGGAGCAGTAAGTATGGATGGAGTAATGTCTCAGGAAGAGATCAATGCATTACTGAACGGGTCTGAGGACAGCAGCGAGCAGCCCAAAGAAGAGGTACTGACTGAGAAAGAAAAAGATACAATCGGAGAGATTGCCAATATCAGTATGGGAACGGCAGCGACCACGCTGTTTTCTCTGGTAAACCGAAAAGTAGAGATCTCGACTCCAGTTGTTTCTTTCGCAAACTGGAGTGATATCTGTGAAGCATATGAGAAGCCATGTGTGTTTATCCGGATCGGATATACTGTCGGACTGGATGGCAGCAACATATTGGTTTTAAAGGAACACGATGTAAAAGTAATCACTGATCTTATGATGGGTGGTGATGGAACTAATACGGATGGAGAACTTGGTGAACTGCACTTGAGTGCGATCAGCGAGGCGATGAACCAGATGATGGGTTCGGCAGCGACATCCATGTCATCTATGCTGAACAAGGTGATTGATATCAGCCCGCCACAGGCGGATTTGATAGATTTACAGGAGACAATCGATGAGAGCGTCATCGATGAGTTCCTGGCAGGCGAGTTTGTAAAGATACGGTTCAGACTGGAGATCGGCGATCTGGTCGACAGTGATATCATGCAGCTGTATCCAATTCCTTTTGCAAAGGAAATGTGTGAGAGTGTGACACAGAATATGGAGGAAGATACGAATTCGACTGCAGGCAGCAAAGGTAGTGCTCCGGAAGCACAGGCGGCACCACAGCCGCAGGCGGCACCACAGCCGCAGGCAGCACCGCAGATGGGACAGCCGGCAATGGGAGCACCGATGATGGGAGGCCAGATGATGGGACAACCGATGATGGCACAGCAAATGCCACAGATGTATGGACAGCAGCCGGTAAATGTACAGCCGGCACAGTTTCAGGCGTTTACCGGAAGCGTTCCGGTGGGATACGGACCGGAAAACATTGATCTGATCAAGGATGTACCGCTTGAGGTAACGGTGGAATTGGGAAGAACTTCAAAATCTATTAAAGAGATTCTTGATTTTGCACCTGGAACTATTATAGAATTAAATCGTATTGCGGGTGAACCGATCGATGTTCTGGTAAACGGCAAATACGTTGCCAAGGGTGAAGTGGTTATTATAGAGGAAAGCTATGGTATCCGTATTACCGAGATTGTAAAGTGATTGGAAACAGGATAAGAAAAGCAATATAAGCAAAACAATATAAGAAAAGAAACAAGGAGAGAATGTTATGGCAAAGATTATGATTTGCGATGATGCAGCTTTTATGAGAATGATGATTAAGGATATCTTAACCAAGAATGGTTATGAGATCGCTGCGGAGGCTGAGAATGGAGCAGTTGCAGTTGAGAAGTACCCGGATGCAAAGCCGGATCTGGTTCTGATGGATATTACCATGCCGGATATGGATGGTATTCAGGCGCTGAAGAAGATCAAAGAGATCGATCCGAATGCAAATATTATCATGTGCTCTGCAATGGGACAGCAGGCCATGGTTATCGAGGCAATCCAGTCTGGCGCAAAGGACTTTATCGTAAAGCCGTTCCAGGCAGAGCGTGTGCTCGAGGCAGTAAAAAAAGTAGTAGGCTAATATGATTTTACTCAGTTCAAGCCTGAACAGTTTTATACAGCTGCTTGGCGTCCTGCTTATTTTTCTGTTTGTTCTTGTGATTACCTATTTCACAACCAAATGGATTGGCGGATATCAGAAGGTCCAGATGTCCGGACGCAGCTTTCAGGTGGTCGATACCATACGGATCGCCAACAACAAACTGGTTCAGGTAATAAAAATGGGAGATGTGTATCTTGTGATCGCGGTTGCAAAAGATAATGTGACCATGCTCGCAAAGCTTACCGAGGAAGAGATGGGACTTACGGAGGCAGAGATCTGCAACGGAAAGACTCCCGGACAGAATGGAGAAAAAGGTCAGATGACCTTCCAGGAGACGCTTGAGAAGTTAAAGGAACATTTCCCGAAAAAACAGGATTAAATTATGACAAAATCAAAATTAAAGAAATCATATTGTATTATGTCGTTTGTCTTTGCGGTGGCAGTGCTGATCATCGCATTGACGTTGTCCATGGGACAGACCAGAGTCTATGCGGCAGATACATCTTCAGATATGATTACTGGCTTGAGCAATACCGATAGCAGCGATGGACTGACGGATGCGACGAGCGATATCAACAACGGCCTGTCCATTACATACAACAACGACACCGGAGCCGTATCCACGCCGATCAAGGCACTTCTGGTGCTGACGATCATTTCACTGGCACCGTCCATTCTGATTATGATGACTTCTTATACCAGAATCATCATCGTGCTGCATTTCCTGCGCACCGCGATCGGTACACAGACAGCACCGCCGAATCAGATTCTCGTCGGTCTTGCCCTGTTTTTGACATTCTTTATTATGTGGCCGACCTTTCAGCAGATTAACGAAGATGCCATACAGCCGTTAGACAATGGCGACATTACCATTGAGGAGGCATACAAGGCAGCGGAGACACCGATTCGCGACTTTATGTACGGTCAGACACAGGAAAAGGATCTGCACCTATTTATGGATATTGATGGAGAAGATTATCCGGATCAGATGACACTGGAGCTTTATTACGATGTTCCGATGACAACCGTGATTCCGGCATTTATCATCAGCGAACTTCGGTATGCGTTTATTATGGGATTCCTCATTTATATCCCGTTTATTGTAATCGATATGGTAGTGGCATCGGTACTTATGTCCATGGGTATGATGATGCTGCCGCCGACAACGATTTCACTGCCGTTTAAGATACTGCTGTTTATTCTGGCGGATGGTTGGAATCTGGTGATTGGAAGCGTTGTAAAGACATTTTACTGATGCGTGCATTTGGAACAGGAGATGAAGTGAAATGACAGAAGGACAGGTATTAGACATTGCCAGACAGGCATTGTATACAATTATTTTGTGCTCGGCGCCGTTGCTGATTATTTCTCTGGTTGTGGGACTGGTCGTCAGTATTTTTCAGACGGTGACGTCCATTCAGGAACAGACGCTTACCTTCGTGCCAAAGATTATCTGTGTATTTCTTGGAATGATGATATTTGGTTCCTGGATACTAACCAATCTGACAGAGTTTATCAATACGCTCTGGTCAGACTTTAGTATATATCTGGGTTAGGTTGAGGAATGTTAAATTATACGTTTTCGTTGGTGGATTTTGAAATACTCATTTTAATACTGGTTCGCATATCCTGCTTTGTGTACGCGGCTCCGTTTTTCGGCATGAAAAATGTTCCGTCCAGAGTGAAGATCGGATTATCGTTTCTTTTGTCGATCCTGATATTCCCTTCGGTCGATCAGTCAGCGGTTACCTACACGGGCATGTTTGGATATGCGGTGATTGTTCTAAGAGAAGGAATTACAGGGTTGCTCATGGGATTTGCTGCAAACATTTGTAATTCCATTATTTTATTTGCGGGAAATATCATTGACATGGATATCGGACTTTCCATGGCGCAGGAGTTCGATCCGATGACCAACTCGCAGGTCACCATCACGGGAAATCTGTATCAGTACCTGCTGCTTCTGATGATGGTCGTGACGAACATGCATCATTATGTACTGCGGGCGCTCATTGATTCCTATCAGGTAATCCCCGTCAACGGGCAGGTGTTTCAATGGGACAGCCTGGCAGAGTCCATGACAACCTATATGGCGGATTCTTTTGTGATCGCGTTCCGCATTGTGCTGCCGGTATTTGCCTGCATGATGATACTAAACTGCATCCTCGGCATTATGGCGAAGGTAGCGCCGCAGATGAATATGTTTGCGGTCGGAATGCAGATGAAGGTGCTCCTGGGACTTACGGTATTGTTCCTCACGGTAATGCTGCTTCCGGGAATTTCCGATTTTGTGTTTAAAGAAATGAAACGAATGATTGTATCGATGATAGAGGGAATGTATTAGCTTGGAACAGGACAGAAGACAGATCCTTCCCTATCACCTCCAGTGGTTTGCGAAGGATGGACCGGGCGGAGAAAAGACGGAACCGGCAACCGCGAAAAAGTTAAGAGAAGCCAGAGAGGACGGTAAGGTCGCCAAAAGCAAGGAGCTTACCGCCGCCTTTGATCTGATTGTGATGTTTCTGATGCTGAAGATTTTTGTCTCCACGATTGGCGACGGATTTCTTCAGATATTTTACTATGTATATAATCTGATTCCGGATTTTATCGGAATCAATGCGATGGATGTGTCCACCTATGCGGTAATGTCTTTCTTTTCACCGGTGAATATACAGATGCTCAAAATCGTGGCACCGTTTTTTATTTTCGGATTCGCCGTGACGCTACTTGTAAATATTCTGCAGGTGGGGTGGAAGGTTTCCACGAAACCGATGCAGCCAAAGCTGGACCGGTTTAATCCGGTGAACGGAATGAAGCGGATTATCTCCAAGGATTCCGTTTTTGAACTGTTCAAATCCCTGATTAAGATTGCACTGATTCTCTATATCGCGTATACTGCAATCAAGGATCACGAAAATGACCTTTTTATTTTATATGATATTCCGTTAAATCAGGCGATCGCACTGTGTGGAGATGTGATTATCGGTGCAGGGCTCAAGATCAGTCTGGTGTATCTCGTTGTCGGAATTGCTGATTTCATCTATCAGAAATACCGCTTTAATGAAGAGATGAAGATGACCAAACAGGAGGTCAAGGACGAGTACAAAAATACAGAGGGAAATCCGGAAGTAAAAGGCAGACAGCGCCAGCGTATGCGCGAGGCATCGAGGCGCCGTATGATGCAGGATGTCCCGAAAGCGGATGTGGTTATCACCAACCCGACCCATCTGGCGGTTGCCATCAAGTACGAACCGGAGGTGCATAAGGCACCGGTGGTTCTGGCAAAGGGTGAAGATTATCTGGCGCAGAAGATCCGTGAAGCTGCCAGGGAGAATCACATTGAAATTGTAGAAAACAAACCGCTTGCAAGAATGCTCTACGCCAATGTCGAAATCGGCAATGAAATTCCGCCGGAATTGTATCAGGCAGTAGCGGAGATTCTTGCAATGGTATATAATATGAGACAGTAAAACGAAGGAGGAAGAGATATGAAAAAGGCTGACATAGGTGTTGCGCTTTATTTGCTTGCTGCAGTCATCTTTTTAATTGTGCCGATTAACTCTACGTTACTTGATGTAATGCTGGCGCTGAATATCTCGATCGCACTGATTGTTCTGTTCAACACATTGTTTGTGAAGGAAGTTCTGGATATGTCTTTTTTCCCGACATTGCTGTTGTTTACTACCATATTCCGTATTTCTCTTAACGTGTCCTCGACACGTCTGATCTTAACGACCGGTGCTCCGGGTAACGTCGTTGAAACATTCGGAAGCTTCGTGGGCGGTGGTGATATGATCGTCGGAGCGGTCGTATTTATCATTTTGATCATCATACAGTTCGTCGTTATCAATAAAGGTTCCGAGCGAGTGGCAGAGGTATCCGCACGATTTACACTGGATGCTATGCCCGGTAAGCAGATGGCAATCGATGCTGACTTAAACACCGGAGCCATTACGGAGACACAGGCGAGAGAGCGGCGTAATAAGATTCAGGAAGAAGCAAGCTTCTTCGGTTCGATGGATGGTGCTACGAAGTATGTCAAGGGAGATGCCACAGCCGGACTGATTATCACGTTTGTCAATTTAATCGGTGGAACCGCGATGGGGATGATGCGCGGTGGACTTGATTTTTCGGAGGCGATTCAGCGCTATGGTCTTCTCACCATGGGTGACGGACTCTGTTCCCAGATCCCGTCCCTGCTGATCTCACTTTCTACCGGTATCCTTGTCACGAAGGCATCCAAGAATGCAGACTTCTCCAACATTCTGGTAAAACAGCTGTTCGGTATTCCGAAGGCACTTTATCTGGTCGGTGGATCGTTGATCTTCCTCGGTGCTGTGACACCGCTGAATGTGGTATTGTTTGCTGCGCTGGGCGCTGCGTTTATCGTAGCGGGCAGAATGGTGGACAAGAACATCGGCATTGAGAATATCGAGGAGGAAGTCAGCCAGGCAGAGACGGAGGCGGAGGAGATCCGCAAGCCGGAGAACGTTGTGTCGCTGCTTCAGGTGGACCCGATCGAGCTGGAATTCGGCTACGGTATTATTCCGCTTGCGGATGTGAACCAGGGCGGAGATCTCTTAGACCGCGTGGTTATGATACGAAGACAGATTGCACTGGAACTTGGTACGGTTGTGCCGATTATCCGACTGCGTGATAACATTCAGCTGAATCCGAACCAGTACATTATCAAGATCAAAGGAATTCAGGTGACCGAGGGAGAGATCCTGTTCGATCACTATATGGCGATGAATCCGGGATATGTGGAGGAGGAGATTACGGGAATTCCGACGTTTGAACCGTCCTTCCACCTGCCGGCAATCTGGATCACGGAGAGCCAGAGAGAGCGTGCGGAGAGCCTTGGCTATACGGTGGTGGATCCACCGTCAATCATTGCGACGCATCTGACCGAGGTGATCCGTTCCCATATCGCAGAGCTGCTTACCAGACAGGATGTACAGAACCTTGTCAATAACCTCAAGGAGAGCAATCCGGTTCTCGTGGATGAACTGGTGCCGAAGCTTCTTGGACTTGGCGAGATCCAGAAGGTTCTGCAGAATCTGCTCTCGGAGGGAATTTCCATCCGAGATCTGCTCACAATTTTTGAGACGCTGGCAGACCATGCGCCGGCGACCAGGGATACCGATGTGTTGACGGAGTACGCACGCCAGAGCTTAAAGCGCGCGATCTCCAGCAAATATTTCCCGGCGAATGAGACAACCAGCGTGATCACGGTAGATCCGAAGATCGAGCAGGAGATCATGGGTTCTGTCAAGCAGACGGAGCAGGGGGCATATCTGACGCTCGATCCGGAGCGCACGAAGGCGATTATGGCATCCGTTGAGAAGGAAGTGGCGAAGTTGGAGAACATGGGCAAGCCTGCCATCATTATGACATCGCCGATTGTGCGTATGTACTTTAAGAAGCTGACCGAGGATTACTTCAAGGATCTGACGGTGCTGTCTTACAATGAGGTGGAATCCAACGTAGAATTACAATCAGTAGGGATGGTGACAATATAAATGACCATTAACAAATATCAGGGCAAGACAAAGGAAGAGGCCGTCGAGAAGGCAAAGCAGGAGCTGGGCGCGGGGGCGGTCGTGCTGAACGTGAAGGAGATTAAGCCCAAGGGCATGTTTAAGATGTTTAAGAACACGCTGTATGAGGTGACGGCTGCGGTGGAGGAAAAGGAAGCGTTCCCGGCGCAGACGCTCCGCAGCGAGACAAAGCCTGTGCACGATACGATCAGTCTGGCTGCAGATGAAAAGATTACCATTCCGGGGGTGGCAAGAGAGAACACCAGACCGGCAGTGGCACCGGCACCGGCGGAACAGGAGGTTGTTCCTATGAAAGAAGCAAAGCGCGAATCTACGAATGAGGGACTGGAAAAGCGGCTGGAGAACCTGTCGAATATTCTGGAAAAGCAGTTTTCCGTGGAGGAGATGCGCAAGTCTCATCCGGTAGAGCCGCAGGAAAAGGAGAACCGCACGGAAGGGTTCCAGTTTATCAAGATGCTCTACCGCACGCTGCTGGAGAATGATGTGAATGAGAAGTATGTCAATCAGATCATGGACGAGGCGGAGAAGGTGCTTCACAACGGAAGCAGTGTGGATTCTATTCTTTCCAACGTTTATCAGAAGCTGATCTTAAAGTTCGATCAGCCGCAGACGATTGAGCTTACAGGCAAAAAGCCGAAGGTGATTTTTTTCATCGGACCGACCGGCGTGGGAAAGACAACAACGCTTGCCAAGATTGCGTCACGCTATAAGGTAGACAAAGAGAAGAAAGTGGCATTTCTGACTGCGGACACCTACCGGATTGCTGCGACAGAGCAACTGCGCATCTACGCAAATATTCTGGATGCTCCGATGAGCATTATCTATACGCCGGAGGAGATGAACGATGCCATTGCGCGCGTGAGCGAATATGATCTGGTATTTGTTGACACGGCGGGATTCTCGCACCGCAATGAGGCACAGTGCCAGGATATGAAAAAGCTGATCGACGGACTGGATGAGGCTTACGAGAAAGAGGTATACCTCGTGCTCAGTGCGACGACCAAATATAAGGATCTGCTGGAGATCGCAGATACTTACAGGGAAATAGCAAATTATAAGTTGATTTTTACAAAGCTGGATGAGACAATTACTTATGGTAATATTTTAAATATCAAGCTGTATTCGGGGGCAAAGTTATCCTATATGACGAGCGGTCAGAATGTACCAGATGATATTGAAGTATTTGATACACAAAAGATTGTGAAACAGCTGCTGGGAGGCAGATAACACATGGATCAGGCAGAGAAGCTTAGAAGTGTTGTGAAATTAAAAAAACAAAATTATAAGCCGGATGCCAGAGTCATTACCGTCACAAGTGGAAAAGGTGGCGTTGGAAAGTCGAATGTGGCTGTGAACCTTGCGGTGCAGATGCAGAAGATGGGAAAAAGGGTGCTTGTTTTTGATGCGGATTTTGGCCTTGCCAATGTCGAAGTAATGTTTGGCGCCATTCCCAAGTACAATCTGGCAGATGTGATATATCATGGAAAACAGATCACGGAGATCATATCGGAAGGTCCGATGGGAATCGGGTTTGTCTCGGGGGGAACCGGAGTTACCGGACTGGGCAATCTGACCGATGAACAGATCTCTTATCTGCTTCACTGTTTCGGGGAACTGGATCAGATGGCAGATGTGATTCTGGTGGACACCGGCGCGGGGATTGCCAATCATGTACTGGAGTTCGTGCTGGCAAGCCCGGAGGTTCTTGTGGTCACAACACCGGAGCCGACATCACTGACAGATTCTTATTCTCTGTTAAAGTCTCTGTACCGGAATCCGAAGTTTAACAGGGAGTACACCAAGATATCGGTTCTTTCCAACCGTGTGACGTCTGCTGCGGAAGGCAGAGGAGTTTATGACAAACTGAATACTGTGGTAGGTCAGTTCTTAGAGGGGGAAATTACATATGCGGGGATGATTCCCCAGGATAGCGCGCTTGAAAAGGCGATCCGGATGCAGAAACCAGTATCGCTTCAGGCACCGTTGTCAAAATCTGCAAGAGCATTTGAAGTAGTGGCTGCGGAATTGCTGCAGGGTGAGAGCAGTGACGCATATCGTTCTTTTGGACTGTCAAGATTGTTTTCGGGATTTTGGAAACAGAAGAATGAAGGAGTGGAATGATGACAATAGCTGAAATTATTCAACCGGGAGATAAAGTTGACATCAGTTTCGTACAGAATGTGGAACGGGCAAAAAAAGACCAGTCCATGCCGAAAATCTACAAAAGCCAGGTGCTGGATTTAAAGGAGAACGGCAATCTTGAGATTTCCATGCCGGTGGAGAGAGGAAAACTGGTGCTGCTTCCGCTGGGCATCCGGATGGAGTTTATCTTTTTCTCGAAGGGAACGCTTTACCGCGCCGTCGGCCAGGTGCGGGAGCGCTACAAAAGAGAGAATGTATACATGTTAGAGATCGAATTAAAATCCCAGATCTCCAAGTATCAGAGAAGAGAATTCTTCCGGTTTCCATGTATTATGGACATGAATTATTACACCATTGAGGAACAGGAAGCCGCATTAAAGACGGGAGAAGCCCTATTTATTGAACTGCAGGAAGCGGAGGGAAAGAGCAGAGACCGGGAATATGCCGGAAGGATCGTGGATCTAAGCGGCGGCGGTATCCGGTTTCGGACGGATCAGAAGCTTCGGGAGAATCAGTATGTTCTCTTTGAGATACATCTGCAGAATGAAAATTTAGACAAACAATATTATATCATTGGAACAATTATTTCCTGTATCAAGACAGAAAAAACGCCGGAAACGCCCTACGAGGCCAGAGCCAAATTCCTGATTACCGACAGCAGCGTAAGGGAGGAAATCATCCGGTTCATCTTTGAAGAAGAACGCAAAGCGCGTCAAAGGGGTAGAGCATAAGATATGAGTAAAAAGATTTTGATTGTTGATGACTCTGCACTCATGAGAAGGGTCATGTGTGATATAATCAATTCAGACGGAACATTTCAGGTCACAGATACTTGCCGTGACGGTCTTGAGGCATATGAGAAGCTTAAGACGACGCGCTATGATGGCGTTGTTCTCGATGTCAATATGCCCCGCATGGACGGACTGCAGCTTTTGGAACAGTTACAGAAGGACAGAATCCGTGCAACGGTCATCATGGTAAGTACGACGACAACCAAGGATGCGGATGTCACGATCCGGGCGATGGAGCGCGGGGCAGTCGATTTTGTCACGAAGCCAACCAATGTTATTGAGGCAAAGGGCGAGGAGTTCAAAAAACAGCTTCTCGACGTGCTCTCGGCGGTATGCGCGACCCAGAGTTACAATCGCGAACGGCGCATCGCACCGCAGACTAAGGCTGTATCGGCTCCTGCGGGGACCGCAAAGCCGGTTGCAACAGCTGGACATGCGATCAAGAGCGGCAGCAAGATCGTTGCGCTTGCATGTTCGACGGGCGGTCCGAAGGCGCTGCAGAGTGTCATTCCATATCTGCCGAAGAATCTGGACGCACCGATGGTACTGGTTCAGCATATGCCTGCCGGATTTACCAAGTCAATGGCAGACAGACTGGACGAGGTCAGCCCGATTCATGTCAAGGAGGCGGAAGACGGAGATGTGCTGATGAAAGGAACGGTGTACATCGCACCGGGCGGCAAGCACATGGAAGTGAAGCGCCAGCCGGATGGAAGTCACAGGATCCGGTTGAACGATATGCCTGCGATCGGCGGCTTGAAGCCGTGTGCCAACATCACGTACGATTCCCTGCGGGACTGCGGTTACGATCAGGTTGTATGCGTGGTTCTCACCGGAATGGGTGCGGACGGCACCAAGGGGATTGTTTCCCTTGCCGGGAAGAAGCCGGTCTATGTGATCGCACAGGACGCCGCGTCGTGCGTGGTATACGGAATGCCGAAGGCGGTTGCCGAGGCGGGCGTTGTGGATGAAGTGGTTCCTCTTAATGACGTAGCTAAATCAATTATTAAGAATGTGGGGGTAAAGTAATATGGATGTAAGCCAATACCTTGAGATTTTTATTGATGAGACAAGTGAACATTTACAGAATTTAAGTGACTGCATCATGGAGCTGGAAAAAGATCCGGAGAACATGGACACGATCAACGAGATTTTCCGTGCAGCACACTCCTTAAAGGGAATGGCTGGAACCATGGGCTTTAAGAGAATGCAGCGCCTGACACATGACATGGAGAATGTGTTCCAGGAGGTCCGCAGTGAGAAAGTCAAAGTGACCAGTTCTATGATTGACCTTCTGTTCAAGTGCCTGGATGCGATCGAGGGCTATCTCGACAACGTAAAGGCAAGTTCGGATGAGGGAACAGAGGACAACGAACTGATCATCAAGGAACTGAATGATTTCATCGCGGCGGAGGATGGCGCAGCAGCTGCACCTGCACAGGCGGAGCCGAAAAAAGAAGAGGCACCGGCACAGACCGCGGGCGGAGATGATAAAAAGTATTTTGAGTTCGGTCTCAGCGAGTCCGAGAAGGATAAAATCAAGCAGGCGGAAGAGGGCGGCGCACACATTTATGGCATGACCATCTATATCCAGAAAGAGTGCCTGTTAAAGGCAGCGAGAGCATTCCTGGTATTCAAGGCAGTGGAAGAGTTTGGAGAGATCCTTGTATACAATCCGAGCTCCCAGGATATTGAGGATGAGAAGTTCGACTGCGATTTCAGCATTTTTATTGCGTCGGACGAGCCGTATGAGAAGATTGCGGAAGCTGCAAAGTCGGTATCTGAGATTGATAAGGTTGTCGGTGAGGAAGTAAAATACGAGACGCTGGCTGCAAAGCAGGAGAAAGCGGAAGCGGACGCTGCGGCGGCAGAGAAGTCTCAGGATGCACCGGCTGAGGCGGCACCGGCACAGGAGCAGCCACAGGCACAGGCAGCAAAGCCGGCAGCGAAGACACAGAGCAGCGGCAATAAAAAGCAGACGGTTGCAAAGCCTGTCACAAACCGTACTGTCCGTGTAGATATTGAGAAGCTGGATGCATTGATGAACCAGGTATCCGAGCTTATCATCGCAAAGAACAGTCTGGTGTCGATCAGCTCCACCGATTCCGGAGATTTCCAGAACCAGTCCTTCCATGAGCAGATTGAATATCTGGAGCGTATCACGACCAATCTTCATGAGTCCGTGATGAAAGTCCGGATGGTGCCAATCGAGAGTGTAGTTGCAAAATTCCCGCGTATGATCCGTGATCTTTCCAGAAAGCTGGACAAGAAGATGGAATTGTACATGACAGGTGAAGATACAGAACTTGACCGTACCGTAGTCGATCAGATCGGTGACCCGCTGCAGCATCTGCTTCGTAATTCCGCGGATCACGGACTTGAAGACAACGCAACCCGTATTGCAAAGGGCAAGCCGGAAGTCGGAAGCATTTTCCTCAACGCATTCCAGGAAGGCAACAATGTCATCATCCAGGTTGGCGATGACGGTAACGGAATCGACGTGGAGGCTGTGCGCAACAAGGCAATCGAGCGCGGTGTCATCACTGAGGAGCAGGCTGAGACAATGAGCCAGAAAGAGATCATCAATCTGCTGTTTCTGCCGAGCTTTTCCATGGCGAAGAAGATTACCGATATTTCCGGACGTGGCGTAGGACTTGACGTTGTAAAATCCAACATCGAGGCTCTCGGCGGCGATGTGGAAGTAAAGACAGAGCTCGGTGTGGGAACGACCTTTACCGTACGCCTGCCGCTGACACTTGCGATCATCCAGGCACTCATGGTAGAGATCCGCGATGAGAAATACGCAATCGCACTTGGTTCCATTTCCAACATCGAGGATATTCCGGTGAAGGATATCAAGTATGTGGAGGCTCAGGAAGTGATTCACCTCCGCGGCAAGGTAATTCCGCTGATCCGTATGGATCAGGTTCTGGATATTGAGCCGAAAGAAGAAGAGCCGGAGAGCCTGACGGTTGTTATTGTACAGAAGGGCGAGAATCTGGCAGGCCTTGTGGTCGACAACCTGATCGGACAGCAGGAAATCGTTATCAAGTCACTTGGTAAATACATAAACAACAACAAGATCATCAGCGGCGCAACGATCCTTGGCGATGGTGAAGTGGCACTGATCCTTGATGTGAATGTACTGATGTAAGAGGAGGCGGACAACATGGCAGAAAAGAACGTGGAAGTAATTGACAAAGAGTCAAAACAGTATATTGTCGTAATGGTCGGAAGCGAGCAGTACGGAATTGATATCAGCTATATTGACAACATCGTGCGTATGCAGAAGATTACCCGTGTCCCGAAGATCCAGTCCTACTTTAAGGGCGTGATCAATCTGCGCGGTGAGATCGTATCCGTAATGAGTATCCGCAACAAGATGGGGCTGGAGGATGATGTGTTCACGAACGCGAGCCGTATCATCATCTTAAAGCTGGAAGAAAAAGGCGCGATCGGCGTGATTGTCGACGAGGTGAAGGAAGTCGTCAATTTAAGTGAGGATGAAATTGAAAAATCGACCAACAAGGGTAAATTCATCAATGGAATCGGTAAACACGGCGATGATCTGATCTCACTTCTCGAGATTAACTCGGTGGTGGATGACAACGCATAAGCACACAGAACATATGCGTGCATAGACGTGTGCGCAGGTTAGCGGAATGGAATACATTCCGCTAACCTGCTTGTTTTACTACAGGGAATGCAGCGGGAGAGAACCGGAGACATTCCTCTTAGAAAACCATGGATATATTATGTTGAGAGGAGAAAAAACGTTCATGGGTAATATGACACTAGAGCAAGTGAATGACATGTACCTGGACGTATTGCGTGAAATCGGCAATATCGGAGCAGGAAATGCCACTTCAGCCATTGCAAATATGCTTGGCATGAAGATCGATATGAATGTACCGAGCATCCGACTGATGGAAGTATCACAGTTGGGAATGGCGGTAGGAGCGGAAGATGAGACAATTGTCGGCATTTTCCTTGAGGTGGAGACAGATATTGAGGGAAGCATGATGTTCCTTCTGGATATTCCGTCTGCACGTTATCTGGTCAACAAGTTGATGATGACAAACGAACCGGATGACCAGCCGTTTGGCGAGATGGAACTTTCCGCATTAAAAGAGATCGGCAATATCATTGCGGGATCTTATCTGTCCGCATTGTCCTCCCTGACCAATCTTGTCATCACTCCGTCCGTTCCATACATCGCGGTGGACATGGCAGCATCGATTTTGAGCGTGCCGGCGATTGAATTTGGACAGTACGGTGACAATGCATTGTTGATACAGACGGAGATCTGTGCGGATGTGGCGATCAACGGATATTTTATCTTGATGCCGGAGCAGGATTCTTACGAAAAAATATTAACGTCACTTGGTATCTCAATATAAGGAGAATGCGTATATGAGCGAAGTCATAAAAGTAGGCATGGCGGACCTGAACGTTTGCAAGGCTCCGGATGTAATTACGACTTTAGGTCTCGGTTCCTGTATTGGACTGGTTCTTTATGATCCGGTGACAAAAGTGGGAGGCATGGTGCATTATATGCTTCCTGACAGTACAAAAGTAAGAAACAACAGCAATATAGCTAAGTTTGGAGATACGGGAATTCGGGAATTGTTAAAGCGTGTTGTTGCAGCGGGAGCAAGTAAGCCAAGACTGATCGCCAAGATTGCCGGGGGCGCGCGGATGTTTGAGGTAAGCGGACTTTCGGATGTGGGAAATATCGGAGCGAGGAATGCGGAGGCTGCCAAAGCGATTTTAAAAGAACTTGGAATCCGGCTGGTAGCGGAAGATACAGGACTCAATTATGGTAGAACAGTGGAACTGCATTGTGATACCGGAGAATTTTATATTAAGTCGGTGGGCAAGCCGCTTAAGATTATTTAAGGAAGGGCTGTAAGTATGAAAACAAAATCAGTACCTGCGATTGTGATGCTGTCAGCCGGGTTTGTCGCCTGCGTAGCGGGCATCTGTGCACACATGGAAGTGGCAGATTTCATGAAAATGCTTTTGATTGTCCTGATTGTATTTTACCTTCTGGGCGGTGTGGTCAAAATTGTTCTTGACCGCAATTTTGCCGGGATGAATGACGAGGAAACCACGGATGGTACATTGCCGCAGGAAGAAGAGGATCCTGAGGCAGAAGAGAATGAAACGGCATCGGAGGAGACAGAGAATGCCGATGCGAAAGAACAGTAATCTTTAGACGTGGGGGCTTCCAATGAAAACGGTTGACAGAGAAAAACTATGGGGAGAATACCAGAAAAATCCATCGTCTGCGCTGAGAGAAAAGCTGATTACGGAATATGCACCGCTTGTGAAAGTGGTTGCGGGCCGGCTCAGCATGTATCTTGGATACAATGTGGAATACGAAGATCTGGTTAGTTATGGAATATTCGGACTTATCGATGCCATTGATAAGTTTGATCCCGGAAAAGACGTAAAGTTTGAGACATATGCGAGCCTGCGTATCCGCGGTTCCATTCTGGATCAGATCCGCAAGATGGACTGGATACCAAGGACTGTCAGACAGAAGCAGAAGCGGATTGAGGAAGCAATCAAAAATATCGAGGCGCGGACGGGACGTGCTGCGGCGGATGAAGAGATTGCAGGGGAGATTGGAATTGCGGCGGCTGAACTGAATGAGTGGCAGTCGCAGTTAAAAGTCACAAACGTGGTATCTCTCAATGAGTTCGTGGAGCAGGGCGGAGAGCCGGTGATGGATGCGCGCGGGAACTCCCATTTCGCACAGCCGGAGGACAATATTGAGGAGGAAGAACTGAAAAAAGTTCTGTCCGAGACAATGGATCTGCTCACGGAAAAAGAGCGCAAGGTGATTCTTCTGTATTATTATGAAGAACTCACGTTAAAGGAGATCAGCAATATATTGGAAGTGTCTGAATCGCGTGTGTCGCAGCTTCACACAAAGGCGCTGCTTAAGATGCGCAAAAAGATGGGAAGCTATATGGGAATTCTGACTGAGTAGCAGATGAGCGGAGGTGTGTTGCATGTCAATAAGACCAGTTGTTTTAAACGGGATGATTCAGAGGACGCAGGATGTCGGGAATCTGAAGCAGCAGGAGGATAATAGGCCGATTGTCGAACAGCAGAATATTCAGATTGAACAGCAGAAGCACGAAGACCAGCTGACCCATCGTGTGCAGGATCCGGAGGAAAAGGAGAACGATGGCTATCGTTATGATGCCAAGGAAAAGGGCAATAACGAATATGAGGGCGAATCTGGCAGGCACAAAAAGCGCCGCGAAGAGGAGCCTGAGAATGAGGGAAAAGTCATATTAAAAGGGCAGGGCAGCCATTTTGATATCAAGATATAGATAGGTGAGGAGAAGCATATGACCGGAGTAGCATGGATATTACTTCTGATCGGTGTGGTTTTTATGATCGGAAGCTTTTTTGTGACGGAAAAGTTATCGCCGTCAGAATTGAACCAGATTGCAGAGTTGAGCGAAGAGGAATTAAAGAGAATCATTGACCGGGGACTCAAGAATGCGGAGACACGGATTGAGGATGCGATTGATGAGCAGGTTGACCAGTCTTCCGAAAAGGTGGATCGTTCCCTTGAAAAAGTGACAAACGATAAGATCATGGCGATCAGTGAATATTCCGACACGGTGATCGAGAGCATGAATAAAACGCATAATGAGATTATGTTCTTATACAGTATGCTGAACGATAAACACACGGAGCTTACCGGTATGGCGGCGGATCTGCAGCGCCTGGCTGCGGATGTAAGAAGCCTTGAGGAGAAAGCACCTTTGACTGCACCGCAGGCTGCATCGGAGCGTGCCGCAGCGGTATCTGCGGCTTCGGCAGTAACACCGGTATCGGTTGAGACGGCAGATACGACGGAGAGAGAGACGGCTGCTGCACCGGCAGAGCAGAAGGAAGAGATGCCGGAGACGGAAGAGACAAAGCAGGAAGGACTGCATGCAGAGATTCTGAAGTTGAAAAAACTCGGAATGACGGAGGTTCAGATTGCCAAGAAGCTTGGAATCGGAATCGGTGAAGTTCGCCTGGTCAATGGGCTTTACAGAGGAGAGAGTGATTCGTGAAACTGAAATATTATTTGCGGGGACTGGGGATCGGAATCATTGTCACAACGGTGATACTGGCAGTCAGTTTTTCAAAGAAAGAGATCAAGATGTCTGATGAGGAGATCATGGCGCGGGCGGCACAGCTTGGCATGGTCATGCAGGAGACGGAGACAACAGAGCAGGGCGATACGGAGCAGGATCCGGACGGCACGGACACCGGAGCGAAGACGGAGGTTGTGACCGAGCAGACGGCATCCGAACTGTTGGAAGAACGGACCGCGGCAGAAGAGACCGCGCAGAATACGGAAGCTGCAGCTGAGGACGTGGCAGCTGAGGCGCAGGAGAATAGCGCGAATACGGATGAGGAGACGCAGGCACAGCAGGAGGCTGCTGATGCAGAGAATCCGTCCGGCGTATATCGTCTGGTGATTCAGAAAGGGGATGTCTGCCGTATTGTATGCGAGAAGCTGGCGGAGAACGGAGTCATTTCCGATGCGGAGACGTTCCGGCAGTATTTATCGCAGATCGGCTACGCTTCCAATATGCGTGTTGGCAACTACGATATTCCTTACGGTCTGTCGAATGAGGAAATTGCAAAAATTCTGCAGGCGGGACCGCTTGAAGAGTAAAAAGGTACTTGCACAGCAAAGATGTTTGTGATATAATATGCGAGGTTCAAGCGTGGAAAATCATTTCCACACAATAATACACATATGCTGACCACCGGGCCGGTGCCGAATGGTTGCCTTGCGGGATGAAGCATATGGAAGATTTCAACCATGGAGGTAAGAAAATGAGCGTTATTTCAATGAAACAGTTACTTGAAGCAGGTGTTCACTTCGGACATCAGACCAGAAGATGGAATCCTAAAATGGCTCCGTACATCTACACAGAGAGAAATGGCATCTACATCATTGACTTACAGAAATCTGTAGGCAAGGTAGACGAGGCTTACAAAGCAGTATCTGATATTGCAGCTGAGGGCGGCACCATTCTTTTCGTAGGTACCAAGAAGCAGGCACAGGATGCAATCAAGACCGAAGCAGAGCGCTGCGGCATGTTCTATGTAAATGAGAGATGGTTAGGTGGTATGCTTACCAACTTTAAGACCATCCAGAGCCGTATTGCAAGATTAAAAGAGATCGAGACAATGGCAACCGACGGTACATTCGAAGTACTGCCGAAGAAGGAAGTTATCGCACTTAAGAAAGAGTGGGAGAAGTTAGAGAAGAACCTTGGCGGTATCAAGGAGATGAAGAAGCTCCCGGATGCAATCTTCGTTGTAGACCCGAAGAAGGAGAGAATCTGCATTCAGGAGGCTCATACATTAGGAATTACCCTGATCGGTATTGCAGATACAAACTGTGATCCTGAGGAACTTGATTATGTGATCCCGGGCAATGATGATGCTATCAGAGCCGTAAAACTGATCGTTTCCAAGATGGCAGACGCAGTGATCGAGGCAAACCAGGGTGCAGAGATGACTGCAGAAGAGGCTGAGTCCGCAGAGGCAGATGCAGCAGAGGAAGCATAATAAGTTGGAAACAACGGGTGCCTGATTGGCAGGATCGCCCATATGTCAACAATCGGAAAGGGACGCGTGTTACGTCCCTTTCTGTGGCATAAAGATAAAGAATCAGGATAAATTATTTTTTGGAGGATGAGAAAATGGCAATTACAGCAGCTATGGTAAAGGAACTGCGTGAGATGACCGGCGCAGGCATGATGGATTGCAAGAAGGCATTAAATGAGACAAACGGTAACATGGACGAGGCTGTAGAGTTCTTAAGAAAGAACGGACAGGCTAAGGCTGAGAAGAAGGCAAGCAGAATCGCAGCAGAGGGTCTTTGCATGGTAGTGACCAAGGATGACCAGACAGCAGCGGTTGTTGAGGTAAACTCTGAGACAGACTTCGTTGCAAAGAATGCAACATTCCAGGAGTTTGTTAAGGCTGTTGCAACACAGGCAGTGAATTCCGATGCAGCAGACATGGATGCTTTCATGGCTGAGAAGTGGAATGAGGATGCCAGCAAGACTGTAAGTGAAGCACTGGTTGAGAAGGTTGCAGTGATCGGCGAGAACTTAAAGATCCGCAGATTTGAGAAGGTTGTAGCTGAGCATGGCTGTGTTGTACCGTATGTACACGGCGGCGGAAGAATCGGCGTTATCGTTGATGCAGACACCGATGTTGTAAATGACACTGTAAAGGAAGCAATGCACAATATCGCAATGCAGATCGCAGCACTCAATCCGAAGTATGTTTCCAGAGACGAGGTAAGTGCTGATTACATCGCTCATGAGAAAGAGATCCTCTTAGCGCAGATCATGAACGATCCGAAGGAGTCCCAGAAGCCGGAGAAGGTAATCAACGGAATGATCGAAGGACGTATCAGCAAAGAACTCAAGGAAGTATGCCTGGTAGATCAGGTTTACGTTAAGGCTGAGGACGGCAAGCAGACCGTTGCCAAGTATCTTGAGGAAGTATCCAAGGCAGTTGACGGTACTGTGAAGGTTAAGAGATTTGTTCGTTTTGAGACTGGCGAAGGTCTTGAGAAGAAGCAGGAAGACTTTGCAGCAGAAGTTGCAGCACAGATGAACGCATAATTTGATATTGTGCTAAACTGTTGAAGGATAATGACCCCTACGAATGGTGGAGACACTATTTGCAGGGGTCATTTTGTAAGAAAAAACCTTATCGAACCTGGTTATGATTCGATAAGGTTTTTGCGTCATAAAGTATAAATGCTACAGTCCCATGATCGCGTCGACCGGCAGGGCAAAGCTGACGCCGTGCGCCGGTGTGTCAATGCCGTGCTGCTTGCTGATGGCGGTCATGATTTCGGTCCTCTTATCCTTTGGAACGACGATGGCAAGGACTTCCTGCTCCTCCTGTAGAGCCATGCCGAAATGTTTGGCAACCTCCTCCGGACTGCAGCGCAGACCCTTTAAGATCGTTCCGCCGGTAGCACCGGCAGCGCGCGCGGTGTACATGACATCATCGCTGTATCCCTGATTGATTGTGACAAGAATCATTGCATGTGTAATCGTTTCACTCATTTTTTTCACCTCTTTTTCTATCTCCGGCTCAGAGGAGTCCAAAGAACCGGAACCGAGAACTTTATAGAGCCATCCCTGAATGCCGGATAACGGTATGCTGACAGCAATACCGGTTCCTCTCTTGTGAAGCTGCAGCGCCTGATTCATCTCCGCCAGCAGCATCCGGGTGCGTTCCTTCGGGACGATGCATAGCATGATGGTTTTGTGGGTGTCGCCGAGACCGCACAGATTCAGAAAATCGGAACTGACGGTGCCGACGCCGTGCATCTGGTAATAGATCGGGATGGAGGCATCGGTGAGAAATTCGGTCAGTTTATCACGGATATTGGAATCTATGATAATGACGAGGCACCGGAATGCCGGCATCTTTTTTTTATGTTGTATGGTATGATCCTGCATAATTATTCCTCCTCAATATCCATAATGGCATTGTCGTCGACATCGATCATGATAAGCGCGTCGGATGTCGCTCTCTTAAGCTTCAGCTGATACAGTACGCCCATGATCTGAATGGCAATTAACGGTGCCATTGCGACCATCGCCACGACGCCGAACGCATCGGTTACCACATTGCCGCCCACGGCGGTACATGCGCCCATGGCAAGCGGAAGAAGAAACGTGGAGGTCATGGGACCGCTGGCAACACCGCCGGAGTCGAAAGCGATACCGACAAATACTTTTGGAACAAACCGGGTGAGCACCAGAGCAATGATGTAGCCCGGAATTAAGAGCCAGTAAATGTTAAGTCCGGTCAGAACCCGGAGCAGCGCCAGCGCAACGGAAGCGGAGACACCGATGGAGAGACAGAGGTTCATCGCACTGCGCGAAATGGAACCGTTTGTCACATCCTCCACCTGCTTGTTGAGCACCTGCACGGCAGGCTCGGCTTTTACAATATAATAACCGATTAACGCGCCGATGGGAATCAGAACAAAGCGCCATGTCTGTGCGGCGAGATTGCTGCCGAGCAGACTTCCGACGGGAGCAAATCCTACGTTGACACCGGTCAGAAACAGGATCAGTCCGATGATGGTGTAGAGAAAGCCCATAAGCATCTTGATCATCTGGTTCTTGTGGTAGCGCCTGGAAATAAGCTGAAACAGTAAAAAGACGATCAGTACCGGAAGGATGGAAGAAATGACTTCCCTGCCATAGTCCGGCAGCATATGTACAAACTGACGCATGACATCCTGCATGGTCACAACATCCGGTATTTCGGTAGCATTGTAGGATGCACCGGCTGGATGGTAGAAAATACCGAGCAGGAGTACCATGGCAATCGGTCCGATGCTGCAGAAGGAGATCAGACCGAAACTGTCGCTCGAGCCGTCCTTGTCACTTCGCGTGGAGGAGAGACCAACACCGATGGCCATAATAAAAGGAACGGTCATCGGACCTGTCGTCACACCGCCGGAGTCAAATGCGACTGCGATGAAATCAGCCGGCGCCGCAAAGGAGAGCAAAAACAGTGCGGCATAGAGGATACACAGCAGCAGGGGGAGGCTCAGCTTGAAAATGATACGCAAAACAGCGATGACCAGAAAGACACCGACGCCGAGAGCGACCGTCCAGATTAAGGTTTCGTTTGGAATAGAAGGAACCTGATTGGCGAGAACCTGCAGATCCGGTTCTGCGATTGTGATGATGACACCCATCACAAAGCAGACAATAATCAGAATCGAAAGACGCTTTGTCTTCATGATATGGGAACCGACACCTTCGCCGAGCGGCGTCATCGCCATCTCAGCACCCAGCTGGAAAAATGCCATGCCGATGATCAGCATGAACGCTCCGACCAGAAACAGGGCAATGGTTCCGGTCTCCATCGGCACGACAAAAATGCTGAGCAACAGCACAATGACGGTAATGGGAAGAACGGCGCTTACAGATTCGTCGAATTTCTCTTTTAATTTTTTGTTCAAAATAGCATCACACACTTTCTAGAATATGGTTAATAGAGTTACCAGTTAAACAGTTCACAAATCAACTATTATTTTATCGGTTGTTGTGTAGAAAGTCAACCGAGTCGGAGTGATTTTTCTGAAATCTTAACACTTTTTTAATTGACTTTTATACAGATTTCAAATAAAGTTTCTATATAAACAGTTCACAAATCAACTAAAGCGAAGAGAAGGCATGAACCGGCGGAAAGGAGGGGGAACATGCTGGAAGACTTTTTTGAAAATTATTTTAAGATAGAGAAAGCATACCGGAAATACTTTCAGGATGAGATGGAGAAATATCATCTCACGCCGAACGAATTGCTGGTGCTGCTTTTTTTGGCACGCGACAACGGCGGATGCAATACGGCGCGGGATATTGCGCAGTACGAGGGGGTGTCCAAGGGACTGGTTGCCAGATCGGTGGAGAGCCTCGTGGAAAAGCAGTTTCTTGTGGTGGAACGGGATGCTGCCGATAAGAGAATCTGCCATTTATATCTCACGCAGCAATGCAGTGCGCTCACAGAGCAGATGACGGAGAAAAAAGCTGCGTTTTTCCGCAGGCTGGCCGAAGGCATTCCGGAGGAAGCGATTGCGACGACGGAACAGACACTGCGCAGGTTTATGGAAAATATATCCGCATCTATTGACAAGTCGTAAGTGCTTTGCTATCGTGAGGAAAGAGTCTTGGAATGGGAAAGGAGCAGGGAACATGCGCAGTGCAGATAGAAGAAAAGCATTTTTTGCGGTTTGCATGATGGCGGTTCTGCTGTTTTCCCATCTTGGTGTCTGTCTGTGGCAGACACAGATCGCCCGGATGCAGAATCTGACGGCAGAGGCCGGAGGGGAAGCACAGGGTATTTTACGGACGACGGACTCCGATTATGTCTCAAACGCGCTCTCAGCGGAACCGGAAGCAGGATTGTCACAGAGTATGATTGTCGTGACGAGAAAAATGACCGGAGCGGCGGAGCAGCGTCTTTTTTTTCATCTTTTTACTGCTGTTTTATTTAAAATAGCAGAGATTCCCTATGCAGAGGCGGTAGTGCTTACCGTCACGGCGGCGTGTATCTGCCTGGCAGGTTACCGCATGGTGCGTTTTGTGCACAATTCCGACGGTAAAAAAGATTTGCCCTTTTGGTTATCACAGGTATCAGAAGCGTCATAAGATTAGGATAAGAAAAGGGAAAAGAAGAAAATGGAATATAGAAATTTTTTTGCACTGCTGGGCGGGCTTGCACTCTTTTTGTATGGAATGCATCAGATGAGCGAGGGCTTAAATGCTGCCGCAGGTGAGAAGATGAAGCAGATCCTGGAGCGGCTGACAAAGAACCGCTTCCTTGGCGTGGGCGTCGGAGCAGCGGTGACGGCGGTGATCCAGTCATCCTCAGCCACCACGGTCATGGTCGTTGGCTTTGTGAATTCCGGGATGATGACTCTGCGCCAGGCGGTCTGGATTATCATGGGGGCAAATATCGGCACCACAATCACCGGTCAGCTGATTGCACTGGATGCGGGAGCCGTTGCGCCGCTTCTGGCTTTTTTGGGGGTGGTTCTGATTCTGTTTGCGGGAAAAGACCGGATCCGGTACACAGGCGAGATTGTGGCGGGGCTTGGAATCCTGTTTATCGGCATGGATATGATGGGGGAAGCCATGCAGCCGCTCTGTGATTCGCAGGTGTTCCTTCAGGCAATGACAAAGTTTGAACATCCACTGCTTGGAATCCTGGCGGGCGCGGCGTTCACGGCAGCCATTCAGTCATCCTCGGCTTCGGTCGGTATCCTGCAGACTCTGGCACAGGGAGGAGCTGTATCTTTCGTGGGGGCGGTGTATGTTCTGTTCGGTCAGAATATCGGCACATGCATTACGGCGGTTCTGGCTGCCATAGGCACCGGAAGGAACGCCAAGCGCACGACGATCATTCATCTTTCGTTTAATCTGATCGGAACGGTGGTGTTTACCGTGCTGTGCATGACAACGCCGCTCGTTTCGCTGGTTGCGCAGCTGACACCGGGACGACCGGCTGCCCAGATTGCCAACATGCATACGATTTTTAATATCGGAACGACCCTGCTTTTGCTTCCGGCCGGAAATCTGCTGGCAGGGATGGCAGAGCATCTTCTTCCGGATAAGAAGAGCGAATCGCTTGCGGCGGAACAGAGAAAGGCAGCATGCAAAAAAGTGGAGGATGTATGGAATTCATAAAGAATGTCATAAGAGGAATTACGATCGGAATCGCCAATGTAGTTCCAGGAGTGAGCGGCGGTACGATCATGGTGTCGCTGGGGATTTATGATGAACTTCTGCAGGCGGTCACCGGTTTTTTTCGTCATAAAAAGGAAAGCATCTTAAAGCTGTTTCCGTATCTGTTTGGAATGGGGATCGGAATTATCTGCCTTTCCTTTATGATCGGTTATCTTTTTGAGAATTTTCCGTTCCAGACCGCGATGCTTTTTATCGGACTGATTTTCGGCGGCGTGCCGCTCATCTGGCGCAAGGTGTCCAGGGGATATCCGAAGGTGCCGGAGCTGGCACTGTTTTTGGGATTCTTCTGCCTGATGATTGGAATGCAGTTCCTTGGAAAAGGCAGCGAACAGGTTCTTGCCGCCGGTCCTGGGACGGCAGTGAAGCTTTTTGCGGTGGGGCTGGCTGCCGCGGCTACGATGGTCATTCCGGGGGTGAGCGGTTCGATGCTTTTGATGGCGCTCGGATATTACACGCCGGTCATTGACCATATCAATGCGTTCGTTGTGGCGGTGGTCATGCTGGATGCCGGGACGGCGTGGTACTGTCTTGTCCTATTAGTCCCGTTCGGATGCGGCGTGCTTGGAGGTATTTTTCTTGTCGCAAAGCTGATGGAATATCTGCTCTGCAGGTTTGAGAGGCTGACCTACTGGGCAATTTTCGGGCTGCTGGCGGCGTCCCCGGTTGCCATATTAGGGAAAATCCCGCTGCGCGGGACATCGCCGGCTGTCATCGCCTGGGGCGTGATGCTGTTTAGTGTGGGGGCGGTGGTCACCGGGCTTTTAGCGGGAGAAACATAAAAATTCAGAAAATACATGAAAAAGTGTAGAAAAATCATACGATTTTTTTGCGCTTTTTTCTTTGAAAAATACAAAAATGTGATACAATAGATAAAGTATTATGATTAACTTGGGGGTTCTACATGCAGGATAAGGATTCTGAGGCACTCCGCAATCAACGCAGGCGGAGAAAGCGGATTGCAAGAATGAAACATACCATAATCGCGATAATTGCCGGGTGGATCATCCTGTCCATGATTCTGATCATTTTTCTGCTTGTCCGGACGAGATCCATGGAGAGAAAGTTAGATGAACTCTGGCAGATGCAGCGGGTGATGAACCAGCAGGTGCCGGATACGGAGGCACTACCCCAGGAAGAGACCAGCGGCATGGATACGGAGACAGTGGCTGTGACGGCACCTGCATCCGGGATCGACGAGACAGACAATCTGGCACAGGATGGAGATGTACATAAAGTTTATCTGACGTTTGATGACGGGCCGTCTGAGAATACGGACGCCATTTTAGATGTGCTGTCGGAGTACGATGTCAAGGCAACCTTTTTTGTGGTCGGAAAAGAGGATGAGGCATCGGCAGCCATCTACCAGAGGATCGTGGATGAGGGGCATACGCTGGGAATGCATTCCTATTCTAATAAGTACAGTCTGATCTATCAGTCGGAGGATGCGTTCGAGGCGGATTTTCATCAGCTGCAGGATTATCTCTATGAGGTGACCGGTGAAAAGAGCCGCTATTACCGGTTTCCGGGCGGGAGCAGCAATCAGATCAGCAATGTGCCGATGAGTTCGCTGATCCGGTTTTTAAACAGCGAGGACGTCGTTTATTACGATTGGAACGTCTCGGCAGGCGATGCGGCAAATGCTGCATATACACCGGAAGAACTGGTCGAGAATGTTGTTTCAGATGTTTCAAAATACAAGACCTCGGTTGTGCTTTTGCACGACTCGGAAGATAGGTCAACAACGGTAGAAGCGGTAGGACCGCTGATCGAGGCATTGCAGGATATGGATGCCGAGATTTTACCGATTGATGAAGATACACAGGTTATCCAGTATGTCAAAGCCGACAGTGCCAGATGACCAGATTATAAATGGAGGTAAGAACATGGGATTTTTCAAGGACTTTAAGGATGATTTCTCACAGGCAGTGAATGAACTTATGCCGGGAGAAGACAATCTCGAAAGCACGGACAAGGATGATGACATGGTCGTGAACACACTGGAAGATGAAGTGGATGTGGCGAGCGAACTGTCGAAGCTGGATGGCCTGTTAGAGCAGGTGACGAAGCAGGAGCCGGTGGAAGTGCGGACACCTGCAGCGTCGGCAGAGCCACAGAAAACAAAAGAAGAATACACGCAGCATGCAATGGCAGCAGCACAGGAGGAGAAGAAAATGGCTGATAATACAGTAACACCAGTACAGGTAGCACAGACAGGAGCACAGGCAGCGGCAGCACCGCAGAGCGCACCACAGGATAAGCCGATCGTATCGGACGAGGTTTCCGTGATTACAGAGGGAACGATTATCAACGGTGATGTGATCTCAAACGGATCTCTCGACATCAGAGGTCAGGTAGACGGAAATGTAAGCTGCAACGGAAAGCTTACCGTGACAGGCGTTGTCAACGGCAACAGCAACACTTCTGAATTCTTTGCAGATTCTGCACAGGTGGAGGGTGAAGTCGTAAGTTCCGGTACGGTTAAGATTGGTCTTGGCTCCGTGATTATCGGTAATGTGACATCCAGCTCCGCAGTGATCGCGGGTGCTATCAAGGGAGACATCGATGTTCAGGGACCGGTTGTTGTGGATACTTCCGCAGTAGTTATGGGTAACATCAAGTCCCGGTCTGTTCAGATCAACAACGGCGCTGTGATTGAGGGATTCTGCTCTCAGTGCTATGCAGATGTGGATGTTCAGAGTCTGTTCAATGCCAAGAAAGGAAACTAAGCATTATGAAGAGAGTTCTGTTAAAGTTAAGCGGCGAGGCGCTTGCGGGCGATAAGCACACAGGATTTGACGAGCCGACAGTCACAGAGGTTGCAAAGCAGGTAAAGCAGATCGTGGATGGCGGTACCGAGGTGGGTATCGTGATCGGCGGCGGCAATTTCTGGAGAGGACGCACCAGCGAGACGATCGACCGCACCAAAGCGGATCAGATCGGTATGCTCGCCACGATCATGAACTGTATTTATGTCTCAGAGATTTTCCGCTCTGTGGGCATGCAGACACAGATTCTGACACCTTTTGAGTGTGGAAGCATGACAAAGCTGTTTTCCAAGGATCGTGCAAACAAGTATTTTGCAAAGGGAATGGTTGTATTTTTCGCGGGAGGAACGGGACACCCATATTTCTCGACGGATACGGGCATTGTTCTGCGCGCAATCGAGATGGAGGCAGACGGAATCTACCTCGCAAAGGCGATTGACGGTGTGTATGACAGCGATCCGAAGCTGAATCCGAACGCAGTGAAGTATGATGAGGTCTCCATTCAGGAAGTGATTGACAAGAAGCTTGCGGTGGTGGATCTGACAGCTTCCATTATGTGCATGGAGAACCGGATGCCGATGTATGTATTCGGACTGAATGAAGAGAATAGTATCGTAAAAGCCATGACAGGAGAGTTTAGCGGCACGAAGGTTACAGTTTCATAGAATTGATAGAAAGGCATGGTGTATATATGGATCAGAGATTAGCGGTATTTGATGAGAAGATGGGCAAGACAATGAACAATCTTGCGGAGGAGTTTGGTGGGATCCGCGCAGGACGCGCCAATCCGCATGTGCTTGACAAATTGAGAGTGGATTACTATGGTACTCCGACAGCAATTCAGCAGGTGGCGAATGTCAGTGTTCCGGAGCCGCGTATGATTCAGATTCAGCCGTGGGAGGCATCCATGGTAAAGGAGATTGAGAAGGCGATTCTTACTTCCGATCTTGGAATCAATCCTACGAATGATGGAAAGACAGTCCGGCTTCTGTTCCCGGAGCTTACCGAGGAGAGACGTAAGGAACTTGCAAAAGATGTAAAGAAAAAGGGCGAGAACGCGAAGGTTGCAATCCGCAATATCCGCCGTGATGCCAACGATTCCTTTAAGAAGCTTGCCAAGGAGGAAGATGTCTCCGAGGATGAGATCAAGCAGCTGGAAGATCAGGCACAGAAGATGACCGATAAGTACATCGCAGATGTGGACCGTGCGGTCGAGGCAAAGACAAAGGAAATCCTTACGGTATAGTTTGGATAGATTTGAAACGAGAGGAGATACAGATGTTTATGGAGGCATACATCTGTATCTTTTCCGTTATTTTGTATAGTTGATACTTCAGTACAGATACGAGGGAGAAGCACAGGTATGGAGACGGGAAGAAAGATTCCACAGCATATAGCGATCATACTGGATGGAAACGGAAGATGGGCAAAGGCAAAGGGAATGCCCCGGAATTACGGACATACAGCGGGAGCCAAGAATGTCGAGACGGTATGCCAGGCAGCACATGATCTCGGCGTAAAGTATGTTACCATGTACGCATTTTCGACGGAAAACTGGAACCGCCCGGAGGGCGAAGTGGAAGCGCTGATGAAGCTTTTGGAAAGCTATCTGAAGAACTGCATTAAGACAGCAGACAAAAACAATATGCGCGTGCGCGTGATCGGCGATACGACGAGACTCAGTGAGCGCTTTCAGGAGCGCATCCGTGAACTGGAGGCTGCCTCCGCAAAAAATGACGGCTTGAATCTTCAGATTGCCATCAATTACGGCAGCCGCGACGAGATGACACGCGCAATGCGCCGTATGAGCGAAGATGTTGCGGCGGGGAAGAGAAAGCCGGAAGAGATCACGGAAAGTGTGTTTGAGGAGTATCTGGATACCGCAGGCATTCCGGATCCGGATCTTTTAATCCGCACGAGTGGGGAACTTAGATTATCCAATTTCTTACTCTGGCAGCTCGCATACAGTGAATTTTACTTTACCGATGTGCCGTGGCCGGATTTTCACAAAGAGGAATTAGAGCGTGCCATTGAAGCGTATAATAAAAGAGACAGAAGATTTGGCGGTTTGACGGACAATAAGTAGGCTGGACTGCCGGATGGAGGAGATATGTTTAAGACGAGATTATTGAGCGGAATCGTTCTTGTGATTGCCGCATTGGTATTGATTATTACCGGCGGGGATGTGCTGCTGGTGTCCACGTTGCTGATTTCCTGGATCGGGATGTTTGAATTATACCGGATTTTTCATATTGAGAAGTCTGCGCCTGGTATTGTCGGGTATGCGGCTGCGGCGGTCTACTATGCGAATCTGCGCTTCGGCTTTCTGCCGGATCTGATGATGCTGGTTTTAGGTCTTCTGATCGTATTGATGTTCGTGTATGTGTTCACCTACCCGAAGTATCAGACAGAGCAGCTGCTCGCCGCATTTTTCGGCGTGTTCTATGTGGCAGTGATGTTGTCCTACGTGTACCAGACCAGAATGCTTAGCGCCGGAACCTACATTGTGTGGCTTATTTTTCTGTGTTCCTGGGGATGCGACACCTGCGCGTACTGTGTCGGCATGCTGATCGGGAAGCATAAGATGACGCCGAAGCTGAGTCCGAAAAAGTCCGTGGAGGGCGCCGTGGGTGGTGTGATCGGAGCTGCGCTTCTCACCGTGATTTACGGCATGGTATTTCGCGGGGCGATGGGAAGTGAGATGTCACATGTCTGGATTATGGCAGCCATCAGTGCGGCGGGCGCACTGGTATCCATGGTGGGAGATCTGACAGCTTCCGCCATCAAGCGCAATTACGGCATCAAGGATTATGGAAAACTCATTCCGGGACACGGCGGTATCCTGGATCGTTTCGACAGCGTCATTTTTACGGCGCCGCTCATCTATTTCCTTGCCGCTAATTTGATTGTATTGTAATTTTGGGAGAGACCTATGATGAAGATAGCTATTTTGGGATCGACAGGCTCCATTGGGACACAGACGTTAGATATTGTCCGGGAGCAGGGCGACATACAGGTGACGGCGATTGCGGCCGGAAGCAACATCAAAAAGCTGGAAGAGCAGATGAGAGAGTTTCATCCGCTGCTGGTATGCGTTTTTCAGGAGGACGCCGCCAAAGAACTGCGCGATCGCACGAAGGATCTGAATGTCCGCGTGGTGTCCGGCATGGATGGACTTCTGGAGGTGGCGGTACAGCCGGAGAGCGAGATCCTTGTGACGGCGATTGTCGGGATGCTCGGCATAAGACCGACGATTGCAGCCATTGAAGCGAGGAAAAAGATTGCGCTTGCGAACAAGGAGACGCTTGTGACGGCAGGCCATATTATTATGCCGCTGGCAAAAAAATGCGGCGTGCCGATTCTGCCGGTCGACAGCGAGCACAGCGCTATTTTCCAGTCGCTGCAGGGAGAAAACGGGAACCGCATTGCGAAGATTCTTCTCACGGCGTCCGGCGGACCGTTCCGCGGGAAAAAGCCGGAAGATCTGGCACACATTCAGGTGGAGGATGCGCTGCGTCATCCGAACTGGACAATGGGACGCAAGATCACGATCGATTCGTCAACGCTTGTCAATAAAGGCCTGGAAGTTATGGAGGCAAAGTGGCTGTTTGATGTGGAACTGGAGCAGATTGAGGTGGTTGTCCATCCGCAGAGTGTGATTCATTCTGCGGTGCAGTATGAGGACGGCGCAGTCATTGCGCAGCTCGGCACACCGGATATGCGTCTGCCGATCCAGTATGCGCTCTATTATCCGAAGCGCAGACCGCTCTCGGGCGACAGACTGGATCTGTTTGCATTGGGACAGCTGACGTTTGAGAGACCGGACACGGAGACGTTCCGCGGTCTTGCGTTAGCCTATCAGGCGATGCGCCGCGGCGGCAATATTCCGACGGCATTTAATGCGGCGAATGAAAAGGCGGTAGCGCTTTTCCTGGATCGAAATATTGCCTATCAGCAGATCCCGGAGATGATTGAATCGTGTATGGAGGCAGCTGATTTTATTGCCAATCCGACGGTTGATGAGATCCTGGAGACGGAGGCAGCCGCATATGAACACATTGCAGGCAAATGGGGAAAGGTTTTTGCATGAAGATTATTATCGCAATTCTGATATTCAGTCTTATTATTATTTTTCATGAACTGGGGCATTTCCTTCTGGCGAAGGCAAACGGAATCCGGGTGAATGAATTCTGTCTCGGACTGGGACCGAAAGTGTTTGGCATCACAAAGGGAGAGACGACATACTCCCTGCATCTGTTCCCGATCGGTGGAGCGTGCATGATGGAGGGAGAGGATACGGAGAGCGAGGACGGCAGGGCGTTCGGGAAAAAATCAGTCTGGGCGCGCATCAGTGTGGTGATTGCCGGGCCGGTATTCAATTTCCTGATGGCGTTTGTCTTTGCTTTTATTCTGTTATGCAATATCGGCTATGATCTGCCGGTGCTCGCCGGAGTGACGGAGGGATATCCGGCCGAGGAGGCGGGAATGCAGGCGGGAGATACAATCTTAAAGATTGATCACACCCGGATACATTTTTTCCGGGACATCAGCGCCTACACACAGTTTCATTCCGGGGACGCGGTCACAGTGACCTATGAGCGGGACGGAGAACGCTATCAGACGGTGCTCACGCCCAAATATAACGAAGAATACGGCTATTATATGTACGGCTTTCAGGGAAGCGCGCAAAAGACGAAAGGTTCTGTGCTTTCCAATTTAAAATACAGCGTATATGAGGTGGAATACTGGATCCGGGTGACGATTGACAGCTTAAAGTCTCTGGTGGGCGGAAAGGTGAGCGTCAATGACATGAGCGGTCCGGTCGGGATCGTCAATATGATCGGGGACAGCTATGAGCAGAGCGTGACGTACGGCTATTATATGGTATTTTTGCAGATGCTTTATATTGCGATCTTCTTATCGGCAAACCTCGGTGTGATGAATCTGCTGCCGCTTCCGGCGCTGGACGGAGGCAGACTATTGTTTCTGATTGTCGAGGTGATCCGCGGAAAGCGCGTCGATCCCGACAAGGAAGGCATGGTGCATTTTATTGGCATGATGCTGTTGTTTGCACTCATGTTCTTTACATTTTTTAACGATATCCGCAAGCTGTTCGGATAGAAAGGCAAAAAGATGACAAAAGTAGTGAAAATTGGCGACCGGGTGATCGGCGGAGGCAATCCGATCCTGATCCAGTCCATGACAAATACAAAGACGGAGGACGTGGCTGCAACTGTGGCGCAGATTCAGGCGCTTACCGCTGCCGGATGTGATATTATCCGCTGCGCCGTGCCGACCATGGAGGCGGCGGAGGCATTGACCGAGATCAAAAAGCAGGTGAGCATTCCCGTTGTGGCAGATATTCATTTTGATTACCGCCTGGCGCTTGCCGCGATCGAGCACGGTGCGGATAAGATCCGCATCAATCCGGGAAATATCGGAAGTACAGAGCGTGTGCGCGCAGTGGTGGATGCCGCAAAAGAGCGCGGTATTCCGATCCGTGTCGGCGTCAACAGTGGATCTCTGGAAAAAGATCTTGTGGAAAAATATCACGGTGTGACGGCGGAGGGGATTGTCGAGAGCGCCCTCGATAAAGTACATCTGATCGAGGATATGGGGTGTGACAATCTGGTCATCAGCATCAAATCCTCCGATGTGATGATGTGCGTGAAGGCACACGAGCTGATTGCGACACAGACGGATCATCCGCTGCATGTCGGCATCACGGAGTCCGGCACCATCATCAGCGGCAATATCAAATCCTCGATCGGGCTGGGACTCATTCTGCATCAGGGAATCGGCGATACAATCCGCGTATCGCTCACGGGAGACCCGTTGGAGGAGATCAAGTCCGCGAAGCTGATCCTGCGTACCTTAGGGCTGCGCAAAGGCGGCGTGGAGGTCGTGTCCTGTCCGACCTGTGGCAGAACCAGAATCGATCTGATCGGGCTTGCCAACCAGGTGGAAAATATGGTGGCAGACATCCCGTTAGACATCAAGGTGGCGGTTATGGGCTGCGTTGTCAACGGACCGGGTGAGGCAAAGGAAGCGGATATCGGTATTGCCGGAGGAATCGGAGAGGGACTTTTGATCAAGAACGGGGAAGTATATAAAAAGGTGCCGGAGGGCGAACTGCTTGAGGCATTGCGCTATGAGCTGCTGCACTGGAATGAGCAGCAGAAGTAGAACAGACTGAGGAAGAAGTGAGAAAAGGGCATGGCAAAACGGTTTTTTGATGTATTTCCATCACTGCAGGTAGAAGGCGACATGAAAAATCTGCTGACGGAGACGGAAGTAACGAAGGTGGGTATGAATCATGAGCGCGATCATCTGCGCGTCTATTTAAGCAGCACGCGTTTGATTCACAAAAAAGATATCCGCCAGTTGGAATCTGCCATTGCACAACAGATTTTTAAGGGCAGGATGATGCAGGTCAAGGTCATTGAAAAGTATCATCTCTCGGAACAGTATACGCCGGAAAAGCTGCTTGATCTGTACCGCGACAGCATTTTAGAAGAACTGAAAGATTACAGCCTGATGGAATACAATCTTCTTCGGACGGCGAAGATGGAGTTTACGAGCGAAAGCCACATGCTGCTCACGCTGGAGAACACGATTATCGCACAGACGCGTTCCCATGAGATCGTGGAGTTTTTAGAGAAGGTGATCTGTGAGCGCTGCGGACTCGATCTGGCGGTGGAGCTTGCCTATGAGGAGCCGAAGGAGAGCAAATATAAGAAAAACAGTGATCTGCAGATTCAGTTTGAGATTAAAAACATCATGAAAAAGGTACATATCCGCAATGACGACGGGGAGAGTGTGCCGGCGGTCGTAGAAGGCGGTGCCGAGGCGGTTTCCGATGGCACAACAACATCTGGTGGTACAGGCGGCAATGCCACCACAAATACCGTTTCTTCTGCAAAAAATGCTGCAAAACCTGCGGAACATGCAGGAAAAACTGCAGGAAATGGCGAAAAAGGGAAGAAGGAATTCAAGCGCAGATTCGAGGGCGGCGGCTTTAAAAAGTCGGACAATCCGGATGTGATCTACGGGCGTGATTTTGAGGATGAACCGATCGCGATCGAGAAGATTGTGGGAGAGATGGGAGAGGTGACGATCCGCTGCCAGGTCATGACGTTAGAGACCAGAGAGATCCGGAATGAGAAGACGATCGTGATTATGTCCGTGACGGATTTTACCGATTCGATTGTGTTAAAAATCTTTACCAGAAACGATCAGCTGCAGGAACTGCTTGACGGGGGACTCGCAAAGGGAGCGTTTTTAAAGATCAAGGGTGTGACGACGATCGACAAGTTCGACAGTGAGCTTACGATCGGTTCTGTGGTCGGCATCAAAAAGATTGCGGATTTTACGTCCACACGTGCAGACACCAGCCCGGAGAAGCGCGTGGAGTTGCACTGCCATACGAAGATGAGCGATATGGATGGCGTCTCGGATGTCAAGGATATTGTAAAACGCGCCATGAAGTGGGGACACAAGGCGATTGCCATCACGGACCACGGCGATGTACAGGCTTTCCCTGACGCGAACCATGCGGTTCCGCCGGATTCAGATTTTAAGATCATCTACGGCGTGGAGGCGTATCTGGTGGATGAACTGAAGGATATTATCGTTGACTCAAAAGGACAGAGCTTAAATGACAGCTATGTCGTATTTGACCTGGAGACAACCGGACTTTCGCCGGATAAGAATAAGATCATTGAGATCGGTGCCGTCAAGGTGGTGGACGGAGCTATCACGGAGCGTTTTTCGACCTTCGTCAATCCGGAGGTGCCGATCCCGTATAATATTGAGCAGCTGACGTCCATCAAGGATGACATGGTGCTCGATGCGCCCAGGATTGAGGAGATCCTGCCCGAATTCATGAAGTTCTGCGAGGGGACCGTCATGGTGGCACACAATGCGGAGTTCGATACCGGATTCATCCGCAAGAACTGCGAGCGCATGGGACTGCCGTTTGATTTTACCATCGCAGATACCGTGGCGCTGGCGAGAATCCTGCTGCCGCAGTTAAACCGTTTCAAGCTGGATACCGTGGCAAAGGCGGTCGGTGTATCGCTGGATCACCATCACCGGGCGGTCGATGACGCGGCATGTACGGCGGAGATTTTTGTCAAGTTTATCGAGATGCTTCATGAACGCGGCATGGAGACGTTAGACGATGTGAACCAGATGGGCGCGACGTCGCCGGAACTTGTGAAAAAGTTAAAGAGCCATCACGCGATCATACTGGCGACAAACGATATCGGACGCATCAATCTCTACCGTCTGGTCTCCATGTCACACCTGACCTATTTTCACAAGACACCGCGTGTGCCAAAGAGCGAATTTGTAAAGTACAGAGAGGGACTGCTGCTCGGATCTGCCTGTGAGGCAGGCGAACTCTACCGTGCGATTTTAGACGGCAGACCGGAGGAGGAGATCATCCGTCTCGTGAAGTTTTACGACTATCTGGAGATTCAGCCGATCGGCAACAACAGTTTCATGCTGCGGGATGAGAAGAGCGCCATCAACTCTGTCGAGGAGCTGCAGGATATCAACCGGCGGATTGTAAAGCTGGGCGAGACATTCAACAAGCTGGTGGTCGCCACCTGCGACGTGCATTTCCTTGATCCGGAGGATGAGGTATACCGCCGTATCATCATGGCGGGCAAGGGATTTAAGGATGCCGATGACCAGGCACCGCTGTTCCTTCGGACAACGGAGGAGATGTTAAAGGAGTTCGAGTATCTCGGAAGCACCAAGGCGGAGGAGGTTGTCATCACGAATCCCGGCAAGATTGCCGATATGTGTGAGAAGATCGCACCGGTGCGCCCGGACAAGTGCCCGCCGGTCATTGAGAATTCCGATCAGATGCTGCGTGACATCTGCTACACCAAGGCGCACAGCATGTACGGCGAGGAGCTTCCGTCCATCGTGAAGGAGCGATTGGACCGTGAGCTGAATTCCATCATTTCCAACGGCTATGCCGTAATGTATATCATTGCACAGAAACTGGTGTGGAAGTCCAACGAGGACGGTTATCTGGTAGGCTCCAGAGGTTCGGTCGGATCTTCGTTCGCGGCGACCATGTCCGGTATCACGGAGGTCAATCCGCTGCAGGCACATTACCGCTGTGCCTACTGCAAGTACAGCGACTTTGATTCGCCGGAGGTCAAGGCGTTCTCCGGGCGAAGCGGATGTGATATGCCGGATAAGATCTGTCCGGTCTGTGGCAAGAAGCTGGTAAAAGACGGGTTTGACATTCCGTTTGAGACGTTCCTGGGATTCAAGGGAAACAAGGAGCCGGATATCGACCTGAACTTTTCCGGTGAATATCAGAGTAAAGCGCATGCCTACTGTGAGGTTATTTTCGGATACGGTCAGACATTCCGTGCCGGAACGATCGGTACGCTGGCGGACAAGACGGCGTTCGGATACATCAAGAATTACTACGAGGAGCGCGGTGTCCACAAGCGGAACTGTGAGATTGACCGTATTGTGCAGGGATGCGTCGGCGTCCGCAGGACGACGGGACAGCACCCGGGCGGAATCGTCGTGCTTCCGGTGGGAGAGGAGATCAACACGTTTACGCCGGTACAGCATCCGGCGAACGATATGACGACAGCGACGGTAACGACACATTTTGATTATCACTCGATCGACCACAACCTGTTAAAACTCGATATTCTCGGACACGATGATCCGACGATGATTCGTATGCTGCAGGATCTGACGGGAATTGACCCGACAACGATCCCACTCGACGATGAGTCGGTCATGTCCTTATTTAAAAATACATCGGCACTTGGTGTGACGCCGGATGACATTCATGGAATTCCGCTCGGATGTCTCGGTATTCCGGAGTTTGGAACCGATTTCGCCATGCAGATGGTTATCGATGCCAAGCCGCAGGAGTTCTCGGATCTGATCCGTATCTCCGGTCTGTCCCACGGTACGGATGTATGGCTCGGCAATGCGCAGACACTCATCGAGCAGGGACTGGCAACGATTTCCACAGCGATCTGTACCCGTGACGATATCATGATCTACCTGATCCAGAAGGGACTTGACAGTGAGCAGTCCTTCACGATCATGGAGTCGGTGCGTAAGGGAAAAGGCTTAAAGGAAGAGTGGAAGACGGAGATGCGCGCGCATGATGTGCCGGAGTGGTACATAGATTCGTGTCTGAAGATCAAGTACATGTTCCCGAAGGCACATGCGGCGGCATATGTTATGATGGCATGGCGTATCGCCTACTGTAAGGTATATTATCCTCTTGCTTACTACGCGGCATATTTCTCGATCCGCGCGACGGGATTTAACTATGAGATCATGTGCCAGGGCAAGGAGCGTCTTGAATATTTTTACAAGGATTACACGCGGAGAAAAGATTCGCTCTCCAAAAAGGAGCAGGATACTTACCGCGATATGAAGATCGTGCAGGAGATGTATGCCAGAGGATTTGATTTTACACCGATCGACGTGTACCGTGCAAAGCCGGACCGTTTTCAGGTGATTGACGGCAAACTCATGCCGGCGTTAAACACGATCGATGGTATGGGCGACAATGCTGCGATTGCGGTTGCCGAGGCGGCAAAGGACGGCAAGTTTTTGTCTAAGGACGACTTCAGGCAGCGCACCAAGGCGACCAAGACGGTCATTGATCTTATGGCAGATCTGGGACTGCTCGGCGAACTGCCGGAGTCGAACCAGCTGTCGCTGTTTGATTTTGCATAAAAGCAGAAAAAAGGCGATTATCTTTGGGATAACCGCCTTTAAAATTACAGTAGGGAAGAGAAAAAAATAACATCTGAATCAGCAGGACTGAAACAGATGTTATTACTTTTCCTAAGCTCTTTCTACTTTGCCGGACTTTAAACAGGAAGCACATACATATAACTTCTTCGGTGTTCCGTTCACTTTACAGCTGACACGCTTGATGTTCGACTTCCACATTCTATTTGATCTTCTATGAGAATGGCTCACATTGTTACCGAAATGAGCGCCCTTTCCACAAACTGCACATTTTGCCATGATTTTGCACCTCCTTGCATATTTTATCCTGGTGATGCAGGACTTGCCCGCACATTCTACAGGTAAAACCTGTATAGCATACAGGCTCACAACATGATTATTCTATCAGAAGAAAGTACATATTGCAAGCAAAATTTAAAAAAAATATAAAATTCAAAAAACAGGGCTATGAATTTGTGCAAAAAGCGGTTATAATAGCAATAAACTAGCGTTAATATGGCTTTGAAAGGAGCATCGTATTATATGAATGGACATATGGAGACCCAGTTGGGCAAGGTTACAATAGATCCGGAAGTGATCGCAACGTATGCAGGATCGGTTGCAGTGGAATGTTTTGGAATTGTCGGTATGGCTGCAGTCAACATGAAGGACGGTCTGGTGAAGCTTTTAAAGAAGGATTATCTCACGCACGGCATCAATGTCGTCATTGATGAGGAGAACAAGATCACGATCGATTTTCATGTGATCGTATCTTACGGCGTCAGCATCATCACGGTATCCGATAATCTGATCGAGACGGTAAAATATAAGGTCGAGGCGTTTACCGGAATGGAAATTAAGAAAATGAACATCTACGTCGAAGGCGTACGAGTGATTGATTAAGGAGGATTTTTGAGGTGGAGATCACTACGATAAATGCCGAGGCTCTCGCAAAAGCGTTTCTGGCCGGAGCGAAAAACTTGGAAGCAAAGAAAGAGTGGATCAACGAACTGAATGTATTCCCGGTTCCAGATGGAGATACCGGTACCAACATGTCGATGACGATCATGTCTGCCGCGAAGGAAGTGGCGGCGATGGCAGAGCCGGACATGAAGTCGCTTGCAAAGGCAATTTCCTCCGGTTCCCTCCGCGGAGCGAGAGGTAATTCCGGCGTCATTCTTTCCCAGCTGTTTCGCGGGTTTACCAAGGTTATTGCAGAGTATGATGAGATTGACGTGCAGGTATTGTCCGATGCGTTTGAGAAGGCAGTAGAGACCGCATACAAGGCGGTTATGAAGCCGAAGGAAGGTACGATTCTTACGGTTGCCAAAGGGATGGCGGTACGTGCGGTAGAGCTGAGCGAGGAGGAGACGACCGATCTGCTTGCGTTCTGCGAGGAAGTCATCAAAGAGGGCGATCATGTCCTTAGCATGACGCCGGATATGCTTCCGGTATTAAAACAGGCGGGAGTTGTGGATTCCGGCGGACAGGGTCTGATGCAGGTGATGAAGGGTGCGCTTGACTCCCTGCAGGGCAAGGAGATCGATTACTCGATTGAGACACCGGAGAAGCAGCCGGCGGCCGAGACGGGAAGTGCTTCCTACAACATTGAGGCACAGGCGGCGCAGGAGATCAAGTTTGCGTACTGTACCCAGTTTTTGATTATGTTGGAGAAGCCGATTTCCACAAGACAGGAGACGGAGTTCAAAGAGTACTTAGAGAGCATCGGTGATTCGATCGTTGTTGTCGCTGATGACGAGATTGTAAAGGTGCATGTGCACACGAACGATCCGGGACTTGCAATGCAGCGGGGACTGACTTACGGAAGCCTTACGACGATCATCATTGAGAATATGAAGTTAGAGCGTGACGAGAAGATCTCTGCACTCAAGGAAAAGGAGATGCAGTCGGAGACTATCGAGGACGTGGAGAAGCAGCTGAAGGGCGAGGAGGCTCCAAAAGAGCAGGAACCGCCGAAGGAGATGGGCTTTATCTCTGTCAGCATCGGCGACGGTATCAATGAGATCTTTCAGGGACTTGGCGTGGACTACATTATCGAGGGCGGTCAGACGATGAACCCGAGCACCGAGGATATGTTAAACGCCATCGAAAAAGTGAACGCGAAGAATATCTTTATTCTTCCGAATAACAAGAATATTATTCTCGCAGCCAATCAGGCAGCCTCTCTTGTGGAGGACAAAAAGATCATCGTGATCCCGACCAAGACGATCCCGCAGGGAATCACGGCGCTCATCAACTATATTCCGGACAGCACACCGGAGGAGAATGCAGAGCGCATGAGCGAGGAGCTTGGCACGGTAAAGACCGGTCAGGTGACCTATGCGGTGCGCGATACCGTGATCGATGACAAGGAGATCAAGCAGGATGATTTTATGGGCATCGGCGATCAGGGAATCCTTGCCGTTGGGAAGGAGCTTGAGGCTACGGTGTTGGATATGATCGAACAGCTCATCGATGAGGATTCGGCGATTGTCAGCATCTACTACGGGGAGGATGCCAGGGAAGATGCAGCGAATGCGATCGGTGAAAAGATCACAGAGGCGCATCCGGATGTCGAGGTGGAAGTCCACTATGGCGGACAGCCGATCTATTATTACGTGATCTCCGTCGAGTAAGACGAAAAGTGTAAATAACATAAGCACAGGCAGGGCTGCTGCACGGACATCGCTTGAGGCGGTTGACGGTGCGGCAGCCTTTTTCTAAAGGAAACAGAGTATGAATCAGAGTACATCCATAATAGAGATCAAGGGAATCGGGGAAAAGACAGCCGCCCTGTTCCAGAAATTAAATATCGAAACGGTGGGGGATCTGCTACTTCATTATCCGAGGACGTATGTGCAGTTCCCGGTAGCAAAAGAGGTGGCGGAGGTCACGGACGGCGAGACGGCGGCGGTACTCGGCAGGGTGAGAAAGACACCCGTTGTGAGACGCACGAGAAGCATGCCGGTCACGGTGACGACCATCGGCACGGATGAGGCGGAACTTGAACTGGTGTGGTTTCGGATGCCATACATCAAAAGTCAGCTTGCACCGGGCAATACCTATGTATTCTACGGGAAAGTGGCGCGCAAAGGCAGCCGTCTTGTGATGGAGCAGGCAGCCATCTATTCCGGGGAATCGTACGCCGCCATGGAGCAGGCATTTTTGCCGGTGTATGGTCTGACCGGAGGAATCTCGAACAATCTGGTCACAAAGACCGTGCGCTCGGTGCTCGGCAGAGAAGAACTGTTTAAGGAATATCTGCCCCGGGAGATCCGCAGCCGCTACAAACTCTGTGAGTACAATTATGCGATCAAAGAGATTCATTTTCCGGAAAATATGGACACGCTGATCGCGGCGCGCAACCGTCTCGTGTTCGATGAGTTTTTCCTCTTTATTTTAAATATGCAGTACCACAAGGAGAAGCGGATCAAGGAAGCCAACGAATTTGAATTCCGGGAGGATTCCTTTACCGATGAGCTGATTGCCAGGCTGCCGTATGAGCTGACCGGCGCGCAGAAGCGGGCGCTCTCGGAAGTGAAGCGCGATATGCGAAGCCCTTATGTCATGCAGCGGCTGATTCAGGGAGATGTCGGTTCCGGAAAGACGATCATAGCGTTCCTGGCGATGGCAGATGCCGCGCACAATGATTACCAGTCGGCGATCATGGCGCCGACGGAAGTGCTTGCCAGACAGCACTATGAGACGTTTCAGAAGCTGTGTGAAGAGTTTGGATTAAAGATTCCGGTGGTGCTTCTCACCGGCTCCATGACGGCGCGTCAGAAGCGCATGGCATACGAGGCGCTGCAGCTTTATCCCAATGCGATGGTGGTCGGAACACACGCGCTGATCCAGGAGCGCGCCATCTACGATAACCTGGCGCTCGTCATCACGGATGAGCAGCACCGCTTCGGCGTCCGCCAGCGGGAAATATTTGCGGAAAAGGGCAGACATCCGCATATTCTGGTGATGAGCGCCACACCGATCCCCAGAACGCTCGCCATTATCCTGTATGGGGATCTGGACATCTCGGTGGTGGATGAGGTGCCTGCAAAGCGTCTTCCGGTCAAAAACTGCGTGGTCAATACGGGCTATCGGAACAAGGCGTATGCATTTATCGAAAATGAGGTCAAAAACGGGCATCAGGCATACGTGATCTGTCCTCTGGTGGAGGAAGTCGAGGGTATGGAGACGGAGAATGCCACGGACTACGTCAAGAAGCTCCGGCAGATTTTCCCGGAGGAGATCCAGCTCGGACTGCTGCACGGGCAGATGAAACCGGCGCAGAAGAACAAAGTCATGGAGGCATTTATGAAAAATGAGGTGCAGGTGCTGGTGGCGACCACGGTCGTGGAAGTCGGCGTCAATGTGCCGAATGCCACGGTCATGATGATCGAAAATGCGGAGCGGTTCGGCCTGGCGCAGCTTCACCAGCTCCGCGGCCGTGTGGGAAGAGGCGATGCGCAGTCCTACTGTATTATGGTCAACTGTTCGAGCGCAAAGACGGCGGAGCGCAGACTTAAGATCTTAAATGATTCCAATGACGGATTTCGGATTGCAAGCGAGGACTTAAAACTGCGGGGGCCGGGGGATTTCTTCGGGATCCGTCAGTCCGGCGAACTGCAGTTTGCACTTGGCGACATCTATCAGGATGCTGCCGTGCTGCGGGATGCATCGGAGGCGGTCGGCGAACTGCTTGCAGAAGATCCGGATCTTATATTCGGTGAGCATGAGAACCTGCGGCATTATCTTGAAGCTTTCCTTATGCGTGAACAGAATCAGATGAGCTTATAATTTCACACATAAAACGGGACCGGTGCAAGCGCCGGTCCCGTCTTTTTCTTTGGTATTTTTTCTCTTTCTCGGAATGTCTGCAACGGGCGGGTTACTTGCCTGCCATCTGCTTTTCCTGTGCCTCAATCATTTTCTTGACCATATAACCGCCGACAGAACCATTCTGTCTGGAGGTAAGATCTCCGTTGTAGCCGTCCTTTAACGGCACGCCGATCTCGCTCGCCACTTCGTACTTGAAGCGGTCCAGTGCACTTTTTGCCTCAGGGATTGCTGCTCTGTTAGATGAACGATTTGCCATGATTGTTTCCTCCTTTGGTGTGTTAATGATCCTTTGTTATCATTGTTATGATCACTTTGTCTGTCTTAGACTTTTGGGTCACAGACTTCGTCTGAACTTGCGCCATCTGCGTTTGTTCAGGAATAGTATGTGAGAATTTAAGAGAGATAAACATGCAGTTTTTGTCAAAAAAACAGGAAAAAGCTTCCATTTTTTGTACAGGCTTCCCTGCGGTTTGGCTCTTGCAATCTTGCGGGACTATGATATAATGTGAAAAAAGTTAGTTAAAACTAACAGCTGCCTGCAAAAAGGAAACAGGAATATTCCTGCATGGGGATGTTCCGGAAAGAGGAGATTATGTCGGAGGAAGAAAAGAAATTTCTGGAAATTGTTGATCTGAAAAAGGGATTTGGAAGCGGCGAGACACGGCAGGAGGTATTGCGCGGGATGAACTTTTCCGTGGCGAAGGGAGAGTTCTGCGTGCTGCTCGGACCGTCCGGCTCCGGGAAATCGACGCTGCTCAATATCATCGGAGGCATTGACAGCGCGGATTCCGGTTATATCTCGATCGGCGGTGATAAGCTGGAGGAGATGAGTGAGAAGAAACTAACGCAATACCGGCGCAAGCATCTCGGTTATGTCTTTCAGATGTATAACCTGATCGGGAATCTGAACGTAAAGGAAAATATCGAGGTCGGCGCGTATCTGTCCGATCATGCGCTGGATATTGATGAACTGTTACATACGCTGGGACTTTATGAGCACAGATACAAGCTCCCGAATCAGCTCTCCGGCGGTCAGCAGCAGAGAGTATCCATCGGAAGGGCGATCGTCAAGAACCCGGATATTCTGCTCTGTGATGAGCCGACGGGCGCACTCGATTATCATACGTCCAAAGAGATCTTAAAGCTGATCGAGGATGTGAATATAAAATACGGCAATACGGTTATTATGGTTACGCACAATGAGGCGATCCGACATATGGCAGATCATGTGATCAAGCTGCGCGACGGGGAAGTACGTCACAATGAGATCAACACGGATAAAGTTTCAGCGGCAGATCTGGAATGGTAAGGAGTGTGACCGGCATGAAGAAGAAAAAGACAAGAAATCCGCTGATCAGACGCATACCGAGGGAACTGGCGGGAGACTGGAGAAAATATCTGCTCGTGAGCCTGTTCCTCATTTTGACAATCGGCTTTGTATCGGGAATGTACGTTGCCAACGAGAGCATGATGAAGGCTGCAGATGAGGGAGTCACGAAATATAAGCTGGAGGACGGACATTTTGAACTGAATGAGGAGGCGGATCAGACACTGCTCGCTGCGATTGCCACGGGAGAGAAAGCGGATGTAAAGCAGTATTACACGGACAAGGCAAAGCGTGAGCTGGATGAGAAGTTTGACGATGAATTTGAGGATAAGTTCAAGGACGAATTCGACAGCCAGTTCAAGGAGGAATTTGACCGCAAATTCAATGCGGAATTTCAGACACAGTACGACCAGACATTTGCGACGCAGGTAAAACAGACACTGCTGGCACAGGGGATGGATGAGACCATGGCTGCGGCGATGTTAGATACGGCGGTGGTGCAGGCAAAGCAGGCGGGAAGTTATCAGCAGGCCTACGATGCCGCTTACGAGAGCGCGTATCAGAAAGCCTACGATACCGCCTATGACGAGGCGTATGGGAAGGCACATGACGAGGCGTACGAGAAGGCTTACGACGAAGCCTGGGACAAGATTCTGGATGAAATTGACGAAAAATATCAAAAGGCGGAAGACAAATACGAATTGAACGATCCTGATTTTGCGGCGGTACCGGTGAATTTATTTGAAAATTTTTACCGGAATGAAGAGGAAGATCACGACGGCGACGGCGTCCCGGACGGGAATGTCCGCGTTTTCAAAAAGACGGACGAGGTCAATCTGGCATGTCTGATGGAAGGAAGCTTCCCGGCATCTTCCGATGAGATTGTGGTGGACCGCATGCACGCGGACAATGTCGGCATTGCGGTGGGAGATACCATAACGGTTGGAGGAGAGGCGTATCGTGTCGTGGGACTGATCGCCTATGTCAACTATGCCACACTGCATGAAAAAAGTACGGATCTGATGTTTGACGCGCTAAAATTCAATGTGGCGATGGTGACGGAAGACGGATTTGCGCGCCTGCACGAGAAGGTGCACTATGATTATGCATGGAACTATGTGACAGAACCGGCGGATGAGGCGGCAGAAAAAAATCTGTCGGATGATTTTATGAAAGCCCTGCTGACGCAGGTGGTTGTCGCGGATGCGGAGCTTGAGGATTATGTACCGGAATATGCGAACCCTGCCATTCATTTTGCGACGGATGATATGGGATCTGACGAGGCGATGGGCGGTGTGCTGCTCGATATTCTGATTGTGATTATCGCTTTTATTTTTGCCATTACAATCAGCAATACGATAGCCAGGGAGTCGTCCACGATCGGAACACTTCGCGCTTCGGGTTACACGCGCGGGGAACTGGTGGCGCATTATCTGTCGATGCCGGTCATTGTGACGCTCGTCGCGGCGCTGATCGGAAACATTCTCGGATATACGGTGTTCAAAAATATTGTGGTTTCGATGTATTATAACAGCTACAGCCTTCCGACTTACGAGACGATATGGAATCCGGATGCGTTTATCAAGACGACACTGATTCCGCTGATTCTGATGTTTGTTGTAAACCTTGTGGTGATTGCGCGGATGATGCGCCATACGCCGTTACAGTTTTTGCGGCATGATTTAAAGAAGACAAAGCTCAAAAAAGCGATGCGCCTGCCGCGGTTTCAGTTTTTGAGCCGTTTCCGCCTGCGCGTCATGTTTCAGAATATGGCGAATTATGAGATCCTTTTTGTCGGAATATTCTTCTGTATGGTCATGCTGGCGATGGCGGTCGGCATGCCGGATACGCTCGGCTATTACAAGGAGAATGCCAAGAATCTGATGTTCGCGAAGTATCAGTATGTGCTTGCGTCCTGGGAGGATGAGGACGGCGATGTCATCACAACAAAGGAGCCGGGTGCGGAAAAATTCAGCATGACATCTCTTTTACGGAAGAGTGATACACTCGATGAGGAAGTATCTGTCTACGGCATCTCCGATGACAGCCGGTATGTAAAAATCGATGATCTTACTCATTTAAAAGAGAACGAGGCATATATTTCCGCCTCCTATGCAGACAAATACGATGTCTCTGTGGGCGACGATGTCACACTGGATGAAAAGTACGAGAATCAGCAGTATACCTTCCGGGTGGCGGGCATTTTTGACAAGTCCCAGAGCATTGCCGTATTTCTGCCGATTGAAAATTACCGGGAGGTATTTGAGCAGGATGCGGATGCGTTTGGCGGTTATTTCTCGGACACGGAGATTACGGACATTGCGGATGAAAATATCGCGACGGTGATCACGGAGCGGGACATCACAAAAATGTGCGATCAGCTGGATCACTCGATGGGATCGTATATGAGCTATTTCCAGATCTTATGCATCCTGCTGTCTGCGGTGTTAATCTATCTTCTCACAAAGATTATTATAGAGAAGAATGAGACGGCAATTTCCATGACAAAGATCTTAGGCTATGAGAACCGGGAGATTGCAAGCATTTATCTGCTGTCGACCACGATTGTTGTGATTGTGGCGGATGCGATCTGCGTGGCGCTCGGCGCACTCGTGATGAATATCGCATGGAAAGCGATCATGTACAGTTACAGTGGATGGTTTTCCTTTGTGATTCTTCCGACGGGCTACGTGAAAATGTTCGCGTTTGTTCTGATCGGTTATCTGATCGTGATGGTGTTTGACTTTATGCGGATCAGGAAAATCCCGATGGATCAGGCATTAAAAAATGTTGAGTGACATCCGCCCGGGGAAAAGAGAGGGATATCTATTGCATAGTTTCCGAAATTCTTCTATAATCAAGGGGATGTTTTTTGAAAAATCCCCGAGATAAAGGAGCAGAACATGGACAAAATAGAAATCTATATTGACGAATTACTGGAGAAGAGTACCCCGGATCGTCCGATCTGGAATATTGAGAAGATTCTGCAGGGCTTAAAGTCCACCTGGAATTACATAGACGGATGCATGATCAAGGCGATTCTTGAGATGTATGCGATCACAAAAGACGAGAAATATTTTCGCTTTGCCGACAATTTTATCGACTGCAAGGTCAGAGAGGACGGCTCGATTGAAGGCTATTCGGTAGAAGAGTTAAATATCGACAATGTCAATGCGGGAAAAACCCTGTTTGAACTCTACGATCTGACCGGAAAAGAAAAATACCGCAAAGCGATTGATCTTGTATACAGCCAGATCGAGCAGATGCCGCGCACCGGCGAGGGAAATTTCTGGCACAAGAATATTTACCCGAATCAGGTCTGGCTGGACGGACTGTATATGTGTCAGCCGTTTTATATGGAGTATGAGACGAGATTTCATGAGAAGAAGAACTACGACGATATTTTCCGCCAGTTTTTCAATGTGGTGGAACATATGCGTGATCCGAAGACCGGACTGTACTATCATGCCTACGATTCTTCCAGAGAGATGTTCTGGTGCGACAAGGTAACGGGATTAAGCCAGAATTTCTGGCTGAGAGCGCTCGGATGGTACTCCATGGCGCTTCTTGATACGTTAGACAAGGCGGATGCGTCGGTTGGCGAGCCGTATGAGCGCCTGAAAAAGGTGTTTGTGGATTTGATGGATGCCATGTTAAAGTATCAGGATGCCAGCGGAATGTGGTATCAGGTTGTGAATTTTGGAGGCATGGAGAAGAATTATCTGGAGACCAGCGGAAGCTCGATCATGGCATACGCGCTGCTTAAGGGTGTGCGCCTGGGCTTTCTGCCGGAGAACTATCAGACATACGGTGCAAAGGCATTCCACGGCATCTGTGAGAAATATCTCTCCGAGGATGCGGACGGAAGCCTGCACTTGGACGGCATCTGCCTGGTTGCCGGACTTGGCGGAAAACAGATGCGCTCCGGCACCTACGATTATTATATGTCGGAGCCGGTGGTAAAAGATGATGCAAAGGGCGTCGGCCCGTTCCTGCTCGCTTATACTGAGATGCGCAGAGCAGGACTGATCGAAGCCTAGGGCGCTTTTACTCGATCAGGGTCAGACCGGAGATGTCCGGATGAATGGTCAGAGAATAATTGGTATAGTATACAACAAAGCCGGGCGCGCTGCCGTTCGGCTTTTTTACGTTCTTTTTCTGGAGATAGTCAATCTCAATCTTGTCGTTGTCCCTGCCTTTGGAATAATAGCCGGCGAGTCTTCCTGCCTCCTCAAAGACACGGTCCGGCAGTTCGTCGCTGCCGGATTTTACGATGACGTGGGAGCCGGGCATTCCCTTGGCGTGAAACCACCAGTCGTTGCCGGTGGCGAATTTAAACGTCAGTTCCTCGTTCTGGTAATTGTTCTTCCCGACATAGATGTCATATCCGTCGGAGGAACGGTAGTGGAACGGTTTGCTCTTAATCTTGGCCTTCTTGTCGGTGCGCTTCCTGCGGATATAGCCGTATTCGATCAGTTCTTCCTTGATCTGCACGAGATCATCTTCCGTGAGTGCAATATCGAGTGAGGTTGCGATGCTCTCCAGGTGCTCGATCTCGGCGCGTGTCTCCGCGGTCAGATCCGTGAGGGCTTCATACGTGCGCTTTAACTTATTGTATTTGTCGAAATATTTCTGGGCATTCGCCTTGGCGTCAAGCATCGGGTCGAGCGGAATTTTGATCATCTCGTTGGTGTAGTAATTGAGCGCCTCCAGTTCCTTTGCGCCCTCCGCAAGTCCATAGCCGTAAGTGTGGATCAGTTCGCCGTAGACTTTGTACCTGTCGCGCTTTTCGGTGTCCTTTAACTGCTTTTCCTGCAGCTGGTATTTCTTGCGGCTGCGGTCTAAGGCGGTGGCGACAATCCGGCGCAGGTCGACGGACTTCTGCCGGATGCGCGTGTAGACGTTGCGTGAAGCGTAATACTGTTCCAGGACCGCTGAGATCGAAGAAAAGTGCTGCATCGTGTATTCGCTTCCGTTTGCAGCGGCACCGGTGGAATTTGTGGCTTCCGCGGCATCGTCGCTGCCGACATATTCGGTCAGACGGAAGCAGGAAAATTCGACCGGCTCCCTGTCGCGGGTAATGATGTTCGGCTCGTAGCGGTGCTCTTTTACGTCCTCCATCAGCCAGGCAAAGTTGTGATAGAGATGCTTTTGGGCATCCGGGGTAAGCGAATCCACGGACATGTCGCCGTCGATGGAGGCGCGGTGGCAGATTTCGTTAGCGACGAGGGGGCTGACACCGGTAAAGGAGGTGTAGAGCGCCTTTGCGATCGGAAGCGGCTTTTTCATGGCGCTGCCCAAAAAAGTCTCCTCCGTGACCTCCAACGGATTCAGACGGTCATCCTGCGTTGCGGGAATGCAGTAGGTGCGTCCCGGCAGAACTTCACGCAGAGAACTCATCGCAGCCGATACGTGCTTGATGCTGTCGATGATTCTGCCGTTCGCATCGCAGAAAATGATATTGCTCCGCTTGCCCATCAGCTCCACGATCAGGGTTTTCTGACACAGGTCGCCCATCTCGTCCAAGTGCTCGATCTTGAAGTTGATGATGCGCTCCATGTGCGGCTGGCTGATCTCCACGATCCGTCCGTTTGCGATATGCTTGCGCAGAAGCATGCAGAAATTCGGCGCGGTGAGCGGACTCGGTTTGTTGGTGCCGGTCAGATATAAAAACGGCAGGGAAGCGCTCGCCGACATGGCAAGGCGGTACTGACCGTTAGATCCTTTTAAGGTGAAGAGCAGCTCGTCGGTTTCCGGCTGCGCGATTTTGCTGATTTTGGCATTCAGAATCGTGTTGTTTAATTCGTATACTAAATTGGATATGACAAATCCGTCAAAAGCCATGATGTTTGTACTCCTTCATAAATAATGTGAATCCATTATAGTAGAAAACGCTGCAAAATACAAATGGAAAGAGGAGTCGGGGAGTTAGAAAAAACAAACTGGGTCTTTACAATTCGGCTTTGGGAAGGTAAATTAAGAGAGGGATTTTTATATCCCTTATTTTATGCGGTGCGACCGAAAACGGGGACACCGGACAGGAGGTTATCTATGGCAAGAGAATTACCAAAAAGAAGTGAGGTAAAAGAGGAATATACATGGGATGTAAGTGCAATGTATGCTTCCAAAGCAGCATGGGAGGCAGATCTTAAGGAAGTAGTTACGATCGTTTCTGATCTCGCAAAGTTAGAGGGCAGTGTTATGGCTTCCGCAGAGAAGCTTCTTACGGCGCTGGAGCTTGGCGCGCGCGCAGAGCAGAAGATCGATCTGGCGTTTAATTATGCGGAGCGCCTGTTTGACCAGGATCAGAAGAACACCGAGCATCAGGCAATGTCGCAGAAAATGTACGGTGTTGTGACGGATTATCAGAGCCGCACGGCATTTGTTGTGCCGGAGATTCTGGCAGCCGACAAAGCAACGCTTGCGCAGTATTTTGCTGAAAAAAAGGAACTGGAACTCTACCGCGGACTGGTAGATGAGATCCTGCGCACCAAAGAGCATGTCCTCTCGGCGGAGATGGAAAAACTGGTGGCGATGACCGGAGAGATGGCACAGACGCCGGAGCAGGTATACTCCATCATTAACAATGCGGATCTGATCTACCCGGAGATCGAGGATGAAAACGGGGAGAAGGTGCGCCTGTCCCACGGCAACTTTGTTCCGTTCGAGGAATCAGGCGACCGCCGCGTAAGAAAGGATGCGTTTGAGGCATTTTACAGCATCTACAAGCAGTTTGCAGGAACGATTGCAGGGCTTTATAACGGACAGGTAAAGCAGCAGATTTTCTATGCAAAGGCGAGAAATTATGCGTCCACGCTGGAGGCGGCAGTCGATGCGAACAACGTGCCGTCGAAGGTTTACCGCAATCTTGTGGAGACCGTAAATGCCAACATGGACAAGATGCACCGCTATGTAAAGCTGCGCAAGAAGTGCCTCGGGGTGGACGAACTTCACATGTATGACGTCTACACGCCGATGATCGCGGATGCAGCCAAAAAGGTTTCCTACGATGAGGCGAAGGAGACGGTGCTTAAGGCGCTCGCACCTCTTGGTGAGGACTACGTTGCAACGGTAAAGGAAGGCTTTGAGAACCGCTGGATCGATGTCTATGAGAACGAGGGGAAGCGGAGCGGTGCATACTCGGCAGGCGCGTTCGGCACGCACCCGTATGTCCTGTTGAATTATAACGATACGTTAGACAACATGTTTACGCTCGCACACGAGATGGGACATGCCATGCATTCCTGGTACTCGAATGCAAATCAGCCTTATATTTACTCCCAGTACAAGATTTTCGTGGCGGAGGTTGCCTCTACCTGCAACGAGATCCTTCTGATGGAGTATCTGCTCGCGAACACGACGGACAAAAAAGAGCGTGCCTACCTGTTAAATCATTATCTCGACAGCTTTAAGGGAACAGTGTACCGCCAGACCATGTTCGCGGAGTTCGAGATGAAAAGCAACCAGATGGCGGAAGAGGGCGAAAGCTTAAATGCTGAGAATCTCTGCAAACTCTATTACGAACTGAACCAGAAGTATTTTGGCGAGGATATGGTCTCCGATCCGCAGATCGCTTATGAGTGGGCAAGAATCCCGCATTTTTACTATAATTTCTATGTATACCAGTATGCGACCAGCTTTTCTGCAGCGGTGGCGATCGCGCACGGCATTCTCGAGGAGGGCGCACCGGCAGTGGAGCGCTACAAGAAGTTCCTCTCCGGCGGATGCTCCATGTCTCCGGTAGATCTGTTAAAACAGGTCGGCATCAATATGGAGGAGCCGAAGCCGATTCAGGATGCACTCGATGTATTCGGAAAAGTGCTCGACGAGATCGAGACACTGATCTAGCAAAAAGATGTAAATGATTGATTACGGCAGCGGAAAGTCTGGAATACTATACCATAAAAGAAACAGGAGGTATGGTATTCGTGAAACAGGTAGAAGTGCTGCTGAATGCGCCGGAGCGCGCACTAAGATTCTGCAATATCCTAAGTGCCTGCGAGGGACCGTTTGATCTTGGGCGGGGCAGTTACACGGTGGACGGCAAGTCCATTCTGGGAATCTGCACAATGGATCTTACTGTGCCGCTCACACTTTCCATCTATGATGAGACGGAAAATGTGCTGGAAAAAATCCGGGAGTTTCTGGTGTAAATTCCGGATGCGGCGCAGGGTTTTTCTGTCTATAAAAACGGTTTCAGTTCGCATGCGAGCAGTTCTTCCATGCGGATGAGTTCTTCTGCCTTGCCTCTGGCCTCGCGGTCAGCGGCAAGGTACTGGTTGATGTGCCGCTGCATTGTCTTGGTGCCCATGTGGCAGCCGTCCGTAATCAGATCTGCACAGACCCGGTCACTGTCGTCGATGGCAAGTTTTGCGTTCGTTTTGATCCAGGACATGCCCTTGGCGATGACGCCCGGGTCTTTTGTCGTATCGCCGTATTTCTGCAGCAGAATATGCAGTTCGTTGCCAAGCTGTTCGTGATGGTTTTTGGATGAGATCAGAATCTCACGCAGCTTCTGATCTTTGACATTTTCCAGAATCTCGCCGATGGAATAGACTGCCATCTGCGTTCCGGCGTTGCACTCGCGCAGCAGATAAATGGTATCTTCGTTAATCATAGTTGTCTCCTTTTGGGAACCTGGTCTGAAGCGACGGCATCCCTTTTCGATAATATGTCTTTTTTATTTTGGAATTATACATGACAAATTGTCTGACAAATTGTCTTGACAATTTGTCATAACAACTGTCTTGTCATCTGTAAAGATATGTGCTATACTCGGATGAAATGTGACCGGCGTATCAGATGCCGGGATACGAAAAGAGGGAATAAATAAGATGAGAGATATGTACTATGACGTAGTGATTGCAGGCTGCGGAGTGGCAGGGCTGTATACGGCGCTGCGTCTTGGAAGAGACAAGAAGATTCTGATGCTGTCCAAAGAAGATCTGGAGAGCTGTGATTCCATGCTGGCACAGGGAGGCATCTGTGTGCTGCATGATGAGAACGATTATGATTCCTATTTTGAGGATACCATGCGGGCGGGACATTATGAGAACCGGAAGGAGAGCGTGGATCTCATGATCCGCGGAAGCCGGGCGATCATCGATGATCTGCTTTCCCTCGGGGTCCGTTTTGCGAAGAATCCGGACGGCACGCTTGCCTACACGAGAGAGGGAGCACATTCCAGACCGAGAATCTGTTTCCATGAGGATATCACCGGCAAGGAGATCACCACGACGCTGCTTTCGCATGTGAAAAAATTGACGAATGTGACCATCATGGAATATACTGTAATGACAGATATTCTCGTCGTGAATGATCACTGCTGCGGCATGATCGCGAAGACAAGGGACGGCGAGACGCTGCACATCCATGCGCAGGATACGGTCATGGCGACAGGCGGCATCGGCGGTCTGTATGAGCACTCCACGAATTTCCCGATTCTGACGGGCGATGCCTGCCGGATTGCGGAGCAGCACGGAGTAGAATTGGAGCACATGGATTATGTGCAGATCCATCCGACCTGTCTCTACAGCAAAAAGCCGGGCAGAAGCTTTCTGATCTCAGAGTCCGCCAGAGGCGAGGGCGCGATTCTCTTGAATCACAAGGGAGAGCGGTTCGTCAACGAACTGCTTCCGCGCGATGTCGTGACGAAAGCGATCCGCGAGGAGATGGAAAAAGAGGGTGTCGACCATGAATTCATCTCCTTTGAGAACGTACCGGAGGAGATCATCAAGGGACATTTCCCACATATTTATGAGAAATGTCTGGAAGAGGGCTATGACATCTTAAAGGAGCCGGCACCGATCGTTCCGGCACAGCACTATTTTATGGGCGGCGTCCATGTGGACCGCGATTCGGAAACGACTATGCCGCATCTGTATGCGGTCGGGGAGACAAGCTGCAACGGGGTTCACGGGAAGAACCGGCTTGCCAGCAACAGTCTCCTGGAGAGCCTTGTTTTTGCAAAGCGCGCCGCACAAAAGATCGAACTTACACAGAAAGGAAAAGAAGAACATGAATCCAATTACCATGCAGCTTGTTGCTGACAAATATATCAAGATGGCGTTAGAGGAGGACATCAACAGTGAGGATGTCTCCACCAACGCCGTGATGCCGGAGTACAAAAAGGGCGACGTACAGTTGATCTGCAAGGAGGACGGAATTATTGCGGGTTTACAGATTTTCGAGCGTGTGTTCACACTGCTGGATGAAAAGACGCAGGTGGAGTTCTTCGTGAAGGATGGCGAGAAAGTGAAAAAGGGACAGACCCTTGCGGTTGTGACCGGCGATATCCGGGTACTGCTGTCGGGAGAGCGCACGGCACTCAACTATCTGCAGCGCTTAAGCGGCATTGCAACTTACACGCACAGCGTGGCGAAGCTTCTGGAGGGATCTAAGACGAAGCTTCTGGATACCCGCAAAACAACGCCGGGTATGCGTATTTTTGAAAAATATGCGGTGCGCATCGGCGGCGGATGCAATCACAGATATAATCTGTCGGACGGCGTGCTCTTAAAGGACAATCACATCGATGCGGCAGGCGGCGTGAAGGAAGCCGTTGCGGCAGCGAAGGCATATGCACCGTTTGTGCGCAAGATCGAGGTGGAGACAGAGAACCTTGATATGGTAAAAGAAGCCGTGGAAGCAGGCGCGGATATTATCATGCTCGACAATATGACACCGGAGCAGATGGCGGAAGCAATCCGCGTGATCGACGGACGTGCCGAGACCGAGTGTTCCGGCAATATCACAAAGGAAAATATTAAGACCATTACATCTCTTGGTGTGGATTACGTGTCCAGCGGCGCGCTGACACATTCTGCGCCGATCCTGGATATCAGTCTGAAACATTTGCGTGTGCTGGAAGGGTGAGAAAATCTATGGAAAAAGAAATGACCGGTGCGGACAGAAGAAAAAAACTGATCCTTCTGATGCGGGAGTCGGAACAGCCGCTCTCCGGGACGCAGCTTGGACAGGTCACGGGGGTGAGCCGGCAGGTCGTGGTGCAGGACATTGCGCTGCTTAGAACAGAAGGGTATCCGATTGTGTCGACCGCGAAGGGCTATCTGCTCAACGAACCGAAATGTGCGACCCGCGTGCTTAAGGTCTGCCATACCAATGAACAGGTTGAGGAGGAACTCACGACGATCGTTGATCTGGGCGGCACCGTCTTAAATGTCATGGTGAACCACAGGGTTTACGGGCGCGTGGAAGCGGCGCTCAATATCAGGAACCGGCGGGATGTGCAGGGCTTCTTAAATGATCTTAGAACCGGAAAATCGGTTCCGCTTTTGAATGTGACTTCCGGCTATCATTTTCACAAGATTTCCGCGGAAAGCGAAGAAGTGCTCGACGAGATAGAGCATGCACTGCAGAAAAAGGGCTTTCTGGCGGAAGTGATGCCCTACGAGCAGGAGACACATGCCTAAACGGCACGATATGCCGCATGACACGCCGCATGGCATGCCATGCGGCACCTGTATGTCATAGAGAATTGCTGCCATGTCGTAAGGAATCATTTTGCAGCTCTTGACTTCAAACCGGATTCGATTTATAATAAATCGAATTAGCATCAGAAGCTATCATGTTAGGGAGACAGTGAATGATTAAGAGCATGACCGGTTTCGGGCGCGCGGAGGTTGCGGATGCAAGCCGCAAGTTTACCGTGGAGATCAAGTCCGTGAATCACCGTTATCTGGATGTGAATATCAAGCTGCCGAAGACGCTGAATTTCTTTGAGAGTGCGATCCGCAGTCTGTTAAAGGAATATATCGAGCGCGGCAAGGTGGATGTATTTATATCTTATGAAGATTACACAGAAGAGAATTATTCGTTAAAATACAATGCGGGGCTTGCAGAGCAGTACATGACCTATCTGAAGGAGATGGCAGAGCAGTTCGGCATCGAGAATGACGTGCGCGTGAGCACGTTGTCCCGCTATCCGGACGTCTTCGTGATGGAGGAGCAGAGCCCGGATGAGCAGAAGCTTTGGGCGGGATTGGAGCAGGCACTCCGCCAGGCGGCAGCGCAGTTTGTGGAGAGCCGTATCAAAGAGGGAGAGCGTCTCAGGGCGGATCTCGTGGAGAAGCTTGACGGCATGATTTCCTATGTGGATTACATTGAGGAGCGCTCGCCGCAGATCCTGGAGGAGTACCGCATGCGGCTGGAGAGCAAAGTGCAGGAACTCCTGGGCGACAGACAGCTCGACGATGCAAGAATTGCGGCGGAGATTACTATTTTTGCCGACAAGATCTGCGTGGATGAAGAGACAGTGCGTCTCAGAAGCCATATCTTAAGCATGAAGGAGACCCTGCTTGCCGGCGGCGGCATGGGCAGAAAGCTTGACTTTATTGCGCAGGAGATGAACCGCGAGGCGAACACCATCCTCTCAAAGACGACCGATCTTAAGGTTTCGGACGTCGGCATCAATCTGAAGACGGACATCGAGAAGGTCCGTGAGCAGATTCAGAACATTGAGTAGGTGGCGTCCATGGCTGGGTTAATCAACATCGGCTTTGGCAATATGGTCAACACCGATAAGATCATAAGTATCATCTCGTCGGATTCCGCTCCGGCAAAGCGGCTGATACAGCGCGGCAAGGAGACGGAGACGTTAATCGATGCGACACAGGGCAGACGCACCAAGAGTGTGATCTTTACCGAAAATAATAAAATTATATTGTCGGCATTGCAGCCGGAGACACTGGCAGGAAGATTTAACGGCAATACCGCAGAGGATTATGACGATGCAAAAGAATAAAGGAATTTTGACAGTCGTATCGGGGTTTTCCGGTGCGGGAAAAGGTACGATCATGAAGGCGCTCATGCAGGCACACAGCGAGACCTACGCGCTCTCGATTTCCGCGACGACGCGCGCACCGCGAACCGGGGAGCGCGACGGTATCGAGTATTTTTTCAAGAGCCGCGAAGCGTTTGAGCAGATGATCGCGGACGATGCGCTTGTGGAATATGCAGAGTATGTGGGCAACTATTACGGCACACCGAAGGCATATGTGGAAGAGCAGCTTGCCAGGGGCAAGGACGTGATCTTGGAGATTGAGATTCAGGGTGCCTTAAAGGTACGCAGACAGTTCCCGGATGCGCTGCTTTTGTTTGTGACTCCGCCGAGCGCGGAAGTGTTGAAGAACCGGCTGATCGGCCGTGGAACAGAGACCATGGACGTCATTGAACACCGGCTGGCACGCGCGTTAGAAGAAGCCGAAGGGCTGGAGGAATACGACTATCTGGTAGTCAACGATGTGCTGGAGGAAGCGGTCAGGGAAGTGCATGAGATCATCCAGAATGAGCACTACCGCGTAGTGCGCAATGCAGACAAAATCCGTGAAATGAGAAACGAGCTGAAAGGCTTCACGCGTCAGTAACAGGGCGTCAGAAAGGAGATTTATTATGATACATCCATCTTATGTAGAGTTAATGAAGGTAGTCAACGAGGGCGTAGAGATCGGTGAGGAACCGGTGGTAAACAGCCGCTATTCCCTGGTGATTGCAGCTGCAAAGCGCGCACGCCAGATCATCGCCGGAGATGAGCCGATGGCAGATAAAGTCACCTGCCCGAAGCCGTTATCCATTGCCGTGGAAGAACTTTATGAGGGCAAGGTAAAGATTATTCCGGAGTCACAGTCCGAGGAAGAGTAATCATTTTTTCAGATAGTTTCAGATGGGAAAAGGATGATATGCTTATCATCCTTTTTGGCGTTAAAATACAATGATGGAGACAACGATGAAGTTATTATTTATATCCCTTGGCTGTGACAAGAATCTGGTAGATACGGAATTCATGCTTGGAATGATCCGGGATGCCGGCACATTTGACGGACAGCCGATCGAGATGACCGATGATGAATATCAGGCGGATATCATCATCATCAACACCTGCTGCTTTATCAACGATGCGAAGGAAGAGAGCATCAACACCATTTTGGAGATGGCGGAGCACAAGCGCGATGCAAAGTTAAAGGCGCTGATCGTGACCGGATGCCTGGCGCAGCGCTACAAGGAAGAGATCCGCAAGGAGATTCCGGAGGTGGATGCGATCCTTGGAACCAATTCCTACGAAGATATCGTGAATGCCATAACGGAGGCGCTGGGCGGCAGGTTCTACGAGAATTTTGAGACGCTGGAGGGACTGCCGAAGCTTACAGCCAAGCGGAGCGTGACGACGGGCGGACACTTTGCTTACCTAAAGATTGCGGAGGGCTGCAACAAGCGCTGCACCTACTGCATTATTCCGTATATCCGCGGCAATTACCGCAGTGTTCCGATGGAGGAGCTGGTGGCACAGGCGAAGGAGCTGGTGGCGGCAGGCGCGAAGGAACTGATTTTAGTGGCGCAGGAGACGACGCTTTACGGCGTGGATCTCTACGGGGAGAAGTCCCTCCACAAGCTGCTGGATGCGTTAAATGAGATTCCGGGACTGTTCTGGATCCGCATTATGTACTGCTATCCGGAGGAGATCTATGAGGAGCTGATTGACGCCATTGCCCGCAATGAGAAAGTCTGTCACTACCTGGATCTGCCGATCCAGCACGCCAACGATACCATGTTAAAGCGGATGGGCAGACGCACCAGCAACGCGGATCTTGTGCGCATTATCACGCATTTGAGAGAGCGGATTCCGGACATCACGCTCCGGACAACGCTTATCTGCGGATTTCCGGGAGAGACGAAGGAGATGCACGAGGAGCTGATGCAGTTTATCAATGATATGGAGTTCGACAGACTCGGAGCTTTCACTTACTCTCCGGAGGAGGGAACACCTGCGGCGGAGTTCCCGGATCAGATTGACGAGGAGACGAAGAAAGAGTGGCAGGCGGATGTCATGGAACTGCAGGAGGAGATCATCTTCGACAAGAACGAGGAGATGAAGGGCAGAGAGCTTTATGTCTTTATCGAAGGAAAAGTGAGCGATGAGAATGCCTATATCGGCCGCACCTACCGCGATGCGCCGGATGTGGACGGCTACATTTTCATCAACACGGACGAGGAACTGATGACCGGTGATATTGTACGCGCCAGAGTGACAGGAGCGTACGAGTATGATTTGATAGGAGAATTGTTATGAATTTACCAAACAAATTAACCATTATGCGTGTAATTTTGATTCCGTTTTTTGTATTCTTTCTGCTGTCGCCTTATTTCCCGGCATACGGCAACTATATTGCAGTGGCGATCTTTATCGTGGCGAGCCTGACGGATATGCTGGACGGCAAGATTGCAAGAAAGTACAATCTTGTGACAAATTTCGGCAAATTTATGGACCCGCTGGCAGATAAACTTCTGGTGTGCTCCGCCATGATCTGTCTGATCGAGCTTGACCGCCTGGCGGCATGGATTGTGATTGTGATCATTGCGAGAGAATTTATCATCAGCGGTTTCCGTCTGGTGGCATCCGACAACGGGGTTGTGATCGCAGCAAGCTACTGGGGAAAGTTCAAGACAACGTTCCAGATGCTGATGGTGATCGTTCTGATCCTTGACATCCAGATGCCGTTCTTCCAGATTCTCGGCACCGTGCTGACGTATGTGGCGCTGATTCTGACCGTGGTATCTCTGATCGATTACATTGTGAAGAACAAAGACGTCTTAAAAGACCAGAAATAGAGAAGGAAGAAAAGATGGCAGCAGAGGGACAGAACGGCAGCAAGATGCTTGATGAAATGTCGGAGTATCGGATTTTTGAATTGTTAAAAAAATATCATTATACACTCACGACAGCAGAGTCCGCGACCGGCGGGATGATTGCCTCAACGCTTATCAATGTGCCGGGGATCTCCGCATTTTTTACGGAGGGATATGTCACCTATTCAAACGAAGCGAAGGTGAAGATGATCCATGTGAAGCCGGAGACGATTGAGCGCTACGGCGTTGTGAGTGCCGAGACGGCTGCGGATATGGCGGTATCTGCGGCGCGGACGGCAGATACGGATGCGGCGCTGTCCGTGACCGGCGTGGCAGGACCGGACGGCGGGACCAGGGAATGTCCGGTCGGGCTTGTCTACATCGGTTGCTGCCTGCACGGACGGGTTGTCACGGAACGGCATCTGTTTGCGGGAGACCGGATGCAGGTGCGGAAGAGTGCCACAGATGCGGCGCTTCATTTACTTGCCCGCACGATCACAGAGGAGGGAACCATATGCGAATCATAGCAGGAACGGCGAGAAGCCTGCCGCTTAAGGCACCGGAGGGAATGGATACGAGACCGACCACGGACCGGATCAAGGAGACGTTGTTTAATATCATACAGGATGAAGTACCCGGGGCATATTTCCTGGATCTGTTTGCGGGAAGCGGTCAGATGGGATTGGAGGCAGTCAGCAGAGGCGCGCGCTATGCGGTGTTTGTCGACAATGGCAAAAAGCCGGCAGCCTGCATCGAGGAGAATATCCGGTTTACAAAGTTTGAACATCAGACAAAGCTGTATCCGACGGAAGTGTTGAGCGCGCTGCGAGCCATGGAGGGCAAATATCAGTTTGACCTGATTTTCATGGACCCGCCTTACCGCAAGGGAATGGAGCAGGAGATTTTACGGTACCTTGCAGGATCTTCCCTTTTAAAAGAGGACACGGTTCTGATCGTAGAGGCTGCGTTAGATACGGATTTCAGCTATCTGGATGAGTATGGAATGACACTTTCACGCCTCAAGATGTACAAGACAAATGAGCACGCATTTATCCGCAGAAAATAGCCGGAGCATGCGAAAAGGAGAAGAAACCTATGAAGAGGGCAATATATCCCGGAAGTTTTGATCCGCTTACACTGGGACATCTGGATATGATTAAGAGATCCGCAAAAATCGTGGATGAACTGGTGATCGGCGTACTGAATAACAGCGCAAAAAATTCGTTGTTTTCTCTTGACGAACGTGTTAGTATGATAAAAGAGATGACGGAATCCATGCCGAATGTCACGGTTGCATCTTTTGACGGTCTTTTGGTAGACTATATGAAGGAGATCAACGCGACGATCATAGTGCGTGGGCTTCGGGCTGTGACGGATTTTGAATACGAGCTTCAGATTGCACAGACGAATCATGTGGAGAATCCGGAAGTGGAGACGATTTTTCTCACGACGAGCCTGCAGTATTCCTATCTGAGTTCCACCATTGTGAAGGAGTTCGCATCCTACGGAGGCGACATCTCCAAGTTCGTTCCGGCGAGATTCATAGACAGGATCTATGAGAAATATCACATCTCAAAATAAGGAGAGGCTTATGGCAAGTAGAATTGAACAGATTATAGAAGAAATCGAGGAGTATATCGATGGCTGCAAGCCACAGACATTTTCCTCTTCTAAAATTATCGTAAACCGCGAAGAGATGGAGGAGCTGCTCAACGAACTCCGCATCAAGACACCGGAGGAGATCAAACGCTATCAGAAGATCATAAGCAATAAGGAAGCAATTCTGGCAGATGCCCAGGCAAAGGCAGATGCGATCATCGCACAGGCGCAGGTCAAGACGGACGAGCTGGTCAGCGAACATCAGATCATGCAGCAGGCATATGCGCAGGCGAATGAAGTGGTCATGATTGCAACCAAGCAGGCACAGGAGATTTTAGATAATGCAACGAATGACGCCAACAATATCCGTATGGGTGCCATGCAGTATACGGATGACATTCTGCGGAATCTGGAGAACACGATCTCACATTCCATGGATGCGGCGAAGGCGCGCCATGATGCTTATGTAAGTTCCCTGCAGGGATTCCTGGATGTAGTGACGGCGAACCGTGCCGAGCTTAATCCGACTGCCGAGGAGCCGGAGACCAAGACGACGGATGCGCAGGCATCCCAGGCAGACGGTCCGAAGGTGGAGATCTCTTCGGATATGCTGGGCTGACCGAACGCACTGTCTCACAGATGAAAGATCTGTGAGACGAGGCAGGCGAGCAGTCCGCAGCAGGCAGCAAGAAGCAGCTTTGCGATGCAGTAGTGTTTTATGGAGAGTGGTGTGTCACGGATCATGGAACTTGTCTGGGCGATACCGGACAGTCCGCCGAAGGCGGTATAGACCACGGCCAGCACATACTGAACGGACTGCGGCAGACCCGAATCCGGAAGCATGGCAATCCCGTTTGTGATTTCAACCATTCCAGTAAGGATCAGTGTGACGACACGGGGAACGGGAAGCTTCTGCAGGAGAGAGGCGATCATGGAAAACAGCATAATATACCCACCAAGTCTGGTCAGTGTTTCAAAACCATCCATGATGCCGGTATCTATGATTTTAAAATTCATTTGAGATCCAGATGCCGGCTGTTTTTGCGCGTGGAACGCGGTGCGGCCTTTTGTGCGGCGTGCGTCTGCAGAGAGCAGGATACTGCCCAGCAAAAGCGCCGGAAAATACAGGATCAGCAGGGTAACTGCCGACAGATGGGACAGCCCAAGCTGGGTGTAGAGGATGAAGCTTGTGACAAAGACCGGACTGATGTTGTTGGTAATGATAAATAAAACATCGGCTTCCCGGCGTGTGATTTTTCCGCTTGCAAGCAGGGCGGCGCAGTTTTTGCTCCCGATCGGAAAGCCGAACAGAAAGCCGCTTAACAGAACAAAAGCCCCGTTGTCGCTGACCGGAATGAGCCGGGATACAAGCGGTGCGGTGATTTTGTTCAGATATTGCAGGTAATTTGAGTCCATCAGGATATTGGACAGAATGACAAAGGGGAGCAGCGTTGGAAGAACGCGCGTGTACCATAGAACGAGTCCCACGGATGCGGCGTTTACGGCATCTTTCGGGGCGGTTAAGATATAGGCAATAAATAATAGCAGACAAAGGAATATCAATTTCTTTTTCATACTAGAATGTATGAAGAACAGGAGGATTCTATGAGCAGTTTAAAAGAAATACAGGCATTACAGTTACAGTCGGAGAAAGTGTTTGATTATTTTGAGGAGATCTGTGCGATTCCGCACGGTTCGAGGAACACAAAGGCCATCAGTGATTATCTGGTTGCTTTTGCAAAAAAGCATGATCTGACCTGGTATCAGGATGAGTCCAACAACGTGGTGATCGTGCAGGAGGCGACAGCCGGCTATGAGCAGGCAGATACCATCATTCTGCAGGGACATATGGATATGGTATGTGAAAAGGAAAGCGGCTGTGCGATCGATTTTGAGAAGGACGGTCTGGATCTCTACGTGGACGGAGATTTCTTAAAGGCGAGAGGAACCACGCTGGGCGGCGATGACGGCATTGCCGTTGCCTATGCGCTTGCCATTATGGATTCGCCGGAGATTGCGCATCCGCGCCTTGAGGTTGTGATCACGGTGGACGAGGAGATCGGAATGCTCGGTGCCGAGGCGATTGATCTGTCCATGTTAAAGGGACACAAGCTTTTAAATATTGATTCCGATGTGGAGGGTCATTTCCTGACCAGCTGTGCAGGCGGCATGACGGTGGAGACTACGATTCTGGTTGACCGTATGTCCCAGAACGGACTTGCGGTGACGCTGACGGTGACAGGACTTTGCGGCGGACATTCCGGAAGTGAGATTGACAAAGAGCATGCGAATGCCAATATGGTCATGGGACGTGTGTTAAAATACGTCTCTGACCGGATGGAACTGGGCGTTGTGACCTTAGAGGGCGGTTTAAAGGACAATGCCATTCCGCGTGAATGTACGGCAGGTCTGCTGATTCCGGAGGAGAAAAAAGAGGAGCTTACCACCTATATTAAGGAACTTACGGCGGAGCTTAAAAAGGAGTATGCGGTATCGGATGCGGGAATAACGATTGACTGTGCTTTCGGAGAGAAGGGGGAGGCATCGATTCTTTCCTATACGGCGATGGCGAGAGTGATTTTTTACCTGCGCCATGTGCCGAACGGCGTACAGCATATGAGCACGGTGATGCCGGGGCTGGTGGAGACCTCCTTAAATCTTGGCATCTTAAAATTGGAGGATCAGGCGCTTCTTGCGACATCCTCCGTGCGAAGCAGTGTGTCTTCCCGCAAGGAAGATCTGCGTGACCGTCTGGAGCATATCGCAGAGTTCTTAGGCGGAGAGATTGCCGTAAGCGGTGATTATCCTGCATGGGAGTATCAGGCGAAGTCCGAGATCCGCGATACCATCAGTGCCGTATATGAGGAGCTGTTCCAGGAGGAGCCAGTATTTGAGGCAATTCATGCCGGACTGGAGTGTGGTATCCTTTCCGGAAAGATCAAGGAGCTTGACTGTGTATCGTTCGGACCGAACAATTACGATATTCATACGCCGAAAGAGCGTCTGTCCATCTCCTCGACCGAGAAAGTATGGAAGCTTCTGGTGGCATTTTTAAAAAAATGTAAATAAAAAAGGAATGATATGAATTTCAGACATGTCCGTATGCTGCTGTTACTGTTTACCATGATCCTATGGAACGTTCTTATAAACGCATGGATTCTGGAGAGAACCAGACAGATAAACTGTTTTTCCTATGAGACGGCGCTTTACAGTTTCCGGGAACACCGGGTGAGCGGGGAACTGCTTGCCCGGATGCAGGAGGAGGCAGAAGAAAAAGGAATGTCGGAAAAAGAACTGCTTGCCGTCTATTTTGCGGAGGATGGAAGCGTCACCGATCCCGGGCAGCTGGCCGTAGAGGCTCTGTATGCAAAACGGTATCAGCCGCAGACATATGCGCGGATCTGCGGCTATCTTTCTGCCGTGTGGGACGATCTGGAACGTTTTCCGGTCGGGACGGTGGCCTCCGACGGGAATGCGGGAGTGAGCTTTGCAGACAGCTGGATGCAGAGCAGGAACTTTGGCGGTGAGCGGGGACATGAAGGCTGTGATATTATGGCTTCGGTGAACGAGCGAGGCATCTATCCCATATACAGCGTATCCGACGGAGTCGTGGAAAATGTGGGATGGCTTCGCCTCGGCGGGTACCGCATCGGCATCCGCAGTCCGTCCGGAGCCTATTTTTATTATGCGCATCTGGCGGAGTATGCGAAGGAGTTTGAAGTTGGGGAGACAGTCCTTGCAGGCACCCATCTGGGCTATATGGGGGATACCGGTTACAGCGATATTCCGGGAACCACCGGCAACTTTCCGGTGCATCTGCACTTTGGAATCTATATCAACGATGAGAACGGGCAGGAACTTTCCGTAAACCCGTATCCGATGGTGTTATATCTCTGGGAACAGCAGGGAAAGTACACATTCGGTGAGACAAAGAGACAGTGAGGGAGAAAAATGGCACTTCGTCTGGATAAATATCTGACAGAACTGGGCGCAGGAACCAGAAGCGAGGTAAAAAAACAGATCAAAGCCGGTCTGGTCACCGTGAACGGAGCGGTTGCAAAAAAGCCGGAACAAAAGGTCGATGAGACGGGCGATGAGGTATGCCTGCGCGGGGAGCGCCTGCTCTATACCGCTTTTGAGTATTATCTGTTTCACAAGCCCGCCGGCTGTGTGTCGGCGACACAGGACAATATGCACCGCACGGTGATGGATTATCTGAGCGACACCGCAAGAGGAGATCTGTTCCCGGTGGGAAGGCTGGATCTCGACACCGAGGGACTGCTTTTGATCACGAACGACGGTGCGCTGGCACACGCGCTGCTGTCGCCGTCCCGCCATGTGGCAAAAACATATTACGCCCGGGTGCAGGGCGTGGTGGATGAGACCGATGTCAACCTTTTTAAAAACGGGGTTGACATCGGGGAGGAGAAGCTGGTCAGACCGGCAGATCTGGTAATTCTGGGCTGTAAAGCGGATGTGTCAGAGATTACGCTTACCATCACGGAGGGAAAGTTCCATCAGGTAAAGCGGATGTTTGAGGCGGTCGGGAAAAAGGTACTGTATTTGAAGCGGATTTCCATGGGACCATTGGTACTGCCGGAGGATCTTGCACCGGGAGCGTACCGGAAACTGACCGCGGAAGAGCTTGCTGCGTTAAAGAATGAGCAGCCGAAGAGAAATGAGGATTAGAATGAACAACGGATTTTTGCCAGTCAGCCGTGCGGAGATGGAAGAGCGCGGAATCAAACAGTTTGACTTTGTCTATGTGATCGGGGATGCCTACGTGGATCATCCTTCGTTCGGTCACGCCATTATCTCAAGACTTCTGGAAGCACACGGCTATTCGGTCGGAATTATCTCGCAGCCGGACTGGAGAGATAAGGAGTCTGTCTGTATCTTCGGGGAGCCGCGGCTCGGGTTTTTAGTGTCTGCGGGCAATATGGATTCGATGGTGAATCACTATTCGGTGTCCAAGAAAAGGCGCGCGACGGATGCGTTTACGCCGGGCGGCGTGATGGGAAAACGGCCGGATTACGCGACCATTGTCTATTGTAATCTGCTCCGGCAGACCTACAAGCACACGCCGATCATTATCGGCGGCATTGAGGCCAGCCTGCGCAGACTGGCGCATTATGATTACTGGTCGAACAAGATGAAGCGGTCCATTCTTCTGGATTCCGGGGCGGATCTGATCTCCTACGGTATGGGGGAACACAGCATTGTGGAGATTGCGGATGCCTTAAACAGCGGACTGGCGGTCAGCGATATCACATTTATCGACGGCACGGTCTATAAGACCAGAAAGCGTGAGGATATCTATGATGCCATAGAGCTTCCGCATTATGAGGAGGTGCTGGCGGACAAGGCGGCATATGCGCGCAGCTTTTATACCCAGTACTGCAATACCGATCCGTTTGTCGCCAAACGTCTGTTTGAAACGTACGACGGAAAGCTTTTTGTCGTGCAGAATCCGCCGGCGAAGCCGCTGACACAAAGCGAGATGGATCAGGTCTATGCGCTGCCGTATCAGCGCACATATCATCCGAGTTACGAAGCGCAGGGCGGGGTTCCTGCAATCGAGGAAGTGCGTTTTTCTCTGGTCAGCAACCGCGGCTGCTACGGAGGATGCAGTTTCTGTGCGCTTACGTTCCATCAGGGACGGATTATTCAGGTGCGCAGCCACGAGTCCATTCTGGCGGAGGCGGAGAAGATCGTCTGGGAACCGGACTTTAAGGGATACATCCATGATGTCGGCGGACCGACGGCCAATTTCCGCGCGCCTGCATGTGACAAGCAGATGACAAAGGGCGTATGTCCCAACAAGCAGTGCCTGTTTCCGACACCGTGCAAGAACTTAAAGGTGGATCATAAGGATTACCTGAAGCTCTTAAGAAAGCTACGGGAACTGCCGAATGTGAAAAAGGTGTTCATCCGTTCGGGTATCCGTTTCGATTATCTGATCTACGATGAGGATCGCACCTTCCTCAGAGAACTCTGTGAACACCACGTCAGCGGTCAGCTAAAGGTGGCGCCGGAGCATATTTCCGATGCGGTTTTAGAGAAGATGGGCAAACCGCGCGTGGAGGTGTACAAGCGGTTTGTGAAGGCCTATCAGGATATGAATGAGAAGCTCGGGAAAAAGCAGTATCTGGTGCCGTATCTGATGTCATCCCATCCGGGATCGACGTTGAAGGAGGCGGTGGAACTCGCCGAATTCTTAAGAGATCTCGGCTATATGCCGGAGCAGGTACAGGATTTTTATCCGACCCCGTCGACCATATCCACCTGCATGTACTATACGGGACTTGACCCGCGCACGATGCAGCCGGTCTATGTGGCGGTAAACCCCCACGAGAAAGCCATGCAGCGCGCGCTCATCCAGTACCGGAACCCGAAGAATTACGATCTTGTTGTGGAGGCGTTAACCAAAGCGGGGCGGACGGATCTGATCGGCTTTGACAAACACTGTCTGGTACGGCCGCGGGGCATCGGCTACGGCAGAACAAACGCCAAAGACCGCTACGCTGTAGGTGACAAGAACCGCCGCACGGCAGGCGGCGGGAATAACCGCGGAAGAGCAAATGCTTCCGAGAAGAAAAATACGAAAAAGACAATCCGCAATGTTCATCATAAAAAAGCAGGTGCGGGGAAAAAGTAAGCGGGCGAATGGAGAGAGACTATGCAGGAATTGCACATCGGCGAGAACGACGCGGGACAGCGTTTTGACAAGTATTTAAAAAAGCTTCTGGCAGAGGCTCCCGGCAGTTTTGTCTACAAGATGCTGCGCAAGAAAAACATTACCTTAAACAGCAAAAAGGCGGACGGCACGGAGAAGCTCTCCTGCGGGGACGAGGTGAAGCTGTTTCTCTCGGACGAGACCTACGAGAAGTTCCGGGCAAAGTCAAAAACGGTGATGCCAGAAGCTTTCAGTGGTTCAGAAAAGACTTTAAGGCAGCTTAAAGTCCTTTATGAGGATGCGGATATTCTTATCATAAACAAGCCGTCCGGCATGCTCTCCCAGAAGGCGAGACCCGAGGATGTTTCCGCCAATGAATATATCTTAAGCTATCTGCTTAGGGAGGGAGCGCTGACCGAGGAGGAGATGCGCACCTTCCGTCCGTCAGTCTGCAACCGCCTGGACCGGAATACTTCCGGTATTCTGATTGCGGGAAAGACTTTAAAGGGACTTCAGGAGATGTCTAAGGCATTAAAGGAGCGGACGATCCAGAAGTATTACCGGTGTGTGGTAAAAGGGGAAGTCCTTAGAGAAGATTACTTGAAGGGGTGGCTCGTTAAGGATGAACGTGAGAATAAAGTTACCGTCAGTACGGTAAAACCCAAAAGTGCGGATGCCGCGCCGATTGAGACCGCGTACCGGCCCATCTGGACGGGCGGCGGTTACACCGGGCTGGAGGTTCATCTGATCACCGGACGTTCCCATCAGATCCGGGCGCATTTGGCGTCCATCGGACATCCGATCATCGGGGATGTAAAGTACGGCGACGCCGGCACAAACGAACAGTTCCGCAGACAGTGTAAGGTAAAATCACAGATGCTTCACGCATACCGCATTGTCTTTGCGGACGGGAGAGAAGTGATCGCGCCCTGCGGCGCAGAGTTCGCGCGCGTGGAAGAGTGGTGTAAGAACCGGTAGACAGGTTGTGGCAGAAAGAATTGCAGCACAAAAAATGGAAGTTCAACCTTAAGCTGAACTTCCATTTTTGTCGTTTTCGATGAAATCTTTCCTGTACGGAAATGGATGTGGCGTCTGACCGCCTCAGATCTTTCCTGTACGGAAATGGATGTGGCATCTGACCGCCTCAAATCTTTCCTGCACTGGAATTGATGTGGCGCTTGATCGCTTCAAAGCTTTCCGCACTGACATCGTGCTCGATCTTGCACGCATCCTCTGCGGCAACCCGCGGATCAACCCCAAGCATCGTCAGCCAGTTGGATAAGATTGTGTGGCGCTCATAAATCTTTTCTGCAACTTCAAGTCCGCTTTCCGTCAGATGGATGTATCCTTCCGGGCTGACGGTAATATAACCGTTCTCACGAAGATTCTTCATTGCCACGCTGACGCTTGGCTTCTTAAAGTTCATCTCATTGGCGATGTCGACAGAGCGCACGTTGCCCAATCTATGATTTAAGACCAGAATCGTTTCCAGGTAATTCTCGTTTGACTCATTCATGACCATCTGGCATCCCTCCCATTGCTAACCTTCATTCTAGGATCTTCGGGTAAAACCCCTCTCTGGGTTCAAGTATATCATAATTGGAGAGGTTTGACAAAGGGATATTTTTATTGTGTACCTACTGAGAATTCTATATAATAGAGAAAAGAAAAGGATGAAAGATGCATGACGGCAGCTAACTGCCGGTGTGTCAAGAGAGTATCTGGAGGCAATATGGCAACTTGGAATTCAAGAGGACTGCGTGGATCAACGCTGGAAGAGTTTATCAACCGTACCAATGAGATTTATCAGGAGAACGGTCTTGCGCTGATTCAGAAGATTCCCACACCGATCACGCCGATCAATATCGACAAACAGACCAGACATATCACGCTGGCGTATTTTGACCAGAAGAGCACGGTGGACTATATCGGTGCCGTACAGGGAATACCGGTCTGTTTTGATGCAAAAGAATGTAATACGGATACCTTTCCACTTGCCAATATTCATGAACATCAGGTTGCGTTCATGGAGAACTTTGAAAAACAGGGAGGGGTATCTTTTTTCCTGCTCAGTTTTACGAAGCGGGATGAGTTCTACTATCTGCGCCTGGATATGCTCTTAGAGTTCTGGAAGCGCGCAAAGGAGGGCGGAAGAAAGAGTTTCCGCTATGAGGAACTGGACCCGGAGTATTTCCTGCCGCGGCAGCGTGGCGTTTTGGTTCCGTATCTGGATGCACTGCAGAAGGATTTGCTGCGCAGGGATTGACAATTATTCTAAGATCTCCTATAATAAACAGAGTTTCACTTGCTATCATGCTACCATAGTAGCAAGGTAAAGTATAAAAGTATCAGGGAAATGAGGGCGATCATGAAAAGACAGTTATTGCATACGCCGGAAGGTGTGCGGGATATTTATAATGATGAGTGTGAGAAGAAAATGCTTCTTCAGGACCAGCTATATCATATATTACGTCTGCACGGTTATCATCCGATTCAGACGCCGACATTTGAGTTTTTTGATATATTCGGACGGGAGATCGGCACCACGCCGTCGAAGGATCTCTACAAGTTTTTTGACCGGGAAGGCAACACGTTGGTGTTAAGACCGGATATCACGCCGTCGATTGCACGCTGTGCCGCAAAGTATTTTGGCGAGGAAGAACTTCCGATCCGGCTGTGCTACATGGGGAATACTTTCATCAATAACAGCAGCTATCAGGGACGACTGAAGGAATGTACACAGCTTGGCGCGGAGCTTTTGGGAGATCCATCAGTGGATGCGGATGCGGAGATGATCTCCATGGTGATTTCCTGCCTGAAGGCGGCGGGGCTTAAGGAGTTCCAGCTTAGCATCGGACATGCGGATTTCTTCCGGGGACTGATGGAGGCAGCAGGGCTTTTGGAGGAGCAGGAGGAGGAACTGCGCGAACTCATTTCCAACAAGAACTTTTTCGGTGTGGAGGAGTTCGTGGAGACTTTAAACCTCGAGGAGAACTTAAAGAATCTCTTTGGCATGCTCGGGAATCTCTACACGGGTTCGGATGAACTTTCTGCCGCAAGGGAATGTGCAGCATCCTATCCCAGGATCTTAAAGGCGATCGGGGATCTGGAGGAACTTCATAAAATACTGGAAGTCTATGAGGTTTCCCGTTATGTTTCGTTTGAACTTGGAACGATCAGCAACTACCAGTATTACACCGGTATCATATTTGCGGGATATACGTTCGGAAGCGGAGAGGCGATTGTAAAGGGAGGCAGATACGACCGGCTCCTCACCTGTTTTGGAAAAGATTCAGCATCCATCGGCTTTGCGTTTGTGATTGACCAGCTGATGGCTGCACTGCAGAGACAGAAAATTGATGTTCCGGTGGAACGCTGTGTGGAGCTGATGGTCTATAAATCTGCCAAACGGCAGACGGCGATTACCGCAGCGGCGACAGCGCGTGCAGCCGGACGCTGTGTGGAGCTGATGTTGTGGGATGAGACGAAGCAAAGGAAAGATTACGAGGATTATGCAGCTCGCAGCCGGATGACAAACGTGCAGTTTTTCGCGTAGAAGGCAGAGAAGGGAGAGACGTTTTAAATGGAGGATATGAGATATCTGACTTTTGCGCTCGGCAAAGGCAGACTTGCAAAAAAGACACTGGAACTGTTTGAGAAGATCGGCATTACCTGTGAGGAGATGAAGGATAAGGACACGAGAAAGCTGATTTTCGTGAATGAGGAGTTAAAGCTTCGTTTTTTCCTTGCCAAGGGACCGGATGTGCCCACTTATGTAGAATACGGCGCCGCGGACATCGGTATTGTCGGGAAGGATACCATACTGGAGGAGGGACGCAATATCTACGAAGTCTTGGATCTCGGGTTTGGAAAATGCCGGATGTGCATCTGCGGACCGAAGGATGCGGAAGAGTTGCTGAAGCACCATGAACTGATCCGTGTTGCAACCAAGTATCCGCACATCGCCAAGGACTATTTTTACAATAAAAAACATCAGACGGTGGAGATCATCAAGTTGAACGGCTCCATCGAGCTGGCGCCGATCGTCGGGCTCTCGGAAGTCATCTGCGATATTGTGGAGACCGGCTCGACTCTGCGCGAGAACGGTCTGGTGGTTCTGGAGGAAGTATGTCCGCTGTCTGCACGGATGGTGGTCAACCAGGTCAGCATGAAGATGGAAAATGAACGGATCACGAAGCTGATCGCGGATTTAAAGAGAGAGATAGAAAGGAAGGATCTGGCATGAGAATCTTAACGTTAACCAAAGAGACACAGCAGAATATACTGGAGAATCTGTTAAAGCGCAGCCCGAACTCCTACGGGGAGTACGAGGGGCGTGTGAACGCCATCATCGAGGAGGTGCGCGCCAACCGCGACGCGGCTGTTTTTTCCTACACGAAAAAGTTTGACGGTGCCGACATTGATGCCGGAAATATCCTTGTCACGGAGGAGGAGATCAGGGAAGCCTACGAGAAGGTAGATCCAAAGCTCCTCTCCGTGATCCGCAAGGCACTTGTCAATATCCGAGACTATCACAGCAGACAGCGCCAGAATTCCTGGTTTGATTCACAGGAATCCGGCATTATCTTAGGACAGAAGGTGACTCCGCTTGCGAGAGTCGGCGTGTATGTGCCGGGCGGCAAGGCCGTTTACCCGTCGTCGGTGCTCATGAATGTCATTCCGGCAAAAGTGGCGGGTGTGGAGCAGATCATTATGACGACACCGCCTGGAGCAGACGGGAAAGTCTATCCGTCCACACTTGTGGCGGCAAAGGAGGCGGGCGTGGACGCCATCTACAAGGTGGGCGGCGCGCAGGCGATCGCTGCGATGGCGTTTGGAACCGAGAGCATTCCGAAAGTGGACAAGATTGTGGGACCGGGAAATATCTATGTGGCGCTTGCCAAAAAGGCCGTGTTCGGGTATGTCAGCATTGACTCGATTGCGGGACCGAGTGAGATCCTTGTCCTTGCGGACGAGACGGCAAATCCGCGTTATGTGGCGGCGGACTTACTGTCGCAGGCGGAGCATGACGAGATGGCTTCTGCTATCCTGATTACCACAAGCCGCGCGCTTGCCGGGCAGGTAGCGGCAGAGATTGACGGATTTGTGGAGAAGCTGTCGAGAAAGGAGATCATCACAAAATCGCTGGAGAATTACGGATACATTCTGGTTGCCGACAGTCTGGACGATGCGATTGCAACGGTCAATGAGATTGCGTCCGAGCACCTGGAACTTGTGACGAAGAATCCGTTTGAGGTGATGACGAAGATCCGCAACGCCGGAGCAATCTTTATCGGCGAATATTCCTCCGAGCCGCTCGGCGACTACTTTGCGGGACCGAATCATGTGCTTCCGACCAACGGTACGGCGAAGTTTTTCTCGGCGCTTGGCGTGGATGATTTTATCAAGAAATCCAGCATCATTTCCTATTCCAGGGATGCGCTCGAGAATGTATACAAGGACATCATCCAGTTCGCGGAATGCGAGAAACTTACGGCACACGCCAATTCGATCCGTGTCCGGTTTGAGGAAAATTCTGAACAAAAGTAATTCCTTTTTCGTGGAAACCGTAATATAATAAAAGTTGAAGTGTTGGGAAGGAACGGGAGTTTGTATGAGCAGAACAGCAGATTATGTGCGAAAGACCAAGGAGACAGACATCACGCTCAGTCTGGAACTGGACGGGAGCGGAGTAAGCGAGATCGATACCGGGATCGGCTTTTTCGATCACATGCTCGAGGGCTTTGCCAGACACGGTTTTTTCGATCTGTCGGTCAAGGCGGAGGGCGATCTGATCGTGGATTGTCATCACACGATCGAAGATACCGGAATTGTGCTCGGCAATGCGATCAAAAAGGCGGTCGGGGACAAAAAGGGCATCAAGCGTTACGGAAGCTGTATTCTGCCGATGGACGAGACACTCGTTTTATGCGCGGTAGATCTCTCTGGACGGCCGTATCTGTCCTTCGACGGTAATTTTACCGTAGAGAGAGTCGGATACATGGACACGGAGATGGTGAAGGAGTTCTTCTATGCGATCTCCTACACGGCAGGGATGAATCTGCACATCAAGGTGCTGACGCCGGGCAATAACCATCACATGATTGAGGCGATGTTTAAGGCATTTGCGCGAGCCCTCGACGAGGCGACATCTTATGATCCGCGGATTACGGATATTTTGTCTACGAAGGGCAGTTTATAGAAAGGTATTATATTTTTATGGAACAGAAAAATATCGTTGCTACGATTTACTTAAAGAACGGACAGGCGGTACGGGGGATTGAGGATCACACTCCGCTCGCGGACGTCATCGAGCTGGCAAAGCTTTACAATGACAACGGAATTGACAAGATTATCATCTTCGATCTCTCTGACGATGATGAGGAGCATGAGAAGAATATTCACACGATCAAGAACATCAACCGTAACGTGGAGATCAAGACCTGCGCGGGCGGCAACATCAACCGCCTCGAGGACATCAAAAAGTTTATCTATGCCGGATGCCTTCAGGTCATTGTCAACGGTGCCAAGGCGAACAGCATCGAGCTTGCCGAGGAGGCAAGCAAGCGTTTCGGAAAAGACCGGATCCTCGTGTCGGTGGAGAACGTGGACTTCGTGTTCAAACATCAGGCGAAGATGAATGAGAATTTCCATGAACTTCTGGTGTTAAACACCAGTGTTTTAGATGCGATTGAGAATATTACGGATGTTCCGTATGTGGTCTATTTTGAGGCCTGCGATTACGAGAAGATCATTGAGGTGTTAAAGCGGAGCAACACGCGCGGAATTGCCGGCGGTTTCTTAAACGATCCGAATACCAACATCATGGAGATCAAGTCACAGCTTTCTTCCGCGGGCATCAAGATGGACAATTTTGAGCCGGCGTTAAAGTGGGATGATCTGAAAAAGAATTCTGAAGGCATGGTTCCCGTGATTGTGCAGGATTACCGCACGGATGAGGTGTTAATGCTTGCCTACATGAACGAGGAAGCTTTTTATACCACAATCAATATCGGTAAGATGACCTATTTCAGCCGGAGCCGTCAGGAACTCTGGACGAAAGGCATGACCTCCGGCCACATCCAGTATGTGAAGTCTTTGACGGCAGACTGCGATTATGACACAATCCTCGCGAAGGTATCCCAGGTGGGAGCAGCGTGCCATACCGGCAATCCGACCTGCTTTTTCAACGAGATTGTCAAGAAGGAATATGTGGAGAAGAATCCGCTTAAGGTGCTCGAGGATGTCTATGAGATTATTCTCGACCGCAAGGCACACCCGAAGGAGGGATCTTACACCAACTACCTGTTTGACAAGGGAATCGATAAGATCTTAAAGAAAGTCGGCGAGGAGGCGACCGAGATTGTGATTGCGGCAAAGAATCCGGATCCGGAAGAGGTAAAATACGAGATCTCGGATTTCCTGTATCACATGATGGTGCTTATGGCAGAAAGAGGAGTCACATGGGAAGATATCACACAGGAACTTTCCCAGCGGTAAAGCCGTCGCGAAAGGTTTATATGGATGTTCTGCGCGTGATTGCGACGGTGTTTGTGATCTGTGTCCACACCGTCGCGCTCGCGAAGACGACAGCAGCGCCGGGGACGCTGCTTTTTCGCGTATTGGAAGTCTTTAATTATACGTTTTTGTCCTGCAACCTGTTCTTTGTCATGATCAGCGGCGCATTGCTGCTGCCAGTAAAAGGAGAGCGGTGCAGGGATTTTTTTGCGCGCCGTTTTATCCGTGTCTTCATCCCACTCGTGGTCTATTACAATCTGTATGTCTGTGCCAAAGAGGGAATCGGACGGCTCGCTCCGTCGCAGTGGGGACTGATGCTGCAGCGGTTCTTCATCGGACCGCCGGTGGAAGCGCCGCATCTATGGCTGGTGTACGCCATTATCTGGCTGTATGTGCTCACCCCGTTTTTGCGGTATCTGGTGCAGAACATTCCCGATCCGGTCATGAACGGCGTGATGCTTGTGATCTTCCTTCTGAATGCGTATGTCACCTATGTGCCACTGTTTGGCGTTACGCCGCCTGCGGTACTCTCCGGTATTGTGAATTCGTATGCGGGGGCGTTTCTGCTTGGCTATTATCTCGCGAACCGCGCGGGGAAGCGGGCAGAGAATTTTTTCCTTGCGGCGGGTCTTGTGTCATATCTGATCACCTGCTATGTGATTCTGTTCCATGGCTGGTATGACGACTATATTTACAACAATGCGCCTACGATGATGTTTTATGCCGCCGCCGTGTTTGTGCTCATAAAGCGGCTGGTGCCCTGCGGCAGCAAAGAGAGCCCCTTTGTGCGCATCATCGGGAAGTACAGTTATTCGATTCTGCTGATTCACTGGGGCGTGCTCCACTATGCCGTCAAGCAGGTGCTTCACGTCAATGTCCTGTCCGGCGGCATCGTGGGAGGCTGTCTGCTTGCCGTACTTCTCACGTTTGCACTGTCATTTGTGGGAGCCGTCATTTTGGATCAGACCATCATCCGTTTTTTGACGTTTGCGGTTTCAAAACTGATCGATGTTCTGCGCACATGTTTTTCCCAAAAATCTCATATAGTATCCTAGAGCACAGGCGGGATAGGAGAGGTGCAGTATGACAGACTATGTAGAACGGCGGAGAGCGTATGTCTCACAGGTCCGCAGTTCCTTTGAGACGGGAGCGGATGCGGGAGAGCCTTTTGACAGAGAGGAGCCACAGAGAGGGCGCGCGGGGGGACAGCTCCGCTTTCTTGTGGCACTGCTGCTGTTTTTGTTCTTTTTTGCATGGGATGACAGTGGAAATACGGTTTGCGGCGTCACTCCGGCGAAAATGATTGACATGATCGAAGATAATCGGTATGATACAATTTTGCAGGAGTGCGACGCAGTGCTTGCAGAACTTCTGCATACAGAATGAAAGGATAAAAGAAATGACAAAGTTAGCGTTATCCGATGAGATACTGATGAAGATTGATAAGCCGGCGCGCTACATTGGAAACGAGTTGAACAGCGTCTGTAAAAACAAAGACGAGGTATCGATTCGTTTTGCCATGTGCTTTCCGGATGTATATGAGATCGGCATGTCCCATCTGGGCATCCAGATTCTCTATGATATGTTTAACAAGAGAGACGATGTGTGGTGCGAGCGCGTGTATTCCCCGTGGCCGGATCTGCACAAGATCATGAAGGAGGAGAACATCCCGCTGTTTTGCCTGGAATCACAGGAGCCGGTGAAGAATATGGATTTTCTTGGAATTACCATCCAGTATGAGATGTGTTATACCAATATTCTCCAGATTCTTGACTTAAGCCAGATTCCGCTGCTTGCCGCAGACCGTGACGATACCGTTCCGATCGTGATCGGCGGCGGTCCCTGTACCTACAATCCGGAACCAATTGCAGACTTTTTCGATCTGTTTTATATGGGAGAAGGGGAGGTCGTATATGACCGCATGTTAGATCTCTATCAGGAGATGAAGCGGGCGGGCAGAAGCCGCAGGGAGTTTTTGCATGAGGCGGCAAAGATTCCGGGAATCTATGTGCCTTCCCTGTATCAGGTGGAATATAAAGAAGACGGAACGATCGCGTCGTTTACACCGGTGGATGAGGAAATCCCGGCGACTGTGACCAAGCAGCTCGTGATGGATATGACGGATGCGGTCTATCCGGAAAAGCCGGTCGTACCGTTTATCAAAGCCACGCAGGACCGCGTTGTGCTTGAGATTCAGCGCGGCTGTATCCGCGGCTGCCGTTTCTGCCAGGCGGGAATGGTGTACCGTCCGGTGCGCGAGAAAAATATTGAGCGCCTAAAGGCGCTTGCCACACAGATGATTGAGGCGACCGGGTATGAGGAGATCTCACTCAGCTCCTTAAGTTCATCGGACTACAGCTCTCTGGAGGAACTTGTCAATTTCCTGATCGACGAGTGCAGGGAGCGCAGGGTGAATATTTCGCTTCCGTCGCTCCGCATCGATGCGTTTTCACTGGATGTCATGAGCAAGGTGCAGGACATCAAAAAGAGCAGCCTGACATTCGCACCGGAGGCGGGATCACAGCGCCTGCGCGACGTCATCAACAAGGGACTGACGGAGGAGGTCATCTTAAACGGCGCCCAGATGGCGTTTGAGGGCGGCTGGAATAAGGTCAAGTTCTACTTTATGCTGGGACTTCCGACCGAGACAGAGGCGGATATGCGGGCGATCGCGGAGCTTGCCAATGAGACGGCGGCACGCTATTATGACACTGTTCCCAAGGAGAAGCGGAACGGCAGATGCCAGATCACGATCAGTACCTCCTTTTTCGTTCCGAAGCCGTTTACACCGTTCCAGTGGGCAAGAATGTACCCGCCGGAGGATTACATCGGACGTGCAAAAGTGGTCAACGACACGGTCAAGGAACAGTTGAATAAAAAGAGCATTAAATACAACTGGCATGAGGCGGATGTGACAGTTTTAGAGGGCGTATTGGCGCGCGGCGACCGGAAAATCGGACAGGCTATCTTAAAAGTCTATGAAAAAGGCGGCATTTTTGATGCATGGTCCGAATATTTTGACTATCAGAGATGGCTGGATGCCTTTGCGGAGTGCGGCATTGATCCCGATTTTTACACGATGCGCGAGCGTTCCATGGACGAGATTTTCCCCTGGGATTTTATCGATACCGGCGTGACCAAGGAATTTTTAAAGCGTGAGTGGAACAATGCCATGAAAGAGACCGTGACGCCGAACTGCCGAATGCGCTGTTCGGGCTGCGGTGTGAAGAAGTTCGGAGGAGGTGTCTGCTATGAAAATTAGAATCCGTTTCCGCAAGTACGGTGTGATGAAGTTTATCGGACATCTCGATGTGATGCGGTACTTCCAGAAGGCAATGCGCAGAGCACACATTGACATCTGCTATTCGGAGGGATTTTCCCCGCACCAGATCATGTCGTTTGCTGCGCCGCTCGGCGTGGGCATCACGAGCGACGGCGAGTATATGGACATTGAAGTGCACACGAGTGCATCCACGGAGGAATCCCTCCGGGCGTTAAACGGCGTCATGGTGGAGGGCGTGGAGTGCACCGGTTATGTGAAACTTCCGGATCAGGCAAAGACGGCAATGTCGATCGTTGCCGCCGCAGATTATGATCTGTATTTTAAGGAAGGGTATGCGGCACCGGTTTCTGTTTCGGCGTTTGCTGACGGTATCCGCGATTTCTTTGAGAAACCGGATGAGGTTCTCATCACCAAGCAGACGAAAAAGAGCGAGCGCGTGCTGGATATCAAACCACTCATCTACGGCTTTCAGGTGACGGACCGCGGCGGCGTGCCGTCCTTCTATCTGAAGCTTTCCACAGGAAGTACGGATAATCTGAAGCCGGAGCTGGTGCTTGAGGCGCTGTTTTTACACATGGGACTTACCTATGATCCCAATGCGATTCAGATTCACAGGAAGGATGTCTATGCGTCCGACGGGGATGATTTTGTGCCCTTAGGCGCGATGGGAGAAGTAATCGAATGAACCGTTACATGATAACGCGAGAGAAGATAAAAGGGCAGGAATATCTGATTTCTGCCCTTTATGACGAGAAAAAACATATGATTGAGGTATTGCCGGAGGCGGCGGGGGAGACATCACTGCTCGGCAATATCTATGTCGGAAAAGTCGAGAACATTGTCACCAATCTAAATGCCGCGTTTGTCAAGATAGCGCCGGATATACGGTGCTATCTGCCGCTGTCCGATGTGAAGAATCCCGTTTTTACCAGAAAGCTGTCGCAGACAAAGGCGCTTGCGGCGGGCGATGAACTTCTGGTACAGGTCTCGCGCGAGGCGCTTAAGACAAAAGATCCCGCGGTGACGACAAACCTGACGATCGCGGGAACCTATGCCGTCTTAACTTCCGGAAACCGGAAGAAGAGCGTCTCATCAAAGGTAAAGGGGGAGGCCAGAGAGCGTCTGGTGAAGCTTGTAGAGCAGACGGCAGGGGAGTACGGCGTGATTCTCCGCACCAATGCCGCAGAGGCTTCCGATGAGGCGGTTCTGCTTGAACTGGAAGTGCTTTCGGAGCGCTATGAGACGATGGCGGAGGCGGCGGCACACAAGAACTGTTACACGCTTGTATACAGGGAGGAAGCGGGATGGCTGCGCCATATCAGAGACTTGCGGAAGGACGATCTGGAAGAGATTGTGACAGATGACCGCGGAATGTTCGAGGATATCTGCAGTGCCTGCCGGATCCATAAGCAGGCGCTTACGACGGGAGGAAGCGTGCCCGTGCCGGTGGACGATGTAATGACGGCGGATGGAATCCGGATCCGTTATTACAAGGATCCGTCGCTCTCCCTTGGAGCACTCTACAGTGTCCGGGCGGAGCTGAAAAATGCATTGAGTGAGCGCGTATGGTTAAAATCCGGTGCCTATCTGGTCATTCAGCCGACGGAGGCTCTGACGGTGGTGGATGTCAACACCGGAAAGAATGTGGCAAAAAAGGAGATGCAGGAGAACTTTCTGCGCGTGAACAAGGAAGCGGCAGAGGAGATTGCCAGACAACTGCGGCTGCGGAATCTCTCGGGAATGGTTCTGGTGGATTTTATAAATCTGATATCAAAATCCGCGGAAGAGGAACTGCTTAAGACATTCCGGGCGGCACTGCAAAAAGATCCGGTTCCGGCGCAGCTTATCGATATGACCGCACTTGGTCTGGTCGAGGTGACCCGCAAAAAAATAAAAAGACCGCTGCATGAGATTTTTCCAGACGGTCTGGGATTCTAAAAAAAAGATACCTTTAAAAAAAAAGGTATCTTTTTTTGTGCCTGTTTTTTTCCTTAGAATAATAAAAAAATGAAAGGAAACTTGCAGGATGCAGAATACATATCAATTTATCAGTGATAAGGGAGTTTTTTCTCTGCCGGGGGCGGCAGATTACAGTGATCTGTATTTCCCGGTTGCAGGGGAGTGCGGTATCAAAAGCGCAGTGACGCCGACACTTGGCGGGGACTGCAAGCTGGATCAGAATACATTTCTGCTGGAGCCGGTGAGCGTGGAGAATCTTCACAATAACCGGAATGCCAGAAATTTCTGGTGCCATATCGGAACGCACGGAAGCTGGTCCGCCACGGGCAATTCAGCGGAAGAAATCGCAAAAAAATTTACGGATCTTGCGGATGAAAACGAAGTGACAGCCGGTTTTATGTGGCAGACCGTGACAAGAATCTCCAGGAAGTATCAGCTTTCGGCACAGATCACATCGTTTGTTCCGCTGGACAATCCGATGGAGATCATGTATGTGGAGATTACCAATACAGGCAACATGCAGATGCGATTCACGCCGACCGCAGCCATACCGGTCTATGGCAGGAGCGCGGACAATCTGAGGGATCACCGGCATGTGACATCGCTGCTGCACCGCATCCGCACGGTGGAGAACGGTGTGCTTGTGACGCCGACGATGTCTTTTGACGAGCGGGGGCACCGCCCGAACGAGATGACCTACTTTGTGTGCGGCTACGACCAGACGGGGGAGGCACCGGAAGATTTTTATCCGACCGTACAGGATTTTATCGGCGAGGGAGGTAATTTTGAGCGGCCAAAGGCGGTTGTCAAAAATCTTGCCGGTGTGCCGGCGGGCAGTGCATATGCCGGATGTGAGGCGGTCGGCGGACTCCATTTTAAGGAGAGGATTCTTGCACCGGGCGAGACCGCAGGATACACGATCATGATCGGGGCGGTGCGAAAGACGGAATATGCCGGGGAGACGATTTTAAGCATGACGGCAGCGTACCGCACGGCGGCGCAGACGAAGGCGGCGTATGAGCGCATGAAAACATACTGGGAACAGAAAGTAAATGTATCCTACCACACGAAAGACCGCCAGTTTGACCGCTATATGCAGTGGGTCAGCTTTCAGCCGATCCTGCGCCGGATCTATGGCTGTTCCTTTTTGCCGCACCATGATTACGGAAAGGGAGGAAGAGGCTGGAGAGATCTCTGGCAGGACTGTCTGGCACTTCTTTTGATGAATCCGGACGGTGTGCGCGAGATGCTTCTCAATAATTTTCATGGTGTCCGCATCGACGGAACCAATGCGACCATTATCGGAAGCAAGGAGGGAACCTTTATCGCCGACCGCAATCAGATTACGCGCGTGTGGATGGATCACGGGGTCTGGCCGTTTGTGACGACAAAGCTCTATATCGACCAGACCGGCGATCTTGCGGTTCTGGAGGAAGAGATCCCATATTTTAAGGATCAGCAGGCAGGGCGCGGGACAAAGAAGGATGCGGCATGGAAGGAGCAGGACGGCTGCTGGCAGAGGGATGCCGCGGGAAATGTCTACCGCGGAAGCGTGCTGGAGCATCTTCTGCTGCAGAATCTGACGGCTTTCTACGAGGTGGGCGAACACGGACATATCCGCCTTCGCGGCGCGGACTGGAACGATGCGCTGGATATGGCGGGCGAGCGCGGGGAGAGCGTTGCATTTACCAACGCCTATGCAGGCAATCTCCGGGAACTCGCGGAGCTGCTTGCACTCTACGCAGAGAAAACCGGGAAGGAGTCTGTGCCGTTAAATCGGGATCTTTTCGTGCTGCTTGCGGATGACGACACCCTGTATGCATCGGTTCAAAAAAAGCAGGAACTCTTAACGCGCTATACCGATGCATGCATCCATGAAGTAAGCGGGCAGAAGACAGAGGTTTCGATTACAGAGCTTGTCCGCAGCCTGCAGAAGAAAGCAGCCTTTCTGACCGGACATATCCGTGCCACAGAGTGGGTGAACGATGAGGAGGGAAACGGCTGGTTTAACGGATACTATGACAATCATGGCAGGTGCGTGGAGGGTGTCTTTGCGCAGGGCGTGCGCATGATGCTGACCAGTCAGGTGTTTGCCGTTATGGCACAGACCGCGACGGATGAACAGGTGGCAGAGATTGTCCGCAGCGCAGACAAATATCTGTACTGCGACGCGATGGGCGGTTACCGGTTAAATACGGATTTCGGTGAAGTGAAAATGGATCTGGGAAGAATGTTCGGGTTCGCTTACGGGGAAAAGGAAAACGGTGCGGTCTTTTCACACATGGCGGTGATGTTTGCAAACGCCCTCTATAAGCGGGGATTTGTAAAGGAAGGGCACCGGGCATTGGATGCGCTTTACCGTCAGTCTGTCCATTTTGAAACCAGCCGGATTTATCCGGGAATCCCGGAGTATTTTAACAGCCGCGGAAAGGGAATGTACCATTATCTGACGGGGGCGGCAAGCTGGTACATGCTTACCGTGATTACGGAAATGTTCGGCGCGAAGGGATGTGCCGGCAATCTGATGTTGGAACCGAAGCTGGAGCGGCAACAGTTTGATCTGGATGAAAGAGCGGAGCTTTTCTTTTCGTTTGCGGGACAGTCGCTGCATCTGGTCTACGAGAACAAAGAGCACAAGGAGTACGGCGCTTACCGCCCGGGAACGATCCGGATTGACGGGGAATTGTGGGATTATTCCGGGGGAGAGAAAGAGACGCGCAGTGTCTGCATCGATAGGGAGCGGTTAAAGCAGCTGGATTTTGATGTCACGCATGAAATTTTGGTGGAACTGGTGTAAAGGAGAATGAGATGACAGGGAAAAATGAGACGTTTGTAATGAATGATTATGGGAAAAAATCCACATTTGCGAGTTTTCTGCCGGGAATTGCAGGAATACGGGGAATCCCGATCTGGTGCTACTATGTGAACCGCGGACAGTGTGTGGTGAGTTTCGGCGTGGACAATAAAGATCATGCGATCATGGAATTTTATCCGGCGCATCAGGCATATCAGAATGTAAAGACCACAGGGTTCCGCACATTTTTAAAGAAGAACGGTACGGTTTTTGAACCGTTTTCGGATGAGAACATCGCGCACCGGATGCAGATTCACATGAATGGTCTTGCAATCGAGGAGCAGAACCGGTCAAGCGGAATGGACACAAAAGTGGTGTACTATACACTGCCCGGAGAAAATGTCGGCGCGCTTGTGCGCGTGGTGAGTGTCACCAATCAGTCCGGGGAGCCCATCGAGCTGGAACTGATTGACGGCATGCCGGCGGTGATTCCGTACGGCGTGTCCATGGACAGCATGAAAAATATGGGGCAGACCGCGAAAGCGTGGATGCAGGTCGAGGATTTAAGCGAGGGTCTGCCGTACTACCGCGTGCGGGCAAGCATGGATGACACCGCGGCGGTGCGCAGGATCGACGGCGGCAACTTCTCGGCATGCTGCGAAGCGGACGGCAGACGGTTACAACCGATCGTGGATCCGTCTTTGATTTTTTCCTATGATCTGTCGCTGAAAAGACCGGTCGGTTTTGAAGAACGCCCGTTAAAGGAACTTCTTCTGGAAGAACAGATGACGCAGAACCTGCTGCCGTGCAGCTTTTACGGCATCACGCGCACCCTTGCCCCGGGCGGAAGCGTCACCTTATATGAACTGATCGGACAGGTGGAGAACAAGCAGCTTTTAAAGGAATATTTTGCGGAAAAGAAAGATGCCGCCTATTTTGAGGCAAAAAAAAGAGAAGCTGATGAACTTGCAGAGGCGCTGACAGACGGTATCCGCACCAGGACAGCCTCCGCGGCGTTCGATGCCTACTGCAGGTACACCTATATGGACAATGTGCTGCGCGGCGGTTATCCGATGCAGCTGGGGAACAATAAGATCTTTTATGTCTATTCCAGAAAACACGGTGATCTGGAGCGGGATTACAATTACTTTTCCATGCTGCCGGAATTCTATTCGCAGGGAAACGGGAACTTCCGCGATGTCAATCAGAACCGCCGCTGCGACACCTTTTTTGCACCGTTCGTCGGCAGAAAGAATATACAGGAATTCTACAGTCTGATCCAGCTGGACGGGTACAATCCGCTTGGCGTCGAGAAACTGACCTACCGCCTTTCAAAGGAGCGGGCAAAGAAGCTGCTGGCAGACGTGAAGGAGGAGCAAAGAAGAGCGCTGCTTGACTTCGCGACAAAGCCGTTTACGCCTGGAGCACTCTGCCGGAAGTTCGGGGAGGTATTCGGCGATACCTGGGATGAGACGTTATTTATCCGGGTCATTGATTTTGCGGAGGAGATGGTGAACGGATCGTTCGGGGAAGGCTACTGGAGCGATCACTGGACCTACAATCTCGATCTGATTCTGGATTACCTTTCCGTGTTCCCGGAGCAGGAGGAGGAAATGCTCTATGAGGAGGTCTATACCACCTTTTTGTCCAGAATCAATGTGAACCGCAGGTTCCGCCGCTATGTGGAGACGGAGAATGGCTTAAGGCAGTACCGGGCGTTAAACGAGGCGTCCAGGCTGGCGGACTTGGGGGAAAAACTGGTGAGAACCGAATACGGCAGCGGGGATGTGCTGACCATGACGCTGATGGAGAAATTGATACTGCTCAGTGCTGTGAAATTTGCCACGCTGGATGCTTACGGAATGGGAATCGAGATGGAGGGCGGAAAGCCCGGATGGTATGACGCCCTAAACGGTATGCCGGGACTTTTCGGTTCTTCCATGGCGGAGACCTACGAGCTGGCGCGCATGCTCTCCTACACCATAGAGGCCTTAAAGCAATATCCGGGAGAAGTCGCACTCATAGAGGAACTGGGATGTTTCCTGGATGAACTGAATCTGATCACGCGGCTGGAGCACGACAATATCATGCGGGACGAGGAACTGTTGTCCTTCTGGAACCGGATCAATGACGCGAAGGAGATTTACCGCGACAAGACCTATCAGGGCGTATCCGGTAAGAAGATGGTCTATCACACGGAGCAGCTTGCGGCGATTCTGGAAGGATTCTTGGAGATTGTTACCTGCGGAATCAAAAAGGCGCGCCGGATCTCCGGGGAGATCTGCCCGACGTATTTTACTTACGAGGTGCCGGAGTATGAAAAGTTAAAGGACGGCGGCATCCGCCCGTTAAAATTTGTTCCCAAAAATATGCCGTATTTTCTGGAGGGACCGGTGCGCTATCTGAAGCTGCCTGTGGAGCAGGGCGAGAAGCGTGCCCTGTACGAAGCGGTCAAAGAGAGCGATCTCTACGACGGGGAACTGTCCATGTACAAGGTGAATGCTTCCCTTGCGGATTCCTCTTTTGAACTTGGGCGTGCGCGTGCATTTACCCCGGGCTGGCTCGAAAACGAATCCATCTGGCTTCATATGGAATATAAATATCTTCTTGAACTTCTGCGCAGCGGTCTCTATGAAGAATTTTTCGCGGATTTCAAGAAGGCTGCGATACCGTTCCAGAACCCGGAGACTTACGGAAGAAGTATTTACGAAAATTCCTCGTTTATAGCCAGCAGCAGGAATCCAAATCCGTCCTGCCGCGGAAGAGGATTCGTGGCAAGACTCAGCGGATCAACGATCGAATTTATCAGCATGTGGAAAGAGATGATGTTCGGCGCACATCCTTTCCGGACGGAGCAGGAGGAACTGGTCTTTTCGCTTGCACCGGCCATTCCGGCGTATCTGATTCCGGAGGATGGCAGACTTTCCGCTGCGTTTATGAGCAAGACGACCGTGTGCTATGAATTTGGCGGGCACAGGGATTATGTGCCGGGAACCTACCGGATCCGCCATATGGTGTTTTTCTATGAAAATGGCAGTCAGGCGACCGTTGAGGGGGAGAAAGTCTCCGGAAAACTGGCGGAGGATATCCGCGCCGGAAGGGTCAGAAAAATGGAGGTTGCCGTGGACTAAAAAAATGATACCTTTTTAAAATTTGGATCATTTTTTGAGGAAATGAAAGCATCTATAATGCAAGTATCAAAACAACAGAGATGTTGAAATAAAAGGAGGATATTTTTATGAATTGGAAAAAAGCAGTATCCGTCATGCTCGTTGGCATTATGGCATTATCAATGACCGCATGCGGCGATTCGGGAGAAACAAGCACAGATGCAGCTTCTGGTGGGGGAAGTACCGCAGAATCTACGGAGGGTGCAGGCACGTCCGCTTCCGGCGATGATAAGCTGGTGGTATGGACACTCTCAAACGACCTGATCGACTTTGGTGAGCGCTTTGAAGAGCAGACCGGAGTTGCCGTTGACACGGTTGTCATTGAGCCTGCAAACTATCCGACCAAGGTGCAGACAGCGCTTTTGGGCGGCGAGAGCGAACCGGATATTATCGTAGGCGAGCCGAAGATGCTGGAGGATTTTTACGACGCAGGATTTTTTGAGGATCTGAATCAGGCACCGTACAACGCACAGGACTATGCAGATCAGATCGTTGATTATGTATGGAAAGTCGGACAGGATTCCGAGGGCATCCAGAGAGCCATTTCCTATCAGATCACCCCGGCAGGTATCTATTACAGAAGAGATATTGCCAAGGAAGTATTCGGAACGGATGATCCGGATGAGGTCGGCAAATTATTTAAGGATTACCCGACTATTCTGGATACCGCGCAGAAGTTGAAGGACGCGGGATACCGTATTTTCTCCTCAGACGCAGAGATGGGCGTATTTTCCGGTGATTCCGCATGGGTGGTTGACGGTGTCTTAAATGTAGACCAGGCAAGATTTGATTACATGGATCTTTGTGTGGATCTGTATCAGAAGGATCTCACCGCATATGCCAACCAGTGGTCCACGCCGTGGTATCAGGCAATGGCGGGAGAGGTTCCGATCTTAACCGCAGATATCCAGAATTACGCGGATGATTCTGTCAACGTATGGGATGCAACAGAGTTTGCAGAGGCAACCAAGGGCATGGACACCACGACGGTCTTCGCGTTCGGACTGCCGTCCTGGGGCGTACTTACCATGAGAGATAATGTCGGCGACACCTCCGGTTTGTGGGGCGTCTGCAAGGGACCTTCCTCCGGATTTGACGGTGGTACCTATATCGGTATTTCCTCCCAGTCCAACCGCAAAGATACCGCATGGGAGTTTGTAAAATTCTGTACATTAAATGAAGACACCGCAGACTGGTGGATCGATTTCTCCCAGGGCGATACCGTTTCCCTGAAATCCGCGCTTGAGAAGCACAAAGATGATGAAAATGCAATCTACGGCGGTGAGAAACTGTACCAGTTCTGGTTAGAGCAGGCGAAGGAGATTGATACCTCCAAGGTAACCCGTTACGATCAGGCAATCGGTGATGCATGGGGCAATGCGATCTCTGCGGTCAAGACAGGACAGATGACCAAGGAAGAGGCAGTGAATGATTTCTATGACACGATTGAATCTACATATCCTGATATCACAGTAAACAGATAAGAGCAGGGTAACTTGGTATCCTCCCGGACGGCAGCCACAATGTCCCCAAAGGATGTTGTGGCGGTGCCGGAGGGGGAATACAAAATGAGATAGAGGGGATTTCCTATGGCAAAAACAAATCCGAAAAAAAAGACATCAAACCTCACAAAGTATAACCGGGCAGGCTACTTTTTCGTGGCTCCCTTTGTGATCGTTTTCCTGATTTTCAGTGTGTACCCGGTATTCCGCACACTCGTTTTAAGCTTTACCGACAGCAAGCTGGCAGGAATGCCGTACCATTTTGTCGGTCTGAAAAATTATACACGCGTATTTACCGATAAGTTTTTCTGGAGAGCGCTCTGGAATACAATCAGGATCTGGGGCGTTAATATCGTACTACAGTTAGGACTCGCATTTTTGCTGACCGTTGTGTTCAGTGATATTAAATATAAATTTAAGGGGCTGCCGGTGTTTCGGGCACTGTATTATCTGCCGAACCTGATCGCAGCCACCTCTGTCGCTTTTCTCTTTAAGACACTGTTAGACTGGAGATACGGTACGTTTAACCAGATCTTAAATTCCGTCTATCAGTTCTTCGGAGTGAACAAGGCGCCGGTAGACTGGCTTGGAAATTCCGGCACCGCAGGAAGCGTCATCGCAGTCATCAGTGCATGGATGTGGTTTGGCAACTCCTTCATTATGCTGATGGCAGGCGTGCAGGGAATCAACAAAGATTACTTTGAAGCCGCAGCGATTGACGGGGCAGGGCGCTGGACGACATTTGGAAAAATCACGCTGCCGCTGTTAAAGCCGATCATGCTTTACGTGGCAATCACTTCCTTGATCGGAGGACTGCAGATGTTTGACCTGCCGTTCCTTATGTCGGAGAAGACGGCGGCATCCTACAACTCAATTGAGACCGTGGTAATGTATCTGTATAAATTTGGTTTCTCGACAGGCACAACACAGACCGGATATGCATCTGCCATTGCATATGCATTGTTCTTAATCATTCTGATTGTATCTGTGCTGCAGTTAAAATTAGTCAACAAGGAGGATTAGTTATGACGACGGGTGATAAGATAAAAAAGAGCGTTATTTATATTCTGCTTGTCCTGCTTGCGGCGGCGTGCCTGTTCCCGTTTCTTCTGATGATGGTCAACGCGACCAGGGACGGTGTGGAGATTACACATTTCTTTACGCTGATACCGAGCACGCATCTGAAAGAAAACTGGGAGACCGTATTTAGTTTCTTTAATCTGTTCCGCGGAATGGCAAACAGCTTACTGGTTGCAGTTCCTGCCACACTGCTGACGGCGTATTTCTCGGCGATGACGGCATATGGACTGGCAATGTATCGATTCCGCGGCAACAAGCTGATCTTTACGGCGATCCTTGTGTTTATGATGATTCCGGGACAGCTCAGCCTGATCGGTTTTTACAATTTATGTACCAAATTAAAACTGGTAAATTCCTATATCCCGCTGATTGTGCCGGCGGTTGCGGCACCCGGAACGGTGTTTTTCTTAAGACAGTACATTTTATCGGTGATGCCGCCGGCACTGGTGGAGGCAGCCAGAATCGACGGTGCAAGCGAATTATATTCCTTCCACAGGATTGCGCTTCCGATTATGTCTCCTGGTATTGCGACGATGGCGATCATGGCATTTATCGGAAACTGGAACAATTATCTGCTTCCGATGATTATCTTAAACAAAAATGAGAAGTTTACATTGCCGGTCATGATGGCGACGTTAAAAGCATCGACGGACATTCAGAGAAATCAGGGCGCTATTTATCTGGCGGTGGCAATCTCTGTCATACCGATCCTGATTGTGTTCTGCTTCTGCTCGAAATACATTATCAGCAGTATTTCGGCGGGCAGCGTCAAAGAATAAAATGCCAGCAGGTTTCAAAACTTTATTTTCATAGTTCTCCTCTTAGAAAGAGGCACTTTCCGGAAACGGAAGGTGCTTCTTTGTGTGCGTTATGCTGGCGAAGGAGCGTGGGAAACGGCTTTTCCTGCTGGAAATATGCCGGGAAATATTATATGATAGAGACAGGAAAATCTTTGATTTTACGGAGAAAAACGGGGGATTGGAATGGGTGGCAAATATAAAAAACAATGGGCGTGTGTAACGCTTTTTTCTCTTATAACAGCGGCGCTGTGCGGTGCCTGCGGGAATGTTATGACCGGCGCTTCCGGAAATGTGCCGGAAACGGAAGCAGCCGGACAAGTGCAGCCGGACGGGGATCTTCCGGCATGGCAGACGTACGCAGACGATCCGGTGACGCTGGACTGGTATATCAACTACTCCTGGTTTTCGACGCCGTGGGGCGAGAATCTGGTGTCGCAGACGATCACGGAGGAGACGGGCGTGGATATTCATTTTATCACGCCGCTCGGAAATGAATCCGAAAAACTGAACGCCCTGATTGCGTCCGACTCGCTGCCGGATTTAATCACGCTCGGATGGTGGGAACCGCAGGTGAGCGAGATGACAGAAAACGGCATGGTCTATGCGCTCAATGAGCTTGCGGACAGCTATGATCCGTATTTCTGGGAGGTCTCGGACCCGGTGGCCGTGAACTGGTATACCACGGACGACGGCAATATTTACGCCTACCCGAACTCCTCCATCACGCCGCAGGATGTAGAGCAGTGCGAGGATTTAAGCAGCAATCAGACCTTTCTGGTGCGCAAGGATATCTACGAGGCGATCGGAAGCCCGGATATGACAACACCGGAAGGCTTTTGCGCAGCGGTAAAGAAGGCAGCGGAGATGTTTCCGGAAGTAGACGGGGAGCCTCTGATCCCGATCGGTGCGCACGTGTTCGACAACGAGGGAAATGTCTCCTTTGACAAATACCTGATGAATTTTCTTGCCATTCCGTGGGAGAAAGACGGCGTCTACTATGACCGCTATACCGATCCGGAATATTTTCGCTGGCTGAAAGTATTCAGACAGCTGGGAGAGGAAGGTTATCTTGCGAATGATATTTTTGTGGACACCCGGACACAGATGGAGGAAAAAGTGGCGCAGGGCCGCTACTTCTGCATGCTGTATCAATATTCGGATATGCTGACACAGCAGAAAATTTTATATGCCAATGATCCGGACAGCATTTATATGGCGGTGGAAGGTCCGAGAAATGCAAATGGGGACGATCCGCTGCGCCCGACAACCACGATCAACGGGTGGACGGTGACGCTGATTTCCAAGAACTGCAAACACCCGGAGCGCGCGATTGCGTTTCTGGATTATCTGATGAGCGAGCATGGGCAGCTTCTCACCTATCTGGGCGTCGAGGGTGTGACTTACGATATAAAGGACGGAAAGCCGGTGCTCCGCGATAACATCAAGCAGATTCTGGACACGGACCGCGCAGCTTACGACAGGGAATACGGGGCGGACGATGCCTACTGGATGCTGCAGGACAATGTGATGCAGCTTCAGTGGAAACAGGAACCATCGCCTGCAACGGCACAGCTGGAGGAATGGGGAAGAAAATATGTCGTATACAACGGTCAGTATGATGTGGTATTTGACTCCGGCTCCAAGGAGGCATCGGAGGAGGACAAGATTACAAAGCTCTGGAGCCAGACGCTTCCGGCGCTTCTTATGGCACCATCGGAGGAGGAGTTTGACACCCTTTTTGAAGAATTTATTGAGAAGCGGGATGAGCTGGGCTATACGGATGTCATGGAGAAGAAGACGGCATATATGAACAGCGCCAAAGAGAAGCTTGGCATCCAGTAAAGAGACGGAGAGTGTTACATGAATTGGAAAAAACGGTTTGTCAGCCAGAAACTGAATGTAAAGTTTACCCTTGTGATTATTCTGTTTATGGTGATTCCCATCGGCATTCTTGCCGGCATCCTTTTTTACAATATGGAGAAAAACGTCGTATCGGAGAATACCGGATATATGGAGTACACCATGGAGCGCAACAAAGATGCCGTTGCAACCAAGATCAATTCCATCAACATGTCCACACAGTTTTTCCTGAGCGATGAGCCGCTTTTGGAAATGCTTAAAAGAACGAAGGACGGGGAGACTTTTTCGGCGGAGGAATGGTACAGCTTTAAGAACAGCGATATTGTGTTCCTCGAGCGTCTGGTAAACAACAACCCGCTTCTCTACGGCGTGCGTGTGTATGCGTCAAACGACCGGGTACAGGAGATGATGCCGATTCTCTATGCAGCCTCCCGCATGGAAAAGCAGCCCTGGCAGTCGGAGGAGACTGTTACCGGCTGGCATTACGACTTTAACGATCAGATTTTTAATTCTTACACGATGAGACAGAACCGCAAGATCTTATCGCTCGTGACGGAGATAAAGGACAGCGATTCCGGGACGCTCGGAATGATCGAGGCGGCTATGACGATGGAAAACATGTTTCCCAGTCTCTACGAGAACATTGAGGACGAGTGGAGCTGTTTTCTGACAGAGGACGGCGGGTGTTATTTTGGAGAAGGTGACGGGGAGGACGAAAACACAGGACGGCAGGAACTGCTCGCCGAGATCATGGCACAGTATACGGCGGACGAGGAAATACAGACCTGCTATCTGAAGCTGCAGGGACAGCATCTGATTGTATCCTACCTTCCCTTGCAGGAATTAAACGGGACCCTGCTCTGCGTGAAAAATATTACGTCCAACATTCATCACGTATACCGCATGCGCAACACGTTTGTGGCGGTCATGCTCGTGTTTTTGGTTGTTCTGACATTTTTTATCAATGCGATCGTAAAACATCTGTTAAAACAGTTGTACGAGATTCTGCGCGCCATCCGCCGCGTGCAGGGCGGAGATCTGGACGTGGTGATCGAGCACTGCGGACCGGATGAGATGGGAGAGCTGGGAACACAGATCAACAAGATGTTAACGAGGATCAAGCAGCTCATGGACGACAATCTAAAGCGCGAAATGCTGGTAAAAAATTCAGAGATCCGTGCGCTGCAGAATCAGATTAACGCGCATTTTATCTATAATGTCTTGGAGTCCATCAAGATGATGGCGGAGATCGACGAGGAGTACGATATTTCGGATGCGGTCACATCCCTCGGGAAGCTCTTACGCTACAGCATGAAGTGGGTATCAGGCAATGTCCTGGTGGAGCAGGAACTGGAATATATCAAGAATTATATGGCGTTAATCAATCTGCGGTTTGATTACGAGATCTATTTATCACTCAATCTGCCGGAGATTATTTTACAGCAGGAGATTCCCAAAATGTCGCTGCAGCCGATCGTGGAAAATGCCATCTATCACGGAATCGAGCAGATGGCGGAAGATACCAACATCTACATCAAGGGGCGCGTGGAAGGAAACGACTGCGTGATTGAAATTACGGATGCCGGGCGCGGCATGACAGAGGAAGAGATGGCACAGCTTCGTCAGAAGATTGCAGGGGAACTGGATTCGAGCGGGGGTTCCGGAAACGGAATCGGCTTAAAAAACGTGCAGGACCGGATCCAGATTGCATTTGGCGGGGCGTATGGCATAGAAGTGGCGTCGCAGATCGGATGCTATACCAAAATTATCGTCCGCATTCCGATGAAGCACAGAGGAGAAGCAGAATGAAGACTGTATTGATTGTTGAGGATGAAAAACTGATCCGGCAGGGACTCCGCAAGATGATTCAGCGGAGCGGTGTCCCGGTGGAAGTGATTATGGAATGTAACAACGGTGAGACGGCGCTTGAGATTTTAAAAGAGCAGTCCATCGATGTCATGTTTACGGATATCCGTATGCCAAAGATGGACGGAATCGAGCTGGTGGAGCGCATGCAGGAATGTGAACACATACCGCTCACCATTGCGATCAGCGGTTACGATGACTTTAACTATGCGGTGGCGATGATGCACAACGGGGTGCGGGAATATCTGTTAAAACCGATCGAGCGCGAAAAAATCTGCGACATACTTGCCAGGCTGAATCAGGAGATTGAGGAGGGCAGGGAGCAGGAGAAAACGCGCCAGAAGCTCGGACAGCAGCAGATCCGTCATCTGATGCTTCTGGCAGAGATGCCGGAAGAGGAGCTTACCATGTTGGAGACCCAGTATGACCAGCATTTTATTTTAGATCTGAGCGGAAAGCCGTATGTGGTCTGCTGCAGGAACCGGAAAAAAGAGGAGGAATCCTGCCCGAAGGACTGCCTGTTCCTGGGCGATGTCGAGGGAAATGATCTCTTTTTAATCGAGGCGGAAGCACTTTCGGACCGTCCGGGGGGAATATCCTTTTTTGCAGGAATATACCGGAATCAGCCGGCCGCATCAGGGAATCCGCGAACTGCGCGAGGCATATCTGGAGGCGCGGGAAATGCGCAGGTGCGCGTTTTGCACGAACCGCAGTCAGATGCGCTATGGGCAGGAGATGCCGCGTGTCCCACAGAAGCTGGTGCAGGAGGCGTCAAAGCTGGTTGCAGACGAGATGAAACTGCAGCGGGTGCAGTTACTTGGAACCGACCGCACCGAGGAACTGCAGCACGTCTGGACGCAATTTTTTTACGAGGTAAAGCATGGCCGCATCGGTGTCCGGGACTTTGAGGAGTGCATGACGGATTTCCTTACGGAGACGTCAAAAACGTACCGGAATGTGCTGGAGGAAAAAGAAAACTGCGGGGAGATCAAAGAGATTACAGACCCATTCGGGGAGGACGCAATCGACCGCTACGAACAGAAGGTGCTGGCATTTGTGACCGGTCTGCAGGCGCGGATTTTAAGCCAGTTTGACACAAACGGGAATCAGCAGAAAATGAAGCAGGCGGTCGCCTATATCGAAGAACACTATGCCAGTGATCTGAATATGGCGGTTGTCTCCAATTATCTGTCCATGAATTATTCCCTGTTTTCTTATTCGTTTAAGCAGTATACCGGAAGTAATTTTGTCAATTACTTAAGAGACATCCGCATGAAGGAGGCGAAGCGTCTGCTTGCCGGAACGGATATGCGCATCGCGGAGATCTCCCAGGCCGTCGGCTATGAGAACGAGAAGCACTTTATGAAACTGTTTAAGAGCAGCTGCGGCGTTTCACCAAGCGAATACCGGAGAAATATGGGGCTTACCGGGTAAAAAGATCGAACTGGACTGGTCAAAAATAGCAAAACTGGACATATTCATTCGTCCAGAAATGGGGTATCATGGCTCTAACAAAAAAGAAAGAGAGATAGAGCCATGTCAGAGACTAAAACTATGAGCAGCACAAAAACAACCAGCACAGAGCAGGTGCGTTTTCTTACCGTCACAGCGATCGGAATCGCACTGGTATATGTATTTACTTGGCTGATTAACATTCGCCTGCCGTTTGCGCCGCAGGGCGGACTGATTCATCTGGGAAATGTCCCACTGTTTATTTTCGCAATCGTGTTCGGCAAAAAGACGGGAGCCATTGCCGGCGGAGTCGGCATGGGACTGTTTGATCTGTTGTCCGGCTGGACGGCATGGGCACCGTTTACCTTTGTGATCGTCGGATGCATGGGATTTGTGATGGGATGGATTACAGAGAAGAAGCAGGGCTTTCAGTGGTATGTTGTGGCAATGCTTGCTGCCTGCGCGATCAAGATCGGCGGATATTACATCGCAGAGGGAATTATTTACGGCAACTGGATCACACCGGTGACATCGATTCCGGGCAACCTGCTTCAGATCGGAACAGCAGCTGTGATCGTACTTATCATCATTGCACCGTTAAAGAAAGTAGCGGCAAAATTGTGGAACTAAGGAGGCACTTCCATGTATAAGATTATGACACCGGGGCCCACGCAGGTCAAAGAGAATGTCCGCATGGCGCGCAGTTTTCCCTGCACCAACCCGGATCTGGATGAAACTTTCGTAGACTTTTATAAGGAAACCTGTGAGCTGATCAGCCGCCTGCTGCACACCGGAAACGAGACCCTGATTTTAGGCGGAGAGGGGATACTGGGGCTTGAGGCCGCCTGTGCCTCCCTGACGGAACCGGGCGATCCGGTACTGGTGCTGGATAACGGCGTATACGGCAGAGGGTTTGCTGATTTCGTTTCCATGTATGGCGGAAAGCCGGTTCTGTATTCCGTGGATGAGAAAAATCCGATTGATCCGGCCGCCCTGGAAGAATATTTAAAGGAACATCACGATTATAAATATGCGACGCTCGTGCACTGCGATACCCCGAGCGGCATGTTAAATGACATCTCTGCGCTTTGTCCGCTTCTGAAAAAATACGGGATACTCACGGTGGTGGATTCCGTCTCCGGCATGTTCGGCGAGGATGTGCGCGTGGATGATTTTCAGATTGATGTCCTCTGCGGCGGTTCCCAGAAAGCTGTTTCGGCGCCTCCGGGACTGACGTTTGTGACGGTGAGTGATGCGGCATGGGCAGCCATCGATGGCAGAAGTGTACCGATTGCCTCTTTTTATGCAAACCTTAAGGTGTTTGAGGGATATTACGAGAAAAAATGGTTCCCGTACACCATGCCGATCAGTGATATCTACGGACTGCGCGCCGCGTTCGACAATATCGCGGGCGATCCGGATATGCTGGCGCGTCATGCACGGATCGGTGATGCATGCAGGGCGGCAGTCCGCGGAGCGGGACTGAACTTACACCTTGCGTCCGGTTTCTCCAATACCGTCACGGTGTTTGACGTCCCGAAAGAGACGACCGCGGATGCCATTTTACAGACCATGCGGCAGAAGCACGGCATCATGCTGGCTGGATCGTTTGACTCCCTAGCGGGGCAGGTAATCCGCATCGGACACATGGGAAGCAATGCGAACGTGGTGGACATGATCGAGACGTTAGATGCATTGGATGACACCCTGAGGAAACTGAATGTTCCGCTGAAAGGGCAGCTTCGCATGATCTTTCAGGAGGAAGTGTCACAAAAGGGGCTGGTACTTTAGAGGGCAGTGAATTTTGAAGTGATAAGTAAGATGCCAGGAGGCACAGCCTGTCGATTTCAGCTGGAACTGCATAGGATACAATTATTTGAAAAAAATGAGAGCATTTCTTCCTGCCGGAGGTTTGCATCGGATTCCGTGTCTCTTCCACGTTTGGACAATCCGACGGGTGCATGTCCGACACACCGGAGACAATGGGCGGACTTTCTGGTGTCCCTAATGGCGCCTCTTCACAGACAATATAAAACCGCGCGAACCGAACTCGTCGGCATCTGCTATTGAAAACATGGCAGATGCCAATTCAAACATCGGCTTCGCGCGGTTATGTTTTGCTCAGTGGTGGCACAAGGGGCACGCACAAAAGTCCTAAAATTGTCTGTTGGCTTGCGGACACAGTCCGTGGAGTGTTCCAAACTTGGAAAGACACGGATCATCGCAGATGCAAATCCCGGCTGGTTAGAAATGCCGCATTTTTTGAACAGAATGTATCCTATGCATTCCAGCTGAAATCAACAGATAAGCTGTCTATCATATTACTTATCACTTCAAAAAGAAACTCCCTTTTCGGAATTGTGTGTCTGAATGAAAAGCGTGTATAATTCTATATTTTGGATGTATAAATCTACATCCTAGCAATTCCAAAAGCGGTTCGGTTTATTGTTGCTCCAAATCAATATAAAATTTTTCCTAAAGGACATAGCATGGTTTATTTTTGCTATGTCCTTTCTTTCGACAATCTGATATATTTGGTATATAAATTTAGAAAAAAATTTTTTGAAAAAAGTGTAAGATTATGGTTCAGAAGTTGCCTATATAGGTGTAAGGGAAAAAATCAGAAAGGAGGATTGAGTATGAACGACAAGGACATTATTCAGTTGTATTTAAATAGAGACCAGCGTGCATTATCTGCAACTGCAAAGAAGTATGGGAAATACTGCACTTCTATTGCAAAAAATATCCTAGGTAATAATGAAGATGCAGAAGAATGCGTCAATGATACATATTTAAGTACATGGAACTCTATACCGCCAACTATACCAACAATTCTATCTGCGTTCCTTGGGAAAATCACAAGAAATTTAGCTTTTAACAAATACAAACATAATCATGTGATGAAACGTGGAAACGGAGAAATAGCAGTCGTTCTTGACGAACTTGCAGAGTGTGTATCTGGCGTAGATGATGTAGAGCAAGAAATTGACAGACGAGAACTTGTCGCAACAATCAATTCTTTTCTGGAAACCTTGCCACCAAAAAAGAGAAACATATTCATCTGTAGATATTGGTATTCTGACAGCGTTTCATCAATTGCAAGGCGGTATGAAATGACTGAAAGTAATGTATCGGTTACATTAAACCGATTACGTTCTAAACTTAAAGAATACTTATCGGAAAGGGGTTATGTATTATGAAAAAAGAAGATTTGTTTGATACTCTTGGTGACATTAACAATCAATATATTAAGGAAGCTCATATGAACAACAAGAGAAAAAATAATTTTGCATGGGTTAAGTGGGGAACAATCGCAACATGCTTTGCCTTATTGGTTTTATGTATTCCTATGGTAACACACTTATCACCAGTAGAGGATACCAACACACCAACAGTTGAGTCATTACCAATCGAAAACAATAATAAAGTTGAGGATTTACAGAACAACAAAGAAGAATCTGTAAACATTCAAGAAAGTAAAAGTACAGAAATCGAAGATACTTCAGAAACTATTATAGAAGATGTTCCTGCAGACAATAAGGGAGAATATAACGAAGAAGTAAATAGCAGTGACTTAACCAAAGATACCTCAGAGTTTTTTGGTGGTTCCTATACAGATGCTAATGGAAAATTTGTAATCGTTCTTACAGAAGATACACCAGCTAATAGAACAGCTATTTGTAAGGAACTTGGCAGAAGTGAAAACAATACTACTTTTGTAAAAGGTACTTACACATTGGCATATCTCACAGAGTTACAGGAAAAGATAACAAATGCAATGGTAAATAAGGAAATCCCATTTGTTGTAACGTCTGGCGTATATGAGACCGCAAACAACATCATTATTAGAGTAACAACAAATGATGAAGCAGAATTGGCAAAAGTATATGCTCTTGATACCATTGGCGGTGCAATCAAAGTAGAGTTCAGTGCTGGTGCAGTAGTTGAAGAATTATTACTTCCACTTCCTAAAGCTGAATAATCATTAAAAACTGAATAAAAATTTTCAAAGGCTACCCAGTCAAAAGATTGGATAGCCTTTCTTTATGCTTTCAACCAGAACTCAAATTTAGTCTGGGAGGATAGCTGGGTGCAGTATGGTTTAGTAACCCAGCAAATCGCTCAAATCGCCAAAACAGTTAGCGAAAGTATAAATATTCATCAAATTCTCTGATAATAGCATCAGACACACTTTTCAGAAAAGGGAGAAAAGAAATGTCTGCTTAAAGCACCAGCCTCTTTTTTGACAGATGTTATTTTCTGCTTCCGGCCGCCTTATGGTAGACATAAGCGGCGATGACCGAGGTGACTGATTCGGTGATCCAGAAAGCATGCCATACTCCGGTTGGTCCAAAGATACGGCACAATACAAAGGCTGCCGGGATCATGAGAATTACATAGCGGAACAGCGATATGACAAGGGACTGCGTTCCTTTTCCAAGTCCCTCCAAGGCGCCGGAGGCTGTGACGGACACGGAGGAGATGATAAAGCCTGCGCTGATGATGCGCAGTGCGGTTTCTCCGGCTGCGATCGTCTCTGCATTTTCGGTGAACAGTTCCATCAGACCGCACGATGCCACCAGGCATAAAATTGTGCCGAGCGCCATAATGACAGCACTCATCGCAAGCGTAATCTCATAGATCTTTTTCACGCGCTTCTGCTCGCCGGCACCGTAATTATAGCCGATCAGCGGACGCATGCCCTGGACAATGCCGTTTGCCGGAAGATAGAGGAAGGTCTGTAATTTGTAATAGATTCCCAGAATGACCACATAGATCTGGGAGTAAGCTGCCAGAATACCGTTTAAGACGGATACTAACAGCGATGGCAGGGCAAGATTTAAGATGGCAGGAACTCCGATCGAGTAGAGACGATGGTCGGTTTCCTTATGAAAAGCAAGGTATTCTTTGCGGATTTTGACCGGGATCGGGCGCTTGTTGTACACCGTCAGGTAAAGAAGGAGAGTACACAGCTGACCGATCGCTGTGGCAATCGCTGCGCCGGCGATACCAAGCCTCGGGAAAATTCCGATGCCGAAAATCAGGAGCGGGTCTAAGATAATATTGGTAATACTTCCGCACAGCAGTCCGATCATGGATACTTTCATGCGTCCCACGGACTGGAAGATTTTCTCAAAGGAAAGATTCGCCATGGTGATTGTCGAAAACGCAAATACGATCACCGCGTACTCCATTCCCATCTGATATACCTGCACATCGTTGGTGAACATGTCCAGGAAAGCCGGCATGATGGAGATGCTTAACACAGTGACGACAACGCCGTGGATGAGTGCCAGAACAAGTCCCTGTGTGGCGGCGCGGTCGGCACCTTTTTTGTCGCCTGCTCCGAGAAAATAGGCAATCAGTGCATTGATACCAACGCCGAATCCGATGGCAAGCGCGTTGACAAAATTCTGAATCGGGAAGACGAGGGACAGCGCTGTCATGGCATTCTCATTGATTCTGGCGACGAACAGACTGTCTACAATATTATAAAGTGCGTTTACCATCATGGATATGACCATCGGAAGCGCCATGGAGGTAAGCAGCGGCAGTATCGGTTTTTCTTTCATAAATGTTTCGTTCATGTGGTATTTCCTCCTATATAATAGTCTGGGTTTATTGTATCCAGGATAAAACAGAAAACGCCACACAATGACTCAAAAGAATCATTGTGTGGCGAAAAAAAGTCAGACTTGAAAAGTCCACACCAAGTTTTAGCGAAGAGAGTATAGCACGATCCATAGGAAAAAGTCAAGAATTTTGGCAAAAAAGTCAAAAAATCTGTTGACGAAACCAAACTGCTATGCTATTATAATCGAGTATGCCGCACAGTGAGGTCTCAAAGTCCGTCCGGTTTGCCCGGGCGACACCACAACTGGCGAGTAATGATAATAGGAGGTGCCATATGTACGCAATTATAGCAACAGGTGGTAAACAGTACAAAGTATCCGAAGGCGATATCATTACCATTGAAAAGCTTGGTAAAGAAGCTGGTGAGAAAGTAACTTTTGATCAGGTTTTAGCTGTATCTGACAACGGAATTAAGGTTGGTTCTGATGTAGCAAACGCATCTGTAGAGGCTTCCGTTGTAAAAGAGGGAAGATCCAAGAAAGTTATTGTTTACAAGTACAAGAGAAAGACCGGCTATCACAAGAAGAACGGTCACAGACAGGCGTTTACACAGGTTAAGATCGAGAAGATCAACGCTTAATCCTGGAAGGTTGTTATGACAAAGATAACGATTTTCCGCAATCATGACGGTGAGTATTTGGGCTTCGACTGTCTGGGACATGCCGGGTATGCCGATGAAGGCGAGGATATTGTATGTGCGGGAATTTCTGCACTGGTTATCAATACGATCAATTCCATCGGGCTGTTTACCGACGAACCATGCGAGACGGATGCCAACGAAGACGATGGCGAGATTCGCCTGCGATTTACTTCACCGGCCGGTCACGATGCCGGATTGCTGATGCAGTCGCTGGTACTTGGCCTGCAGGGAATACAGAATACTTATGGGAATGATTATATCATTCTGAATTTTAGGGAGGTGTAGAACATGATGAATATGAACCTTCAGTTTTTCGCTCATAAAAAGGGAGTTGGTTCTACAAAGAACGGCCGTGACTCTGAGTCTAAGAGATTAGGCGCTAAGAGAGCAGACGGACAGTTCGTGAAGGCTGGCAACATTTTATACAGACAGCGCGGAACAAAGATTCATCCGGGCGTTAATGTAGGCATCGGCGGTGATGATACATTATTCGCACTGACAGATGGTATCTTAAGATTCGAGAGAAAAGGAAAAGACAAGAAGCAGGCTTCTGTTTATCCAGTAGCTGAGTAATAAGATGCAGAGTGTAGACCCGACTATGCAGCGCTTACCTGATGGCAGGCGTCTATAGCCGGGTCTTCTTGTATCTGGATTTGTAACCGTTCGGTAGGTGGCAGCATCTGCTGCCTGAAGTTGAATTGAGGTAGAATATAATGTTCGCAGACAGAGCAACAATTATCATAAAATCAGGGAAAGGCGGCGACGGGCATGTGAGCTTCCGCCGTGAAAAATATGTGCCGGATGGCGGTCCTGACGGCGGCGACGGCGGCAAGGGCGGCGACGTGGTCTTTGTGGTGGATGAAGGTTTAAACACCCTGACGGATTACCGTCATCGCAGAAAGTTTGCGGCACAGCCCGGAGAAGAGGGCGGCAAGCGCAACTGCCACGGCAAAAACGGTGAGGATCTCATCTTAAAGGTGCCGGAGGGAACCGTGATCAAGGATGCAGAGTCCGGCAAGGTCATCGCCGATATGTCCGGAGAGAATCGCAGACAGGTCATTTTGCGGGGCGGCAGAGGCGGACTTGGCAACCAGCATTACGCGACATCGACGATGCAGGCACCAAAATATGCGCAGCCGGGCGGAGATTCGATCGAGATTGAAGTCAAGCTGGAATTAAAAGTAATCGCGGACGTCGGTCTGGTTGGCTTCCCGAATGTCGGGAAATCCACGCTGTTATCGCGCGTGACCAACGCACAGCCGAAAATTGCCAACTATCATTTTACAACGCTGCAGCCCAATCTTGGCGTGGTGGATTTAGACGGCGCGAAGGGTTTCGTCATTGCCGACATTCCTGGACTGATTGAGGGCGCTTCCGAGGGTGTTGGACTTGGACTTGAATTTCTGCGCCATATCGAGCGCACGAAGGTAATGATCCACATGGTGGACGCTGCCGGCACCGAGGGACGTGATCCTGTGGCGGATATTATCGCGATCAACAAGGAGCTGGAAACTTACGATCCGGCACTGTTAAAAAAGCCGCAGGTCATCGCGGCAAATAAAATGGATGCGGTCTACGGGGACGAGAATGAGATTATCCAGAAGTTAAAAGACACCTTTGAAAAAGACGGAATCCGTGTGTTCCCGATTTCTGCCGTAAGCGGCAAGGGATTAAAGGAACTGTTGTACTGCGTGAGCGAGCTTCTCGACCAGTGCAGCAAGGAGCCGGTTGTCTATGAGCCTGAATTCGATCCGGCACTCCGTTTCTTTAAGGATGAGCCATACACAATTACGGTGGCTGACGACGGTGCATTCGTTGTGGAAGGACCGAAGATCGAGAAGATGCTTGGCTATACGAATATGGATTCCGAGAAGGGATTCCTTTTCTTCCAGAAGTTCATGAAGGAGCAGGGCATTTTAAAAGACCTGGAGGCACAGGGAATTGAGGACGGCGATACCGTGCGCATGTACGGTTTTGAATTTGATTATTATAAGTAAAGAGGAGGAAGCAGGATATGGAATTGACAAGTAAGCAGCGCGCCTATCTCGGCGGATGTGCAAGCACCTTAGATCCAATCTTTCAGATCGGCAAGGCAAGCCTGACACCGGAGATTATCCAGGCGCTGGATGAAGCATTAGAGAAACGGGAACTGATTAAGATTTCCGTATTAAAGAATTGTGCGGATGATCCGCGGGAGATTGCACAGGTCATCGCAGAGCGCACACATTCTGCTGTTGTAAAAGTCATCGGCAAGAAGATCATCTTATTCCGCCAGGCGAAGAAAAACAGCAAGTTTGAACTTCCGGCATGAGAAAGATCGGAATTTTAGGCGGCTCGTTTGATCCGATTCATCAGGGACATCTGAATATTGCAAGGAGCGCCTACCGGGAGTTCGCGTTGGACGAGGTGTGGTTCATACCGGCAGGGCACTCTCCGAATAAGGAGGAGGCGGAGATGACACCCGCGCAGGTGCGCGCGGAAATGACGCAGGCGGCCATCAAAAATGATGCGTCATTTAAGCTTTCACGTATAGAAATAGAGTCTTCCGGGACAAGTTATACGTATAAGACGCTGCAGCATCTAAAGGAACAGTTCCCAGAGGATCAATTCTTCTTTATCATGGGAGCCGATTCCCTGGACTACTTTGACAAGTGGAGGCATCCGGAGATCATCTGTCAGAATGCCACCGTGCTTGCAGCGGTCAGGGATACCTTAGAACTGCCGCAGATTGAGGGAAAAATACGGCGCATCAAGGCGCTGTTTCCGGCTGAGATCTATCCGCTTGCGGGCGGACGGACCGATGTCTCCTCGACGGCAATCCGCGCACAGATCCGCATGACAGGTGAATGTCCCGCCATGCTCCCGGGCGAGGTGTGGGAGCTGATCAAACGCTATCATCTGTACGGCGTATCGAATTTGGGAGAATAAAAATGGAACAGCATGAGATTCGTAAACGATTAAAAAAAGAGTTGGATAAGGGACGGTATGAGCACACGAAAGGTGTCATGTATACCGCCGGATGTATGGCGATGGCTTATGAGACATCGATCGAGCAGGCGATGCTCGCAGGTCTGCTTCACGATTGTGCCAAATGTATTCCGGACGATGAGAAGCTTCAGATCTGTGAGGAACATGACATTCCCATCAATGCCATAGAATATGAGAGCCCGTTTCTGCTGCATGCCAAGCTGGGAGCTTATCTGGCAGAGACGGTCTATGAAGTAAAAGATCCTAAGATCCTGCACGCCATCAAGGTGCACACAACCGGCGCGCCGGATATGAGTACGCTCGATAAGATCATCTATATTGCGGATTATATCGAGCCGGGAAGGAACAAGGCCGCAGATCTGCCGAGGGTGCGGAAACTGGCATTTGAAGATCTGGATGCCTGTATGGCGGAGATTCTCTGCGACACATTGAAATACCGCTCCAGGGTCGGCGGACCGTTAGATCCCTCCACACAGCTTGCCTATGAATTCTACCGGCAGTACCAGAAGGAACAGACAGATCCGGTTTGACGGATTACCTGTTAAAACGAACAAAGAACAGATAGAAAGGAAACATGCAATGACATCACAGGAATATTGTAAAATAGCAGTAGCGGCTTTGGAAGACCGCAAGGCGGAGGATGTTAAGATCATTGATATCCGTGAGATTTCACCGGTTGCAGATTATTTTGTGATTGCGGACGGAACGAATCAGAATCAGATTCAGGCAATGCGTGATGCCTGCGAAGAGGCATTATACAAAGCGGGACTTAAGACCAAACAGATCGAGGGAAATTCCAGTTCTACCTGGATTCTCATGGATTACGGTGACATCATTGTCCATATTTTTTCCAAGGAAGATCGTTTATTCTATGATCTGGAGCGTATCTGGAGAGACGGAAAGATCGTAGATGTGGCTGATCTGTAAGATTCCGGAGAAATGGAAAGGTCATAGATGCGGCGATCCGTAAGATTCCGGAGAGACGGAAAGGTCATAGATGCGTGTTTTTGAATTTAAGAGTGTCGTAAAAAGAGTATGCCTCCCTTCTGGCTGACAGGAAAGGGGGCATACTTTTTTCTATATAATAGGAAACTTCGTTCCTGTTACATAGAAAAGCTCCGCAGGGATGTGCACTCGCGCGATGTCGCTAGAGCAACTCGCCGCAGGCGGAGAATCCTGAAAAGCAGGATTCTTTCTTGTACATTATAATAGGAATCTGCATTTTATTCCAGGAATACCGAACTTCATCAGGAAAGAAAACGGAAAATACCAATGACCTTTCCGAGAATCTGGCAATCTGGAACAATGATCGGATCCATCGTGTCATTCTCCGGCTGAAGGCGGATATAACCGTCCTCCTTATAAAAGGTCTTAACAGTAGCGGAATCCTCCACCAGCGCGACGACCATCTCGCCGTTGCGCGCGGTCGACTGCTTCTCAACTAAAACATTGTCTCCGTCGAAGATGCCGACGTTAATCATGCTTTCGCCCTTTACCCTCAACATGAACGTCTCTGCGTTCGGGAGAAATTCGGTCGGAATCGGAAAGTAGGTCTCAATGTTCTCGACTGCGAGTAACGGCTGACCGGCAGCCACATTCCCGAGAATCGGGACATTGACAACCTCGCGTCTGGTGAGGTTAAAGTTATCATCAATGATCTCGATCGCACGCGGTTTCGTTGGGTCGCGGCGGATGTATCCGTTCTTCTCAAGTGTCTCCAGATGGGAGTGGACGGAGGAGGTAGACTTCAAGTCAACTGCCTCGCAGATCTCACGCACAGCGGGCGGATATCCCTTATTCAATATCTCCTGTTTAATGTATTCAAGAATCTCTCTCTGCTTCGTGCTGATCTTGCCGTATGCCATGCATATACCTCCTGTCAATCATTACCAATGCTATTATGTATAATTTAGTTTAACACAGCATGCGTAAAAATGCAAACATATATTCCGAAAATTTGTTCGATTTTCTTGTTGACAAACGGATGTTCTGGTATTATGATAGGAACATAAACAAACGTTCGCAACAAACGTTCGGAATGAACGTTCGATTAACATGACAGGAGGTATTCTTATGAGAAGCAGAAGAGCAGCGGTAAAGGCGCAGAGACGCACATTCATGTTGGGATTGATGGTTTTAACCGTCATTGTGATCGGTTCTGTCCTGCTGGGAACGATCCGCACACAGGCGGCTCCTGCGGAACCTTCTTATAAATATTACACAAGCATCCAGATCCAGAAGGGAGATACCCTCTGGAATATCGCAGATGAATATATCACAGACGATTACGACAGCATGGACGAATATATGGAGGAGATCTGTGCGATCAATCACATCCTGCCGGGGGACATTCATTCCGGACAGTATCTGACCATCCCGTATTATTCGGCAGAACATCTCAAGTAAGATGGTATTTTTTGTGCAGCGTCTCCGGTCGGTTGTGTTTTTTGGGTAAGTACGGTATAATGAATTCTGACGAGCTCATATTGTGCGGGAAGGCAGCACAGAGAATATGAATTACGGAGGATGAGTTATCTCGTATGATAAAGTTTATCTATGTCATTTTAATGAATCTTTTCAGAGCGCCTTATATGATACCGAAGATGCGCAGGGAGGCGGATCATCCTGAAAAGTATAGTGTAGAGGAGCGCTACGCGCTGGCGCGCCATGTGATTCGCCTGATGAAGGTAACCGGCGGCATCCACACAAAATCTTACGGCACAGAGCTGCTTCCGACAGAAGGCGGCTACATGATGTATCCGAATCATCAGGGAAAGTACGACGCACTCGGCATTATCTACACCCACAGGGAGCCATGTTCTCTTGTGATGGATAAGGCGAAGTCCAATACCATACTGGTTCGTGAATTTGTGGATCTGCTTCAGGGAAAGCGGCTGGATAAGAAGGATGTTAGACAGGCATTGACGATCATCAATGAGGTATCCGAGGAAGTAAAGCAGGGAAAGCGTTATATTCTGTTTCCGGAGGGCGGATACGAATTTAACAATAAGAACCATGTGTGTGATTTTAAAGCCGGCAGTTTTAAGATTGCGTTAAAGACAAAGGCACCGATCGTACCGGTGGCTCTGATTGATTCTTATAAAGTTTTTAACAGCTTTTGTTTGGGACCGGTCACCACGCAGGTACATTATCTGAAACCTATTTTATACGATGAATATGGCGGTCTCAAAACGCATGAGATTGCGGATCTGGTGAAGGTACGTATCCAGGAAAAGTTAGATGAAGTTCTTAAGCCAGCAGAAGCTCCGGTCGGATGACTGGAGCTTCTTTGTGAGCTGCTTTTTTATAAACAGCTTTTTGTTTGTCAGAGTCTTGCCAGAGCCACGGATCTGATAGGACTTAAGGCGATAGATGCATCTCCGGGGAACACTAGACATCACGGAGCTTTACATATTTGGCTGCGCTGCGTCGTCGATCATCGTCGATGGCAGCGTAATGCTTCCGCGTCGTGTTGACGTCCTTATGGCCGAGTACATCCGCGACCAGATAGATATCCCCCGTCTCGCGATAGAGGGAGGTGCCGTAGGTACTGCGCAGTTTGTGCGGTGTAATATGCTTTAAGCTGGTCACCAGTTTTGCATATTTTTTGACCAGATTTTCGACCGAACGCACGCTGATTCTCCGGTTCTGCAAGGAGAGAAAGAGGGCGTTGATACTGCCGTCTTCGGCGGTTATTTTCTGGCGCTCAGCCATATAAGCGAGAAGTGCTTCGCGTACTTCTTCCCCAAAGTATACAACAACCTCTGCGCCGCCTTTTCGGTGAATCTTGATGCCGTTATTGCGCATATCAACGTCTTCCAGATCGAGTCCGACACATTCCGAGACACGGATTCCGGTTCCGAGGAGCAGCGTCATAAGGGCGAGATCTCTTGTCTTTGTGCGGTCGTGATATTTTTGCTGGCGGGGAGTCAGACTTTCGCCGGATTCGACTTCGTCTAACAGTCTCGCGACCTCATCGATGTCCAGCCGGATAATATTTTTGTCGTGAATCTTGGGCATGTCCACTTTCACGGCCGGATCATTTTTTATCAGGTCGTTTTTGAAATAGTAGCGGTAAAAGGAGCGGAGAGAGGCCAGCTTTCGCTTGATACCGCGCTCGTCGTTCGTGTGTTCCACACCGTTTTTTTCGTAATACTTCAGATAGGAGAGATATTCCTCAATATCCATAGGCGTGAGCTCGTCTAAAAGCGAGAGCGGAATATCCTTTACGGTATAGTTCTGGCAAATAGGATTCACATCGCAGAGATAGTCAAAAAAACAGCCGATATCGTAAGCATACGCGATTCTGGTACGCGAGGAAGTGGTTGGCTCAATGCCGATGAAAAACTGTTTGCAGAAATCCGGAAGCTGTTCCAGAAGCTTGCGCAATTTTACTTCATTTTTTACATTCACATTTTCATAATATGCTTTTTCTTTCATAAACGAATTGAATTCTCCTTTTCCTCAGCGACGCCTGTCTGCCATCCGGGGATATTTCCATGTAATACTGCATGAAAAAGCTGTTTTTTGGCTCCGGGATGATCCAGATTGATCTGTCGGATCAGATTTTTCACGTAAGCACGCTGTGTGTGCCCGTCTGCAGGACATGGATTAGCGACGACCGGAAGCTTCATCTTATTCCGAAATCCTTTTACTTCCGCTTCAGAGACGTATAGTAAGGGGCGTATGACCACAAGCTGTGTGCGGTCTAAATGTGTGCTCGGTGGAAACGCATAGAATCTTCCCACAAAAATCATGGAAAGAAACGCCGTCTCAATCACATCATCCATGTGATGTGCGTAGGCAACCTTATTGCATCCTAATTCCAGAGCCGCCTCATTGAGTGCTCCCTTGCGCATTTTGGCGCACAGCGCACACGGAGATCCCTTGACTGCTTTGTCCGACACGCTGTCGCCGTGAAACAGGATACGTGCAATCTCTGTTTTTACAATGTGGTACGGTACCTTAAGTTCCTCGCAGAGCTGCTTTATGGGAGTAAGATCAAAAGAGTCATATCCCAGATCGACGGTGATTGCCGTGAGTGTGAATTTCTTCGGATAAAAGCGTCTGAGTCCGGCAAGCGCGTAGAGGAGAGTGAGAGAGTCCTTGCCACCGGAAATACCGACCGCAATATGATCGCCCTCCTCAATGAGTTTATAATCGTCAACCGCCTGGCGTGTATAGCTTAAAAGTTTTTTTAATTCCATAGATTGCATATCACCTCGTAACTATTTTATAATAAAATTATCTGTCATGAAATGATCTATCATGAAATGAAATTCAGGATCAATAAAGTAAATAATTCAAAAAGGAGATTGATAAAATGAAATTTGTAATACAGCGCGTAACCGAGGCATCCTGCACGGTAGACGGCAATGTCACCGGCGCAATTCAAAAAGGATTTTTGGTTCTGATCGGAATTGCCGATACCGATACGACCGCAATCGCCGATAAAATGATCAAAAAGCTGTTGGGGCTTCGTATTTTTGAGGATGCGGACGGAAAAACAAATCTATCGTTGGCGGACGTCGGCGGAAGTCTTTTGCTGATCTCGCAGTTTACCTTATATGCGGACTGCCGCAAAGGAAACCGTCCTTCCTTTGTCCGTGCCGGGAAGCCCGAAATGGCGAGCCGGATGTATGATTATATTGTCGCACGGTGCAAAGAACAGATTCCAGATACCGGCTGCGGTATTTTCGGTGCGGATATGAAGATCTCTCTGTTAAATGACGGTCCGTTTACCATTCTGCTGGATTCCGAAGAGATCTGTTAAAACAGAACCCGTAAAACATCCGGCACAGCGTAGAACAGATTTATGGTTGTTTTATGCTGGCAACTATTCGTTAAACTTGTGTTTTGCGAATAAATATCCGTATCTCTACTATAGCACACCGCCGCCCGCATTTCAAGGAATATGTGCGTTTTTCCTGCATTTTGCCGGTGTTTGTTTGCGCAGACATAAAGAGGCGGCACCTTAAATCAAATAAGTGCCGCCTCTTTGAAACCATTTGAAACCATTTCGTTCACGTTGTATGATATTAGCCGATGATGTTATCTGGATGCATCGAGGATTTCACGGAACTTTAAGATCATATCAATACAACCGTCAATTCCCAGTTTACCGGAGTCCAGTGTCAGATGATAGCTCTGGGAATCGCCCCATTTTTTGCTTGTATAATAGTTATAATAACTTGCACGCTGCTTATCCTGTTTCTGGATCAGATCCCTGGCTTTGCTTTCCGTAATATTGGCGCGTTGGCTGATAATCTTAACGCGTTTGTCCATGTCCGCATGAATAAAGATATTGATGCAGTCCGGATTGTCCGATAATGCGTAATCGGCGCATCTTCCAACAATCACGCAGGATTCCCGCTCTGCAATCTTTTTGATGGTATCAAACTGCGCCAGGAACACTTTGTGGTTTAAAGGCATATCGAGAAACGGTGCCGAATGATAGCCGTTCAGCGAATATGTATCCATGACCAGGGAATACAAAAAGCTGCTGGTCGGTTTCTCATCATGATTCTCGAAAATCTCCTCGCAGAAACCGCTTTCCTTTGCCGCCTGCTGTAACAATTCTTTGTCGTAGAGCTTAATTCCAAGACGTTCCGCAAGCTTTTCGCCGATTTCTCTTCCCCCGCTGCCAAATTCACGACCAATGGTATAGATTTTGTTGCCCATAAAAGATCCCGCCTTTCCTAACATTCTATGAATATATTATAATACATTTTTTTGAAAAACGGAATTATTTTTTGAAATTATCGCAAATCTTTCAGAATTTTTTCAAAATATTCTGGAAGAGGCGCTGTAACCTCCATGTACTCTCTGGTTCTCGGATGAATGAAGCCGATCGTCATGGCATGAAGCGTCTGCCCCTGCAGCTTATAGGGACTTCTTCCGCTGGAATACAGCGTGTCGCCAAGCAGCGGATGACCAATGCTAGCCATGTGCACACGGATCTGGTGGGTGCGCCCGGTCTCCAGTTTAAACTCCATGTATGTGTACCGCTCAAAGCGTTCCAGAACCTTGTAATGGGTGATGGCAGGCTTGCCGTTTTTCTCATTGATTGCCATTTTCTTGCGCTCGATTGGATGGCGTCCGATCGGCGCATTGACGGTACCCTCCTCCTCTTTCACTACACCGTATACAATGCCGCGGTAGCGCCGGTTCACGGAATGTTCCTTGATCTGCTCCGCAATAAAGACATGGCTCTCATCATTTTTGCAGACAATCAGTGAACCCGTTGTGTCCATATCGATGCGGTGTACGATGCCCGGGCGGATCTCCCCGTTGATGCCGGACAAACTGTCCCTGCAGTGATACATGATGGCATTGACAAGCGTGCCGGTATAATGTCCTGCGGACGGGTGGACGACCATTCCCTTCGGCTTGTTGACGACTAAAAGATCGTCATCCTCGTAGAGAATGTCAAGCGGAATATTTTCCGGAAGAATCGGCGTCTGTACCGCATCCGGAATCTCAACGCAGATCATATCATCTGCCTTTAACCGGTAGTTGGCTTTCTGCGCCGTATCATTGACAAGCACATGCCCCTCTTTGATCAGTTTTTGAAAAAAGGAGCGCGACTGCGCCGCATCTGTCTCGCTGAAAATGAGATTCAGATACTTGTCCAGCCGCTCTCCCTCATATGCAATTCCCGCTTCAAATGTTTCTCTAGTCATTGTCTTTTTTCTCCGAAGAATGTTGTCTGGAAGAACCCGATGGGAAAATCTGTTCAAAATCTTCTTCTTTGTAATAGAACAGACATAAAAAGATCAATAAAAATGCCGCTGCTGTCACATAAATATCCGCAACATTAAAGATCGGAAAATTGATCAGGCTGAAATAGAAAAAATCTACCACATAGCCCTGTCTGACGCGGTCGATGAAATTCCCGATGGCTCCCGCAAAAAACAGTACGGCAACCGCATTGAGCCAGAAAAAGTGTCTCGTGGCGGGAAGTTTTTTGAAAAAAAGATACAGAATAAGCAGCGTCACCACGACGGTAACGGGAATTAGAATTATCAGCTTATTCTGCATCATTCCGAATGCGGAGCCACGGTTCTCCAGATAGCGCAGCTCAAACACGCCGTCTATGAGTACGTTGGACGGCTGATTCTTCAAATGGGCTACCGCAAGCATTTTGGTAAACTGATCGAACAGAATGAGGAGCACTGCAGCCACACAGCCGGTCAGATTGCGTTTCAAAATAGGTGAATGATCTTTCATAGATAGATTGTCCTTCCATGTTGTTTTCCCTGCCAGACCGGGATTACGCCCGGCATACATAACGAATGCCGTCCAGAATCTGCGCGTCGCTTAACTCGCGGTAAATATAGGCATCTCCGATGGTATGCAGCAGAATAAATTTGACCTGGTTTCCGACCATTTTCTTATCGGATTTGGTGGCAGAAAGCACAGCATCCGTTGAGATTCCATCGATCTGTGTCTGAAATCCAAAGGCAGACAGGCACTGCCTGATACCGGCAAGCTGCTCCTCGGTCAGATTTCCCTGCTTTTTAGAAAGATAAGCCGCAGCAAGGATTCCAAGCCCCACACATTCCCCATGGTACAGGGAAAAACCGCATAACTTCTCAATGGCGTGCCCGATGGTATGACCAAAGTTTAACAGTGCGCGCTCTCCCTTCTCCGTCGGGTCGTGCTCTACAACTTCGCGCTTGATCTCACAGCTTCGTGCGATCATCTCTTCCATGACAGCCGGCTCCAGTGCCAAAATGGCATCATGATGTGCCATCAGCCATTCATAGTAAGCGGCATCTTTGATAAGACCGTGCTTTATAATCTCTCCCATCCCGGAAATGATCTGCCTGGAAGGAAGGGATTGCAGAACGGACAGGTTCATATAGACCAGTTTGGGCTGATAAAAAGCACCCACCATATTTTTGTACTGCATAAAGTCCACGCCGGTCTTCCCGCCGATGCTGCTGTCTACCTGGGAAAGCAGCGTGGTCGGCACCTGGATAAAATCAATGCCGCGCAGGTAGGTCGCCGCCGCAAAACCGGTAAGATCGCCGACAACGCCGCCGCCTAAAGCGACAAGCAGATCCTGACGGTCAAAATGCTGCTCGATCAGCGTCTGGTACAAAGAGTTCACCGTCTCCAGATTTTTATTGTGCTCTCCTGCCTCAAACGTATGAAGAATGACCGTGTCAAACTCTTTTTCCAACAGATCCTGTACGTCCCTCGCATACAAAGGCGCAACGTTGGAATCGGTCACAATGCAGATTTTCTGACTGTGCCCGTAGCCAAGTCCCTGCAGAAACGCAGGGAGCATTGAAAAATCATGAACCAGTTCAATATGATAAATGATACTGTCGTTTGCTTTTACCGGAATCGATTTTGCCATGAAAAACTCCTTTCAGTTTGCATAGAGGTCGTAATGTATTTTGAGCCGTCCCTTTCCGGTCGTCCCGTATTCCCCGCGGTAGATAAAGCGTCCGTAACCGCGGACAGAAATAATATCATCCGCATGGCAGGTATAGGATGGATTCTGCATCAGCTTTCCGCTGACAAAAACCTTCTCCTGGCGCAGCAAAAGCGATGCCTGACTGCGGGACAGATGATAAACGCACGCGATGACGGCGTCAATCCGGTCTGAGGTTACGATCCCGTCCTGTGACTGGAATTCCTGTGTGATCTTAAGATCACACAGGCTGCACGGCTCGACTTTCACGAGGGTGTGGCGTATCTTTTCAAGATGCTCCGCAAAATAGTCCGCAACGGTCTCCTCACACAGCAGATAGGCTTCCTGCTCCCCTACCAGAATATCGCCTAATTTGCAGCGGTCAATGCCAAGCTGCATCAGCGATCCGAGGATGTCCCGATGTCCAAGCTTCTCGGCAAATTTGGGATAAGCCGGGGTAATTTTTAAGGCGGAAATGGGATATTCCCAATCATAATAAAGAGCATCAGGAAGAAAGGCAATCATCTGACGCTCTGCACATGGAATACCGCCAAAACATTCGGTCCTCGTCGCAAACAGCTTCTCGGACTGGTGGTATATATTCAATTCATTTAAATTGAGGAAATCGCTGAATAGAACGATTCCCTTGCGATCCGCCTGTCTGGAGAGATCAAGCAGACGCTTCTGACAAAGATCCTGTTCGTTCATAGACTCTAAAAATCGGTCTGGACACTGCGTGTCGACTGGAACGTGTCTACCAGACTTAAGAAATCGCCGGAAATGTCAACCGATGCCGGTGTAATGATAAAGATATAGTTGGAGATCTTCTGAAGATTACCGCTGATTGCAAAGCAGGAACCCGATGTAAAATCGATAATCCGCTGTGCGATCTCGACGTCCAGTCCCTCAACGTTCAATACGACCGTGCGGTTATTGAGAAGCGTCTCTGTAATCTCTCTGGCATCTTCCACTGAGGTTGGTTTGATGACACATACTTCCATGCCGCTTCCTCCCTGCTTCTTGACCGGGCGAATCGGTGTGACCTTCGGAGAACTCTTGACGGCTTTCTCGTGGATAGAATGATCTTCTTCATAATCATCCTCCTCCGCCTTCCTCTTGTCCTTGCGGAAAGAACTCTTCGATTTTACCGGTTCATCCTCTTCATAATCATCATCGTAATCATAATCTTCATTGTAAAAATCGTCGTCATCGTCCGGATTAAGACGCATGACATTTAAAAATTTATCTAAAACACTCATGTTATACTCCTAATGCGATTCATTGCTTTTTTTGTAATTGCGTGCACCGAAAATTCCGGTTCCGACACGCACCATCGTCGCTCCTTCTTCAATGGCAACCTCGTAATCTCCTGTCATACCCATAGACAGAATTTCCATAGATACATTATCTATGTTTTTATTTGTTATGTCAACAGATAATTGCTTTATTTTCCGAAAATAAAGGCGGTTATCCTCCGGATTTTCAACGAACGGCGCAATCGTCATAAGTCCCCTGATCCGCACATTTTCCAGTTTGGAAATCTCTTCCACAAGCAACATGGCATCTTCTGCCGTTGTGCCGAATTTGGTCTCCTCGCCGGCGATATTAACTTCCACCAGAATCGGCACGATGATGCCGCGTTTCTTTGCCTGGATATTGATCTCTTCTGCCAGCCGGTATGTATCAACCGAATGAATCAGGGCAACCTTTCCGACAATATATTTGACCTTGTTGCGCTGCAGATGGCCGATCATGTGCCAGCGGATGTCGGACGGGAGCTGCTCCATTTTATCGCACAGTTCCTGCACTTTATTTTCTCCGAAATCGCGGACGCCCTCCCCGTAGATTTCCTGCAGCATTTCCAAAGGTTTTGTTTTGCTGACAGCGATCAACGTCACTTCCTCGCGGGAACGTCCTGCACGCTTACAAGCCTCCTGTACATGCTCTTCCACTGTTTTTAAATTTTCCTTTAACATATCTATTTCCTCCGTTTAATTGATCAGATCATTTTCGTGAATCTTACTTCCGTCGAGTGCTATATGGTCATAGAGCGCAATTCCGTAGGTTGTCCCGGTCCGCACGATGGCGTATTCCTCATTCTGATAGAGAATGTCGATCTGTTTGAAGATGGCATATCCCTTATTGATATTATAAACGCCCTGCAGGCGCGCCGTGCAGGAACCGATCTGGTACGTCTCCGTAGAATCCGCCTTTCGGATGATATCCGAAGCGCCAACCTCCTCACCGTCGATGTAATAATCGGTATCCGTCTCATAGTAGATGGTCGGGGCAATGAACTCCGCCCCTGCTTTCCCGGAGGAATCGCTCCTCTGCACCAGAATGCCCAGACTGCCGGAATCGCCGCCTTTCATGAAGAAATCCTTGGGAACGGTATAGAATTCCTTCTCCGTGATGGCGGAATTGGGGATCTTAAGTCCGGTCTCCTCACTAAGCAGCAGCTCCACCTCGGCATAGCGGTCCTTGGCATAGCGCACCATCCCCGAGCGAAGCGTCAGAATCAGATAGGTGGAACCTTCCTTTTCCGTGATGGTATAGGTCGCATAGGTCGTGGTGTTATCCTTCATAAAACGCAGCTGCAAGGTATCATCGTCCGCCAGCCGCTTTGCCAGATCGGAGCCGATTGGAATGACAAGCGACCAGTATTCACTTGTAATCAGCTTATATAAAGGGGCTCCTGCCGCAACCTGCAGTGCCCGCTGACCGTCCGTACGGTCGTAGGATGCCTCGTCAAACATGGACGACTGAAACGTATCCGTGGTAACGCCCTCATACCCATCGGTGGAATAGACGACAATGCCGGGCTGATCGGCATGATAGGTGTGAAATGTATTTTCTGCCTGCGCCGCCGCGGCGTAATCAGAGATTCCGTCCAGCGCGGCAAGGCTCAAGGATTCATTCAGTGCAGAGTCAAGATCTTCCTTAAACGTGGAAACGTTATAAAAATTCTGGGCGCTGTAGGAAGTCTGAAATTCGCTTATGGAATCCTCAATCTCCGAGAGATCATGCGCACTCAGATTGGAAGCGTTGCCGGCTGCTTCATCGATTTTCTTGGACACACTGCCACCTTCATCGACGGAGCAGATCAGATTTCCGTAACCCACCCGGGAAGCTTCCTTTACATATACATTCAGCGCTCCCGCCGTATCCGAGGAATAGACCTGCTCCTGGCGGAGAATCAGTCCGCGGTATATATTATTTTCTGCCATCGTGCCCTGCTCTACTTCATACGTGGAAATATGCTCCGTCGTCATGTAGGAGAAAATGTTAAATATCAGATAGATAAAAATAATAATAAAAATGATCATTCCGATATTGACATTAAACGGCTTGCGATAGCGAACCACTTTTTTATTTTTACTCAAAAAATGCCCCACCTTTTTTCAAATTCAACATTTTTATTCTACCATTTTCAGCCCCGGAAAACAACTTTTTAGCGGCAATAAATTCGGGATTTGTTCCCGGAGTGAACAACAAGTCCGGCAAAGCAGAATAAAACCGGCGCAGCATGTCCATACTATGATAGAAAAAGGAGGCATAGAAAATGAATACAAATTGGTTGGATTATACACTGCTTACGCTGGTGATTATCGGAGCCATTAACTGGGGACTGATCGGATTTTTCCGTTTTGACCTCGTTGCCTTTATTTTTGGCAATATGTCATGGTTCTCCCGGATCATCTATGCGCTTGTCGGACTCGGCGGTCTCTATCTGATCAGCCTGTTCGGGCGCATCCGCTCTGTCGATCAGGCATAAGAAGTCCCTGCCGGCAAAGAAAAAGTGCTGTATCACTACAGCACTTTTCTTACGGCATTTTACATTTTATAAGGAAATGACAATTTTTGCTTTGGCGCAGTCCGGAAGAGATGCCTCGTTCCTGGAGACGCTTAAAACAAATTTTACGTTGTATTTTTCACTGATGATATCCAGTTTCTGAATTGCATGACAGATCTCGTCATCCGTCTCTACGGAAGCGATCGTAAGAAAGCTGTCCAGATACATTTCTTCCAGATCATGATCCTGTGAAACAATACCACAGATAAATCCGAGGAACTCATCACAATTATCGATCGGATAATCGGTAACATTGATGAGACGAATCTTGTTGCTGAGTTCGTACATATGCTTCTGACTCTTATCAAGGTATACAATGCTTCCGGATGCAGAGGCAACCGCAGCATTTACCTTGGTCAAAAGCTCTTTTGTCTTCCCTTTTCCCTTTTCGCCTGAAATAATCTCTATCATAGTCATTTCCTCCTGCTGATGCTGCTTTCTACACAAAATCCGTTAATATGTATAAAAGCAGTTGATTTTATAAATTGATTATAGTCTATATGCACATAAAATACAACCAATTTTCAAATAAATATATACAATCAGGGATCCACCGTCTAAATGGCGAATCCCTGCAGCATTTCGTTCATTAAAAGATAGAGATTGGACTTACCGTCCGCTTTGAATACGATCGATATGATCGGCTGGCCGGATGGATTATACGAATACAGTACCAGGCAGTACCCCGCCTCGCCCGTGGTTCCGGTCTTGCCGCCCACAATCTGAAATCCGTCCGGTGTGGTTGCATTCCCGGTCAGATACTGATTGGTGTTCTCCCACGTATGGGTCACTGCCTCGCCGGAAGCGTCGGTATAGGTAACATCGTAGGAGGTTGTGCCGATGATGGATACAAAGGTATCGTTTTTGATCGCATTGGAAAAAATCAGATACATATCATAGACACAGGTGTAATGGTTCTCATCCGGAAGGCCGTTCGGATTGACAAAATGGGACCTTGTCGCCCCCATTGCTGCCGCCTCCTGATTCATCAGAGCCGCAAACGAATCGACATCTCCCGATATGTATTCCGCAATGGCAACTGCGGCGTCGTTCCCGCTGCGCAGCATCAGACCGTATAGTAAATCCCGAAGCCGGATCACGTCGCCGGCTTTTAAATTGCAGACGGAAGAGTCGGATGCCTGATTGACGGCGTTCTCGCTGACCGTCACCATAGCGTCCAGATCATCACAATATTTTAAGGCAATGTACGCCGTCAGAATCTTTGTGGTGCTGGCGGGATAGAGCCGCTCATACAGATTCTTGGCATACACTACGGTATTTGTCTCAAGATTAAACGTGCCTGCGCCCTCTGCCACCTGGGAATCCGTGGAATCCGTTCCGATCGCCACATCTTCCGAAACGCAGAGATCACTCGCAAAATAAGACTTTGCCTCTGCGGTGCCATTCGAGGACAACCCGAAATCCGCTGCGGTTGCATACACGTCATAGGGCTGTTCGATGGCAGCTGACGTCTTACCGCATCCGCTGACGCAGGAAACGGCAATCAGAAGGGACAGACAGATCCATTTATTTATACATTTCACGCCACTCTAAGTCTCCTCTGTCCAGTGATTTGATTAACAACTCGGCCGTTGCCAGATTGGTTGCAAGCGGAATATTGTGGGTATCACAGATGCGCACAACCGTATTGACATCCGGCTCATGGGACTTCGGAGTCAGGGGATCGCGCAGAAAGATCACAAGGTCGATCTCATTGTGTTCGATCTGTGCTCCGAGCTGCTGTACGCCGCCTAAATGTCCAGCCAGATATTTGTGGACGTTTAAGTTGGTGACCTCCTCGATCAGTCTCCCTGTCGTTCCTGTTGCATAAAGTTCGTTTTTACATAAAATTCCACGATAAGCAATGCAGAAATTCTGCATGAGTTTTTTCTTTGAGTCATGTGCAATCAATCCGATGTTCATAATTTAAGTCCCCCCTGTTAATATTTTTTCGGCTGCAGACCTACATTAAGAACAAGCCCTATACCGATATATAATGACCATAGCGACGTAAGCCCATAGCTGACAAACGGGAGCGTAACACCGGTATTCGGCAGTAATCCCGTCGCTACACAGATATTGACGATACTCTGAAATCCAATCAATGCCGCCATGCCGCAGCAGATCAGTCTGCCCGCCGCATCTTTTGCTTTTCTAGCAATAAATATACACTCAATCGTAATGAAAAGCAAGAGAATTATAATGGTGACCGTTCCCACAAAGCCCATTTCTTCCCCCGCTACGGCGAAAATAAAGTCGTTCTGCGGCTCTAGTATAAACTTGCCGTTTTTTACGGAGGTAGGATCGGTATTGCCGAGTCCTTTTCCCCACAAAAGGCCGGAACCGATCGCCATGATAGAGTTCTGCTGCTGGTAGGCAATATCCGGATATTTATCCGGATAAAGCCATCCCATAATACGTCCGAGCTGATAGCTGTGTATAAACGGAAACTTATCCTGAATGATTAACGTCAATACGATAAAAAAGGTCGGAACGCACACGGCCAGCACGCCCACCACGATCTTATAACTGAGCCCAGCGGCAAACAGCATTGCCGCAAAAACGAGCGCCAGAACGATGGTCGTGGAAAGATTGGGCTGCGCCAGAATAAGGGCAAGCGGAATGCCGATCAGCACAAAAGATCCGAACAGCACCCGCGGGGAATTTATTTTTTCCTCGTGCCGCATAAAATAGTAAGCCAGAAAAAGGATCATCAGAATCTTAACCAGTTCGGACGGCTGGAACTGAAATCCGCCGATCTTAAACCAGCGCTGCGCCCCCTTGCTCTGCTCTCCTGCCACAATGACAAGCCCCAGAAGACCGACGGCGCCCAGATAGATCAGCCAGGAAAAACGCAGTATAAAATTATAATCAATATAGGATACCAGAAGCATAATGATGATCCCGGATACCATACCGATGATCTGCTTTTTCTGGTCGCCCGGGCTTGCACTTCCCACCAGCGCCACACCGATGGTATTTAAGATCACCACCAGTGCAATCAATATGAACTTGTAATTCTTTAGTTTGTATTGTTTGAACATATGTAATCCTTAAGTATGATTTTAATTTCAACGTTTTCGGGTTCAATATCGACATATCTGGTAACGATTTCGCCAATTTCGTGGCGGATCTGCGCCAGGGTCTCGTCATCCAGCTGTTTCCTTCGGCTGTCGATCATCAGCTTCAGCCGCTCTTTTGCAACACCCTTGCTTCTATGACACATCCTACACCAGCTTTCCGGCATGATTCCGCCAGAAGAATCTGGAGAACATCCCTTTGTGATGAAGATAATCCGGTATTGCGACTTCCATGCCGGCAATCCGGCGTGCAATATTCTGGTAACAGGTGTCGGAAACCGTATGCTTCCCGATCACCGGTTCCCCGTGGTTCTGGCTGATGATAATCTCCTCGTCTTCCAGAACAACACCCAGAAGCTCCGCTTCCAGAAGCTCACAGATATCCGGAATATCGAGCATGTTGCCGTCACGCACCATCTGTCTGCGGTAACCGTTGACCAGCAGATCGATCCGGGGCACCTTTTTCCGGTGCAGAAGCTGGATTACACAGTCCGCATCGTGAATCGCCGCAATCTGCGGCGTTGTGACCACAATAATGCGGTCGGAATCCGCCGTCGCCAGCTTAAAACCGCCGTCAATTCCCGCCGGACTGTCAATCAGAACGTAATCAAATTCTTTTCGCAGGTCCGACAGCAGATTTTTCATTTGTTTTTCATTCAGATTGTTTTTGGAGTCACCGGAGCACGAAGACGGTATGATCCAGAGATTCGGATACCGCTTGTCCCGGATCAGCGCCTGCTTAACGCGGCATCTCCCGGTCAGGACATCGACCAGATTATAGAGGATCCGGTTTTCCAGTCCCATGACTACATCGAGGTTCCTTAAGCCGATATCGGTGTCTACCAATACCACCTTTTTATCTAACAGTGAAAGTCCCGCACCGACGTTAGCTGTTGTAGTCGTCTTGCCAACGCCGCCTTTTCCTGAGGTAAACGTAATTACTTCACCCATGGAAGACCTCCTGTTTTTATAGTCTTTACGAGAAAGACCTTATATTAATAATACCGTCACAGAGGAAAGCCATTTTCGCCTGTGTGGTCTTATTACGCTTGGAAAAGATGGAATTTTTTGCTTTTTCCATCGGACTGCCGTAAACGCCGGCAATGTTATACTGCTCGGGCAGGAAAGAAAGCGCCGTGATCGTGGCATTGGTATTGCCGCTCATTCCGGCAAAGGCGCTTCCCGAGAGTTCGCCGAGCACCACGATATCCGATTGGGATACCACCACCGCTTCCTGCGGGACATCACCGATGATGACGATGCTCTCCTCGGTCTCAAGGCGCTCTCCCGGCAGAAGGGAGCCACGGTAAAAGCAGCCGCGGCTCTGTCTTCTCGCCTCTTTCTCTTCGTTTGTCTGCTGCATCTCGCGGCATTTCTGTTCGATCACCGCATCACGGATCTCATCACTGTCTAAAATACACAGGATTTTGACTCTGGTCTGTTCCATGATGGCGTCTACGACCTGGTATTTTTCTTCATCGCTTAATTCTCTGCCCTCAAAAGAGATGGCAAACGATGCGTTCGCGAAAAAGCGCTCCGCCTCCGTAAATTTGTGAAGAATTTCTGTGAGCAGTTCCGGAAACGGCATCGATGCATCCAGCACCAGATTGATTCCGTTTTTACTGCTTTTGATAATGACTGCCTGACTCATTGTCTGCGCCTTTCTCTCTTAATCACTGATCTCGTTGGATGAAGAATTGCCGTTTGCAGCCTGACCGTTTAACAGTTCATCTTCATTCTCGACATTAAAGTAGTAGGCAAATACATTCCGGGCGAGTTTCGCCGCATTGTGAGAGGTATAACCGTATGCGATACGCGTCGCGATCGAGATTTCCGGATCGTCGTAAGGCGCATATCCCACAAATAATGCGTGGTTCGGCCGCTTTAAATTCTGCTGTGCCGTACCGGTTTTTCCGGCTGCCTCGATCGGAAAACCGTCAAACTCTTTTGTATTCTCCACCACCATGCGCATACCGGAATGGATGGCATTCCACTCTTCCGTATCAAGCACGTCGATCTGATTGCGCACCTGCGGCTCAAATGTCTGTAACACATTTCCGTCGGAATCCTCCAGGCGGTTCAACAGTGTATACTGGTAGACGGTTCCCTCATTGGCGACGGCTGTCACATATCTGGCAAGCTGTACCGTGGTGTAGTTGTTATTACTCTGTCCGATAGCGGCCATGACCGGGAATTCATTGGCGATCTGCGGCGCCGCTTCCTCGATCTCGATTCCGGTGCGTTCGTTTAAACCGAAGAGGCTCGCGTATTTCTGAAGCTTTTCAATGCCGAGCGAATCGTTATATGCCGTGGAATAATTGTTCGTGGCAAGCCGGTATCCTACCTCGTAGAAATAGTAGTTACAGGAATCACGAAGCGCTTCGGAGACATTGATCTCCCCGTGGGTTCCGCCGTTGGATGAAAAAATCCAGCATTTTGGATGGTTGCTTACGTTCTCATAGACGCCGAGATCACGGATGCGCTCCCCGATTGTGATGCTGCCCTCCGCCAGACCTGCCGTGGATGTTACCATCTTGAAGGTAGATCCCGGTGCGGTCTCCTGCTGGGTCGCGTAATTGTACTGCGGGAGTGATTTGTCATCCTGCAGACTGTTAAAGTATTCGGTGTCGACGTTGTTTGCCAGACGGTTGCTGTCATATCCCGGGTAGGTGACAAGCGCTAACACCTCTCCTGTCTTGGTATTAGTGACCACACACGATCCCGAGCACGGGTCCAATGCCAGCTGGGCTGGTGTGATCTCCAGATTCTGTATCTTTTCCTTTAAGAACGATACCGCTGTCACAGAGCCGTTGTTTAACGCTGCAATCTCTTCCTCGTTGTACGGAAGCACGCCCTGGTCGAATAGAATCAGACAGAGCTGTGTCCCGGAAATCTGCCCGCCGGTAATCAGATATTCATAAATGATCTTGGAAAAATCTTTTTCATAGAAAAGCTCTTCCAGAATATAATTACACAGGGCATCATATATTTCCGTGGAATCCGAGTATTTTTCATCCACCGTAAACTGGGTAATGTCAATCCAGTTCTGGGCGATGGCGTGATTCAGATAATCTTTCGGACTGCACTCCCCCTGCTGCCACTGCTGGTAGACCTCATCGGAGGTATCGATGTTGCTGTCGGCAAGAATATTATTTTTGCGGAGTCTCCGGATAATATAAGTGAAATAATCCTGCTCCTCCTCGCTGAGATCCTTAAAATCCGTCGGCGTGCTGCCGGTAAGCTGCTCTCTCAACTGGCTTTTTACCACATCCTGCCGTGCGGAAAAAATGGCGGATACCGACTGCTCCGCCGTCGATGCGTCGGTACTGTCAAAGTGTGAGAGATCGATGACGTTGTTATTGATTAACGCAAAGTAGACATCTGTGATCGGGATCGGAATATCGGAAGAAGGATTATCAATATTGGAATATACGATTCCCGCAATCTCCTGCTCCAAAAGATTGTATACCGCAATCTGCAGATCACTGTCCAATGACAGGTACAGGTTATTCCCGGCCTTGGACTCCTTGCGGTCAATCACCTCGATGGCTTTTCCGAGATAGTCGACATACAGCTTTTCGTAGCCTTTTTCACCCTTTAAGTAGGAATCCATATACTGCTCAATGCCGCCCTTGCCGACGACATCGTTGGTGGTATAACTGTCATCCGTCTCGGATAATTTGGCGTATTCCTCGGAAGAAATTTTACCGGTGTATCCGAGAATGGAGGCAAAATATTCGCTGTTATTGTACTTGCGGATGGTGTCATCCATCACCTCAACGCCCTGCAGTTCCTGTGCGTGCTCGCTGATGTACGCCACGGATTCTTCGGATACGTTGGTCGCAATCGTGGTTGCGATATATTTCTGGTAGGCATTCTGCGCCATGGCAAAACGCACGATCGTGATCTTGAACGCCATCTCGTCGCTGTAGCTGTCGTCGATGCCGTAACAGTCGTTGCGGAGATAGTCCATAACCTGATCCACGGTCGCCTGGGAGGTGTCGTAGCCAAGCTTTTTGTTCATGCCGAGATCATCGTAGCTGCTCTCGCCGTAAACATCCGCCAGGAAACGTTTTAACGAGGTACCTGTGACATTGAATTCGTAGGTACCCTCTTCGGTGCGGTCAATCTTAAAATCATCGGTGATCGCATCGCCGTTTTTCTCCAGTGCAGTGATAACCTGGGCAATCTCGGCGTTTAACGATTCGTTTTTCTTATCGGTGCTGCTGTAACTGCCGTTGTCCTCGATGGTGATCGAATAAGCCAGCTCATTGTATGCGAGCAGTTCGCCGTTGCGGTCGTAGATATTGCCGCGCGTACTGTTCAAGGTCCGCTCTTTTACGATCTTTAAGGTGTAGTTGTCCTGATATTTCTCGCCCTTTACGATCTGCAGGTAGAACACGCGCCACAAAAGCACACCGAACAGCACCGTCATAAGAACGGCAGCAACGGCAAGTCTCGATTTAAAAAACATGCGGAAAACTTCTTTTATATTCTCAAACAAACTTACTTGCACTCCTTTTTTCCAATGTCTCAAGCCGCTGGTTGACTTTCAGGATAATCACATACAAAAAGATCGTAATCAGCATGGTGTAGACAAGTTCCGGCAACATGATGTTCCACAGATAATATTGAAAATGATAACGATTGCGGAACAAAAACAAGAAAAAGTAGATCAACAGATTGCATCCCAGATCACTGCCGGCAATCAAAAGCATGGGCAGCTTTAAGTCTTCCGGGTAAAACATTTTGCGGAAACAGCCGTTGATGTAGCCGATATACATATAGAGCAGCGCATAAAATCCAAGAATTCCGCTGCCGAAGATATCAAGCAGAAGCCCACAGGCAAAACCGATATACATTCCTTCTTTTTTCCCACGCATAAACCCGAAGGACGACACGACGATAATCAGAAGGTTCGGCGAGATCGATGCGAAAGACAATGCCTGAAACAGCGTGGTCTGAAGCAGGAAACAGATTGCAATGATAATAAACACATTTACTTTTCTTCTCATAATATGAATCCTACTCCCCGGTTGACTGCTTCTTGTCCAGAATGACAAGAACCTCTTCGATATGCTCAAAATCCACTGCCGGCGTGATCGTGCCGGATTTGGTAAGGTTGTTGGAATCCGTCGAAAGACTGCTGATGTAGCCGATTAAGATTCCCTGCTGATATTTATCTGAAATGTAGGACGTGACAACAGGGTCGCCAACCGCCACTTTATTGTCGCTGTCATTCAAATTGGAAAACTCGATGACCATGTTCTCATTCATGTTCTGGAGACTTCCGTTTACGATCAGGTTGTCGGAGGTTGTCGTCACCATACCGCTGACCTGCGCCGTATCGTTGATAATGGAAGTGACTTTGGCATAATTCGGACCGACGTCCGTGACAATGCCGACAAGTCCGCTGCCGGCGATCACATTCATGTCGACTTCAATTCCGTCGTCGGTTCCCTTGTCGATCGTGAAATAGGAAAACCAGTTCCCGCTGCTCTTGCCGATGACATTGGCAGCCACCTTCTCATAGCTCGGGTATTTCTGGTCCAGTGCCAGAAGCTCGCGCAGATTCTCAAGCTCATACTGCTCCAGATTGTTGGTATTCAATTCGGAGGTAAGCTCATCCACCTGCTTTTTGAGCGCATCGTTTTCCGCCATGACATCGCTTAAATTTTTAAGATTGTCGGCTTTCTCCGTAATCCATGCGCCGACCGTGTTGATCCCGCGCTGCATGGGAACAAACACATAACCGGCAACCGCGTTGAGCGGACCGCCGGAGATATTGAGCGTAAAGCTGGTAATCATGGCTGCCACGCAGACAACGGTCAGAATCAGCAATATGTACTTGGCAGGCAAAACAATTTTGGGTTTCCGTTTCATAATTTCCTCTATAACAATATCTTATTCTTCATACTGAATGCCAGATGCTTAAACTTGGCATCGGATACGATCTTTAAGAGTCCGCGCACCACACACTCCTCCGGCTCCTCGCAGGTATTGATCTCGATTCCTGTAATATCACGGAACAGCTGATCCAGATCATGAATCTGGGAGCTTCCTCCCGTGATATAGATGCCGGAATGAATAATGTCTCTTGCAAGTTCAGGCGGCGTCTTCTCCAGGATCATTTTGATGGAATTGCAGATCGTGTTGAGGTTGTCCTTGATCGCCTCATAGACAACAGCTCCCGACATCTCCATCTCAATCGGCAGACCACTCACCACGTCGCGTCCGACAACCACCATGGTCTGGGTGTTGCCCGGGATACCGCTTCCGAGGGTCTCCTTCATGCTCTGCGCGGTCTTCTGTCCGATGACAAGATTGTACTTGCGCTTCACATAAGTGATAATGGATTCGTCGATCTTGTTGCCGCCGGAATGTAACAGATCACTTAAGACCAGCCCGCCCAGCGAGATGACGGAAATCTCTGTGGTATCCGCACCGATGTCTACCACCATAATACCGGTCGGCTCGTTGACGTTTAGACCGAGACCGACGGCATCTGCGATCGGCTTCTCACATAACAGCACGCTCTTTGGCTTTAATTTGCTCTTGTAGAACATGTCGAAAAATGCACGCTTCTCCACGTCCGTAATATCTGTTGGAACAGCAACAATGAATTCCGCTCCGCGCAGCTTGCCCTTGGCGTGGGTCTCCAGATAAGTCTGAAGCATTACCTGAAGATTATTAAAATCCGCAATCACACCTCCCACAACCGGGAATGTCACCTGAATCGTTTCCGGCGCCTTCTCATACATTGCATAAGCGTCATCACCGTAGGCATACATCTCATTCTTATTCACCAGAGCGATGGTGTTCTTCTCGTTCATAATCTTGTTGGACGCCTTACAATAAATCTTCATATTGCAGGTACCAAGGTCAATACCATACACGTTATTCGTCATTGTTCTCTCCCTTTATTGTATTCTTTTGCATTCTCTGTAGCTGTAGTACGTGCGGTCACCGATAATAATGTGATCCACAAGAGGGATGCCAAGAAGCGCTCCGCACTCCGCCACTCTCTTTGTCACTGCATCGTCCTCCGCCGAAGGGGAGGGATCACCGCTGGGATGATTGTGCATCAGCACAATCTGAATCGCACTTTTGTCCAATGCAGCGAGAAAAATCTCGCGCGGTGAGACAAGTGCAGCCGTCGCACTACCGACAGACATCATAACCTTCTCCAGCAGGCGGCATTTGGCGTCAAAGAGAAGAACCATCGTACGCTCTCTGCTCTCATGCCGCATATCCTCCATGTAATAACTTGCAATGGAGCCCGGATCGCCAAGACAGATGCGCTCTTTATAGCGCGTCTTCGCCATCCGTTTGGATAATTCTGCAATGCATTTTAACTGGATCGCCTTCACCTGTCCGATTCCGGGAATCTTCTGCATATCCTGAACAGATAACGTGTAGAGATTCAACAGATCGTGTCCGTCCTGCCGCAGCAATTCCTGCGCCACTTCCACAGAACGCGTCCCGCGCGTCCCTGAACGTATGATGACGGCAATCAGCTCCGCATCGCTTAAGGATTCGACCCCGGATATTAAAAACTTCTCATATGGCTTCTCCGAGTCCGGCAGTTCCTTAACCGTTGTAAAATGATGATTCATAAAGATTTCCCGTCTCTCCCCGGCAATTCCCTATGATGGTTTGTAGAATTTATGTCAACCAATTACGGGACAAAAACTTACATTATATTTTAGCATAACGCATCCAGATTCACAAGTTTTCGTTCCTTAAGTTTTTGTAAAGATTTCAAAATGCCGAGTTTCGCATGGTACCAGGTCAGACCGCCCTGAAAATACACGGCATACGGCGGTTTGATTGGTCCGTCGGCAGACAGTTCGATGGAGGAACCCTGCACAAATGCACCCGCCGCCATGATGACATCGCTGTCGTAGCCCGGCATCGCCCACGGTTCCGGCGTGACGTAGCTGTCCACAGGCGCCGCAGCCTGAATTCCCTCGCAGAAAGCGATCAGTGCGTCCGGATTGTGGAAGGAGATCGCCTGGATGATGTCGTGACGGCTCTCACTGCCGTCCGGCACAACGTCAAATCCCAGCTTTTCATAAATATTTGCCGCAAAAATAGCGCCCTTTAACGCGCCGCTCACCACGGTTGGTGCCAGGAACAGTCCCTGGTAGAACGACTGCAGAATGCCGAGGGAAGCGCCGACCTCCTTGCCGAGTCCCGGGGAAGTCAGACGGTATGCCGCATTTTCCACACATTCTTTTTTGCCGACAATATAGCCGCCGATCGGTGCAAGTCCGCCGCCCGGATTCTTGATGAGGGAACCGACAATCATGTCTGCCCCGACCTCGATCGGCTCACGCTCTTCCACGAATTCGCCGTAGCAGTTGTCGACCATGCAGATCACGTCCGGTTTGATGTCCTTGATGAATGCGATCAGTTTTCCGATGCGCTCCACAGAGAGCGTCTTGCGCGGCGCATATCCCTTGGAACGCTGGATGGTGACAAGATGCGTGCGCTCGTTGATGGCGGCGCGGATGCCTTCATAGTCAAACTCTCCGTCCGCAAGCAGATCCACCTGACGGTAGGTAATGCCGTACTCGGCGAGCGATCCCTTGGACGGCCGGATGCCGATGACCTCCTCCAGCGTATCGTATGGCTTGCCGACCGGGGATAACAGTTCATCGCCCGGCCGCAGATTGGACATCAGAGCCAGCGCCAGCGCGTGGGTGCCGCACGTGATCTGCGGACGCACCAGCGCATCCTCCCCGCCGAAGCAGGAGGCATAGACTTTTTCCAGGGTGTCTCTGCCCAGATCGTTGTAGCCGTACCCGGAAGTCGTATTGAAACATTCTGCCGAGACACGGTTGTCCTGCATGGCTTTTAACACTTTTAGCTGGTTGTATTCTGCGCGTGCATCAATCTCTTCAAAACGCTGCTTCAAGGAAGCTTCTATTTTTTCCCCGAATGCACTTACCTCCGGGGAAATCCCCAGACGCTCGTATTGTTCCTGTAATAACTGATTCATATCTCTGTACCTCTCTTTTATGCCGGCAAAATTCCTTTCGCCTGTAACACATCCATCATGTATGTAAGTATTTTTGTATCGTCATACTCAAAATCCGGCTTGTTCAGCCAGGTGACATCCCGCTCCCTGCGGAACCAGGTCAGCTGCCGCTTGGCAAAATGTCTCGATTCGCGCTTGATGATATAGATCGCTTCCTCCAGGGTGCTGGTGCCGTTTAAATACGCCAGTATCTCTTTATAGCCAAGTCCCTGCATGGACACCATATCCGCATGGCAGCCCATCTGCTGCAGCCTTGCCACCTCATCGACAAGCCCAGCCTTTACCATGGCATCAACGCGCGCATCGATGCGGCGGTAAAGCTTTTCGCGGTCGTCATTTAAGACAAAATAGGCAAAATTGTAGGGGGATGTCTTCTGGCTCTCCCGCTCGTTATGCTCGGAGATCCGCTCGCCGGACTCATGGTAAAATTCCAGGGCGCGGATGACGCGCTTGCGGTTATTCTCGTGGATCGCCTCTGCAGATGCCGGATCTACCGCCTTTAGCATTTCGTGAAGATAATGATTCCCGCGTGTCTCTGCCAGCTCTTCCAGCTGCCTGCGGTATGCACTGTCACACTCCTGCTCCGTAAAATCAATATCGTAGAGCAGCGCCTGGATATAGAATCCGGTCCCGCCCACCACAATGGGGATCTGACCGTTTGCCGTAATCTCTTTTAACGCCTGCTTTGCCATCTCCACAAAACGGACGACATGGAACTCATCGGATGGATCCAGTTCGTCCACAAGATAGTGCCGGACGCCGTCCATCTCCTCCGGCATGATTTTTGCCGAGCCGATATCCATGTATTTATACACCTGCATGGAATCCGCAGATATAATGGCTCCGTTTATTTTTTTCGCCAGTGCAATGGAAAGCGCTGTCTTCCCGACCGCTGTCGGGCCGGTCAGAATTACCATGGGATTTGGTTTCATTGTCATACAATCCTCTTAAACTTCTTTTCAATCTCATATTTGCTCATGGAGATAATGGTCGGCCGCCCGTGCGGACAATGGTAGGGATTCTCCAGGGACAGCAGCTCGTCGATCAGCTGTTCTGCCTCCGCCCTGCTGATGGAATCGCCTCCCTTGATCGCCGCCTTGCAGGACATGGAAGCCACCCTCTCCAAGATCAGTTCCGGTGCTTCCCTGCCGCTTATGTTGGTAAAATCGTCCAGCATGTCCAAGAACATGCCTTTCATATCGACCGCCTCAAAATCGGCTGGAATCGCCGTGATGGCAAATTCCTTGCCGCCGAACGGCTCCACCTCATAACCGAACAGACGGATCTGCTCCCCGTAGCGTGTAAGCATTTCCTGTTCCTCGGCGCTCAACGTCAGAATGAGCGGCGGGCTTAAGGTCTGCGAGGCAAAATTCTGTGTGCGGACGCGCGCCATGGTGCGCTCATAGAGCACTTTTTCATGAGCGGCATGCTGGTCGATAATGAACAGCTTATCCTCGTATTCAATCAGCCAGTAGGTGTCAAACACTTCGCCGATGATCCGGTGCCGTCTGGCTGCATCCGGCGTGAAAAATCCGGTGTCCGCCGCCTCGAGCGTCTGCTGCTCGTACACGACCGTGTCCGCTGTCTCCTGCGGATTCTGCGTCTCCTGCACGTTCTGTGTGTCTGTCTCCGGCATATTCAGATTCTCCGGCGTATTCAGATTCTCCGGTGTATCAGGAGTTCCCTGCACGACCTCTGCCTTAGGAATCGGCTCCGGCCGCACATCCGGCTGTACGGTATCCGCCGCCGGTATGCATTCCGCTTCCCGTGACATCTCCTGCATCCGGCTGCCGTCTTCGGTCGAAGCAGAACCCGCAGATGCGGAATCCGTATGATAGCTGCTCTCTTCCCGCACCAGAAGCTGCCGGAACACGTCCAGATTTTCCGGTGTTCTGACCGGTTCCGGCGTCACGTTCTGCCCCTGCGGCAGCACCTGTGTCTGCGGCGGGATATGCAGACGTTTTGTCTCAAACGGCTCCGGCAGGCTCCCTGTAATGACCGGACGCTTTTCTTCTTTCTTTTCCTCCACCGGGACAGCCGGAATAAATTCCTTGTGAGTCAGCACATCGCGGATCGTCTGATATAGCTTCCGGTACACTTCCTCATTGTTGGAAAAACGAAGCTCCATCTTGGTCGGGTGCACATTGACGTCCAAAAGCTCCGTATCCATGGTAAAATACAGCACGCAGAACGGATACTGATGCTGCATCATAAAGCCCTTGTACGCCTCTTCCACCGCTTTGGAGAGCAGTGCGCTTTTGATGTAGCGTCCATTGATAAAATAGCTTTCGTAGCTGCGGTTTCCGCGGGAAATCATCGGTTTTCCGACAAAGCCCTTTACCGAGAAATATTCTGTCTCTGCGCAGACCGGAAGAAGCGCCGCCGTAATATCGCGCCCGTAGATATGATAGATCAGATCTTTTTCATTGGAGTTGCCGGAGGTATGCATCTTGGTCTGTCCGTTGCTGATAAACTTAAAAGAGACATCCGGATGGGACAAGGCAAGGCGCTCCATCAGGTCACTGATATAATTTCCCTCCGTCTGCGCGGTTTTTAAAAACTTTTTCCGTGCCGGCGTATTGTAAAAGAGGTTTCTGACGATGAAGGTCGTGCCGTCCGGCGCGCCGATCTCATCGTTGCTCATCTCCCTTGAGCCTTCAATGACATAGCGCGTTCCGGTCAGATCGCTGTAAGTCTTGGTAATCAGCTCCACCTGCGATACGGCAGCAATGCTTGAGAGCGCCTCACCGCGGAACCCGAGCGAATGGATGCATAAAAGGTCTTCCACACTCTTGATCTTGCTGGTGGAATGGCGCAGAAACGCGAGCGGTACCTGCTCACGCTCAATTCCGCAGCCGTTATCCGTAATGCGCACGAACGTTGTGCCGCCCTCCTTGATCTCGACCGTGACGGCGGTTGCCCGGGCATCGATCGCGTTCTCGACAAGCTCCTTGACCACCGAGGACGGCCGTTCCACCACCTCCCCGGCTGCTATTTTATCGATTGTTTCCTGTGAAAGCAGTGTTATCTGCGGCATTCCATTCCTCCCATCTGCCTTTGCCAAAGGCGCTTCCGGTTACCAGCGGTTCTTTACCTTGTTCTGAAGTTCGTATAATTTGTTTAAAGCCTCAATCGGCGTCAGATTTCCGACATCCACATTCCGCAGTTCCTCTATGATGTCATCGTCCCGCACGGTATCAAACAACGACATCTGCGTCAGATCCACCTCGTCCAGCTTTTCTTTTTTCTTTTTGCTTCCCGTATCGACGGAGATATTTCTCGCAACTTCCGTGATGTCGTTGGCACTTAATTCCTCCACGATCTCCTTGGCACGCGCAATGACAGAATCCGGCACGCCGGCAAGCTTTGCCACCTGGATACCGTAACTCTTGTCCGCGCCGCCCTTTACGATTTTGCGGAGAAATACAATGTCATCGCCCTTTTCCTTTACCGCCACGCAGTAATTGTTGACGTTGTTTAATTTGCCTTCCAGCTCTGTCAGTTCATGATAATGTGTGGCAAAAAGCGTCTTGGCACCGAGGAGCTTCGGGTTGCTGATATGCTCCACCACCGCCCAGGCAATGCTCAGCCCGTCGTAGGTGCTTGTGCCGCGCCCGATTTCATCCAAGATCAGCAGCGAGTTGGAGGTAGCGTTGCGCAGAATATTGGCAACCTCATTCATCTCCACCATAAACGTACTCTGCCCGCTGGCAAGATCATCCGACGCTCCCACACGTGTGAAAATGCGGTCCACGATACCGATCTTCGCGGATGCCGCAGGCACATAGCTGCCAAGCTGCGCCATCAGAACGATCAGCGCCGTCTGGCGCATATAGGTGGATTTTCCCGCCATGTTCGGTCCCGTAATGATCGAGATGCGGTGATTGCCGTTGTCGAGGTACGTGTCATTGTCAATAAACATATCGTTGTTGATCATCTTCTCGACCACCGGATGACGTCCGCCCTTGATGTCAATGATGCCGTTCTCGTTGATTTTCGGACGGCAGTAATTATTCTGATCCGCGACAAGTGCGAGCGACACGAATACATCCAGACCGGCAACCGCCTTGGCGGTCCGCTGGATGCGCACAACCTCCGCAGCGATCGTACTCCGCACCTCACAGAAGAGATCGTACTCTAATGTGACAAGCTTGTCCTCCGCGCCGAGAATCATGTCCTCCAGTTCTTTTAATTCCGGCGTGATATAGCGCTCGGCGTTGGCGAGCGTCTGCTTGCGCATAAAATAATCTGGAACCAGATCCTTGTAGGAGTTGGTCACTTCCAGATAATAGCCGAATACCTTGTTATATTTGATTTTTAAATTCTTGATGCCTGTCTTTTCACGCTCTTTGGCTTCCAGTTCCGCCAGCCAGGTCTTCCCTTCCGTCTTCGCCTTGCGGTATTTATCGACATCCTCGTTGTAGCCGTCCTTGATCAGACCGCCGTCCCGCACCGAAATGGGCGGTTCCTCCATGATAGCCCGGTCGATCAGTGCGCAGAGCTCCTCCAACGTATCCATGTCCTCGCGGATTTCTCCCAGCAGCTCGCACTGAAAATCGCCCAAAAGACTCTTGATCGGCGGCAGCATGGCAATCGAACTGCGGAAGGCAATGAGATCCCTGGGATTGGCGGTCAGATATGTAACACGCGTAATCAGACGCTCCAGATCGTAGATCGGATTTAAATATTCCCGGAGTTCCTCTCTGGTAATCACGTGCTGATTCAGCTCACAGATTGCATCCTGGCGCTTCTCGATCTCCGCCTTGTCAATCAGCGGCTGTTCCACATAGGAGCGGAGCAGTCTGGCACCCATCGCCGTCTTCGTCTTGTCAAGCACCCACAGGAGCGATCCGCGTTTCTGCTTCTCGCGCAGCGTTTCCACAAGCTCCAGATTCCTTCTGGTCGAGCTGTCGATGATCATGTATTTTCCGGTGGAATACGGATGAATCACGGAAATGTTGTTGAGATCGTTCTTCTGTGTCTCGTACAGATACTTTAACAGTGCTCCTGCAGCAATCATGCCGCAGTCATAATCGGCAAGTCCCAGCGCCTCCAGACTCTTTACCTTAAAGTGTGTAAGCAGCGTTGTCTCTGCAAGCTCATCCCCAAAATACCATGTCTCCAGCGCATAAATTGTAATCTTGAGTCGATGCCTTAAATCTTCTATATCGACACCACTCATATAAAAACTTTCGTTGCATATAATTTCAGATGGCGAAAATTTTGTGATCTCATCGAAAAGCTTCCGCTCCGAATCCACCTCGGTGACATAGTAGTCTCCGGTTGAGACGTCCGCAATGGATACGCCGTAGCGGTCTGCCAGATACACGATGCACATAATATAATTGTTCTTGGATTCGTCCAGTGCCTGCATATCCAGGTTCGTTCCCGGCGTCACGATCCGGATGACCTCGCGCCTGACCAGTCCCTTTGCCAGCTTCGGATCTTCCACCTGCTCGCAGATGGCAACCTTGTGTCCGTTTGCCACAAGTTTATTTAAGTATCCCTCCACCGCATGGTACGGGATGCCGCACATCGGTGCGCGCTCCTCCATGCCGCAGTTTTTTCCGGTCAGCGTCAGTTCCAGTTCTTTGGACACCAGTTCGGCATCCTCAAAAAACATCTCGTAGAAATCTCCCAGCCGGTAAAACAGGATACAGTCTTTATATTCTTCCTTCGTCTGCAGATATTGCTGCATCATTGGTGTAAATTCAGCCACGTTGCTCCTCCATATCTCTCATAATCGCCTCTGCCACTTTCAGTCCGTCCATCGCCGCGGACATGATGCCGCCTGCATAGCCCGCGCCCTCCCCACACGGATAGATGCCGCCTGCAGCCACAAGAAGCTTCGGATCGCGCACCAGGCGCACCGGTGAGGACGTCCGGCTCTCCACGCCGGAGAGGATGGCGTCTTCCTGGTCAAAAGCCGGAATCCGGCGGCTGAATGCGTGCATCCCCTCGATAAAGGACTCTTCCAGTGCCTGCGGCAGCAGACCTCTTAAATTGCCAAGCACACATGCGCCCTTTGTGGCGCTCTCAAACGCCCCGTAAGACACCGAGGCACGATTGCTGCAATAGTCTCCAAAAAGCTGCTGCGGAATCCGCCCTTTTCCGATAGCGAATGTCCGCTCCTCAAGCATCTCCTGAAAACGGACACCGGCTAGCGGATCTTTCCCCGCAAAGTCGTCAGGAGTTACCGCCACAATAATCGCACTGTTTGCGTTTTTCCCGTCACGTCCGGAATAGCTCATTCCGTTGACCGCAAGCCTGCCCTCCTCGGAGGATGCGTTTACCACATATCCGCCCGGACACATGCAGAAGGAATACACGCCTCTGCCGTTTGCGAGGTTCGCTGTCACTTTGTAGGGGGCTGCCGGAAGTTCGTGTGCATGCAGCGCTCCATATTGCTGCAGATTCATCATCTCCTGCGGGTGTTCCACGCGGAAACCAACCGCAAACGCTTTTGCCTCCATGACAAAATCCTGCTTCTGATACAGCATCCCAAACGTGTCCCGCGCACTGTGACCGATTGCAAGAACGAGTCTGGAAGTCTCGATCCACTCCTTGTGGTTGACCTCAACAAACATCTTTCCGTCCGCTTCCCTGCGGTAATCTGTCATACAACTCTCAAAGCAAAACCTGGCGCCGCGCGCTTCCATCGCCTGCCGCATGTTTTTGATGACTCCGGCAAGAATATCCGTTCCGATGTGCGGTTTGTTTTCGTACAGAATCTGCTCCGGCGCTCCGAATTTCACAAAGGTTTCCAGAACAAACCGGTTCCTGCCGGTGGGATCCTTGACCAGTGTATTTAATTTGCCGTCCGAAAAAGTTCCTGCGCCGCCCTCTCCGAACTGCACGTTGGAAACCGTATCCAACACTCCGCTCTCCCAGAAGCGCTCCACATCCTTTGTGCGCTCCGTCACTGAACGCCCGCGCTCAAGGACAACCGGTGCACAGCCGCTCATCGTGAGCGCATACGCGCAGAAAAGTCCCGCAGGACCCGCACCGACAATCACCGGCGGGATGGACGGCGTTGGCGAAACCGCCCCGGGCAGATGATAACCGGTCTGCTTTACGATCGTAACATTCGGATCGTTTGCCCTTTTTATGATTTTCTCTTCTCCGGAAGTGGAAACCTCCACGGAATACACCAACGACAGTTCCGGTTTCTTTCTCGCGTCAATGGATTTTCTGATAATCCGGTAGCGAAGCTCCTGGTCTCCCGAAAGTCCCAGACGTTTTCTGATTTTCTGTTCCAGTGCTGCCGCATTGTGATGCAGCGGCATTTTTATCTGATTGATCCGTATCATCTCTGTTCTGACATTCCTTCCTCTGCTGCATGCATCCCCGCCACAAAGCCGCTCGACCACGCCCACTGCAGATTGTAACCGCCGCAGGTGCCGTCAATATCAATGACCTCGCCCGCAAAATAGATACCGTCTGCCAGCTTTGACGCAAGCGTTGTAGCTTCAATCTCCTCCGTGTCAACGCCCCCTGCGCATACCTGCGCCGCTTCCATTCCGTTGCTTCCGGTAATATCAACCCGGAAATTCTTGACACACTTCACCAGCCGGTGCAACGTGGCGCGTGCCACCTCCCCGGCATAGAGTTCCGACCGTATGCCAGCTTCGGAGAGCAGTACCTCGCTCAGCTTTCTGTTAAAGAGACCGATCAGTGCCTCCCCGGCGCTCTTGCCATGTGTATTCTCGTAGAAGCGCTCTGACAGCAGGTCAAAAAACTCCTTGTCCGTAAGATCCGGCGCAAAATCAATCAGCACGTAGGGATGCTTTTCGTCCGCGAGCGCTCTTGTCGCATAACGGCTGATCTGAAAGACCGGGATACCCGAGATTCCGGAAGCCGTAAGCTGAAGTTCGCCCCGCTCACTGCACACCGTGTCAGGCTTTTCTCCCCGGGCTGTCCCACGGCTGCCTTTTGGTTGAAATTGCGCATTTTCCAGGTAGAGTGTTACCTGCATTTCTGCACGAATTCCTGCAAGTTTCTTGAAAAATGCCTGTTTTCCATGCAGTTGCACGAGAGCTGGCACCACATCTACAAAATGATGACCAAGTGCTTCTATATATGGAAATGCACTTCCGTCGCTTCCTGTCTTGGGTGCTGCCAGCAATCCGGGCGCAAAAATCACTGTTTTGGTTGAAAACGCGCCTTTTGTGGTGCGTATTTCATACCCGGTACAGGTTTTTTGAATGGATTGCAGTCCGCAGGACGTCCACAGATCAACGCCGAGGTAATCGCATTCCATGCCAAACACTTCCACGACAGACACCGCCTGCTCACTCGCCGGATAATAGTAACCGTTTTTGATCTTCGGATAGATTCCAAGTTCTTCAAACAGGCGCACGGTATCCTCCTGCCCGAACTGCTCAAAAACAGGTAGCACAAAAGCAGGGTTCTCTCCACGATAACAGGAAAGCCCCTGCACTGCATTTGTGTAATTACATTTTCCGTTGCCGGTGGATAGAATCTTTTTTCCAATCCGGTCCATGTGTTCGATCACCCGTGTTCTCGCGCCGCACCTGGCTGCACTGACCGCCGCCATAAGTCCTGCCGCGCCGCCACCGATCACCGTAACATCTATATCTGTCATTTCAACCTCTTATCTAACCGCTGTATCATTCTGTCCGTTCTTCTTAACTGTAACAATTTTACCACACAGCCCTGTAACATTCAATGAATAACTTCTCTTACGTCAGCTGGAATAGCTTTCGAGCAGATCGTACAGTTCTCTCTCATCGTCTACCGGAATTCCGTCGGAAAGCTGCTCCCTCGTCTGCACGGAAAGCCGTTCCGCACGGATGTTGGTCTCAAATAAAAGGGTTATCCCGTCCGCCTCATAGACTTTTAAGATGCCGTCGTCATCCATGCGGAGCAGATAGCGGCAGGTTTTCTGGATCTGCATGCTCTCCGCAGTCCGCTCCGTCTGTGTCACTGCGGCATCTTCCGTGACCGCCTCCGTCTCCTCTGCCGTACGGATCCTTTCTGCATCAAATGCGTTTTTCCCGCACAAGCCTCCGGCAAACAGCATCACTGCCGCAAAAAGGCAAATACCTATCGTCCGTTTCATAATGTCCTCCCATTCTCTGCGATAAGTATCTGCCAGTTCTTTCCTTTTTATTCAATTAACGCAAAAGATGCATCTTCCGCGCGAGTTTTACAAGCGTTCTGCCTTTCGGGAAGCGCAGGATTTCCTGCTCGGTCAGTCCCTTAAGCATCAAAAGCAGCGCCGCATAGGTAAAGACGCCTGCAACAATCGATACAAGCGTTGCGATCAGATTGCTCCGAAGCAGATAGAGGAACAGACGGTAAACAAGCCATACCACCACGCCCATTCCAGCCGCTGAAACCGCCGGCACGAAAAACGTGCGCCGCACTTCCTGACGGTATCCGCTGTAACGGCGGATCGAGCGCGCATTTAGAATACACATGATCAGTCCGAAGCATGCATTTGCGATGATCACCGCAAAAATGTTCAGATCCAGCCCAAGCATCAGCGCCACCAGAATGATCAAGTGAAGCGCCAGTGCAATCACTGCATTCTTGATCGGCTCCTTCATCCGATTCATCCCCTGCAGCAGACCGTTGGAAAGGGTCGACAGGGAGAAGAAAATGATGGCCACGGAACCGGTCTGCAGCATTCTTGCCGCAAGCTCGGAGGAATCACCAAACAGCATCTGAAGAATCGGGGAGGCAAGCACGCCCATTCCGACTGCACACGGGAATGCCACGACCATGATAAAGCGTGTGGCAAGCCCAATCTGCCGTTTCGCCTCGCCTCGTTTTCCGCTCGCATAAGCAGCAGAGAGCGCCGGCACACTCGATGCCGCAAGGGAGGATGCAATGGCCAGCGGCACATTGATTAACACCTGGTATTTTCCGGTATAGATACCGTTCCAGGTACCGTAGTCCGTCTTGGAATATCCCTGCCATGCCGCGATATTCTTGTAGACCGCCTGGTCAATGGTGGCGTTGCAGTTGTAGATCGTGCTGCTCACCAGCACCGGAATAATGGTGATGATCAGCAGTTTAAAAATCTCTCCGTACGAATCTGCGCTTGTCTTCCGCTCCTTGCGAAGCGTCTTTTTAAACACCCGCAGATAGACAACAAGGACAAAACCCGCAAACAGCAGCGCACTCAGCGCTCCGGCAGCGGTTCCGATCGTTCCGCCCGCCGCACCGTAGGCTGCGCCGTAATCCTCGGCATTGCCTAAAAGCGCTCCGGCTTTGGAACCGTAGGAAAAAAGGACATACGCCGCCCACACGCTGACAATCGCATTTACAATCTGCTCTAAGATCTGGGATACGGCACTCGGCATCATCGTGCCAAGTCCCTGGAAAAAGCCCCGCATCACACCTAAGACCGCAACAATTACAAGAACCGGCACTAAAACCTTTAACGCAAAGATACAAAGTGGGGTTCTAAGCAGCGTACCCGTAATAAAATCTGCTCCGAAATAGAGAATTGCCGCGGCAGCGGTTCCGGACACCAGCGCAAAAATCAGCGCGCACTTTAAGATGCGGTAGACATTGCGCCTTCTGCCCTGTGAGATATTTGCCGAGACAAGTTTGGATACCGCGAGCGGCAGGCTGTAGGACGAAATAATTAACAAAATATTATAGATGGTATAGGCACTGCCATAATAGTCGTTGCCGGCATCCCCAATAATCGCCGTCAGCGGCATGCGGTAAATCAGTCCGATCACACGGCTGATCAGCGAAGCCGCCGCGAGGATTGTGCCCTGCGCCAGAAAACTTGTCGTATTTTTCCTTTTTTTATTGCCCATAAAAGTACCTCAAATCCTTTCGGAAGCGCCACGGCGCCGCCGTTCGTTAATCACGCGAGATGTTCATCTCCTCCAGAATCTGTCTCTGCTTCGGCTCCATGACTGCCGCGTCCTCCGGCGTCATGTGGTCATACCCGAACAGATGAAGCATGCTGTGCACGATCAGAAACGCAAATTCCCTGCGCTCGCTGTGTCCGTAGGCGGCAGCCTGCTCTCTCACCCGGTCCACCGAGATGACAATGTCTCCCAGCATGATCTCCCCGGTATCCGGATTAAAATTATCCTCATAATCCTCTTCCAGCGCCGAGAAATCGCCCGCCTGCTCATAGGAGAGCATCGGGAAAGACAAAACGTCCGTCGGTGCATCAATCTGCCGGTACATCCGGTTGATCTCATGAATTCCTTCATTGTCTGTCAGCGTCAGATTCACTTCCGCCTCATAAGGAAAACCTTCATGGTCGATGGTAAAAGCGACAACCTCGCCCGCCAGCGCTTCATAATCAAATGTAAATGGCACGTCCACTTCGACTTCTAAATTCAGGCTCATACCAGTAATGCCTCCTCGTTCACAAGATATTCCCGTATTTTCAAAAACATATTCATGCTAAGCCCGGAACGGTCATACAGCCCCGCGGCAGAATATTCATTCAAGGTCTGATAGATCACCATATCCTGGTTCCAGTTGCTGCCAACGGTATCCTCATCCAGAACCTCCAGTTTTTTCAACAGCCCGTCCACCATATGTACAATCGCCGACTCGATGGTGGATGGCAGAGCCTCTTCCCCGTTGTATTCCCCGATAATGCGGATTACCTTCTCCGGGAAGCAGGCTCTCTGTGCCATTTTCACACCGTTTTTTGCAAGCGGTGCGCCCTCCAGTACGCCGATACGGTAATACATCCCCGCGGCGCTGCACACACGTTCGTCTGCCCCGACCACAGCAGCACATCGCGCCGCCACAAGCATCACCCGCCTTGCATGGCTGTAGTCTGCCCTGGAAAAACTCGCCAGCTCCCGCGCCAGCGGATAGGATTCATCGGTGATGTCGACCATGACCTCATCGACTTCCGCATTTCTTGCATCCGCCAGCTTCCGGTAGCACAGATGCAAAAACAAAAAGACGACCACACCGTCCGCCACGGCAGATACCATGATCCGGACGCTGATCTCCCGGTAGGTCAGATAGTAGAACAGAACCGGAAGAAGCATGCCTGCCATGCCGGCAAACCATTCATACCAGAACTGCTTTTTGCTGTTTTCCACTGCGTCCGCTGCCACCGCTCCGATCAGAACCAGCAGGATATACATGGAGAATTCCTGGATGGTTCCACCGCACAAAAGACCGAGCAGGCTGCAGAAAAAGAGTCCGCTGCACAGGGAAAGCTCGATATTCCCCACACCGAGCATCAAAATGGCAGATAGCATCACAGGTCTTGAAAATTCCGGAAGTACAAGACAGACCGCCGTCACGCCAAGCGACGCCAGATACCCTGCAAAAATACGCCGGTAGCTTGTCTCACGGTTTCCCGCAATGCTCCGCTTCATCCGGCAGTGCTCCAATAAAAAGAACCACAACGCCAGAAATACCAGATTGATGATAACAAGGACGATCCACTCGTCGAGATACTGTCCCCTGATAAATGCCGCCGCTGTCGTAAACAGGATCGTTGCGGCAGACATGCCAAGCAGATATATTACTCTCTTTGCCACATAGCGATCATCCATTCGTGTTCTCTCTCCTGCTTCTCGCACCGGTTCTGCCCGCACCGGTTCTGCTCGTGTTCTTTCTCGTGCCGGACGTCTTACCGGCGCGCTTCTCATAATCCTCGTATGCCTTGACAATCTTCTGCACCACCGGATGCCGCACGACATCCTGGCTTGTCAGTTCGCAGATACCGATCTCCTCCACATTGCGCAGCACTTTCAGCGCAATGTCCAAGCCCGATGCGGCATCCGGCGCCAGATCCTTCTGGGTGGCGTCACCGGTGATGACCGCCTTTGAACCGAAACCGATTCTGGTCAGAAACATCTTCATCTGCGCCGGCGTCGTGTTCTGCGCCTCGTCCAGAATGATAAACGCGTTATCTAACGTACGTCCGCGCATGTAGGCAAGCGGAGCCACCTCAATCAGTCCCTTTTCCATATTCTTCTGGAAGCTTTCCGCCCCCATAATCTGATACAGCGCGTCGTAAAGCGGTCTTAAGTAAGGATCAACCTTGCTCTGCAGATCGCCCGGAAGGAAGCCAAGCTTCTCCCCCGCCTCAATCGCAGGCCTGGTAAGGATAATCCGCCCGACCTCCTCGTTTTTAAACGCGGTGATTGCCATCGCCATCGCCAGATAAGTCTTACCGGTACCCGCCGGTCCCATGCCGAACACGATCATCTTTTCGCGGATGGCATCCACATAGGCTTTCTGACCGAGTGTCTTGGGCTTTACCGGCTTGCCGTTGATCGTGTGGCAGATGCAGTCGCGGTCGATCTCCACGATCGCCGACTCTTTTTCCTCCGCCATCAATGCCAGTGCATAGTTGACATTCTGTTCCGTGATGACATTTCCGCGTTTGGACAATTCCAGAAGCTGCATGAAAACATCCTGTGCGCGCCTGCAGCGTCTTTCGTCTCCGAGGATTTTCATATCTTCTCCCCGGACAACCACCGTCACATTTAAGGTACGCTCGATTTTTTTGATATAGACATCAAACTGACCGAACACATTCGCCATGTGATCTGTCGGTATATTTAACGAAACTTCAGTCAGACTCATTTTCATTCTGCCTTTCTTGCATTGTGGTATCGTAAACCTCTGTCGGCTGATAGGAAACAATGGATTCGTGCGCCCACAGATCGCCGCTTACCACATATTTTTCACCCGTGCTTTTTATAATAACATTTTTTGATATAATTTGAATACCTTTTTCTTCCAAATCTTTGATGTAATCCGAAAGATTCTTTGTGGCAATCTGACGGATCTCCTCTTCGGTGCGCTTATGCCGCACCTGCTCGACCTCTGTGAACTCACTTTTATTCAGCCACACGGGCAGATAAAAATTGTCCGCCACATGGAGCTGCCTGCTCTCCGTCTGCACCTGGTATTCTGCAAACGGATTCCGGAAAAACGGCCAGTCGAACACGTTATCAAGCAGTGTGATGCTGTAGCACTCCTTCGTGTTCCCGGTCGGCGCCATCTCCACCCAGGTGCCATCAATCACATCCCGGTAGGAATAGAGTACCTTCGCCTTGATGTCCGCATCGGATGGACGGTAGAGGTACTGCATGATCTCACCGTCGTCGTTTAACACTTCAATGCGCCCCGAGACTAAGATGTCGCCTTTCTTTACCTCCGCTCCCACCGCGGCAAGCGGCGTGCCCGCGCGTGTCACCATCTCAGTAATCACGCCGTCTTTGGCGGCGACAATGTCCTGCGGCTTGTCGCTCTTCGCCTCATATTCTTCCTGCGGCAGGAGGTTTTCCTGAATATCGACCGTCATCTTTGTACCATAAATCTTGATGGAAGTCCAGATGACATCCCGGTAGCGGCTCCGCATGGCTTCTTCCAGATCCTCGCACGAAATCCGGGATTTTCTCGTTCCAAACGATGCGTGTTCCTCCTCCAGGAAATCCAGAATCGTCTCCGTGGTCAGATAGGAATTCCCGTTGATTTCGATATTCCAGATGAATCCGGACAGATCATACAGAAAAAAGCAGAAAAAAAGCAGGCCTGCCGGGAAAAGATACCGTCTGCGGTAGCGAAACGCGCAAAACGGCACCCCCACACGCTTCTGAATCCGGATCTGCGTTTTGGTTTTTTTCAGGATGGGCTTCAGCTGTCGGAATGCATCGACACTGATACAAAAAGTATATCCATTTTCACACGGTTTTAAATTCCAGATCAGGATATTCCGGTTCCCGCACAGATTTAAGAACCGTTCCGGTGCATATCCCATCAGCTTCACATGAACATAACCGCGAAAATATTTGATCACAGAGAGCAGCATCGTCTCAGTTCTCGTACTCTATCGTATCAATGCTGCCCGTTATTTTCATTTCTTCATTCGTGTAATAATCTATGGCAAGACGGACACCGGTAATCCGTATCCTGCAGGTTTTTGTCTGCACCCGGATAAAGGAATCCTCGTATTCCAGGATTCCTTTATAATTTGAAATCACAGCTTCCCCTCTGCCGGTGACGGTCACGATCGCCGCCCCGAGCATGAGGTCTTTGGGAAGCTCCAGGTTATCTACAATTCTTTCGCGCAGCGAAATCTGTGAACCCGCTGAAGTTCTGCTATTTTTTCTCATATAGCACTATATGAGGAAAAATACCGTCTTATTCTGGAAAGATATATTCTCTGACCACCGGCACGAAAGCCGCCGGCTCTTTGGCGATCTCGTAGGCATGGGCAATTTTTTCATACGCCGCCTGCATTTTGGCATCATCATTGCCATAAATCGTCGCAAGCACTTCACCGTCACTTACCGCATCCCCGTTCTTTTTCTCCAGAATAATACCAACGGATAGATCAATCGCACTCTCCTTGGTCTCTCTTCCGCCTCCCAGGGTCATGCAGGCAATTCCGATGTCTTCCGCCAGAATCCGGTGCACATATCCGCTCTCTTTTGCCGTGACCTCTAGTGTCTTCCCCGCAACCGGCAGAAGGGATGTGTCATAGACCGGTGCAGCGTCTCCGCCCTGTGCGCGCACGAACTGGGCAAATTTATCGAGTGCCGATCCGTCTTCTATCACGCCCTCCATCAGTGCGCGGGCTTCCTTTTCGTCCGCCGCCCGCCCTGCGAGCATAAGCATCTGGCTGCCCAGTGCAAACACCACTTCTTTGAAATCAGCCGGTCCCTCTCCGCGCAGGGTATCAATCGCTTCCCGGACCTCAAGTGAATTGCCGACCGCGCGTCCCAACGGCTGATCCATATCCGTGATGACAGCCACCGTCTTCTTGCCCGCCATCGTACCGATGGAGACCATCTCTTTTGCGAGCGCTCTGGAATCCTCAAGCTTTTTCATAAAAGCGCCGTTGCCCGTCTTGACATCCAGAACGATGGCATCGCTTCCGGACGCCAGCTTTTTGCTCATGATGGAGCTGGCAATGAGCGACATCTGATCCACCGTTGCCGTCACATCGCGCAGCGCGTATAATTTCTTGTCCGCCGGAGCCAGATTGGCGGTCTGTCCCGCAATGGCAATCCCGATGGTATTGACATTCCCGGCAAACTGCTCCTCGGAGAGCGCGGTCGTAAACCCGTCAAAACATTCTAACTTGTCGATTGTTCCGCCGGTATGCCCCAGTCCCCTGCCGGACATTTTCGCAACCGGAACCCCGAGCGCAGCAATGATCGGTGTCAGCGCCAGTGAGGTCTTGTCTCCCACGCCTCCGGTGCTGTGCTTATCGACCTTTACCCCCTTGATCCCCGAGAGATCCAGCACATCACCGCTGTCCCTCATGGCAAGCGTTAAATCCACCGTCTCGCGCGGCGTCATTCCGCGAAAACAGATCGCCATTGTCATGGCGGACATCTGATAATCCGGAATGCTTCCCTCCGTAAAACCTTCTATCATATAGCGGATCTCATCCGTGGAAAGTTCCCCGCCCTGCTTCTTTTTTAAGATCAAATCATACATTCTCATACTGCAATCCCCCTTATTTCTAAAGTATACTTTATTGTAACACCGTTTAACCGCCGATTCAACATTTGCCGCGCGGACGCTTGACAAGTCGTGCGGCGGACTTCTATACTGATGATAGATTTTTAAGCTTCTACAGGGAAAAGGAGACCGTTATGACCGGATATCAAATTCAAAGACACAGAATATTACTGTGCGTGCTCGCACTTTTTTGCCTGGGAATGGCTCTGATGGGATGTAAAAAAGCATCGTTGGATGACTGGTATGCCACACAGGCGGATCAGTTTCAGGAGATGACAGACGCCGTCAATTCCCAGGATCTGGGATACACCCTGGACATTGTCACCGCAGATTCCGATGCGTTAGTGTTCCAGTACACGCTTTCTAAGGCGTATGATATGTCGGATGATGCAGACGCCGACGCACTGACGCAGCTGTATGACGCCATTTTTGACAGCTATGCCTCCACTTTTTCCTCGCTGCGCGCGCAGATTGCAGATGAGACCGGCATAAACGGCATCGCCATCCGGCTGACCGCCTTAAATCCGGACGGAACCGTTCTGTATTCCAGGGACTTTACCGAATAGCCTGCCGCTATTTGTGGTAGGGTTCCCGGTTCATGATGCGGTAGCCGCGGTAGATCTGCTCCAGCAGAATCACGCGCATCAGCTGGTGTGGAAACGTCATTCTGGAAAAAGAGAGCTTAAAATCCGCCGCCGCAAGCAGCTCTTTTGACATGCCGAGTGACCCACCGATCAAAAAGATCACATGGCTGATCCCGTCAGTTCCCAGTTTTTCCAGTTTCTGTGAGAGTTCGACCGAATCGAGTTCCCTGCCGTCTATGGCGAGTGCCATGACATAGGAGCTGCTCTGCCTGCATTTCTCGAGGCGGGCAAGCACACGCTCCCCCTCCTTTTGCCGGATCTGCATTTCTTCCGTGGCACTTGCGCCGTCTGGCGTCTTTTCATCTGCGACCTCGATGATTTCCAGCTTGCAATAGCGCGTCAGGCGCTTAGCGTATTCCTCGATGGCATCTCTGTAAAATTTTTCTTTGATTTTTCCAACGCATAAAATTGTAATCTTCATAGCAGGTTCATTATAACATTCTTTGGTTGCGGCAGTCTATAAAATCTCCTATAATATAGGAAAAGAAAACTAAGAAAGCGAGAACTTATTATGTGGTGTCCAGAATGTAAAAACGAATATGTAGCGGGAATCGTCCGCTGTCCGGACTGCGGCGTGGATCTGGTGGAGTCGCTCTCCATATCAGAGGACAGCTCAAAAGACAGCCCGGATGCCTTCTCCCCTGATGACATGGAAGAACTTTCGACAGCTTCCACCGGCAGGGCAGCGGAAGGCGGCAGAGGAGATACTCCGCCGCTTACTGCACATTCACACGCCTACCGGTCCAAGGCTTCCCAGACCGAAGATATGAAGTCTACCGCCTACACCTTTACCGGGGTCGGCATCATCGGACTGGTTCTTTTAGTGCTGTTTTTCTGCGGCGTTCTTCCGATCCATATTACCGGTGCCGCCAGAATTCTGACGGGTCTTGTCATGGGAATCATGTTCGTTATCTTTTTGTGGATCGGCATCCGTTCCTTCGGACAGATCAAACAGCTCAAAGATGCGACTGCAACAGAAGATGCACTGCAGGATGAGATCCTCAAATGGTTTCTGGATACCTACCGTGCCGATGTCATTGATCAGTCCGTCGACAACGATCAGCCGGAGGAGGCGCTGTATTTTTCCCGCTACGAAGTGATGGAAAAGCTGCTGCTTCATCAGTATCCCTCCCTTTCGGAATCCTTTACCGATCATATGATTGAACTGCTCTACGCCGAGCTTTTCTAAAATCGGGACATTTCTCCAAAACAGCACTTCTTTCATGCAGCGACTTATGGTACAATAGAACCATCAAATATACTATTGAGAGGTGACGATTTTGAAATTACTGGAAGAAAAGATTCTTTCCGAGGGAAAGGCATTAAACAAAGACATTCTTAAGGTAGACAGTTTTATCAATCATCAGGTGGATCCGGTGCTCATGGCACAGATCGGGGAGGCATTTGCCGCACATTTTAAAGGCAGAGGCATCACGAAAGTGGTTACCATCGAAAGTTCTGGAATTGCTCCTGCACTCATGACCGCATCTGCACTGGGCGTTCCTATGGTAATTTTGAAGAAGCAGCCTTCTCAGATTTTAAATGATAATCTCTACCAGACTGTGATCACATCCTTTACCAAAGAGACGAACTACGAGCTGACGCTCTCCAAGAAGTACATCTCCGAGGAGGATCACGTCTTAATCATCGATGATTTCCTTGCAAACGGTGAGGCTGCGACCGGAGCGATCCGCCTTCTGCGTCTGGCACATGCGACCATCGCCGGTCTCGGCGTTCTGGTGGAAAAGTCTTTCCAGCCAGGACGCGAAAAGCTGATCGATCAGGGTACCGAAGTGTATGCACTTGCCAGAGTCGGTGCAATGGATACAGACCACATCGAATTTTTACCGGCGGACGACGAGTGATCTTCTTCCCCAAAGAAAAGGGTCTGGTGCAATAAGCATATCATGCTTTGCGTTGATAAGTAATATTACAGGAAGACCAGAGAACAGAAAAGTTCCAGAATAAACAGACGGTGGCAAATTCTTTGAAGCAAAATTCACGTATTTCTTCCATGCCGTGGCTGGCATCCCATTCCGTGTCTTGGCCACGTTTGGA